>OLRA01000656.1_pt1 | contig 46551 bp, 46 predicted proteins | sample 1673011 | NCBI WGS metagenome assembly OLRA01 (sample SAMEA3136746, study PRJEB25190) | human gut metagenome | reverse complement strand
CTATCAGGACACCTTCTCCATGATGGGCTTCAGCCCCGTTGTCATTACCTGGACCGAGTCCTACACCGCAATGCAGTCCGGCGTTGTTGACGGCGTTGACACCATCAAGTCCTCCATCCACAGCTACGGCTTTGACGCTCTGGACAATTCCAATGTCTGGATTTCCAACCACATGTTCTCTTCCGTGGGCATAGTCATAAACAACGATGTTCTTGCCAGCCTGCCTCAGGAGTACCAGGATGTACTGTTCTCCGAGTGGGAGAAGGCTTACACCGCCCTGAACGAAGAAGTCATTGCTGAGGATGCAAGCTGGCCCGCAATTTATGAGGAAGCCGGCGCCAATGTCACCTACACCGACGATCCTCAGGAGTTCCTGGACATCTTTGCCGACTACTACGAGAAGGATGCTGAGGCCAATGGCTACAGTGATCTTCTGCCCCAGCTGCTCGACCTTATCAACGGAATGAATGCATAAGCATCGCACTTAACTAATAAGGATGCAGTGCGTTAGCACTGCATCCTTATCTCTTAAAACAGGAGGAAGATATATGATTAAACTGGCTTATGGCCTTGGAATGCTGGACGACATGTCGCTGGAAGAATTTGAGGATGCGGCAAAAACCGTCAGTGAAATAGGCTATGAAGGTTTGGAGCCCTCGGTGTGCTCACCGTCCACCATTGACAAGGAAGCGGTTAAGGGTATCCTTGACAAGTACGGTTTGAAGTTTTCCGGGCTCCGTTCCGGCGGACTCTATGACAGGCAGCACGTAAGATTTTCCGACCCCAGCGAAGCTGGACGGAAGCGGGCTGTAGCCCTTATGAAGGAAATGATTGACCTGGCCGGATACTTCCAGTGCGATGTCCTTTTTGGCCGTGTCCAGGGATGGATTCCGGAAAATGAGGATATGGAGACCGGCAAGAGGTATATTGCCGAGTGCGTAAAAGAGTGCACCGAATATTGTGCCCAGTATGGTATTAGCTTTGATTATGAGCCCATTAACCGTTATGACATGAACTATAACCATACAACCAGAGAGACAATGGAGTTCGTGGACAAGATTAATAAGGGCGTTGAGCACAAGGTTATGCTGCTCATGGATATTTATCACTCTTTCCTTGAGGACTACCAGATAGGCGCCGCCTTTGTGAGAAGCGGTGAGCTGTGCGGTCATGTCCATTTCAGGGACAGTAACGGAGGGGTCCCCGGTACAGGTATTATAGATTTTAAAGAGGTCATCTGCATTCTGGAGGCAATGGGATATGACAAATGGATTGCCTTTGAAGTAGGGGCCGATTTTTGCGACTACAGGCAGGGTGCCATTGACACATATAATTATATAAAGCCTATTCTCGATTACGCTTACAATGGAAGATAACAGCCATTTGGAGGTACACAAAAATGGACGTAAAGAAAAATGCAAGACTGCGTGAACTGATCAGTCAGCCGGGTATAGTGGTTGCCCCAGGCTGCCATGATGGCCTTACCGCAAGACTCATACAGCAGAACGGTTTTCAGGTGGCATATATGGGCGGTAACGGCACCATGGCCAGCTACCTGGGCATCCCCGACATCGGACTGGGCACCGCCACCGAGATGGTGACCAGAGCCCGTTATCTGGCGGATATCCTGGATATTCCCCTGGTATGCGATGCAGACACCGGCTACGGCGATGTCAGCAGTGTTGTAAGAACCGTAAGAGCCTATGAGGCAGCAGGAGTAAGCGGCATTCATCTTGAAGACCAGGTGATGCCCAAGAAGTGCGGAGCTATGGAGGGCGTACAGGTGGTGCCTGTGGAGGAAATCTGCGCAAAGATCAGAGCCGCTCTGGAGGCCCGCAAAGATCCCAACTTTATGATAATTGCCCGCACCGACTGCTTCAACACTCTGGGTATCGACGCTTCCATTGAGCGCTGCAAGAGGTTTTGGGATGCTGGCGCAGACATGCTGATGCCGGAAAACTTTGTCACCAGAGAAGATGTGGCCCGGGTGGCCCGGGAGCTGGTAAACTACAAGTCCCCATACAGGGATGACACTCCCGTTGTACTTTATGATGTCTGCGAGTTTACCGAGGGTCAGATATTCAGCAACCAGGAGCTGGAGGAGATGGGCTACAAATTTGTCATCCATCCCCTGGCATCCATTCTTCATGAGGCCCGTACCATGAATAACCTGTATAAGGAGTACAAGGAAAAGGGCACCACCATGGATCTCTTTAAGCAGGGCATCTTTGAAAACCGCCAGGTGTACCAGGATATCCTGGGCTACTCCGAGGCAATGGCACTCAGGGAAAAGTACAAAACCTGACAGACCGGGACGATAAAAAGCATGTCCCGATTTTAAGGGACATGCTTTTCAGAAAACTCCGGCTGACCGGGGACATTTTGGTTACGGCAGCAGCTTGGCGGCTGTGTTCATATCTGTGATCAACACGTTGATAAAGCCGCCGTTGAGAGCGCCGCGGATAGACCTGGCTTTTGCCGGCCCTCCGGCAATGGCAATGACGTTGCTGCAATGCTTCAGATCATTGATGTCGATGGACACCACTCTGTCTGCAACGCTGGTCTTGCATATGTTTCCGTTTTCATCAAAGAAGTTGCCGCATATATCGCCCACGGCTCCGGCCTTGATTATCTCGTCGATAATATCCGGGGGGAAGTGGTAATAACTCTTTTCCAGATGTTCTTGGTTAGGCTCTCTGCCTATACCGACGATGGCGATATCCAATGATTGGGTGGCCTTGAGTATGTTTGCAATTGACGGTTCTTTCTTGATCTCGGAACAAAGCAGATAGGAGTGACAGACAAAGGGCGCGTTTATTATGTATGAATTTCCGCCGTATAAGTTGATCAGGGACTGTGCAAGCAGGTTGGGCTGAAAATTGGCTTCGCTGCAGGCTCCGCCCAGCAGTGTGTACACCTCCAGATCGGAGATCATGCTGTTGGGGGTCAGAAGACCGACCATGGATGAGAGCGTATTTCCCCAGCCGATGCCTATCTTCATTCCACTGTGCAGATAGCGGTCCAAGTGCTTCGCACCTTCTGCGGCCAGCCTGGAAGTCACCGTGTCCAAATCGGTGGAGTTGACGTCCACCAGCTTTACGTACTTTAAATTGTAATGATTTTTAATAGTGTCCTCAAGATTCAAGAGCTTTTTCAGGTTCTTGGTGTCGATAATCTCAATCCTCACCATTCCCTCTTCCTTTGCTTCCACCATCAGACGGTTGAGAGTAACACGGGATATACCCAGCATTTTGGCTATATCAGTATTTGAATATCCCTTTTCATAAAAATAGAAAAGGGCCTTCTGCTTTAAATAATAGCGTTGGTCAGCTGAAATGGACATTGTTGCTACCTCCCGGCAAAAATACATCTGTATACTTTATTTTCATTATAAAAGATATCACACATAATAGCAATAGAAATTGCAAGAAAATATTGTGAGCTTATCAAATGAAAAAAGAAGCTATAACAGCTATGTTTAGAAAAAAACAAGGCAATTTGCGTGCGCAAGTACACGAATTTGAAAACGCAGATACCCGGCGGCCGGATGAAGCAGACGAGCCCGGTGCAGCCGCACCGGAACCACGGAGCAAGTCAGACTGCGGGCAGCCGAACCAATGGCTCAGCCTGAGAACTACACAGGCCGCGAATACACACGGCAACGGCAATATGCAACGGATATAACAGGAGCAAGCATATGAAAAGAAAGTTGGAACACAGTGAGTTATCGGATCAGCAGGTGATCAGGGGACTTGCCTTGGCCAATGGCGGGGCATATGGCATGGAGGCCGGTTCTCAGTCTGTTTCGATAAAACAGAAGAAAAAAGACAGGGTCGCCATTATTGTAAGCGCCTGTGCAGGCTATGAGGCCATGCTTGGTGCAGTCCTGGGAGAGAACCTGGCCGACGCGCTGGTTTTAGGTCCTGATCTGGACCCGTATTCAATAATGCGTACCGCCATATCGGTCAACTATGGAAAAGGAGTCCTTTTCATTTGCAGCAATGAGGATCAGGAACGTGAGAGCTTCCTGTCCGCCGGAGGGCTGCTGGACGAGGCCGGTATCGACTGCGAGGTGGTTTATGCCTGGGACAATATTTCTCCGGGAGGAACCAACGATGTGAGCCTGCGCAAATCCAGCGCGGGAGTGTTCTTCTGCACGAAAATAGCAGGCGCTGCTGCTGCCAGCGGTCTGTCCCTGAAAGAGATATACAGGACGGTGAGAGAGGCCAGAAATTATACAAACAGCCTGAGCGTCTGCGTCGGTAAAGGCAGAACACTGGCCACGGCAAATTCTCTGTTTGAGCTGCCGGATGAGGCTGAACTTGATATTGGTATGGCCGGGAATGCGATAGAGAGAAACCTCAATCTCAGATCGGCAGAAGAAGTCGTGAACCGAATGGCGTATCATTTGATACTGGCCTCCGGAATACGCATTGGCGATGAAGTGTGCACCTATGTGAGCGGATTTGGCGGCACGAGCCTGTCCGACCTTGCACAGATAAATTTCTACCTGAAAAAGAAACTGGAAGAGAAAGGTATTAAAATACACGATATGGTAATAAACCCGGCGTCCTCAAAGTTTAATACGCTTGGGGCTACCATTTCCATCATGCAGGTGGACGATAGAATAAAAAAATATTACGACATGCCGTGTGATTCACTTTATTTCAAGAAAAACTGAAGAGGACACCAAGGAGATAATAACATGCTGATTACATCCAAAGAACTTTACAAGCTTGCCAGGGCAAAGAATTTTGCTTTTCCCGCCGCAAATTTTGTTGACCAGCTTTCCGCCTCCGCATACATTGAGACGGCAGAAGAGCTTGACCTGCCTCTGATCCTCGCTTTTGCGCAAGTCCATCAGAGCTATCTCTCCTATGACGAGGCCATAGCCATTGGCAACTACTATGCGAGAAAAGCAAAGGTGCCTGTTGTGCTGCACCTTGACCACGGCACTGACAAAGACTTTATCTTTAAAGCCATTGACTCCGGCTTTACCTCCGTTATGATCGACGCGTCCTTTGAGAGCCTGGAAGAGAATATAAGGAGAACAAAGGAAATAGTGAAGTATGCCCATCTTCGCGGGGTGACTGTGGAAGCCGAGATAGGCCATGTGGGAGAGGGTTCTCAGTATGAGGCTAAGGACAGCAGCAACAATATCTACACCACTGTGGAAGAGGCAAAGACCTTTGTGGAGAATACGGATGTGGACTCCCTGGCGGTCTCGATAGGTACTGCCCACGGAGCATATAAGGGTACTCCGGTTATAGACTTCCAGCGCCTGGCGGAGCTCCGGGCTGCGATTGAAACTCCGCTTGTCCTCCATGGCGGTTCTTCCTCCGGGGATGAAAATCTCCACAGGTGCGCGACCGGCGGCATAAGCAAGATAAATATATACACCGACTTTGTTCTGAGCGCTTACAAAAAGCTGCAGGAGAGAGAATGCGGTGATTATTATGCGGTTCGTCAGGCAATGAAGGACGGCATGAAGGAGTGCCTGAAGCATTACTACAAATTGTTTGATACCGAAAAATACAAGGCATGAGAGGAAAAGAACAATGGGGAAAATAAGAGCTCCGTTTTTGATCGTAAATCCCAAATCCTATCTTTACGGTGAGGAGAGCTTAAAACTCGCCAAAGCGGCAGATTTGGCTGCTAAGGAGACCGGCGTGGAAGTGCTGTTCACCTGCCCCTTTGCAGATCTGCGCTATATCAGGGAAAATACAAAGTATGTTGTGGTCACTGCCCAGCATATGGATTCTCTCAGACCCGGACGGGGTATGGGACATGTACTGCCCGAGTCACTGAAAGCGGCAGGAGCAGAGGCTGTGTTTCTGAACCACGCGGAAAACCCGCTTACATTATGTGAACTGGCCAAATGCATAAGCAGGGCAAAGGAATTGAACATGAGCACTGTGGTCTGCGCCGACTCAGTGACTGAGGCTTTGGCTGTTGCAAAGCTTGGCCCGGACATTCTGCTGTGCGAACCCACCGACCTTATCGGAACCGGCCATGTGGCTGACAACAGCTATGTTATCCAGGCGACCACAAGGATAAGGGAGATCGACCCCAACATTATGGTCATGATAGCCTCCGGAGTAACTACTGCGGAAGACGTATACAATGTCATAAGGCTGGGAGCGGACGGCACCGGAGCCACAAGCGGAATACTTAAAGCGCCGGATCCCGGACTGAGAGTCATGGAAATGGCTAAGGCTATGGTTCAGGCTGTAAAGGACAGAAAACATCAGGGGGAATAAAAATGGGCGTATATAAAGAACAACTGAATCTGCAGTCCCATGGGGGAAGCCCATCATACATAAATATTACCCAGCAGGTAAAAGAGGTAATTGAGAGGAGCGGCATCAAGGAAGGCATATGCGTTGTCATTTCGCCCCACACTACATGCAGCGTATTTTTTGAAGAGTACGTACATGACCATGTGGATAACGGTGACGACTTCCTCCAGGCAGACTTGAACGACGTGCTGGATAGGATTGTACCAAAGCAGCTGGATCCATCCCAGTACCACTATCCCGGGCCGGAGCATTTTGCTGCGGTAAAGTCGTGGCCGAATGCCGCTGCATATCTGCCAAATGACGATATCAGCGACCTGTATAACGGTGACGCCCATCTTCGGGCAACAATCCTCGGCTCCAGCCAGACCTTTGAGGTGACGGACGGGAAGCTGGGCGTCGGCGTAACAGGTTATGTATATTTTGTCGACTTTGACAGAACCCACCCCAGAAAGAGAAAGTGCAGTGTAATCGTAATTGGGGAATAAGGGAAAATTTTGATATCTCTTCTTTACTTTTCACTCCTATAAGTTGTGCCTCCCGGAATCGTTCCGGGAGGCAGGATCCGTGTGCTGAGAGACTTTTATATTTGATTGGAGCTTTCTTCACTGCCTTTGGCAATGGGGAAGCTTTTTTTATGCAAAAGACAGAGAACGAAAATGCGGTTAAAAACTTCTCCGAAAGCATGGCAGCAAAAAAGCTCTCCGCTTTGCGGCGGAGAGCCGTAAAAAATCGATTGAATGAAATCCGGTTATAACTATCGGAAGCCTTTAACTGCAATCCGTAGACACAAAACATGGCTGCAGAAAGAAGGAAAATATGAAAAGACTGTAATCCGGAGGCGGCCTCAAAATTCAGTCTAAGTTTCCAGGGGCCTTGTGACCTTCACTTTCAGGACCGGCTGCATGTTTTTGTATGGCGGCAAAGGAGACATCACTTATAACATGCTCAATACGGCAGGCATCTGCAGTGGCTGTCTTTTCATCCACACCAAGACGCATGAGCAGACTGGATAAAACGGTGTGCCGTGTGTACATTTTCTTTGCCACTTCCAGTCCGGCCTGGGTAAGATGCAGGGAACCGTCCTTGTCTGCGCTTACGTAGCCGCCATTCTTTAAAGCCGTCATGGCCCGGCTGACGCTGGGCTTGGAATATCCAAGATATTCGCTCACATCTATGGAACGGACACTGGGATTCTTCATGGAGAGAATATATATGCTCTCAAGATACATCTGTCCGGACTCGTATAAGTTCATGAAAAAAGCCTCCCCATAAAGGAAAATAAAACATTTATTGTACACTAACACAAAATTTGAAACAGTGCAAGCCGCAGCCGAATTTTAGGGCTTGACAAAAACGGACTTAGGGACTTAGATAATATATTAACAGCAAGTTAGCGATAGCTAACTATAAAAAATACAAAGAAGTTAGCGTGCGCTAACTTTCATAAGGCGGCAGATAGCATATGTTTCTCTATACACGAGGCAATCCAACCGCGGCAAAGCCCGGCTGGAACAGACGGTAAGATTTTCAGGGGACGCGGTAAAAGGTTGAGAGAGGCCAAGAGCAAGGCTTTGTACAGCCGCCGCAAATCACAGTGAAGGCAGGTGAAGTATATGACATTAAGGAATGGAGAACCGGGGAAGGAATATGTCATCCAAAGTGTAAGCACAGGGGATGGGGAGCTGGATGCCTTCTTATTTTCCCTGGGCTGCTACAGCGGTGAGAGCGTCACCGTGATATCACAGTTTCACTGCGGAAGCGTGGTGTCCATTAAAGACGGCAGATATAATATTGACAGGCAGCTGGCCGAGTCAATAATTATCTGAAATATTTGGCTGCGCCAGGCAGCCATCTCTTTTGACAGCAAGTTAGCGTTAGGTAACTAAAAGCGGCGCAGCCGACTAAAAACAGGGAGGAAAAAATGAGAATTGCGATGACCGGCAATCCAAACTCAGGAAAGACAACCATGTATAACGCTCTTACAGGGCGGAACGAGCGAGTGGGCAACTGGGCCGGAGTGACTGTAGAGAAAAAGGAGCATCCCGTCAAGGCCCTTTGGCACGGCGGAGCGGAGGAAATAATAGCGGTGGATCTGCCAGGTGCCTATTCAATGTCACCCTTTACCTCTGAGGAGAGTATTACCAGCTCCTATGTGAGAAACGAGCGTCCCGATGTTATAATCAACATAGTGGACGCCACCAACCTCAGCCGCAGTCTATTCTTTACAACCCAGCTGCTGGAACTGGGTATACCGGTTGTCGTAGCTTTGAACAAAAACGACATTAATGAGAAAAAGGAAACAAAGATTGATGCCAGAGCCTTGGAGGCAAGGCTGGGCTGCCCGGTCATCAAAACAGTGTCCACCACGGGTGAGGGACTGAAGGAAGTGGTTCATACTGCTGCCGCCCTTAGGGGAAGGGGACAGCGGGCTCCCTACAGCCAGGGCGATATAGACCTTACCGACAAAAAGGCTGTGGAAGCAGCCGACCGCAGGCGCTTTGACTTTGTAAACGCTCTGGTATCCCAGGTGGAGAGTCGAAAGGTATTTACCAGGGATAAAAATTTCGGAGACAATTTAGATGACATTTTAACCAACCGCTGGCTGAGCCTGCCTATTTTTGCGGTGGTAATGTTTCTTGTCTTCAACATTTCCCAGGCCAGTTTCGGCCCGCTGCTGGCCGATATCCTGGTGGGCTGGATTGAGAATTTCCAGGGCTGGGTAGCAGGTTTGGTGGAAAACGCCTCGCCGCTGCTCCAGGCTCTGCTGGTGGACGGAATCATCGGCGGCGTAGGCGCCGTGGTTGGCTTTTTACCCCTGGTGATGGTGATGTACTTCCTCATAGCGCTGCTGGAGGACTGCGGCTATATGGCCAGGGTATCTGTGGTGCTTGACCCTATATTCAAGAAGGTAGGCCTGTCCGGTAAGTCGGTCATCCCCTTTATTATCGGAACCGGATGCGCCATCCCAGGAATAATGGCCTGCCGTACCATACGCAATGAGAGGGAGCGCAGGGCTACCGCCATGCTTACACCCTTTATGCCCTGCGGTGCAAAGCTGCCGGTCATTGCCCTGTTTGCCGGGGTATTTTTCAGTGACGCCTCCTGGGTGGGTACTCTGATGTATTTTGTGGGTATCCTGCTCATTTTCCTGGGCGCCCTGATGGTAAACAAGATAGCCGGATACAAAAACCGCCGATCCTTCTTTATAATGGAGATGCCGGAGTATAAGCTGCCCTCTCTGAAACGGGCCTTCGTTTCCATGTGCGGCCGTGGCTGGGCCTACATAGTCAAAGCCGGAACAATCATTCTGCTGTGCAATACCGTTGTACAGCTGATGCAGAGCTTTACCTGGGATTTCCAGCTGGTGGAGGAGGGCATGGCCCAGACCTCTATCCTGGCTTCCATCGCAAGTCCCGTGGCAGTACTGCTTGTTCCCCTGGGCTTCGGCGTTTGGCAGATGGCTGCCGCCTCCGTCACCGGCTTTATAGCAAAGGAAAATGTTGTGGGCACTTTAGCTGTGTGTTATGGCATTACCAACTTTATTGATACTGAGGAGCTCGTGCTGGTGGGCGGAGCAAATGAAGTGGCCGCAATTTTTGGCTTGACCAAAGCCGCCGCACTGGCCTGCCTGATGTTTAACCTCTATACGCCTCCCTGCTTTGCGGCCCTGGGCGCAATGAACTCTGAGATAAAAAGCCGCAAGTGGCTCTTCGGCGGAATATGTCTCCAGCTCTGCACCGGCTATACGGTGGCCTTCCTGGTCTATCAGGCAGGTACCCTCATCAGTACCGGCAGCGTGGGTACCGGCTTTGTGGGCGGCCTTGTCGCCGTGCTGATAATGGTGGGAATTGCCGTGTATCTTATGAATAATTCCGATAAAAAGCTGAGAGAAGAATATGCCTTCAGCGGTGCAAAGGCATGATGACGGATCTGCTGGTAATTGCTGTCCTGGCACTGATCCTGGGCGGAGCATCTGTGTATATTTACAGAGCAAAGAAAAAGGGCCGGAAGTGTATAGGCTGTCCCGACGCTCCGATATGCGGCAAGAACTGCGGAAGCTGCAGCGGTTGCTGCTGCAATAAGGAACAGGGGCCAATAAAAAAGTAAGGAAAAAGGATAAAGTCAGATCATCTCTCCAAAGGGGAGACGATCTGACTTTAAGTCATGTTGCCCGGGCAAAACCCTCATGCCATCAGGGGCTATGGTTCACTGACCTTGGGAGCTGGTTGGGGCGGGGCGTCCAGATCCAGAATATATTTGCCGCAGGCATTTATTATGGTAGTGTCCCCATAACCAAAGACACGATTTTGCCGTATTCCATAGCTCTGATGTATATGGCCGTGAACAAGGTAGCGTGGGTGGAATTTGTCAATCAGCGGCATGAAGACCTCAAAGCCCCGATGGGGAAGATCGTCCTGATCCCCAAAGCCCCTCACCGGAGCATGGGTCAGCACTATGTCCACGCCGCCGCTGCGTCTGAGCTTCAGCCGCAGCCTGTTTATGCGACGCTCCATCTGCCGCTCGGTGTACTGATAGGGGCCGCCGTTATACAGCATGCTTCCTCCCAGTCCGAGGATGCGCAGTCCACCTACAGTGACCAGCTTGTCATCGATACACAGGCAGCCCTCGGGAGGACGTCGCTCATAGCCGGTGTCATGATTGCCGTGGACGTAAAGCAGAGGGCGATTGGCCATGGTTACAAGGAAAGTGAGATACTCCGCCTTCAGGTCGCCGGCGGAGAGTATCATATCTATTCCTTTCAAATTGCCTGGACGGTAGTAATCCCAAAGGAATTTGTCTTCTTCATCGGAGATCAGGAGTATCTTCATAGTTGTTTTTCTTCTTTCTCCGGGGGTATGCTGTCCCGGTATATACCCAGCAGACGCACGGTGTCCCTGGCCTTGGGAATAAGTTGGTCAAAAGAGGGAATGCTGCCGTCTACATTGTCGCAGAGCCAGTCCATTGTCATTATTTCTTCGGGAGTGAGAGGGCGGCTGCTGTCATTTTTTACCTGGCCTTGCTGGTCTACTATCCTGGTGTAGAACGGCTCTATTGTGCCGTCAATAATGCCCTGCTTCAGAATCTCCGCCAGGCTGCGCACTCCGTCCGGCAGAGTATCGCTGAGCTGTACGTCTATAACGCCGCTCTTCATACCCCACCAGTAATTTATAGCTTTGCTGGGGGGGACATTTGCCCAGCTCCCATTGAAAATGCTTAAAACGATTTGCTCATAGAGTTTACCCCAATTCCAGCAGGGCACAGCCAAGGGAAGCATGGAGCCGTCCTCCTGAAGCCGGTATGTGCCCCATTCCAAAGCCCAATGGGGATTGCTGGAGTTGGTGGCGTCCCGGTTGGAAATGACAGTTATGCCGTCGTTTATCAGCTCCCGTACGGGCTGGGGCTCCACACAGGACCAGCGCAGCTTGATTTTGGCCCGGGGATTGGTAAGCTTGACGCCCAGAGCAAAGGCGTTTATGCTGGCAGGCTCGCCGATAATGGGGTAGTTTGAGACATAACCGATTATATCCTCTTTGGCCATGGCCCCCGCTATTGCACCGGTGATAAACTTACCCTCGTATATGCGGCTGTAGTACATACGTACCCCGGCATAGGGCAGGGAGAGGGAACAGTTGAGCACCTTCACATCCGGATATTCGGCGGCTATCTTACGGCAGTCGGCAATCATCAGAGGCGTAGTGGCAAAAATTAACTTTGCTCCCTCCTGCACCGCCTTCTCCATGGCGGAGTAGTAGTCCTTGTCAAAGGCGTTGTAGAGCTTTATGCTAACCTTGCTGCCCAGCTTTTCTTCCAGGTATTCCCTGCCATGGTCGTGAGCCCGTGTCCACACGCTGTGTTTGGGGTCGAAGCCGTATATAAAGGCCAGGTCAATATGGTCGCTGTGGCCGACGCTGAGAAGCTTTGCCAAAAATCCCCGGTCTTTTTCCTCCGGCTCGGTGCTTACGGCTATAGCTTCCTGGGTCTTAGCTTTTATGTCAGGCCATATACTGTGGAGCTTTTTCACCAGATCCGTAAGAGGCAGCTCCTTTATCTCGGAAAAACTGAAGGTTTCCAGCCAGATGAGCATGGCTTCCGCCGGGGTGATTTCCAATTTCTCAGTGTTCACTTTTTCAAAAGCCTGGATAAAACGTACGTACCCGGCGGAAAAGCTGCGTCGGTCACGTTCCGACCAGACCTGATCCTCATCCATGCCCAGAGCTGCCTGGAGACGGGCATACCAGCCCCTGTGTCTGAAGGCAATACCGTAGAGCCTGGAGAGAGAATAAAAATGCATGAATTCATAGTACATCTGGACGGCGGGATCATTGCTGTATTCGGGAACAAGCCGGGTAACTCTGGCGGAGATAACCGGAGCACCGTAGCTTTTCATCACGCTGACCCGCTTATTCCCCTCTTGGACATAAAAACGGCCCATGTACTCGAAACAGTTGATAGGATCGGTTATGCCAGTATCGCTGAGGTGAGCGTCGCACAGAAGCATCCATTTACAGGCAAACTCGCTGTCCGCCGACAGCAGTGGCATGAAATTCCCTGCAAGGGCCGTGGTGCGCCCGGAACTCTTGGTTCCGGCCACCAGATCCAAAGGTATATTTATGATCCCCAGATCCATCCTGGCGGTAATGCTGCTCTCGTCCAGGATCTCATCCAGTACGGGCAGATAGGGATAGCCGCCTCGGGCTACTGCAATCCGATAATATTTCTGCCCGGCTTTGAGGGCCTTCCCGTATTGCTCCACGGTCTCTGGACGCATTGTTTCCTCCTAGTCCCCGCCTGCACTGAGGCGGCATAAAAATCTTATCAAATTTATATCCGGCGATAGTTTAGCATCTGCCATGCCATTGAGTCAAGTAAATGAAAAAGAGAAGAGCGGTAGCTCTTCTCTTTTTACATCAGTTTTACAAATAAGGCCGCACCGCCGCACACAGCTGTTCTTCCTGGGCTATCAGCTTTTTGGCGATGTCCTTGGCTTTTTCTTCCGCTGCCTGGTACTGGTTCAGATAGCGGCTCAGGGACTTGACTCCCATGTTGCAGCCGTCGGTTATCAGATCGGCTATTGTTTGATCCGACTCCTTCATAACAAGTTTGACGTTGGTTTTTATCCATGACATGCTCTTTGCCACGGCGCAGGGCTCTTTGCCTTCGTCCTGAAAGCGGTGGAGCTGCTCCTCAATGTCGCAGCCAAGCTGCTCGTGGCGTACCTTGCAGTCTACCAGACTGCGCTTTAAAAGCTCGGAGCGGGTGTAGTCCAGCACCTCGTCAATGGAACTCACGCCCATCTTGATCCCGGAATCACACTCCCTGAGCAGCTTTATGGTATCCTGTTCTATCAATTGACAACCTCCCTTGTATCATCGGCGGACAGAGAAGCCCGGCTTCCCGGCGGTGACGCTTCCCTGAACGAAAACTCACAGACTGCATGGGAGTCTGAAAAGATAGGGCCCGGATGCGCCTCATGTCCGACAATGCTATATACAATTAGTATAGACAGAGAGAGGTAAATTAACAGAAGGGAAATTTTTCTTTTAATCTTTTAAACCCGTACTGTCTGAAGACAGACGGACTTATGGATGGACAATATCCAGTTCAGGAGCTTTATCACGATACTTCCCGAGGATCGACTCATCTGAAACATCCGTTACCAGATGGCGCATTTTTCCCAATTCCGCCGCCTGATAGAAAGCCCGGACACCGAATTTGCTGGAATCAGCCATCACATACCAGTCGCTTGTCCACTGAGGGATGGCGCGGGACACGTAGGTGCTGAGCATATTGTTCACGGTCAGACCGGTGTCGGGATCAATTCCTACACCACTGGAAAAAGCCTTGCCCACGAATATTCCGCTGGTAGTGGCCTGGAGATTGGAATCGCTGGTGGCACAAAGCCCATCAGGGGTCATGATTATCTCACCGCCCAGCAGGATGATATCTTCCACGTAAGGCTTGAGAATAGTGACAGCGGAGACATTGTTGGTTATTACCGATATCCCCTCCACTTCCTTTATCTTTTCAGCCAGTGAAAGACATGTCTTCCCGGAACCCAAGAAAATAAAATCTCCCGGACAAACATATGCTTTCGCCAGATCGGTGAGTATATCTATCCTTGCCGGTATAGTCACTCCCGAATGCCTGATCTCAATCTTTTGCGGTGCCTCTACAAGGATGGCACCGCCGTGAGTGCGTTTGACAAAGCCCAGCTGCTCCATTTCGTCAAGATCTTTTCTGACAGTAACAACGCTGACCCCCAGATAATCCGATAGTTCTCTGGTGGACGCGGCGTTATTTGTGGACAAGTACTCTCTGAGCTTTATAAATCTGTCGTGCTTCAACACAAATATTCCCCCAAATCCGGCAGCTTTTTAAGCTCTGTTATAAGTTGAATTATACGGTTTAAAAAGAAAAAAAGCAAGGGAAATAGTTGAAGATAGAAAACATGTTTGCATCTATAATCCCCTTTTTGCTTCTTGCTCGCTTATATTTACTGGCTTGTTTGACTTGGAAAGCAATGCGAAATGAAAGCAAGAGCTTTCTTTACATTTTCCTCTGCATTACCACCTTTGTGCCACATTTCCAACGTATAGGGGCCAAGGTAGCCCAGCGCCTCCATATGGGCAAAAACAGCGGGAAAGTCCACGCAGCCGCTTCCAAAAGGAATTCCCTTAAAGCGGGTGGGACTGTTCCCTTCACGCAGAGTCTCTTTCACATGTACTGCCACGGTGCTGCTGAGGCCAAGACTCAGCTCTTCAAAAACATCGTTTTCCTTCCAGGCGGACAGATTGCCCATATCTGGGTACAGGGCCAGCCAGGGACAGGGCAGCTGCTGTTTGAGCTTCAGGCATTTTTTTACACTGCACATAAAAGGGGTGTCCATAGTCTCCATGGCCAGCATGACCTGATGGGTCGCGGCCATGCGGCAGGCTTCTCTCATCCCATCTGTAAATAGCCTCATGCTGTCTGATGTTGAGGGTTCATAATAGACATCGTAGCCTGCAAGCTGAATCACGGATATTCCAAGCCTTTTGGAGAAGAGAATGGCCTTTTCCATTATTTCAAGAGCCATTTTCCGCCTGCCGCTGTCGGCGCTGCCAAAGGGAAAGCGTCTGTGGGCACTGAGACACAGGGACTGCATTCCCAATCCCGTTGAGCGCAGCTCTTCTCCAAGAGCTTGCTGTCTGTCAGCCGTAAGATACAGCCTGGAGATTTTTTCATCAGACTCGTCAACGGATATTTCCAGATAATCAAAGCCAAGTTTTTTGGCAGACATAAACTTGTCCGGCAGCGCCATTTCCTCAGGAAGAGCCTTTTCGTAAAGGCCAAGCAGATGCTGTCCCAACATTTTTATACCTCCTGCCCATGCTCCATGTCTTTAAGCGGGCCATGCCTGAATTATCAATATGTCTGTGTATCCGTATTATGCTCTTTGAACTTGACCTTTTCCGAGCTGCCCAGCTCCATAATGACAATGCTTCCTATAAGTACCACTGCGCCAATCAGCGCTCTGACGGTAATGCTTTCCTTAAATACAAGCCAGCCGCCTACCATTGTAAAGACAGGGATGCTGGCAAAGATTATGCCTGTATTTACTGCACTGGTATAACGCTGGGCAAGGGCCTGTATATAGCTTGCTATGGCTGTGCTGACAATTCCAGTCCAGAATATACAGAACCAGCCGGACAGTTTTTCAGGCAAAGCAAGACCGGACACCGGCACCGTCACCAGCAGGGCACACAGTGCCATTACCCCCAGAGGCACTACAGTCAGCACCACCGGATCGTCTCCGGAGGCGAGATACTTTTCTATAAGAAGGATTTGAGCCCCGGCCAGAGCGGAGCTGGACAGACATATCCAGATCCCGGCGCTGTATTGGAAACTGCCGTCGGCAGTGAGAAGCAGGATGCTGAAAAAGCCTCCGCAGATACACAAAATGGTACGCAGCTTATAGCGCCGTCCCATAAACAAAAAGGCAAGCACCGGCACCATTATGGTCTGCAAACTGGTCAGGAAACCGGCAATGCTTACCGGCGCAGAGGCTATACCGGCAGTGCAGGTAACATGAGCCATGTATGTGACTATACCTAAAAGGACAGAGTGCTTTATGGATTGGCGGTTTAGTTTGAGTATACAGTGCTTTCCCAGCGAAACGAAAGAAACAAAAAAGGCAAGGGCAAAACGCAAGGCAATAAAATTAAATATATCCAGCTCCTGAGTAGCAAACTTCAATACAATGCCGGTTATGCCCATTATAAGAGAATATATTAACAAGAGTATATCCGCTTTCATCTGTGCTTTCATAACTGCCTCCGGAAAAAGGACAATATACAGCAATAAAATATTATCAAAACGAAAGAAAAAAGTCAACAAAAAGACATATAAAGAAATTAACGACTTGCGAATTTGCGTATTTTGCCTAAATACGCAAATATTTTTTTATAAAAACCGATGAAAAAGAAAGAACTTGTTGACTTTTGCCAGCTTACTATTTAGAATAGCAACTGTAGATAAAGCCAACTTTAAATATCGTTACATAAACGAAAGGAAAAGAAACCAAATGAAAGAGTATGTAATTGAAAGAGATGAGCTGTTCAAGTGGTGCTCTATTCCTGTTGACCAGCTGGAAAACCATCCGGACAGCAAGGTCAAGCTCACGATCAAGGAGACCCGGCAGGAGGCCATGAAGTTGGCCGGAAATATGATGGCCGATGAGGTCAAGAAAAATAATGCCGAGGGCAGGCCGACAAGCTGGGTACTCCCATCAGGGCCGGCCGACCAGTTCAATACTTTTATAGACCGGGTCAATAAAGAGAGAATAAGCCTTAAGAACCTGACGGTTTTTCACATGGACTACCTGTTGGACTGGAACTCCAGAGTCTATCCTCTTGGAGACTATTATGAGAGTGCCCACGGCAGAATGCTCTATGGTTTCTACAACAAAATAGACCCGGAGCTGAACGTGCCGGAAAGCCAGCGCATCTGGCCCCGCGTCGAGGATCTGGACGAGATGGACAGAATGATAGAGGCAATTGGCGGCGTTGACACTGTCTGGGCCGGTGTGGGCTATAAGGGACTGGTCGCTTTCTGTGAATCTCCCCATGACCCGCTGGAAAGGGTAAGCCTGGAAGATTATGAAAATATGAAGACCAAGATAGTCGAACTCAACTATGATACCACCATTGCAACGAGCCAGAGGAGCTTCGGCGGCTGCTATGACAGGGCCGGTCACCAGGCGGTCACCATCGGCTTTAAGTCCATGCTCTCAGCCAAGCGCTGCGTGGCAATGATCTGCACCGGCGAGTGGAAGCAGACCGTGCTGAGGGTACTGATGTTCAGCGAGCCTACCCTTGAGTACCCTGTAACTTTGTTCCCCAAACATATTCCGGAAGTTATCGTCCTGGCGGACCGATTTACTGCGACTCACCCGATGTCCAAGGGCAAGATAGTGCTGTCCGCTGAAAATACCGGTAAGCACTGAGCCTGATCCCGACAAACATATAAGGAGAATTGACCATGGAAATTTACAGAATTTCTCGTGAAGATATGCTCAGATGGTGCTCCATTCCCAGGGAGCAGCTGCTGAATAACCCCGACAGCAAAGTGGACCTGAGAATGTTCGACACTCGCAGGGACACCATGGAGATGGCTGGAAACATGATGGCCGATGAGGTAAAGAAGAACAACGCCGAGGGGAAAATCACCAAGTGGATACTGGGCTCCGGTCCAGAAGATCAATTTCAGACCTTTATCGACAGGGTAAACAATGAAAGGATAAGTCTTAAGAACCTTTATATTTTCCATATGGACTTCGGCCTGGACTGGAACTCCAGAATGTATCCCGAAGCAAATAACTGGCACAGCCCACAGGGCAGGATGAAGGTGCGCTTTTACGGAAAGATTGACCCGGAACTGAATGTACCGGAGGAGCAGCGCATCTGGCCCACACTGCAGGACCTGGACTATGTTGACAACAAGATAGAAGAACTGGGCGGCGTAGACACTCTGTGGGCCGGCATAGGCTACAAAGGCCTGGTGGCATGGTGCGAGTCTCCATCCAATCCCTACCAGAGGGTCACGGAAGAGATGTACATCAACATGAAGACCAAGGTTGTCAACGTCAGCTATGAGAAGGTTGTGGAGTCCAGTCAGCGGGTCTACGGCGGCTGCTACGATATGATACCCCACCAGGCGGTTACCATCGGCATGAAGTCCATGCTTACCGCAAAGCGGGCCGTATGTATGATACCCACCGGAGAGTGGAAGATGACGGTGCTGAGAGTGCTCATGTTCAGTGACGCCACTCTGGAATATCCCTGCACTCTGCTGCCCAAGTACATCCCGGAGGTCATAGTCCTTACCGACAAGCACACCGCCACCCATCCTCTGTCTTTGGATGAGGTGCCTCTCTCCATAGAAAACCAGAGCTGAGTCCGGGGGTGCTGAGATGTACAAGACCGGAGCCGTCGTGCTGAATAATATAGGCGGCGGGATAAACATTTGGGTGGACCATCTTCCCTCCGTTGGAGAATCCGTTCTTGGCTACGGCTTTGACGTGGCGGAAGATCTGGCCAAAGGCGGAAACGTGGCCGTGGCCATAGCCCGGCTTGGTATGGATGCCGCCATAATCGGAAAACTGGGTGACGACGAGGCAGGCAACAGAGATGCCAGATGGCTGAGAGAGAGCGGCGTAAACTGCCAGGGACTGATTCTGTCCCCGGAGGCCAAGACCGGCCAGGGGCTGGGAATCAATGAGCGGGTGACCGGACGCAATCTGATCGTCACAGGGGAGAGCAGCAGCAAGTGGCTTAGCTTTCAGGAAGTGGAAGGGAGTCTCCGCAGCCTTGCTCCAGCTGAATTCTTTATCACAGGCTTTGAGATAAAGGAAGAACTGGTGCTGCCGGCGGCAAAGCTGGCAAAGGAACTGGGGATGAAAGTGGTGCTGAATCCCAGTCCGTTGCCAAAGATGACTTTGGAAGCTATCCCCTATGTGGACTATTTCATAGTAAACGACATAGAGGCGAAAAAGCTCCTGGGTATGGGGGAGGATGCTCCTCTTGAGCCGGAAAAGGTACTCCGGGCGCTGAAAGAAAAGTATCAGACTGAAAATGTAATAATGACGATGGGCGGGGAAGGATATGCCGGACTTGAAAAAGACCACTTCTTCTCCGGGACCCAGATACCAGTTTCTCCAATTGTGGACACCAGCGGAGCCGGAGACGGGTTCCTTTCGGCAATGGTGGTAAATCTGCATTGGGGCAAGAACCTTGAAGAAGCCTGCCGCTGGGCAAATAAGTATGCTGCCAGGGTGGTGCTGGTAGACGGCACTTTAAAAGGCTACTCAACTGTAGAGGAACTGGAGGCATTTTACCGTGAGCGCGGCGAAAGCCTTTAATTTAATATTTTATCAATTAGTGGAAAAAGAAAGGAGAAAGAAATGAAGAAAACCCACAGACTCCTGGCCATGCTGCTGTGCCTGATAGTGGCCTTGACGGCAGTCGGCTGCGGTGGAAGTGACACCCCTGCTGCAACCACCACGGATACCCCCGCTGCTGCTGAAGATGCTGCCGAAAGCACCCAGGAAGCAAACCCCAACGCCCGTGTGCTCAAATGGTCCGCCAACTCCCCCGAGGGCTACCCCGACTATGAATCCGCAATGCGTATAAAAGCATATGTGGAGGAAAAGACCAATGGGGAGATCATCCTTGAAGTTTATCCCGACAATATTCTGGGCGACTGGACAGTGGTCTTTGATGAGATCATGAACGGCGGTATTGACTTTACTGCAACTTCCGTGCCCGACTACTACGACCCCCGAATTGCAGCATGCACCCTGCCTTACCTGACTGCCACCTATGATGAGGTCGCCGCCGTTTTCCGCAAGGGCGGTTATTATGACAAGGTCCTGGAAGAGTGCTATGAGGAACTGAATGTTAAGTACTTCGGCGTGTACTGTGACGGCTACTGCGGCGTAGGCGTTCAGGGCGAGCTGGAGAACGCCAATATCCCCGGCGCCGATAAAGGCGACGCCATCATCCGTGTACCGCCCAACCAGTCTATGATTCTGGCTGTGCAGAACCTGGGATTCAAATATTCTTCCATCCCCTATTCCGATACTTACACTTCTCTGCAGACCGGTGTTGTTCAGGGATGGTGCGGCGGCCCCATATCTCAGCATTACGGCCAGTGGCTGGACGTGGAGGACCACTACTATGACTATGACATCTGGCAGGAGAGCCGTCACTACATTGCCAGCATGGATACCTGGAACTCCCTGACCGAGGAGCAGCAGCAGATCTTTACCGACATCATTCTTCAGGAGGCTGAGCTGTCCATAACCAACGCTGCTGAGAACGATGCCAAGTACAAGGAACTGTATGCCAACGAAGAAGGCTATACCATGGTATACTTCACCGATGAGGAGAAGAAGGCTTTTGCCGAAGACTGCCGTGAGAAGGTATGGCCCCAGCTCAACGAGCTCTACGGCGAGGAATTCCTCACCGAGCTGCTTGCAGATATCGAGGAAAACACCTGACAACAGCAATTCATTAACGCGAATCTTTACGGAAATTTAGCGGTTATGGGACTCATAAGGAGTCCCATAACTGTTAAGACACGCCTATCAAGGAGGTGCTGAATGAAAACCCTGAAAAAAATAAATGACGGCTTTATCAAGGTGAGCGAGTATGCCGCCTTTGTTTTAAGCGCCGTTGTGTGCGCCATGATAGTCTGGTGGGCGGCAAAGCGGTATCTTTTTGCGTCGGAGTTCTACGGAGCAGAGGAGCTCATACTGGCTCTGGCTTTCTGGATGTATTTTATCGGTGCATATATCGCCACCTACGAGGATTCCCATATCAGCGCGGATTTGTTTACCGGCATGCTGAAAACAGATAAGGGAAAGAACATTGCCAAAATAGTCAGACTTTGCATTTCCCTTCTGGCTTTTGCTCTGCTCACCTGGTTGGCCTGGGACTTCCTGGCCTTTGATATCTCCATGCATAAGATAACCGTAATGTATCGTTTCCCTCAGGCTTACATACATGCAGTGCTGCCCTTGTCCTTTGCGCTTTCCTGCCTTTACACCATAGCCCATATAATTCAGACCGTGATTGCCTTGGTGGAGGACGGGAAAAAGCCCCAGGGAGAACTCCCAAAGGATGCGCCGGCAGCAAACGCCGAATAAAGGAGGTAATGTGAAATGACACCTGCTATAATACTTGCCATTGTGTTGCTGTTCCTCCTTCTGGTTATCGGTGTGCCTGTGGCTCTGTCCTTCTTCCTCAGCGCCATGGTAATCGCTCTTGGCAGCGGCGCCAGCTTGTCTCTGCTGATGTCCTACAGCTACAAGAACACCAGCTCCATCATCCTGCTGACTATCCCCCTGTTTATCATGGCCGGCTCCATAATGGCTTACGGGGGCATAGGCAGACAGATTATAAACGCTGCAAGCCGTCTGGTGGGAAGACTTAAAGGCGGTCTTGCGGTTGTGGGCATAATTGCCTGCTCCATATTCGCTGCTATTTCCGGCAGCGCCTGTGCGACACTTTCCGCAATAGGCGGCATCATAGGACCCATGCTCAAGGAGAAAAGATATCCACGGGGCCTGGTAGCCGCAATGATGGCCAGCGCCGGAGTCATCGGCATACTTATTCCACCCAGCGGAATAATGATACTCTACGGCTGGTCCAGTTCCACCTCTGTGCTGGCCTGCTTCCTGGCCGGTGCCATACCCGGAATAATCCTTGCAGTTCTGCTCTCTCTATGCACGCTGTTCATGCTGCGCAACAACAACGAGATAGAGACACTCTCCGCCGAAGAACTGAAGGCTGCATGGGCGGAGGAGAAGCGCCTTCGCAAGGCCAGCGGCGAACACGGCCCCTTCTGGGCGCTGCTTATGCCTTTCATTATCCTGGGCTGCATTTACGGCGGTGTTACCACCACTACTGAGGCCGCAGCCATAGCCACGGCCTATGCCATCCCGGTGGGCTTCTTTATTTACAAAAAGCTCACATGGAATGCAATGAAGGACAGCTTTATAGACGCTGCAAAATCCACCGGCACGATAATGCTGCTGACACTCACAGTGCAGATGCTCAGCCGCATGTTTATAGATGTGAACCTGCCCAAGATGATTCTCAACGCCTTCTATTCCGTTACTGAGAACCGCTGGGGTATACTGGTGATGATAAACCTGTTTATGATAGTTCTTGGCATGCTCATGGACGACACCAGCGGTACACTTCTTGCAACACCTATCCTGGTGCCAATTATAAAAGAACTTGGTTTCAGCCCCGTCCATTTTGCTGGCATCCTGGCTGTGAACCTGGGAATGGGCAATATCACCCCTCCCGTTGCACCTCTGCTCTATTTCTCTTCCCGCATTATAGGAGCTCCCCTTAAAGAAATGCTGAAACCCACATTGATCTATTTCCTCTTTGCCTGGCTGCCCACTCTGATACTTGTGACGTTCGTGCCGGCGGTATCCACCTGGCTGCCTCAGCTTTGCGGCTACGCCGTCTGAGTTTGAACCGTAAGAAAGACAGCCCATATGTCGGCATTGCTCCGACGGGCTGTCTTTTGCTCACCTATTTTGTAATAAACCTGAAAAGGAGAACCACATGTCAGTAGAGATCAAATCTTTTGGCTCCACTCTGTCCGGCAGAGAGGTGCGGCAGTTCATAATAAGCGCGGGGGATAATATTAAAGTATCTCTCATAGAGATCGGAGCCAGCATTCAGAGCCTGTGGGTCCGGGACCGGCAGGGGCAATTTAGAGATCTGGTTCTGGGATATGACACGGCGGCGGAATATGAGGACAACCCAACCTTTTTCGGTGCCGCTCTGGGCCGGCTCATAAGCCGCATGCCGGACTGCACACTGCACTTTGAAGGCCGGGACTACCCACTGGACAACGTAGACGGAATGCACATGCACGGCGGCATTAAAGGCTTTAGCCGCGTAAAATGGGACGGCACGGTTACCGGGGACAATCAGGTCCGCTTTACCTACATTAGTCCCGACGGTGAGGAAGGCTATCCCGGCTGGGTGACGGCCAGAATAACCTATACACTGGAGAGCGCAGGTCTGACAATAGACTACCATATGTCTGCCGACCGGCGTACGGTAATAAATCCCTCCAACCACAGCTACTTTAATCTCAACGGCCATGACAGCGGCAGTATACGTTCCCATGTTATAAGCTGTCCCGTTACCGGCTCCTTCAACCAGCTCACCGAAGAGCAAGGCCCACTGATAGAGGGTACAGATTTAAACAGCCCCCAAATCCTGGGGGAGCTATTCGACAGACACTATCCCTCTCTGGAAGAGATGGGCGGCGGAATAGATCACAAGTTCATTCTGGCCGAGCCCTCGGAAAAACTCAAGGCCGCGGGCACTCTGTACTCTCCCGATTCCGGCATAGAGCTGCAATGCACAACCACCATGCCGTGCGTAATGATATATACCGGCAACATGGTGGACAGAGTGCCAGGCAAAGGTGGATGCGTATACAATAAGCACGCCGGAGCCTGCTTTGAAACAATGCTTTTCAGCTCACTGCACGATATGTATGGCTCTGTAGCCGTTATCGAACCGGGAAAGGATCACAAAAGCCGCACAAGGTTTGCCTTTACCCTCAGATGAGGGGAGGCCGGACAATGCTGGAAGATTTAAAGCGCCAGGTACTTAAATCAAATCTCATGCTTCCAAAGTATGGCCTTGTAACTTTGACCTGGGGCAATGCCTCAGGTATAGACAGAGACATGGGACTTATAGTGATAAAGCCCTCAGGTCTGCCCTACGAGGACATGGCAGCCGAGGACATGGCTGTTGTGAATATGGCCGGAATCCAGGTGGAAGGGAAATGGAGACCATCCAGCGACCTGCTCACACATATAGAACTCTACAAAGCTTTCCCTGACATAGGGGGTATCGTACATACTCATTCCCGCTGGGCAACCTCTTTTGCCCAGGCTGGGCTGGGAATAAAGGCCATGGGAAGTACTCATGGTGACTACTTTTATGGTGAGATACCCTGTACACGGCCTATGACTGACAAGGAGATCCGGGGCGAATACGAGCGGGAGACGGGAAAAGTAATAGCGGAGACCTTTAAAGATAAAGACCCGGCTGCCATTCCCGCTGTGCTGGTGAACAGTCACGGACCTTTTACCTGGGGGGCTACGCCCTATGAGGCTCTTTACCATGGGGTTGTGCTGGAGGAAGTGGCCTTCATGAACTACCACAGCCTGAGGCTGTGTCCGGACAGGGAACCTGTGCAGCAGAGTCTGCTTGACCGGCACTATTTCAGAAAGCACGGCCGGAACGCATATTATGGCCAGAGTACACCCGAAAAGGGAAAAGCCAACTGAAAAACGAATAGCCAAATAGATGCAGAGCTTAAACCAATTAAAGAATGTAAGACAGGCAATACCCTGCCGAAAAATGACGGCAGGGTATTGCCCTGCTTATGTACTGGACTGGTATTGCTTCCATGATCGTCTCCGGAAGAACTTTCAATTAAAAGCCGTAGTACTTCCCGGATATCATCACATTGAATATATCGGATATGCCGTAAATTGCCAGAAGCACCCCAAACACTCTTATGGCTGATGCCGCAGCGCCAAAGGGATGGGCAGCAAGGAGAAGGCCCAGCGCAAGAAGGACAGCCGTCGACAGTATGCCAGTCAGACGCATCCACGCTCCCCAGGCCCACTGCCGGACTATCAGAGGTATCCTTATAAGACCGAGGACGATAAGCAGGACCCCGATTGCAAAGAAAAAGACGGACAGCAGCAGCTCCGGCTTAAGGAAGCACAGCAGGCCAAGGAATAAAAAGACAGCGGCAAAGAGAAGTTCCCTGCCTGCACCGTCGTCAAACTTTCTCATCCTGAACCAGTAGACTACCCTGGACAGGGCGAAAAACAGCGCTGCAGCTCCAAGTATCTTGGCAAATATGACTCCGGCGAGAGCGGGATATATTGCCAGCAGCAGTCCAAAAGCTGCTGCGCATACCGCGGTCCAAACTGGGGGAAGAGCGGTTTCAAAATAATGCTTCATATTGTTTTTCTCCTAATTCGATTTATGCAGTACTGGCGAGCGGCCGGAGGCGTGGATAAATGGCTCCGGCAGTGTAAAGACCCGTATTCGGGGCCGCTATATACCACCGTAGGCAAAGGTGTCCCAGCTGCGGTGCATGTATGTATCCAGAGCTATGGGGACGCCGATAAATGCCGGGTCCCTGCCGTCTGCGAGAAATTCCTCCAGAAACTCCCGGCGGCCGGTGGTGTGGACTACAGGTATGCCGGAAAGCAGGGAAGTCTCCCGAAGTACATCGTAGCCGCGGCGCAGATCGTCGGCACTGGCAAAGTTCAAAAGATTGGAGTTGTTGATAAAACCGGTGACCTTCTGACGGGCAAAACCCTCCATATCCTCTTTGAGCTTCAGTATCTTCTCCGGACTCTCCGACATTGGACGAAATACATTCACAATGTCGTAGACTTCCACCTGACCCTCCGGTACGGCCGCAAAGTCCTGGTGATATCTGGCCAGGGACAGCGCTCCGGCGCTGTCACCGCCCACGTCAAAGACAACCAGATCCCAGTCCTGGGCAAAGGCCGAGGCTACGGCGGCGGACATGCTGCTCTGGGTGACTCCTTGACCGACAAAGGTAGGTGAGACTATGTTTATCTTTTTATCCTCCAGAAGCTTCACATGGTCGGACATGCGGAAGTAATCGTTTATCTTGTCCAGGTCTATGACTTGGGTACGTTTACCCTCCGAGGCGGCCATGACCGCCATGTTCAGGGCTATCTCCGTCTTTCCTGAACCGTAGTTGCCGATGAGAATTACTATCTTTTTCACCTTCAGCACTCCTCTGCCGCAGATACTGCCCTGCTTCCCAGGCAGTTTTTGAAAGGAAAAGGGCTTATTTATATGAAAATTATAATACCCGGAGAAATATTAGTAAAGTAAATAAATTTAAACTGGGAAGAACAAAAAGCCTTGCAGGAGCTGCAAAAAAAATATTCGGCAAAAGCAGAAGAAGCCATTGACATTTGGATATTATAGTGATATCATTTTGATATCAGAAAAGAGGAGGTATAAAGAATGGAAGAGAAACTGCTGAGCAATAAGAAAAACGGCATGGCCATGCTGCTGTTGCTGCTGGTGGTGTACATTGCGGCCATAGTAATGGTCATCTTTGGAGGTATTGGCTTGGACAGCGGGAGCAAGCTTGCCATCCCCGTATTCGTGGTGGGGCTTATCTGGGTATGTGTCGGCTGGATCAGCTTCTGTGGCCTGAAGGTCCTCAAGCCCCAGGAGGCCCTGGTGCTCACCCTCTTCGGCAAGTACGTGGGCACGCTGAAAGGTGAGGGCTTCTACTATGTCAATCCCTTCTGCACCGGCGTGAACCCCGCCGCCCATACCAAGCTGGGCCAGAGCGGCGACGTGGACAGCGGCGGCAAGGGCGGCATCCCTGGCTTCACCATGAGTGCAAACGGAGCTCAGATAAACATGGGTACTATGGAGATGGGCAAGAAGATATCTCTTAAGGTGATGACGCTTTCCAATACGAAGCAGAAGATCAACGACCGCCTGGGCAACCCTGTGGAGATAGGCATGGCCGTCATGTGGCGGGTAGTGGACACTGCCAAGGCTGTATTCACCGTGGATAACTATAAGGAGTATCTCTCCCTCCAGTGCGACAGTGCGGTGCGTGACATAGTGAAAATCTATCCCTACGATGTGGCTCCCGGCATAGACACTACCGGCGACGGACAGGCGGACGAGGGCAGCCTGAGGGGCTCCAGCGAGACTGTGGCCCGGCGCATCCGTGACGAACTTCAGGAAAAAGTGGAGGGGGCAGGCATTGAGGTGCTGGAGGCCCGCATCACCTACCTGGCTTACGCCCCGGAGATAGCTGCGGTAATGCTGCAGCGTCAGCAGGCCAGCGCCATAGTGGACGCCCGGAAGATGATAGTGGACGGTGCTGTGGGCATGGTGGAGATGGCTCTCACCAGACTTAATGAAGGCGGAATGGTGGACCTGGACGAGGAGCGCAAGGCGGCTATGGTGTCTAATCTGCTGGTGGTGCTCTGCGGCAACAAGGATGCCCAGCCCGTGGTCAACTCCGGCAGCTTGTATTGAAATGGCTGACAACCAGAAAAAACAGGTGCCGCTGCGCCTGTCGGCAAAACTCTATGAGGCCATTGCTGCTTGGGCCGAGGACGACTTCCGCTCAATTAACGGACAGATAGAGTATCTGCTAACCGAGTGTGTCAAGCAGCGGAAGAAGAACGGCAAGTATGTCTCCGACACAATAGACGAACCCCTTGATCTGGATATCTGAGAGGAGCCGTCTGCCACAGTCCCAGGGGGAGTAGCTGCTTCCCCTGGGACTGGATAATTATGTATAAAAAGCAGAAAAAATTTTTAGAAAACCTATTGACAAAAAGCGATGCTTTTGGTATTATAACTGAGCCGTGGCCGAGTGGTTCAGTCGGTTAGAACGCCGGCCTGTCACGCCGGAGGTCGAGGGTTCAAGTCCCTTCTCGGTCGCCACATATGCCCCGAATTTCGGGGCATATACTTTGCTGCTGTAGCTCAGTAGGTAGAGCGCATCCTTGGTAAGGATGAGGTCGCCAGTTCGAATCTGGCCAGCAGCTCCACGTCGGAGCAAGCTACATATCGCTTGCTCTGATTTTTTATGCCTATGGCAAAAAAATCAGAGTGCGCTCATTCCGCTGCTCCTCCTTATCCGAATCAAACCCACTGCGTTGGGCTTTGATTCGGGGAAACGTGGAAGCAAGATGTAAGCAAAGACCGCAAATCATGCTTATCAAGAAGAATTTATTCCAGATAAAACACCGGCCCCTTTGGAGCAAAGGGCAAGCTGCGTCCTCTTGGAATGAGAAAGGCATGATCCCGGCCATATAAGTTCAGCCGGTCGCACTCACAGTCGGTTATTATCAGCAGAGGGGCATCTTTGGGGAAATCCGGTGAATGCTCCAGCAGTTCTATTCCAGGCTGGAGAACGGTGCCTCCACGCCCCCGGACCTTTACGCTGCCGGCAATATCCGTTGCTTCCATATATCCCTGATCATAAGGGGCTGCGTCACAGAACACCACGCGGATGCGGTTTACATCCCTGGCGGCGCTGTAGCTGGCGATGGAGCCAAGGGCGGCGGCCAGTAGGGAGCGATCCATGGACCCGGAGGTATCCAGCAGGACACCGAAGGTTCGCCCGGCCTGCGCCGCTTCTTCATATCGCCAGGAAGGACGGGGAATATCAGGCGTGGCTGACTGCCGACGGCTGAGTCGGGCATATGTACGATGCTTCTCCAGCGGTTCGAAACGCTCGTCAAACCACTTGGCCAGCTTTACGTCCCAGGGAATGGGCGGCTGGGACAATGCCCGTATCTCCTCTACCAGTCCCTCAGGGAGATAACCCCGCTCATGGGCCTGATGGTAATCCAGGCCCCGCTGAATAGCGGAGCGGCACCAGGTGTCAAGTTCCACGAAATCTTTTGACTCCGCCCAGTCGACCGGGCCAAAAATAATATCATGTTGGGCCATGCGCTTGTATTTGCGAAGATTGGCTGCCAGCCGGTCATAAATGCTTTCCGACGACAGACCCTGGAGCTCAGGGTCGAAGAGAAGGCCGGAGGGCATGGAGCCCACCTCCATATCCCGCAGCCACTGATTGATGACATAGTCGCAGGCCACATTCCAAAGCTCCGGGTCCCGTTTACCCAGACGGGCCTCATGGCCCAGAGCGGCATGGAGATACTCGTGAGCCAGGACAAAGCGCCATTCCTGCTCTGTCAGCTGGGCGGCAGGATTGACATAGATTTCCCTCATTTTCATGGAGATGGCTGCTACCGGAATGCCCATCCGCTGAACAGCCAGCTGATCGTCCACCAGCTGGAAGCCGGAGGCCACTCCGCCCAGCAGAGGATAACTGGCCAAAAACCACTCCCGTGCTCTCTGTATTGGCCCCAAATTTTTGCTATTACTCAGCTGGCCCCTGACGCCTCCGGCATAGTCCACGGCGGAACGCAGGGCATTGCGAAGACTTTCGGCAAAGAGCTGTCTCCAATCCGTGGCGCCGGGCCCCCATCTATATCTGACGGGGTCCCAACTCATATCTGCCCGGCCGCTGCTCATGGTGGAAAACCGGAAGTAGGCTGAATCGCTGTTTTCTTTCAGCCAACGGTAGAGAGTTTCCTCATCACGGGTATTGGGCGGCAAAGGTACGGCAAGTTCTGCCGGGGGAATGCCTATGTGCAGGTCGGCCAGATAGCGGGTGACAATGCAGTCACAGGCGGCAGCCCACACCGCGTCTCCGGACCGGTCTTCCCGGATGTGGCCAAGAGCCAGATGAAGCAGACAGTGGGCGGCTACATAAGCCCACTCCTGAGGCGCAGCCCGGCGATGGCAGTTGGCGTATATGTAGCCGTTGGAGTTCACCCAGGCCCAGTCCTCCCTGGCCATGGGGTAGCTATCATCAAAACGAACGGAGGCCCTCCTTATCAGAGGCCCAAGCACTGGGTGCTGGGCCACAAGCATACACCCGGCTTGAAAGGCCTCCTGGGCCGGGTTTGCCTTACCCTGTTTCTTCCCGATCATCCGTTTCGCTTGTCGGCCAGCCGCGGCAGGTCACGGAACAGCTCAATCACAAACCAATCGGGAAGCTCCTTGCCCTCTTCCGGTGTCACTGCCATTCGGGCTATTTCCAGACTTATGTCCGCAAGCTCGGTAATGCGGTCCTTGGCCTGAAGAACCAGGGTCCGGCTTTCATTGCTGAGCTTGCTCCTTTCGCGGGGCAGCTCCTTCAACAAACGTGCCTGAAGTGACTGGGCCAGGAAATAGAGCACGTCCCGCTCCTCCGGTTTGTCCGGCCAAGGCTGCTCGCCGGACAAGACCTTGTCCAGAGCGTACTTACTGCGCACCTGCCGCACATATGCAAGGAACTGGGTGGCATGCTGGGGACTGAGGCAGCCGGCTGCCAGGATGCTCAGACTGTCTACGCTGATATTCGGACCATAGCTGTGGATGGCATCGCTGAGCATATGCCAGGATCGGGGCGTAGAGAACGGCTCCTCACTTTTGGGGGGCTTTGCCCACAGATGATCCGGACGGCTGGTGATATAGTCGTAGACATAAGGATGAATATTGTTTTGGGCTGCCCACTCCAGCCAGAGCCTGGGGCTGGCAGTGAGCTCCACATGAAACATGCGGTTGATCAGAGCCGAGGACATGGGCCGGGTGATGGCGTTGTCCTGGGCCCGGTTTCCGGCTCCCAGCACAATAGAACCCTTGGGCAGGTGGTATTCCCCGATGCGTCGTTCATGAATCAGAGAGTAAAACGCTTTCTGAACTTCTGAGGTACAGGCATTCAGCTCGTCCAGAAACAGGACATAGGGCTCCTGCCGTGCAATGGTCCGGGGCGGGCAGAACTGGCTGAAATCCCCCCGGATTTGGGGGACGCCTATGATGTCCTCCGGGGCCAGCTGGCTGCCCAGGAGGGAGACGCACTCCATCCCCAGACTGTCCGCAAACTCCTGAACGATGGCGGATTTTCCGATACCAGGCGCACCCCAGATAAAAACCGGGCGGACAAGGCCCACATTTAAAAGAATATCCAACAACTGTTTGTGGTTGACGGTAACTGTTAGATTCATAGAATCTGTCTACTCCTTTGCGGTACCGGCTAAAACAAAACACCGTTTTTGTTCCAAAGTTTTTTCTATTCCATTATACATTAAGGTACTTTTAAGAGCAACAGATGTAAACTTAAGAATCCTGAAGCAGCAGAAAAATATTCCCTAAAAACCGTGATCTGCTGTCCGATATAACAAGCACGATTGGGAGCATGGGCGGCCCTGTTTTGATTAATGCCGGGAGAAACAGGCGAGGACACTGACGGGGCAAGAAAAGAACTTGACAGAGTGTTTTTCAGGATATATCATTATAAAATTATTAACACAAAAATACAAAAAAGAGGCAGAAAATCTGTGACGAAATCAAATAAGACCGTTGTACGTACTATTTTTTATCTGGCCGGTCTGGCCATACTGGCCCTGGGGCTGACGCTGAATACCAAAGTAACTTTGGGGGTGTCTCCCATAATCTCTGTGGCCTACAGCGCTTCCCAGATATGGAGCTGGAATTTGGGGGATGCCACCTTTGCCTGGTATGCAGTGTTCGTGGCTCTTGAGGCGCTGATACACTGGCGCATGGGCGGGCCTAAACTGAGGAGCCGTTTGCTGAACGACCTGCTGCAGCTGCCTTTGAGCCTGGTGTTTACAAGGTTCATGAACCTGTTCACCCTCTGGATACCGGAGTTTGAGACGGAATGTGCCGGGAGCTTTGCGGGAAGCCTTACAGGCAGACTGCTGATACTGGCGGCGGCAGTGGCCATCACCGGCATAGGCGCGGCACTGTCCCTGGATATGCGTATCTTACCAAATCCCGGCGACGGAGTGGTCCAGAGCCTGTCTGACTTTACAGGGTGGAAGCTTGGCAGCAGCAAGAATATATTCGACATCAGCTGTGTGGTGGTGACGGTAATACTGTCGCTGTTGGCTGCGGGCAATATTATAGGTGTCGGGCTGGGGACCCTGGTTGCAATGCTGGGAACCGGGCGGATGGTGGCCCTGTTCAATCGCCTGGCAGAAGAACGGCTGGTGACAGGGCTTGGAGTAAAGGCCTGAGTTTCGCCGGGGAAGCAGGATTCCCATTTAATTTAATAAAGGCAGAAAGGCCGGGGCAACCGCCCCGACCTTCAGCTTGTCAAAAAAGTCTTACAGACTTTTTTGACTGCGCTTCTCCCGCAAGCACATTTTGCCAAGGGCAAAATGCTGCTACGCTTGGGAAAACGTTAGAAATAATTTTTTGCTGGGGCTAAAAAACTTTATGGTGCTTTTGCAAACCAATTAATTCAGAAATTCCACGCTGTCATCCTCGCCGATGGCAAGTTTGATATATTCCATTGAGTCACCCTCGTATACACTGTACACACCCAGATAAGCGGTGTCCGGTGCAAGTTCGGTTTTGCTGTATACTGTGCCGTTGAAGACAAAATCTGGACCATCGCTAAGAACACCAATAGCGGATTCCGTCTCCACGGTTACACCATCGCAGGCTATAAATACCTTGATGAAGTTATCGTCCAGTGTGATTTCCCTGGATATGCCGGAGCTGGCTTCCTTGCAGGTGACAACAGAACCGTCACTAAAAAAACAGTCTTCACCAAGGCTTACTATGGCGTGATAGTCGCCCACAACGGTAAGGCCACCGTTAAAGGTGCAGCCATCGAAATTGATGCTGCTGCGCACATCGTTGGACCCGTCCCTGGTACTGGCAGGGTCAACGGTGACGGTGACCATTTTCTCAAAAGTCATATCGTAGACTTCGGTGCCTTCTCCGGCTTTCAGCTGATAATCGTACTGAACCTGAGGGGCATCGGTGCCGGGGGCGTCGGTCTGCGCAGGGCCGCCGGCATCAGAGCAGCCGCACAGGCTGAGCAGCAGGCACATAGCAAGCAGCAAAAACAGGCTCTTTTTAAAAGTCATTGCATTTAACTCCTTCCCCGGATATTCCGGTAAATTTGGCTCAGTATATCACGGGGACGGCTTGAATTGGTGCGCAGGCTGCGCACTGGCTCAGCCGCAGCGTGACCAAGCCGCAGAGAGAATAAGCCCCTTGTTTGGACAGCATTCATATGTCCCGGCAGCGGCAGGAAGTGGATTTTCGTGCTTCTGTAAGCTGCTGCGGAAAATCCTTATTTATCGGCAATATTAAGGGGGCAGTCAAAAAGGTCCCGAACTTTTCCACAGGCTGGGCAAACAGTGAAAAGCCAGGCTTAAATACCTGGCTTTTCACTGTTTGCCTATTCTTGTTTTTTTATCCAGTTAATCCAGCTTTGAGCCGCTGGCCCAGAGGGCGGCGGTATCGCTGTCAAACACATCCTCGGGGGCGGTGAGCAGTATGGAGCCAAAGGATTCCGGCCCCTGGAGCAGCACATAATAGGTGATTGTGCCGTCCTCGTTTGCAAACTCGGTCACATAATTGCCCTGGCTGTCGTAATCAAAGACAGAGCCCTCAGGCACGCCGTCCTGAACCCCGCTGCGGGTGGAATACTCCTCCAGATCCGCCGGGAGGGCCACGCCTGCGGCCTCGTAGGCATCGGTGCCGAAGCGGTTTGCCATGATGTACCAGCCGTCCTTTTCAAATTCCACCATGGTGGAGGGCAGCGGCTGGGTCAATTCCTGGGCGTTCTGGCTAAAGCCCTGGGGCAGCCGGAACAGACCCACGCCTTCTACAGCATACTCCACGAGGGCGTCCTCACTCTCCGCCTCTTCGGCGGCAGCTTCTTCGGCCTGGGTGGAGCTGCCGGAGCAGCCGGCCAGGGCAAACAGCAGGCACAGCGCAAGCAGGAGGATAAGGCTTTTTTTAAAATTCATTTCATGTTTCTCCTTCCCCGGATATACCGGAAGTTTGACCCAGTATATCACAGGTGAGGAATGAATTGGTGCGCAGCCTGCGCACAGGCTCAGCCGCAGCTTATATTCAGGTTTCCACCTTCCAGCTGCTCCGTGGCCTGTTCCAGCTGCCAGGCGCTTATGTTCAGATTCTTCAGGCGGGGACAGTCCAGCAATATGCTGAAATCGCTTATGGGGTTTTCCCTCAGGTCTATGCCCATAAGTATGGGCAGGCTGGGCACGAAGTCCAGACTGTTCAGGCCTGTCTCACCCAGATTGAGCTCCCGGAGCTGGGGCAGCAGAGCCAGGGACTCGGGATTGGAGATGCTGCTGCCGTATACATCCAAATCCCGCAGCTGCTCCATGCCTTCCAGCACGCTGAAATCCAGCCCGGAGCTGGAGTATACCCGCAGTTCTTCTAGAGAAGTGAGACCGCCTATGCTCTCCCAGGCCCCGGAGGGCAAATCGCCGGTGATAAGGGAGCCCAGCCCTGGGCACTCTGCCAGGATGCTGTAGTCCGTGACCCAGGTGCTGCGTACGTTCAGCTTTTCCAGGGCGCTGCCGGAGAGCACCTCAAGAGAGGTGATGCCGGTGGCCTCCAGGTTCAGCTCCCGGAGCCTGGGCAAGGCTTCCAGAGCGTCAATGTTTCTCACCGGGTTCTCTCCCAGATCCAGCACCTGCAGGCCGGTGCATACGGAGAGGGGACTTAAATCCTGCACCTGATTTCCAGTGAGACTCAGGTATTCAAGGGGCAGGTCTGCAAGGACGCTTATATCACTTATTTGCTGATAATCCAGCACCAGTACCCGGAGGTTGGTGCAGCGGGCCAAAAGCTCCAGGTCGGCATCGTCTATGTCTCCGTACCGGGGCTCCCCAATGTAGCGGTCATGGGCAGTTTCCGCCATCTGCTGATGTTCCTGGATGGCAAACACAAGCTCCTGACCGCATACTATCAATTGCTCCACCTCATCCAGCCGACCCATTGGTATCTCCTCCCCGTCGGCAATCCCCAGCTCCAGGCGAAGGGCCTGTGCCAGCAGGGGACTATCCACCCCGTCTCCGCTGCCCGTCTGGGAGCTAACAGGTTCTCCCCGCGGCTGGGACTCCGGCCCTGCCAGGGATCGGAGTCCCGGCAGGATCAATGCCAGCACGAGCAGCAGCGTGGCTGCTCCAGCTGCAAGGACAGAGCCACGGAACTTCAGAGCCCGGAGCAGGGCAGCGGCTGAAGAGTATCTCCGCCGGGGATCAAAGGCGGTGCAGCGTTGGGCGATGCACCGCAGACGGGCGCAGCCCGGCAGCCTTGGCAGAGGCTCCAGACTGCCGCTGAGCATGAAGCGCAGCAGCATACCCACAGAATAGATATCCGAACGCTGATCCGTCTGCCGGTAGCCGAACTGCTCAGGAGGGGCCGTAGCCTCGGTGCCGATAAATACGGTGTCGCCGCTCTGCTCCGGCCTGTGACGCCGGGCTGTGCCCAGATCAATGAGATGGCAGCAGAAACTTTCGTCTATTACTATGTTTTGGGGTTTTATATCCCGGTGTATTACCGGCGGAGTCTGCCGATGGAGATAGTCCAGCACCTGACAGAGGGATTTGGCTGCTGCCAGGGCCTGCTTTCTCTTGAGTGGCCCATGGCTCTCCACCAGTTCATACAGGCTCATGCCAGGTATATATTCCCGCACCAGGTACTCTGTGCCGCCCGATGAAATGTACGCCAAGGGCCGGGGAAGCTGGGGATGGCGCAGAGAGCGCAGAAGTTCATACTCCCGGCGCAGGGAATCTTCCCTGCCTGCGCTCTGAATTTTAATGACGGCTTTCCAGCCAGCCTGGTCCTGAGCCAGGTATACGCTCCTTTCACCGTCCTTTAGACAGGACAGAAGACTGTACTGCGCCTTCAGGCTCTCCGGCAGACTGACCTGTTCCAGCACCTCTTCCCGGTAGCTCTTCAGGAAAGATTCCCTGTGCTCCATGTCAGCTGTCCCGTCCGTACAGGCTGCGCTCCGGCAGGGAGGTGAGCAGCTCCTCCGCCTCCGCAAGAGACAGACCGTGGCTGATGGCGTATATGACCGCCCCGTCCCGGCGCAGTCTGGGATAGAGAGCGCCGCAGCCGCCCAGAGCAAGCAGACGCTGGGTCTCCTCGAGAGTAAGGGACAGCGCCAGAGCTGTGCGCAGGAGGATATCCCGCCCCGGCCTGCGCTCACCTCTCAGAACCTGATAGGCATAGGAGCGGCTGATAGCGGTTTCCAGTATCCAGTCAGCCGGGGACATACCGGCCCTGTCAAAAAGACGCTGAAGCTCTGAGGACAGGGAAGGCTCTTCGCCAGGGCGGGTAAGGCAGCTCAGGGCCTGTTCGGTATGCGTAAGTTTATGCAGAAGTTTGCTGGTACTATCGTGCATGAATATCCCTCCCAATGGCTGGATTATACCGGAAAACAGAGAAAAAGGGAAGTAAAGAAGCAAAAAAACCGCTCCGGGCAGAGCCTGCTATAATGCCCGGAGCGGAGTTCAGTTTTTACTGCCTTGTATTTTGAGAGAATATCTGAAAAGCACAAGGCCAATGATAAAGAACAATGCGATGGCCCCTACTCCCAGATTTGCACTGCCGCTTATCTGAGAGATGAAGCTCACGGTAAAAGTGCCCAGCATTGAGGCGCCCTTGCCGCAGATATCCAGTAGTCCAAAGTATTCACCGGATTTTTCCGGCGGGATAAGCTTTGCAAAATGGGAGCGGGACAGCGCCTGGACTCCGCCCTGAAACATACCCACCACTATGGCCAAAATCCAGAAATGTATCTGGGCGGACATGAACATGGCAAAAACGGCGATTCCAAAATAGGCGAGTATGCAGACGCTTATGAGCTTTCCGGTGTCTATAGAGTTGGACAGGTGCCCGATGACAATAGAGGAGGGGAAAGCTACGATCTGCGTCACCAGCAGAGCCAGCAGCAGCCCGGTGGTGTCGAAGCCCAGGGCGGTGCCGTAGGCTGTGGCCATGTCAATAATGGTATAGACACCGTCGATGTAGAAGAAAAATGCGAGAATAAACATGAAGATTTTCCGGCTGCCTGCCAGTTCCCTGATGGTGTGCCAGAACTGGACGAAGTGATTCAGCTCATCGGTCACAAAATGGGTCTGCTTATATACTCTCAGCAGAGGAAGGGTGCAGGCGATCCACCAGAGGGAGACAACAAGAAAGGCGATGACCATGGCGGTGCCCATGCTCAGACCCAGAAAATCGGCGCCCAGCACCAGGCCCAGACAGACCAGGAAGGGAAGGCAGCTGCCGATATAGCCCCAGGCATAGCCCTGGGAGGAGACGTTGTCCATGCGTTCATGGTCGGTAATGTCACCCAGCATGGAGTCGTAAAAAACAAGGCTGAGGGAGTAGCCCACACGGGCCAGAACAAAGATGAACAGAAAGCTTTTCCAACTGCCGGCAAAGCCCAGCAGCAGGCAGCCCACTGCTCCAAGGATTACCGAAAAGAGAAACAGAGGCTTTTTCCGGGCCTGCCGGTCTGCCACTGTGCCCAGCAGCGGGCCGGTTAGGGCCACGATAAGAGTAGCGGCTGAGGCGGCGTAGCCCCAATAGGCCAGATATTCCACGGAATCCAGACCGCCGCTCTGGGCCAGGGAATTGAAGTATATGGGGATGATGGTAGACACAAGAAGTATGAAGGCGGAATTGCCCACGTCGTAGAGTATCCACTTTTTCTCCCGGGATGTCAGCTTAAAATTCATGTTTATTCTCCTTATCCGATGCAGCCAGGCAGGAATCAAAGTTATATTCGTACAGAAGATCGTAATTCATCCGACCCCAGGCGCTGTCCTTAAAATCGCTCATAAGCCGCAGCGCGGTATCCTGGGCCTGAAGGTACAGCTCCGTCAGGTCGCGGCTGCTGCTGTCGCAGCCCGGAGCAGGAGGTGAATTGAGCAGCATACCCCTGAGCTTATCATACTGCCCGGATAACTTCAGAACGCTCAGCACCATACCATAGGAAAAGCGTCCGCTCACGCCCAGAAAGGAGTCGAAAAACTTCAGAGCCAGCATGGAGCGGTAAAGCTTCAGGGCAGTCAGCCCGGGAAACAGGGGGGCTATTGTGCGGGCAATCTCCATGGAGGGCCTGATATGCCGGACCCGTATTCCGGGGCGGATCTCAAGGCCGTCTTTTCTGAGAAGCACACGGTCAAAATCCGTCTCCTGTTCATTGTGCCCGGGGCCGCCCTGTTCGATGACCCGGCTGATATAGCCGTGACAGTGCAGGTCCAGGGCAAAATGGCAAATAAAGCCGTAGATGTAGGCGGCAAGCTCCGGCGTCGGACTGCGGCGAAGCAGCTCTCCCGCCGGACGGAAAAAGCTCAGGGCTCTCTGCTCATGCATGAGAGAGCCCAGCCGCCCCACGACATTGCCGCGCAAGGGCTTATAGTAGAAAAGCAGATCCGGGCCATGAAGCCCCAGGTCGTAAAAACTCTTGCGGCTGTCTATAATGGAGCGCACAGCTATGGGGGCCTGGGCCAGTACGTCCTGACCAAAGCGGTAATGGGCATAAGCAGCTGGCATGGGAAGAATCCTTTCTTAAGACTCCATAAAGACCGGCTTTTTAAAAGAAAAGCCGGTCTTTATATGAATTCAGATTACCTGGAGGCGAGCTGGCGCACGCAGCGGCAGAGAAGCTCGGCACCTTTGCGCAGATCCTCATAGTCGGTCCACTCCTCAGGCACATGGCTGCGTCCTCCCTTACTGGGAACAAAAATCATAGCCACATCGCAGAGGGAGCCCATGACCATGGCGTCATGGCCGGCGCCGGAGAGCATTTTCCGGGTGGATATGCCGGCCTGGGCGGCCTCCTTCTCCAGAAGCTCCTGGATCTCCGGTTTCATCAGCACCGGCTGGGCCGTGAGCTTTTCAACGATGCGGAAGCTGAGCCCGGCATTTTCCGCCTGGCTCCGCTCCAGAGAAGCCCGGACGGCATCAATTACCTTGTCCACGCTCTCCAGGGTCTTGCTGCGGCAGTCGATGTCAAAGAGGGTCTCCTTGGCCACAATGTTGAAGGCACCCGGTTGGGTCTCCACCCGGCCGAAAGTGACCACGGTGCCGTCATCCAGTTCCCTGGCCTTATCGGTTCCTGCCACTATGGCTCTGGCGGTGGCAAGCATGGTATCGGCGCGCATATTCATTGGGGTGGTGCCCGCATGGTCGGAGCGGCCGTAGACATACACGTTAAAGCACTTGATACCCACGATGGCCTCAACGATGCCTACATCCACCTTTTCATTCTCCAGCACGGGGCCCTGCTCAATGTGCAGTTCCAGAAACATGTCTATCTCGCCCTTTTTACGCCGGGCTTCATCGGCCTTGGCGGGGTCCAGTCCGTATTCACGCATAGCCTGGGCCACGGACACACCATAGCTGTCCTTATAGGTCTCAAGCTCATTTTCATAGAGCTGGCCGCACATGGCACGGCTGGCAAACAGCCCGCCGCCGAAACGGGCTCCTTCCTCCTCAGGAAGGGCCACAAACTCAATGGGACGCTCCGGCACAAATCCCTCGTCGTGGAGAGTGCGGGCGGTCTCCAGAGCGGCTACCACACCGGCTGCACCGTCAAAGCGGCCGCCGGTCTTTACCGTGTCAAAATGGCTGCCGGTCATGATTATCGGGGCGGAGGGGTTCCTGCCCTCCATACGGCCTATGACCGTGCCCACTGCGTCCTCACGAACACTGAGCCCGGCGGCCTTCATCTGGGATACTATATAGTCTCTGGCCTGGGCAAACTCCTTCGTATAGGTGTAGCGGGTGCAGCCTATGCCCTGCACCTGGGAATATTGGGCCAGAGTTTCTATATCTCTCTGAATGCGTTCAACTTTAGTTTCCAATTTATACTTCTCCTTTTGAATGATCTGGTTCTGATTCTAACATGAAGAGAAGCTTTGTCAATACAAAAAAGGAGAGAGCGCCGGCTCTCTCCTCAATATTTTACATAGCCCTTACATCAGCTTTTTACATCAAAGGCGCAAGAGCCTTCATAAGGAAACCCAACAGCCTGATGCTCAGCTTTTCCCGACGCATAAAGTCTGCGGATACCGTGGCTGAGCGGGCGATGGTGGCCTCCACGTCGGCCTTGATATCTCCTATGCAGTCGGTGCCGTACATGTAGGCGGCACATTCAAAGTGGTGGTACAGGCTGCGGTAGTCCAGGTTGATGGTACCTACCACTGCTTTTATATCGTCGGAGACGAAAACCTTCGCATGGACGAAACCGGGAGTGTATTCGTATATTTTTACGCCGGAAGACAGCAGGGAGGCATAATGGGTTTTAGCCAGAGCCCAGGGCGTTTTCTTGTCCGGGATGCCCGGCAGCACCAGACGCACGTCCACACCGCGCTCGGCGGCAAACTTCAGGGCGGTCTCCATCTCGCCGTCCAGTATTAGGTATGGGGACATGATGTAAACATAGTCCCGTGCCCGATTTAGAATGTCCATATATACCTGCTCGCCTACCTTGTAGCTGTCCAGTGGGCAGTCGCCGTAGGGCAGCACATAGCCCTTGGCCTGTTCCTGGGAGCGGCAGGGGTATTTAAGGAAGGGGTCTATCTCCGGTACCGGCTCGTCCAAATTCCACATCTGGAGAAACAGAAGCGTAAAGCTGCGCACGGCTTCGCCCTTGAGCATTATGGCCGTGTCCTTCCAGTGACCGAAACGCACCCGGCGGTTTATGTATTCATCGGCCAGGTTCACACCGCCGGTAAAAGCAGTGTGCCCGTCGATTACGCATATTTTCCTGTGATCCCGGTAGTTGTAGTGGGTGGAGACAAAGGGACTCATGGGGGCGAACATCTTGCATTTTATGCCCAGCTCCTGGAGACGTCGGGGGTAGTCGTGGGGCAGAGTGGAAAATTCACAGGTGCCGTCATACATCACCCGTACGTCCACACCTTGAGCGGCCTTATTTGCCAGTATTTCCAGAACACGGCCCCACATCAGACCTTCGTCGATGATGAAGTACTCCATAAATATAAAGTGCTCTGCCTGCTCCAGCTGTCTGAGAAGCTCCACCCACTTGTCCTCGCCCAGGGGAAAATATTTTACGGCGGTATTGTCATAAACCGGAAAGCAGCCGCTGCGCCGGAGATAGTGGGCCAGAGCTGCCGTGCTTGGACTCTCTTCCTTCAGCTTTCTAAACACCTCATCGTTCTGAGGTATACTGTCCTCTGTGGTCTCCATAAGAAATTTCAGCCGTTTTTTCAAAAGCCGTACGCCCAGGTTGCTGCGGGTGTAACAATAGAGAGGGGCACCCACGACGGGCAACAGAGCTATTACCAGCAGCCAGGTTATCTTGGCTGTAGGGTCGGTATCGGTATTGAGCAGGTAAAGGCTCATAAAGGCGGAAAAGGTAATAGACAAGGCCAGAAAATGGGGCAGGTATTCCCTTAGCCAGGAAAGGAAGGCAAGGGCCACAAACAGCTGGAACAGCAGCAGAAGCACAATTAGTCCCAGACGGCTGAACACTGCCCGTACCAGTCCCTTTTGCCCCTTTTTCAAAAGCCGCAGCCCGGGGCTGCGTTCCTCGTCCTGATAACCGATTTTTGTTTTGTCGTTCATGTCTTGATTTACTCCTTCCTCAGGCAAGAACGCCAGTGGAATAGGGGCTGCAATCAGCACCCGGGATAGTACTCAATGGATGTGACCACATCGTTTTTATCGTAGGTGAAGCCCAGATAATTATACCAGTAATTGCGGTAGCCGTTGTCGTACAGCCAGTCCCCGATTTCGCCGTCATTGGTTTCAGGATACACTATGCTGGGGCATTTCCTGTAAGCATGGATTATCTCCTCTCTGCTGGAGCCCACGTGGATGTCATAGCGTATCTTCATATCGGGGCTGTATAGTATGAAGCCTACTGATCTGCCGTCCTCCAGGCTCTCCACCGCAGGATCCCTGGACTGAAAGATTATGTCGAAATCTCCGTAATTGTACCGGTCAGAGAAATATCTGCCGCCCTTGTATTCCTGGTATATGTATTCCGGCTCTCCGTACATCTCAATTATATCCGCCGGAAGGGCGCCCAGACTGTTCCGGCTGATACCTGCGGCGGCATAGTAGTCGTGGACAACATGGGAATAGAGACACATGGGGCAGGCGGGACTGCTGCCGAACAGGCTCAGCAGTATCCAGCGGCCCAAAAGAAAGGTGGGGATAAATATGATAAGTATCGCTGTGCCGTTCAGTATGGATTTCAAAATACGGTATGAGAGTTTTTTCATGAATATCTCCCCGTCAGAGCCAGGGCAAGCCTATCGTGGCGCAATGTGCCCGGTAATTGAACTTTGCCGATTCTGCAAAAATAAAAGAGAGTCTATTCCTGTCCTTTACTGTCTACTGACAAAATTTGAGGGGGTGGTCAACAATTGCCGGTTTATATTCCCGGCATGTCCCTCAGCCACCGGACGCTGAAGTAAACTCTTACAATTGCAAATGTTGTGATAAGCCAAAGCAGTGCGCGGTTGGACCAATACAGCCATAACACTTTTTCCAGTAAAAGCTTCTTGCCCAAGGGCTATGCAGGACAGAATGGTATAAATGGGCCGATCCATGTAAAAAACGGTTTGTAAAAGAGCCCTGCCATATATCCATATATAGTCAACTTACCAGCTTCGGAAAGCCTTGACAACAAAAAAATGAATGACACCAATTCACTTAAAATACCGCCAAATATCTGAAAGCCACCCAAAAATTTCAAAAGCTTTCCGAAATTTTCCTTCTTTTCTCTTACCGTTTTACCCAGCTCACATATAAGTGCACCAAAGACAACACAGGGCAGCGTCAATTTCAGAGCACTGACCGGATTGCTGAAGGACATCCGGTATGCTTCTTCTCCGATTTCGTAGACATATATCTTTATAAAAATGTATACGAAAATTATTAAAATAATCAGCAGAACAGTTTTCAGCTTCTTGTTCTCCATTATATACTCTCCTTAAGTTCATTGCAAATTTCTGACTGAATACAGCTGCCTGCCTGCAATTTCCAAGCATATTATTATATATGCGGAGAATGCTCAGAGGGCTGTTTTCCCCACATATAAATTAAAGCTCGGAAGAGCACATAAATTCTGACTGCATCTTTCACCCGTTACTGGATGGCCGCAAGGTGTAACAACATTTCTCTGACACTTTCCGGCAGCTCATTGTCGTTACTGTATTGCTCTGTGACCAGAAGGCACAGGGAATTTGCCGAATTGTCCGCCTCAATGAAGGCGGCGGAGAACCCGGTGTAGAGCCGCTGAGGACTGCCGGTGAAATTGTCCAGTGCCTGAGCTTTGTATATGTAATACCGGTTTTCTCCGCTGCTCTCCAACCGGAAGGCTGAAAGTCTGCTTTCAACGTTCTCCAATTCTGCAATGTAGGTCTCCGAGGAATCAAAGTCTAGCTTGAGATATATGAAAAAATATAGCCGGCCGTCAAAATCGCATTTATAACTGTATTGGTATTCACTGTTGCAATTGGAAGGAATCTTGTCCGGAAATAAATATGCATACTCGGTATTCAGCAGGCGGCGCATATAGGGATTCAACCGCATATAATCCTCTGCGTCGGAAGTGCAGAACTCGCCTATGGGCGGGTCACTGCTAAAATGTATGTACAGTGCTCCGACGGTGATGAGCAGTACAGAAATCGATTCATATTACAAGTGCCTGCCGCCTATTTCCTCTTTGCCATTTTTGCCGTCTCAGCCTGTAATGGCTCCGGAGAGAACAGGTTGTTCAGCTTATCAATAATACGTTTCTCCATGTTCCTATAGGCAAAGCAGCCTATAAGGTCCAGCATCAGCCAAAATGCAAGAACAAAGGCAAAGGTCAAGATATGTTTTTCCAGACAAAAATAATTGCCAGTAAACAGATCCACAGCTATGCAGACGAATACTGCATGAAAAAACCGCTGAATTTAAAACGGCCGCTGACGATGGCCTTGCCGTTTTCTTCAATGATCTTCCCGCCAAAATATCTTTTGTTGCAATTGAACCAAGGCCCTTTCACGTCCTCATATATTGTAACAGTCAGTCTGCTGCCCTTTATGTTGCTGTATAGTCCGTATCTGCCGGGATAGCATTTGTACCGCTCCACTAAATCATATTTTGAAAAACCTGTGTAAGTCTTGAGGGACAGCAGCCTGATTATCTCGTCATAGCTCCTGCCCGTGTGCCAGATATATTTTTTCATAAAATACCGGCTCCCATGTTTTTAACATACATTCATATGTGGATCTGCAAAGAAGACCGCCGTGGCAATAGATTCATATTAAAGTATACAGTCTGGCACGGTTAAGTTCAACTGCCGGAAGAATAAAAAATCACTAAAGCCCTTGCAAAAAGCCGATTTTTAGGGCATAATCTCCGGAGAAAGAAGTGATGCGTAATGCCGATAAAAATAATAGCCTTTGATTTAGACGGCACTTTGCTGGACAATAAAAAACAGATATCGGAGGAGAACCTGGAGGCCTTGAAAGCAGCTGCCGCTGCCGGGGCGCTGCTGGTGCCCGCCACCGGTAGAATATATACCGGCATCCCACAGGCTCTGAGAGAGCTTCCCGGGGTGAGATACTGCCTGACAATAAACGGAGCCTATGCCTACGACGCAGGGGAGGACAAGAACCTCTACAGCGCCGAGATGCCGGCGGAGCTTTGCCTGCGCCTCATTGAACATATGGAGACTCTGCCGGTGATATACGACTGCTATCAGGACAACTGGGGCTTTATCTCCCGACACATGCTGGAGCAGGCGGGGGAATACATACCCGACCCGGCCATACTGAAAATGATGTGGGATCTGCGCACCCCGGTGGACAGCCTTTACGACGCCCTGAAGGAGCGGGGCAGGCCGGTGCAGAAAATGCAGATGCATTTCAAGGACCCTGAACTGCGCCGCCGAGAGCTGGAGCGTCTGCCTGAGCTCTTTCCGGAAACGGCGGTGTCCTCCTCTCTGCCCTGGAACATTGAGATAAACAGTGCCGATGCCACCAAGGGCAAGGCCCTGAAAAGCCTCTGTGCTGCGCTGAATGTAGATTTGAAGGACACCCTGGCCTTTGGCGACGGCACCAACGACCTGAATATGATAAAGACCGCAGGGCTGGGTGTTGCCATGGGCAACGCTGTGGAGGAGCTGAAACAGGCTGCCGACTGGGTGGCTCCAACAAATATGGAAAACGGCGTGGCCGCCGGGATATACAGATTTATGGGCCTGTAAAAAGTCGCAGATAATAAACTGACCTTATAAAAATACCTTAAACTGGGGGTTGCGGACAAGACCGGTTTCGGATAATATATAGCCGAAATTCCTCAGGAGGCATAAACAATGAAAAGAGTAGTTACTTTGCAGGACATCTCCTGCCTGGGTCGGTGCAGCATTACCGTAGCCCTGCCGGTTATATCTGCTATGGGTGTGGAGTGTGCCATAGTGCCTACGGCGGTACTGTCCACCCACACTATGTTCAAGGGCTTTACATGCTGCGATCTCTCCGACCAGATAGAGCCCATTACCCGCCACTGGCTCAGCCAGGGAATAAAGTTTGATGCTGTGTACACCGGCTATCTGGCCAGTGAAGATCAGTGCGGCCAGACGGTGGATTTTATAAAGAGCTTTAAGACCGGGGACAACATGGTCATAGTGGACCCGGCAATGGCCGATCACGGCAAACTCTATCCTGCCTTTGGGCCGGAATTCCCCCGGGCCATGGCCGGTGTGTGCGCTCAGGCCGATCTGGTGCTACCAAACCTAACCGAGGCCGCCTTCCTCACGGAGACCCCCTATCAGGAGAGCTGGACTGACGGACAGGTGAAGGACATGTTGGAAAAACTCCTGGCCCTTGGCTGCAAATCCGCCATGATAACCGGTTACGGCGGAGCTCAGGGCAAGACGGGATTTCTGGCTATGGACAGATCTGGCGAGGTAATCAGCTACAGTCATGAACTGCTGCCGGTGAGCTATCACGGCACAGGGGATATCTTCAGCTCTGCCGTGGTGGGCGGCCTGATGCGTGGACTGGGACTGAGAGAGGCCGGCGTGATTGCCGCAGACTTTGTCTCCCGCTGCATTGAGTACACCTCTGCCCAACCCAACGCTCCGTGGTATGGCGTGGAGTTTGAGGCTCTGCTGCCGGAGCTGATGGAGAAGCTGAAATAAAAAGATAAAAACATTCTCAGCGGCGGATTCATTCCGCCGCTTCAGCTTGTTCAAAAAGTCCTCACAGGCTTTTTTGACTGCGCTTCTCCCGCCAAGTATTTTGCCAAAGGCAAAATGCTGCTGCGCCCGAAAAGTCTTGAAAAATCAAGCCTTTTCTGTGGCGGGTTATTGAAATGCGAGGCGGTCTTGCCCCCTCGCGCTCCCCCGCTGCTCTATTGTTTTTCACTGAATCTATAGTTTTTCGACAGGCTCCAGCGGCGGAATGAATCCGCCGCTGATTTTTTTGGAAAGTCATGTATAATATTCCTGTTCACCGGCCAAAATAGCCTCGTAAACCAATACTTTACGGAGGTTTTGAACTATGAGCAGCAACAGCTCCGGCAAAAAGCTGGAGGGATTTTTTACAGGTAAGGGCTTCTACATAGTCCTTTTCCTCTGTGTCGCCACCATTGGAATTTCGGGCTATTACCTTGTTCGCACCGTCAGCAGCACCCCCGGAGAGGCGGAACCGGTCACCGGCAGCCCCACCGTGGTCCTTCCCGACAGCAGCCAGAATGCGGCTCCCCCCCATACCACTCCCTCTGTCACT
>OLRA01000655.1_pt1 | contig 46603 bp, 38 predicted proteins | sample 1673011 | NCBI WGS metagenome assembly OLRA01 (sample SAMEA3136746, study PRJEB25190) | human gut metagenome | reverse complement strand
CTTAAAGATGGATATCGTGCGGATGTGGTGCAAAGTAATCGTTGCCTGCGTTCCGGCTGCCATTGTGGGACTGCTTTTCGATGAAAAGATTGACGAACTGTTTTATAATCACTGGGTTGTTTCCATTGCATTGATCGTATTCGGTGTTGCATTTTTGTTGGTAGAACGCTGGAACAAAGACCGTACCCCGAGAATTTCTCATATTGATCGGCTTCCATATCGTACCGCCATGCTGATCGGTGTATTTCAATTGATTGCAGCAGTATTTCCGGGGACTTCTCGTTCCGGAGCAACCATTGTCGGTGCACTTTTGCTCGGCGTTTCTCGTGTGGTTGCGGCAGAGTTTACCTTTTATCTTGCCATTCCGGTTATGTTTGGGGCAAGTCTTTTGAAACTTGTAAAGCATGGATTTGCTTTTACAGGACTGGAAACCGCCGTGCTGTTGGTTGGCATGCTGGTTGCTTTCCTGGTATCTGTATTTGTAATCCGCTTCCTGATGGATTATATCAAAAAGCACGACTTTACTGTATTTGGATGGTATCGAATTGTATTGGGTATTTTAGTCATCATCTGCGGTTTGACAGGTGTTATTCAAGTATAAATCGTTTTTTATTTTAGAGGACAAAACAAGAACCGCCATGGAATGGACTCCATGGCGGTTTGCTTTTTCTGAGAACGCTTGCAAATTTTTGGAAGCGCTTTTTTATGTGTTATGCATGCTGCACCATGTCCAGAAAATATTGATGTACACGCAGGTCATCGGTTAGCTCCGGATGAAATGCAGTCACCAATTGATGCTCCTGCTGAGCAGCCACACATTTTCCATCCACGGTTGCAAGTGGACGTGCGGTTCCGGAAATACCGGAAATATAAGGTGCTCGAATAAATGTCATCGGAATGGTACCGATTCCATCAAATGCTGCTTCTGCGGAAAAACTGCCGAGCTGTCTGCCATAGGCATTTCGCTTTGCTGTAATATCCATGGTACCCAGCTGCACCTTGCCTTGTTCTACTTCCTTGGCAAGCAGAATCAAGCCGGCACAAGTTCCGAACACCGGTAAGCCGTTTAAGATGGCTGTTTGAATGGGTTCAAACAGGGACAGTTCACGAAGCAGCTTTCCCATTACGGTGCTTTCTCCGCCTGGAATGACCAGTCCGTCAAAGTTGTCCTCCCAGTCGCTGCGCTGCCGAATCTGCACAGTTCCTGCACCGAGCTGTTCCAGCATGGTCTGATGCTCTGCGAATGCGCCTTGCAGCGCCAATACTGCGATGCGCATTACTTGCCCCGTTCTGCCATCAGCAGGGAGATTTCCTGTTCATTGATGCCGACCATTGCTTCGCCCAGGTCTTCAGACAACTCAGCAATCATCTTTGCATCGGTATAGTTGGTAACAGCCTTTACAATTGCCTGTGCACGCTTTTCCGGATTGCCGGACTTAAAGATACCGGAACCAACAAAGACACCTTCTGCACCCAGCTGCATCATCAAAGCAGCATCTGCCGGTGTTGCAACACCGCCAGCAGCAAAGTTTACAACCGGCAGTTTTCCGTTCTGATGAACAGACAGTACCAGATCGTACGGAACCTGAAGCTGCTTTGCAGCGTCAAACAATTCATCTTCCGACATGGAAACCAGTCGGCGGATTTCGGACTGCATCATTCTCATGTGACGAACAGCCTGTACCACGTCACCAGTACCCGGTTCTCCCTTGGTACGAATCATGGAAGCGCCTTCGTTGATACGACGCAGTGCTTCGCCCAAATCCTTTGCACCGCATACAAACGGAACCTGGAATTTGGTCTTGTCAATATGATACCGGTCATCTGCCGGGGAGAGTACTTCACTTTCATCGATGTAGTCGATTTCAATGGCTTCCAGCAGCTGTGCTTCTACAAAGTGACCAATTCTGCACTTTGCCATAACCGGGATGGAAACGGCATTCTGAATGCCCTTGATCATCTTCGGGTCGCTCATTCTGGAAACACCGCCGGCAGCACGAATATCAGCCGGGATCCGTTCCAATGCCATAACAGCACATGCGCCGGCAGCTTCTGCAATTTTTGCCTGCTCCGGTGTGGTAACGTCCATAATAACGCCGCCCTTGAGCATCTGTGCCAGGTTTTTATTCAGTTCATAACGATTTTCCATGAGAAAATTCCTCGCTTTCCTTTTTCTGATGTGTTTTTATCATAGCACAGATCTGATATGGTTACAATGCCCAGTTTCCTATATTTTTATCATACCAGATGAAGAGCCTGCTTGAAAAAGCAGGCTCGGAAAAGTATTATGAAGTGCTGGTTGGAATGGCTCGGTGTATTTTTCGGCTGACCAAAAAATAGCAAACAACCAATGCGGCAATGGAGACAATCCATGTTACAGGGTATGCCAGATAGACCATTTCGATGCGATGAAAGGCAGGAGATTGGAAGCCTGTTGCCAGCCAGAGCAGCCGAAGTCCGCATACCCCAAACAAGGATACCAGCATGGGTACAACGGAATAACCCATTCCACGCAGTGCACCGACCAGAACATCCATCATTCCGCAAAGTGCATAGGTGCGGGAAATGATGCCAAGACGAATCATGCCGGCAGCAATTACTGCGGAATCATTGGAGTAGATCTTTAATAGGGAACCGCCAAACAGTACCAGTAAGTTGCCGAGAATCAGTCCGACCATGGTAACGAACAGTTCGCCGGTCAGCGTGATACGCCGAATGCGGCGGTACTGTCCAGCGCCGAAATTCTGGCTGACGAATGAAATGGTTGCCTGATAAAATGCATTCATTGCCATATAAACGAATCCTTCCAGATTGGCAGCAGCAGAGTTTCCGGCAACGACAATGTTTCCGAATGAGTTGACGGAGGATTGAATTACGACATTGGACAGGGCGAAAATAACGCCTTGGAATCCTGCTGGAAGTCCAATTTTTAAGATAAACCACAATTTCTCACGATCGATTCGAATTTGATGGAAGTTTAAGTGAATGCTGCCTGGTTCCCGAATGAGACAGCGTAAAATCAGTCCGGCGGAAACAATCTGGGAAAGGACGGTTGCAATGGCCACACCAGCGACATCCAGATGCATACCAATGACAAAAACCAGATTGAGTACCACATTGATTATACCAGCTGTCAGCAAATAGTAAAGCGGTCGTTTGGTGTCTCCAATGGAACGCAGCAGCGCACTGCCAAAGTTATAGAGCATGGTAGGCATCATACCAAGAAAATAAATGCGCAGGTATGTGGTCGCAAGTGGAAGTACTTCTTTTGGTGTCTGCATCCAAATCAGCATTTGCTTGGCACCCAGTACACCGACGATCGTTAAAAGAAATCCGCTGGAAAGGCTAATGGCAATTGCAGTGTGAACCGTTTTTTGCAGGTCTGCTTCATTTTTCGAGCCGTAATATTTAGCGGCTGCTACATTTGCACCAATGGATAGCCCAACAAATAAATTGACCAGCAAATTGATCAAAGCAGTATTGGAGCCGACTGCTGCCAGGGAATTATCTCCTGCAAATTTCCCGACCACGATGATATCTGCCGCATTGAATAGCAGCTGCAACATACTGGATGCCATAAGCGGCAGCGTAAAACACAGCATTTTCTTCCAGATGGATCCGCTGCACATATCCATCTCATACTGTTTGGCTTTTAACCGCATGTAAGCGCTTCCTTTCCGGATTTGAAGTTTTGTTCTAGAACCTGTTTTTACCATTTGGATTTCTATTATAACACTGGCAGTGAGAAATGTCAATCAATCTTTCAAAAGCAAAGACGAATGAAATAGAATTGCAAAAAGGAAAAAACTGTGCTATAATAAAAATGGAGTTCGAAAAAAGAGGAGAAAACAGAATGAAACAACATGCATCAAATTGGCTCACGAAGACGTGGGCAGTGGCACTGGTCGCTTTTTTATGTTCAGCCCTTTGGGGAAGTGCATTTTCCGGCGTAAAAATTGGATATACGCTTTTGAAAATAGAAGCTTCTGACTGGGCGTCTCAACTGGTATTTGCCGGTGCACGTTTTTTCTTAGCTGGCTGCATGGCATTTCTCATGGGCAGTGCTGCACAGCGAAAGCTGCTGCTTCCCTCTGTACAGGCAATGCCCAAAATTCTCATTATCAGTTGTTTTCAGACCATTTTGCAGTATCTGTTTTACTACATCGGACTCGCACATACAACAGGGGTCAATGCAGCCATCATTGTAGCAGCCAATGTATTTGCTGCTATTTTAATTGCTTCTTTGCTGTTTCGAATTGAAAAATTGACAGCAGCAAAAGTCATTGGATGCATCATTGGATTTTCTGGTATTTTACTGGTACATTGCAGCGGTTTACAGGGTGGTATGCATCTCAATTTACTGGGTGATGGATTTATTTTCCTTTGTACCATTGCAAGCGGATTTTCTTCCGTCTTCATGAAAAAATATTCTGCGCAGGAAAATCCGGTCTTACTGAGCAGCTGGCAATTTTGTCTGGGTGGTTTGGTAATGGGAGTGGTTGGTTTGCTGTTCGGCGGAAGCATCCAGCTTGTCACGCCGGCAGCGTGGGGCATTTTGCTGTATCTAGCGTTTGTTTCGGCAGCTGCCTACTCTATGTGGGCTTTGCTGCTCAAGTACAATCCGGTTTCGAAGGTAACCGTATTTGGCTTCTTGAATCCCATCTGCGGTGTTGTGCTCTCCGGTATTTTTCTAAAGGAAACCAGTTCTTTTGGTATTCTGGGGATGCTGGCATTGGTTTTGGTTTGTGTTGGCATCTTTATTGTAAATCGCTGTCGGGAATCGTAGATTTGATCCATAGAGGAGAAGCAGTCTGTTTCCCATACATAGAGCGATTTCCATTGCAGAGTCTTGCAAGCGTGCAGACCACTGCAAAATAGGGAACAGCAGCAAAGCCAAACACTTCTGCTCCAATGCAGATCGGAGCAAGTAATGTATTGGATGCACTGCCGAATACGGCAGCATAGCAAAGAGCAGCGGCAAGCACGGTCGGAATTCCGAGAATGGGTGCCAGCGCAGTGCCGAGACAAGCGCCAATTGCAAACAACGGTGTCACTTCGCCGCCCTGAAATCCAATGGAAAGCGTCAAAACAGTGAAAAGCAGCTTACAGAGAAAATCGAAGGAATAGACGGTTCCGTCGGTGCAGGCAAGTGTGATAAGATTGGTGCCTAAGCCAGTATATCGTCCGGTTCCGCAAACGCCAAGCAGAACGGCTAGAACAGTTCCGCAAACGGCAATCCGGATGAGCGGATTGGGAAACCATTTTGCAGCTTGTTTTTTCCCATATTGCAGGAGAACTGTAAACAATCCGCCAATGATTCCAGCGGCAACGCCGAGCAGCAGGATGCGGGGAGAGAGGGGAGACAGGTTGCAAGCTGGAAGTGCTACTTGAAAAGACTCCAGTCCTAAAGCGGAAGATACTGCGTTGGCAGTAATTGCTGCCAGAGAAGCAGGAAGCAGGGCACGATATTCCAGTTTGCCAACTGCCAGTACTTCTAGCGCAAAGCAAACGGCAGCCAATGGTGCATGAAACAAGCCGCTGAATCCGGCTGCCATGCCGGAAATGGTAAGAAGCTGCACTGCATCCGGAATGGTTCGGAAGATGGGAAATCGGCGGCCGATGTTGTGTGCAGTGGCAGCACCAAGCTGAACGGCAACGCCTTCTCGTCCGGCACTTCCGCCGCAGAGATGGGTTAGCCAGGTACTTCCGATTAAAAGCGGAATCAAGCGGATTGGAATCCGTTCGGCTGTTCCATGGGCGGCATCGAAGATCAGTCCCATGCCCTGACTGCTTTCTTTTCCATAGGCTTGGTAAATCCATACCATACAGACTCCGGCAAGCGGCAAAAATGGCAGGAACCAAAATAGGTGTTCGGTGCGAACGGTTCCAATCCAAAGCAGAACACGTCCGAAGCCGGCTGTTAAAGCACCGGTAATCGTTCCAGTGATCACGGCCAGCAGGCAGAGCAGCAGGGTTGGCAAAATTGAGCAAGAGAAAAATCGTCGCATAGGAATCCTTCTTTCTAGAAATGATCGGGAATATTGGGGAATGGGCACAAAAAAAGCTGATTCTCCCGTTTGCATGCAAACAGAAGTCATCAGCTTAGAAAAGCGGTTTCGGAGTGATTCCGTGGGAGACATTCATTCCCAATAATCAAGTTTAGTTTAACAGATTTTGTGACAGTTGTCAAGTACATTTGACACAATTTCGAAAATCAATATGTGTAAAAAGGAGAAATGCAATGCTGGAATTAAAAGGCATTCAAAAAGATTACCCGGTTGGAGAAGGCGTGGTACATGCTCTGAAAGGCATTGATCTGCGGTTTCGGACCAATGAATTTGTTGCAATTTTAGGCCCATCCGGATGCGGAAAAACAACCATGCTGAATATTATCGGTGGTTTGGATCAGTATACAGCCGGTGACCTGATGATTAATGGAAAGTCTACCAAAGACTTTAAGGATCGGGATTGGGATACATACCGCAATCATTCAATTGGATTTGTGTTTCAAAGTTACAATCTGATTCCGCATCAAACGGTTTTACAGAATGTGGAACTGGCACTGACACTTTCCGGTGTTTCTAAGGCAGAGCGAAAAAAACGGGCTGTCAAGGCGCTCCAGGAAGTTGGACTTGGCAGTCAATTATCCAAAAAGCCGAGTGAGATGTCCGGCGGACAGATGCAGCGTGTTGCAATTGCCCGTGCATTGGTGAACAATCCGGATATCATTCTGGCAGATGAGCCCACCGGAGCGTTGGATACGGAAACCAGTATTCAGGTAATGGAGTTGCTGAAAGAAATTTCAAAGAACCGTTTGATTATTATGGTAACGCATAACCCGGAACTGGCGCAGGCGTATGCTTCCAGAATCATTCGCATGCTGGATGGAGAACTCAAAGAAGATTCTGCTCCGGTGACCGAGCAGGAGTATCAGGCAGAACAAGCAAAGGATCGGTTGGAACTGGAACATGCTAAGACGTTGAAAAAACCGTCCATGTCCTTTGCTACTTCTTTTTCCTTGTCCCTGAAAAATTTGTTTACCAAAAAAGGACGAACGACACTCACTTCTTTTGCCGGCAGCATTGGAATTATTGGAATCGCATTGGTGCTTTCGATTTCACAAGGGTTTACCACCTATATTGATACCATACAGGAGGAAACGCTGTCTTCCTATCCGCTTTCCATTCAGAAAACCAATACGGATTTAAGTGCTCTGATGGAAACATTCATGGGTTCTGCTTCTTCTGGAGAATCTCACGAAAAGGATGCGATTTATAAAAAAGCTGCTATCTATGATATTATGGATGCGCTTACCAATACGGAAAGCTCTGAGAACGATTTGAAAAGTTTTAAAACTTATATTGAGCAGGAACGTGCAGATGCAGACAGCTCCACAGGGCTGCATGATGCATTAAACGGTGTTCAGTATGGGTATGATTTGGATTTGCTGGTCTATACCAAAAATGTGGATGGCACCATCATTCGTTCGGATACGCAGGAATTGATGCAGGAAATGGTCATGCAGTATATGGGCGTAGATCTGGCTGCCATGACACAAGCCAGTGCAAGTGTGTTCGGAGAGGATGCTGCATCCATGATGTCCTTTGGCGGCAGTTCTTCTAGTTTATGGCAAGAATTGCTTCCGGATGATAGCGGAACAGGTATCAATGAACTGGTGAAGAAGCAGTATGATGTTGTATATGGCACTTGGCCCAGTGCGTATAATGAAATTGTTTTGGTACTGGATGAGAACAACGAACTGGACGATATGACGCTGTATGCGCTTGGCTTGGAGCCAAAGGAAAAAGTAGATGCGATTATGCGAGCTGCTTTGGATAAGACCAAACTGGAAAACGATCATCAGCAGTGGGATTACGATACCATTTCGAAGATGGAATTTCATACCGTTTTGAATGCGGACTGTTTCCGCTTGGATGAGCAGACCGGTTTTTATACCGATTTGCGGGAGTCCGATGCCGGATTGCAATATCTTTATGACAATGGCATTCCGCTGAAGGTAACGGGAATCATTCGCCCCAATGAAGATACCACAGCACCGATGCTGACCGGCTCCATTGCCTATACCAGTGACTTGACACGATATGTAATCGATCATACGCAGAATGCAGAGGTGATTCAGGCACAGAAAGAAAATCCTTCCACAGATATTCTGACGGGTCTGCCGTTCCAGGAATCTACAGGAACGCTTACTGATGCGGATAAGGCTGCTGCCCTCCGCTCCTATCTGAATGGATTGGATGAAGCAGGAAAGGCACAGGCATACGTACAGATCATGAGCATTCCGTCAGAAGAACAACTTCAAGCTTCTGTACAAAGTGCAGAAACGGGAAAAAGCCGTGCAGATATGGAATCCGTCATTGCACAAGCACTGACTCAGCAGATGGGTATGCAGGAATCTGAAATGCAGGCATATACCGCTTCTATGGAAGAGGACGAAATCAAACAGACCTATACGCAAATTATAACAGAACAGATCAAGGCACAGTATGCCCAGCAGATGCAGGAACAGCTTGCCTCCATGCAGCCAAAGGAATTGGCGGCTGCCTTGGAGCGGGCGATGCAAACCGATACGGATGCGCAGTGTGCACAATATTACGATTCCATTATGACATTTTCAGATTCGACCTATGAGGAGAATTTGACAAAGATGGGAGAGATTGATCTGGATACCCCTGCATCGATCAATCTTTATGCAGCTTCCTTTGAAGATAAGGACGTCATCGAAGATGCAATTGCCTCCTACAATGCGGATAAGGACGAGCTGTCTCAGATCAAATATACGGATTATGTTGGTTTGATGATGTCTTCCATTACGACGATCATTCACACCATTACGTATGTACTGATTGCATTCGTTGCCATTTCTCTGATTGTATCCTCCATCATGATTGGTGTTATTACGCTGATTTCGGTACAGGAGCGTACCAAGGAGATTGGAATTTTGCGGGCAATCGGTGCTTCCAAGCGAGATGTTTCCAGCATGTTCAATGCAGAAACCATTATCATTGGATTGGCTGCCGGTTTATTGGGTGTATTGGTGACGTATTTACTTTGTATTCCAATTAATATTGTGGTACATCATCTGACTGGCATTCAAAATCTAAATGCCATCCTACCGATTCCAGCGGCATTGATCTTAATTGCAATCAGTGTGCTTTTGACCTTGATTTCGGGATTGATTCCTTCCAGAAGTGCAGCGAAAAAGGATCCTGTTGTAGCACTTCGTTCGGAATAAGAAGAACATAGATCTAATAAGAGGAGCGCGTTTTTTCATGGATACAACAAACAATCATCTGCATACCCTGCATGGAGAATGGATGCTGGCGTTGGCCGTATGCATCAACAGCCTTGGTGTTGTGCTGATGTTGGATTCCGGAGCGGGTATTTCTGCTATTTCCAGTGTGCCGTTTGCCTTTTCGGAAGTGCTTCCAAAATTGACCTTGGGCACATGGACATATCTGTTTCAGGGACTTTTGGTGTTGAGTTTGATGGTGCTGCGGAAACGATTTGTTCCGCCGTATCTGTTCAGTTTTGTAGTTGGTTTCGTCTTTGGTGAATTGCTGGATGTGCATGAAATGTGGATGCGCATTTTACCAACGGCATTACCTTGGCGGATTCTGTATTTCATAATCAGCTATGTGCTGATTTGTATCGGCATTGCACTTTCTAATCGTTGCGGACTGCCCATTATTCCGACAGATCTTTTCCCACGGGAATTATCAGATATTACTTCTGTTGGCTATCCCAAGATTAAGATTGGCTTTGATGTAACCTGTTTGGCAGTCACTGCGGGATTGACGCTGTTCTTCCTGGGACATTTGGATGGCTTAGGCATTGGAACCATTCTAGCAGCTTTTACCATGGGCAAGGGCGTTGGAATCTGTGGAAACTGGATAGACAAGCACTTTCAATTTGTAACGTTCTTAAATCGGCGAAAAGGAAAAACAACATGAATGCGCTGTCTCTTTGTGCGGTGTATAAATTTTAAATATTTGGCAAATACTAGAGCATGTTCCCATTTTGATGGAGACATGCTCTAGTTGTTTTGTCTGCATGGAAAGGAATTACAAAAAAGAAAATGAGAAAGGAAGCGGTATCATGCAGGAGATGTTTTGCTTTCAGTGCCAGCAAACAGCACATAATACTGGATGTGAGGGAAAGGTTGGGGTATGCGGCAAAAAAGCAGCCACTGCCAATTACCAGGATGAATTGGTGGGTGCGCTGATTGGTTTGGCTCGTGCAGCAAAGGATGGTAAGCCAACGGATCAAACCGATGAATGGGTGCTGAAAGGATTGTTTACCACCTTGACCAATGTCAATTTTAATGATGTTACCATTCGGCAGATCAAATCGGAAATTGAAAAAGAGAAGGGACGCATTAACAGCAAAAAATTTGAAGATTATTCATTAGAGGAAATCTGGGAAGCACATGAAGATATTCGTTCTCTGAAATCACTGATTCTGTTTGGGATAAAAGGCATGGCAGCCTATGCCTACCATGCACGTGTACTTGGAAAAACAGATCCGGAAATCAACCAATTCTTTTATAAAGCATTGTATGTATTGGGCGAACCGGAAAGTAAGATGGAAGCACTTCTGCCGTTGGTGCTGGAAGTGGGCAGTATGAATTTGAAGTGCCTGGAGCTGCTGGATCAAGCCAATACGGAAGCATATGGAAATCCAGTTCCAACAGAGGTTCCGCTGACCATTGAAAAAGGGCCGTTTATTGTAGTGAGCGGACACGATTTGCATGATATGAAGCTTTTGCTAGAACAAACAGCAGGCAAGGGCATCAATATTTATACGCACAGTGAAATGCTTCCGGCGCATGGGTATCCGGAGCTAAAAAAGTATCCGCATCTAAAAGGCAACTTTGGAACGGGTTGGCAGAATCAGCAGTCAGAATTTCACAATATTCCAGCTCCCATTTTGTTTACGACCAATTGCATTATGCCGGTTCGGCAAAGTTATTGCGACCGTGTGTTTACTACTTCCATTGTGTCCTATCCGGAATTGGTGCATATTGGAGCGGACAAAGATTTTACGCCTGTGATAGAACGAGCGATCCAATGCGGTGGCTATGAGGAAGACAAGTATATGACAGGGATGAATGGCGGTCATACGGTTACAACCGGATTTGCCCATCACGCTGTGCTGTCTATCGCAGAGAAATTGATTGAAGCTATTCGAAGCGGTGCGGTTTCACACATCTTTTTGATTGGCGGCTGTGATGGCGCTGCTCCCAGCAGAAGTTACTTTACAGAGTTTGCAAAGCAAACGCCAAAGGATAGTTTGATTTTGACGCTGGCATGCGGAAAATACCGCATCAACGATCTGGATCTAGGAACCATTCAGGGGATTCCAAGAATTCTGGATATGGGGCAGTGTAACGATGCCTATAGTGCCATTCGGGTTGCTTTGGCATTGGCAGATGCTTTTTCGTGCAGTGTGAATGATTTGCCATTGACTTTGGTGCTTTCCTGGTACGAACAAAAGGCAGTTTGTATTTTGTTGTCTCTGCTTGCACTTGGTATTCAAAATATTGTATTGGGGCCAACTCTGCCGGCATTTTTGTCTCCCAATGTACTGGCATATTTGGTGGAACAGTATCATATTACACCGACCCAAACACCGCAGCAGGATTTGGAACGAATTTTATCCAAGTCCTGATTGCTGAATCGGAAAAAACGGACATGCCTCCTCTGCTTGCAGCAGAATAGAGGCATGTCTGGTTTCTTTTGTAAGGACGAGGGCAAATAGAATCCGAAATTCTATTTGCTGCTTTTTTCATTTTAAAAACAAATCCAGTGCCGAATAAGCGCTTAGAATTTGTTTTACACCAATAAAATGATAAAAAGCGTGCATATTTTTATTTTATTCTACACATTTTGTTGGGAAATGAAATCGGAATGATTTCGCTGGTACTGTGACGTACCAGGGCGGACAAACAATCCATTTCATCGATTTTTTCTTTTTCTTTTTATTCTTATCCCAATGCTGAACGGGGATCTGTTCGATCCATTTGATCCGTCTCTCTTTTTTTCTTTCTTTTTATTTACGAGAGATCAGATATTGGAGAGAGGAAATTGTTAGAATGTGATGGAACAGATTAAAATGAGGGCATCGTGATGGTTGGCGAAGCATTGCAGCAATATAAAACGTTGCTCCTCCAATAAAACCTTTCTTGCAGCTTTATTTGGGCAAGGTTTCACTGGGGGAGCAATCGAAAACATTGTAAGGATTTCTGCATGCTTATTTTGTCAAAATGGAGGATGCAGTATCGTTTGCCAAGCTAATTTTGCCAGACAAGTTGCGTCAGTATGTAGTAAGATGTTTTGATACAATATGTTGCCTTTTCTTTGGAGTATGGGAAATACAACGATCACTTTGTGCCTTTTGATCCATGGAAATGCCATTCCATCAGAGACATTTCTTTTTTCCTCTGTTGCGTTCCAATGTTTCAGCGGACAAAGGAAAGCACATATGCGGAGATGTTGCTTACCGCTTCTTCATTTTTTTCAAAGCAGCCGGTGCTTTTGGCTGATACTGCCACCAAACACAAGCCGATTCACCTGTGAAAAGTGCTGTGCGTTCCGCAGCCTTTGTCATGGATTTTGCAGCCATTTTCTTTGCCATTTCTTGTACCTTCATTTGAATTACCACCTTTTTAAAATTTAGGATTGCTCCTATGTTTTGTATTATACGACAGAAATTTTCAGGAATCAACCCATTTTTCCTCTATGCAATTATATTGCCTTGAATGCAATTGTATCACAAAATAAAAATTACTTTTTCGTTTATTTTTATATAATGTGACAAATTGATTAAGGAATGGGAATGGTTACTTCAACCAGAAAAATAAAGTTGTTTTGTTCGGTCACCAACAAACCATCATACTTTTCAACGGTGGAACGCAAAATGGATAGTCCAAGACCCATATGATTTTCCTTTGTAGAGCGGAATTTTTGTTTGCCCTCCGGTACAACAGAATCAAATGGATTTTCCATGTTAATAACAAGAAAACCATTTACTTTCTGCATTACAAATAGGATATGGCGCCGGTCAGGTGCAAGCTTGGCGCAGGCTTCAATGGCGTTGTCCCAGAGGTTGGCAAATAGGGCAGTGATATCCAGATCATTCAAAAAATCCAAAGAAATATCATCTACTTTTAAGTCCACTTCGATTTGCTCTTTTTGTGCAATTTCCAGTTTTTGACTGAGTATGATGCTCAGAATGCGATTGCTGCATCGAAAGCCGCAAAATAAGTCATTCATTTCATGTTCAATGAGCGAACCATATGCTGTTGCCGATTCATTGTTGATGTGTTCCAATTCTGCTAGTACAGAGAAGTGCTTTTTTAAATCATGAATGACCTTTCTGGATTGCTGATATTTTTCCTCCAGATTCTGGTAATGCGTTAGTTGAATTTCATTTTGTTTTTGAGAGAGGGACAGCTCGTATTTGTATTGATAGGCAATGGAAATTTGTTCAATCATATAGGTGATGTAAACGTTTACAATTAGAAACCCAAATAAAATTAGCAGAATGGCAATACCATCATTGGTGCAGGAGACTTTGCTCATAAAGTGGTAAATGACAAAACATTTAAAAGTTGCCATGGAAATCAGGAAGATTAGTTCCTGTTTTTGCACCACTTTCATATCATTTTTGCAAAGAAAGGCGAGCACAATTTTATACCCCAAAAACATCACCAGGATGTTCAAGAGATTGCTGATCGCCGTAAGTTCTTCCTGCAATATGATTTCCCCGTAGCTGTCTCCCCGAATGGCAGACCAGAAAGAAAATGTAATGGCATCTGAGAAAAATAAAATCAATAAAAAAATGAGGTTATACAGCCAGAATTTTTTAAAATCTGCCCGAAATAACCATACGCTCAGTACATCCATATATACAATGGTGTACAATAAATTGACTGGTGCAATTTGAATTTGATTCACCAAAATCATGGCAGTGACTGCACCGATATAAGCCACGCCGTACAAAATTCGACTCTGATATTTTTTCCCATATACCTTGTTGAAAAAAGAGAAAATCAATATGTTTATTACACAAGTATTGATCGATTGACTGACTTCAGATAAGAACAGCTTTAACACCCTTGAAACCACCTTTGCGAGAACGATAAACTTTAAAGTTTGCTTCTAAATCACTGCTCGTTTATTTCCATGTATTTCGTTCCCGCAGCTGTTTAGAGAGGCAATATAGAAAATCCTTTTGTTTTCGTTGAGACAGCGGAAGCCAGGCACCGTTTTGCATGACAATGCCATTGCCTTTTTCAATGGTTTCCACGTATTGCAGATTGGCAATGCAGGATTTATGTGTCATATAGAATTGATTTGGGTCTAATTTTGCAAAGATATCCGATAAATTTTCTTTTACAATGTATTCTTTATAGATGGTACTGATTTGTACCGTTCGTTTTTCTAAAATGAAAAAATAGTAGATTTCGCTGATTTTTTGTATCACGATGCCCTGCTTGGTGACAAGCGGAATTACACGGTCATCTTGATGATCCTGCGAAGAGGCAAGAAAATCACGTAAGACACGAAAAATATCATTGATATCAAATGGTTTGATGATAAAGTCAAAGGCATGTACTTTAAATGCCTGGTTTTGAAAATCGGCATAGCTGGTTACATAGACAATCGGAACGACACGATTCTTTCGACGAATGCGTTCCGCTGTTTCGATTCCATTGACGAGTTTCATTTCGACATCTAAAAAGATAAAGTCAAATTTTTTATGGGCTTGCAGCAAAGCAGCACCATCTGAAAAAGTATGAACATGAAATTGTACTTCATCATGTACTTCAAAAGATGCGATAAACTGTCTGATTTGTTCTGTGACGCTTGGATCGTCGTCACAGATGGCAAGTTCTAACATACAACGTCCTCTATTCACTATAAATTCATAAAGTAAATCCTTTATTTTTTATTATATCCTATTATTCTTGAAAAGTAAATAATTTATATGCAATTTCTACGTTTTCCCTATAAGAATCACATAACTTGACAAAAATATCTTCTGCAATTCGTAGAAATTTGTCGTATTTTGTAAAAAGCAGCTTAAAATCAAGCGATTCTAAGCTGCTTCCCGTTCGGAATATGGATTGTTTTTCAGGGATTCGTGTGCTGTCATGCTGCATGTTTTTTTCGCATTTGCTTGAGCCGTTCTGCACTTAAAAGAATACCTGTGGTGGAAATGGATAGCATAGCTGCACATGTGCCAGTATGCAGAGCAAGTACATATAAAATCAAGACAAAGCCACATTCAATCAGCAGCATGCAGCGGGTTCTTTTTTTGAAAAGCTGCTGTTCGGAGGCATCCAGGCGCTTATTTTCCGTATCAATAGGCGCCAGCATCCAGATACATCCAGCAGAAAGTAGCGCCAGAAGCAGCAGCGGATAGAGTACCATTGGATGATCTGCGGACCACTTGATGATGCTAAGTACCAGAAGGGTGGTCAGCATGGATTGGATCAGGCATTGCTTGCGTGTATCGGCATGATAGCCGCCGGCAAAGGAACGCAGGGGAACAAAAAATGCCATGAATAAAAAGCATGCCCAAAAACAGCCGATTAGAAGCCCCAATGCCAGTGTAGCCAGGAAAAAAATACTTTTTAACAGTAAAATTTCCAATCCATATCGTACAATTTCTGCTTGTTCGGAATCCAATTCTTCCTCTTTCGAAAGAAATACCATGATTTTGTTTAATATTTTTTCCATATTTGTACTCCTTTTTTGAATTCTATGTGAATATATTTTAGTATAACAGGCTTTGACAAAAAGTCAATGCAATCGCCTTGAATGCACAAATATCGCCCTGAATGCAGGAAAATTGGGTTTTATGGAAGAATGGTGGGAAGGATTGCAATTTAAAAAGGAATGTGCTATAATAAAACAGAAAAATACGGTTTAGGCAGAAGGAGAGCCATAAAAATGAAAAAAGAATATATCATGGGGAACAGTGCCATTGCACTGGGCGCTCTGGCAGCTGGTTTGAATCTTGCTGCTGGTTATCCCGGAACGCCTTCCTCTGAGATTATGGAAACGCTGGAACGCTATCCGCATGGAGAGGTTCATCTGGAATGGTCAGTCAATGAAAAAGCAGCGTTAGAAGTAGCTGCCAGTGCAGCCTATGCAGGTGCACGTACCATGGTCACTATGAAGCAGGTTGGGTTAAATGTTGCTTCGGATCCTCTGATGTCGCTGGCATATGTTGGTGTAAAAGGCGGCATGGTTGTCGTTGTGGCAGACGATCCCGGGCCAATTTCTTCCCAGACGGAACAAGACACCAGAATGTTTGCACAGTTTTGCAGGATTCCGGTTTTCGATCCTTCTTCTCCAGAAGAAGCGTATCAGATGATTCAGGATGCATTCGTCTGTTCCGAGCAATACGGAACACCTGTTTTGTTTCGTCCCACTACTCGAATTTGCCATGCCTATGCTTCTGTAGAAGTAGAAGAGCACCCTGTTCCCAAGCGGTATGATGGATTTGAAAAGGATTCCAGCCGGTGGGTTATTTTCCCACGGCTTTCTTATCAAAATCACATTCAGATCGAACAGCGCAATCCGAAAATCGGGGAGGCATTTTCTCAATATGCAGGCAACTTTGCCTATGGTTCCGGAACAAAAGCAGTCTTTACATCTGGTGTCAGCTATGCTTATGTCAAAGAGTATTTGCAGGATCGGGAAGACGTTCGAGTTTGCCGCATTGCAACTCCATATCCATTTCCGGAACAGCTGGCTTGTTCTGTTTTGGATGAAGTGGAGGAAGTACTCTGCATTGAAGAATTGAGTCCCTTTTTGGAAGAAACCTTGCAGCGTTTAGTAGGAAAGCATCATTTGCCGGTTCGCATTTTGGGAAAACAAACGGGACATGGTGCATTGGCTGGCGAAAATACTGCGGATTCCGTTGCAGCACTGCTTGGTGCATTTTTAGGAGATGCGCCGCAGGAGACCGGAATAGATTGTTCCGATCTGCCGGCACTTCCAATTCGTCCGCCGGTTCTTTGCGCAGGATGTCCGCATCGTGCCTCCTTCTATGCCGTAAAGCGTGCACTTGGAACGAGAAAAGGCTATTTTTGTGGCGATATTGGTTGCTATACCTTGGGCAATGCAATGCCTTTGGATATGGTAGACACTTGTCTTTGCATGGGAGCCGGCATTACGATGGCGCAGGGATTCCACTGGACGGATCCAGATGCAGTTCAGTTTGCATTTGTTGGAGACTCCACGTTCTTTGCCTCCGGAATGACAGGCGTTGTCAATGCCGTTTACAACGAAGCCAATATGATTCTCTGTGTGTTGGATAATTCCACCACCGCTATGACCGGCCATCAGCCGCACCCTGGAACGGGCAGAACCTTAATGGGAGATCTTGTAGAAAAAGTATCCATTCAAAAAGTACTGGAAGGAATGGGTGTAAAAACCATTCGGACTGTCAATCCGTTTGATCTGGAGCAGTCTATTCAAATCATACAGGAATGTATGGAGCTGCCCGGCGTAAAAGCGATTCTGTTCTGTGCACCTTGTATTGCACTGTGTAAGCCAGCAGGAAAAATGAAGATTTCTGATCGCTGTATACAATGTAAGAAATGCATTCGGGAAATCGGATGTCCTGCTATTGCAATACAAAATGGCGCTGTTCAGATTGACAGCAGTCTCTGTACGGGCTGTGGCTTGTGCAGCAAGGGGTGTCCCATTTCTGCGATTGGAGGGAACGAGCATGAATAAGGATATTTTACTCTGTGGTGTTGGTGGACAGGGAACTGTTTTGGCATCCAAACTGCTTGCATCGGCTGCAATGCGGTGCGGCTATGTTGCCCATTCTGCAGAAACCATTGGAATGGCACAGCGAGGCGGTTCGGTTACGAGCCATGTTCGAATTGGAACGGCTGCCTATTCTCCGCTGATTCCAAAAGGACATGCGGATATGATGCTGGCATTTGAACCGGCAGAAGCAGTTCGCAATCTTTCCTACATGAAGAAAGATGGAATTGTGATCGTCAACCAGCTCCCGGTAAAACCGGTTACGGAATCGCTGCGCAATACGGGATATGATGGAACAGAAATGCTTGCTTATTTGCAGAAAAAGTGTCAGCACCTTATTTCTGTTGATGCAGAAGCGCTTTGTCGTGCTTTTGGTACCACCCGGGTCTTTAATGTAGCGATTCTTGGAATTGCAGTTGGAACAGGTGCCCTCGGCTTGTCGGCAGAATCTGTTTTAGAAGAAATTCAAACACGGATTCCGGAAAAATATAGAATTTTGAATCAAAACGCTTTCCAGAGCGGAAAGCAGATTGGAGAAGATCATGCAACTCAATTCAGTGCAAATGCAGCAGGTTAATCATCAGATTCAGCGACTGCTTCAGACAGATAACTACTATGGAAAGAAGTATCGGGACTTAGGAATTGACGGCGTCAGCAGCCAGGCAGATTTTGAACAGCTTCCGTTTTCCAGCAAAGAAGACCTGCGCAATGCTTACCCACTTGGTATCATGGCGGCACCGGAGGAAGAAATTGTTCGGATTCATTCTTCTTCTGGTACAACCGGAACTCCCGTTATCATTCCGTACACTGCAAAAGATGTCGATGACTGGGCCATTATGTTCGCACGGTGCTATGAAACTGCTGGCATTACCAAGAAAGACCGCATTCAGATTACACCGGGTTATGGCCTTTGGACAGCTGGAATTGGATTCCAGAATGGCTGTGAAAAATTAGGAGCTATGGCAGTTCCGATGGGTCCTGGCAATACGGAGAAGCAAATTCAAATGATGATCGATCTAAAGACTACGGTTTTGACGGCAACTTCTTCTTATGCGTTATTGCTGGCAGAGGAAATTCAGAAGCGTGGTCTGAAAGATCAGATTTGTCTGAAAAAGGGTGTCATTGGTTCCGAACGTTGGAGCAGCAAAATGCGGAAGCGCATCCGGGAAGGTCTGGGCATTGAACTCTATGACATCTATGGATTGACAGAAATCTATGGCCCTGGAATTGGCATCAACTGCCCATATGAGACCGGTATTCACTATTGGGATGATTATGTTTATCTGGAAATCATCGATCCGGAGACCGGAAAGGTGCTTCCGGATGGGGAAGAAGGCGAGATCGTTCTGACAACGCTGGTCAAGGAAGGCGCTCCGCTGATCCGGTTCCGCACGCATGATATTTCTCGTATAATTCCAGGAGAGTGCCCTTGCGGCAGAAAACATCCCCGCATTGGAATCATCCAGGGCAGAAGCGATGACATGTTCAAAGTACGTGGCGTGAATATGTTCCCCAGTCAGGTAGAAGATATTCTACGGACAGTAGACGGCGCATCCAGTGAATACAGCATTACCATTGCACGGGATGAGGACAACAATCGAGATGTCATGATTTTGACCGTAGAGGGAGAAGGTCGTGTTAGCTTTGACGAAATGGCAAAACTAATTGTAGAGCACTTTAAGTCTCGAATTGGCATGACCCCAAAGGTTGTCATTGTTCCGATTGGCACTTTGCCGCGCAGTGAAAAGAAGACAAAACGGGTAACGGATTATCGGAACGCATAACAGTCGCTGATTCGCGAGCATGCTCGCAGGTTATCAATATCTAGGAGGAATGAAACAATGTTGCAAATTACGTTAAAAGTGGATGGCATGATGTGTGGAATGTGCGAAGCACATGTCAATGATGCAGTGCGTGCTACATGCAATGTGAAGAAGGTCTCCTCTTCGCATACAAAAGGAGAGACTGTAATTCTGACCGAGCAGGATATTCCGGACGACACATTAAAGGGATTGATTGAAAAGACCGGCTATCAGCTGACCGGCATCCAAAGAGCTCCTTACGAAAAGAAAGGCTTTTTTGCAAAATTTAAGAAATAAGCATTTGCAAGCATAGAGATGGCTACGGTAAATGCTGAAAAAACATGCGATGCCGCAGGAGATTTTCTGTAGCATCGCATGTTTTATTTTTTATTGTAGTTGGTTGGAAAAATCATCTGGAAAGACAGCCAAGCTGCGAGACAAAATGCCATTTAAATAGGCAATCAGAATGCCATAATTGGTAAAAGGAACTGCATATTGTTTGGCAAGTGCTTGTCGTGCAGTTACTTCTTTTGCCGGCAGCATGCAGCCGCCGCAGTGTACCACCAACTGGATGTCTGATAAATCTTCCGGGAAGAATGTTCCGGAACACCACTGAAACTGAAATTGTTTTTTGGTATATGCCTGTATCCACTTGGGAAGCTTTACTGTTCCAATGTCTTCGCATTGCCGGTGATGGGTGCAGCCTTCGGCAATTAAAATTGTTGCACCTTCTGGAAGTTGTTCCAGCGCAAAGGCGCCTTGTACAGCTTGCTGTAAAATGCCTTTATAGCGTGCAAATAAAATTGAAAAAGAGGTCAGTGGAATGGAATCTGGAACAATTTTTTGTACAGATTCAAAAACTTGGCTGTCTGTTACTACCAGTTTGGGCGGTTGTCGCAGTAATTTCAGCATTTGCGGAAGCTGCTGCGGTTGTGTGACCAGACAACACGCCTGATGATCCAGCAAATCACGAATGGCCTGCACCTGCGGCAGAATCAGCCGGCCTTTTGGTGCAGATGTATCAATGGGCGTGACCAATACGACGCAATCGCCTGGTTTTACCAGGTCACCGAGCAAGACAGCGGCTTCTTGTTTGGGTTGCAGTTCTTTTTGATAGCAGGCAATGATTTGTTCTTTTAATGTGGAAAGATGGCAGCCGGTTTGCGCACTGACTGCAACAGCATGTTCTGGTGTTGGGAGAAAGTTGGGTGCGTCGCACTTGTTGGCCACCAAAAGGTAGGGGATGGCTTCTGCTTGCAGCGTTTGCAGGAGCTTTTGGTCGGAGACATTCATTCCAATGGTTCCATCAAAAACCAGCAGCGCAAGGTTGGCTTTTCGGAGGATAGAACGGGTTTGCGCAATTCGCTGCGGTCCCAGTGCACTGTCATCATCCAATCCTGGCGTATCAATTAGAACAACCGGGCCAATTGGAAGCAGTTCCATTGCTTTTTGAACTGGATCGGTTGTAGTGCCCTTTTGATCGGATACGATGGAAAGCGGTTGTCCAGCCAGTGCATTGATTAAACTGGATTTTCCAGCGTTGCGAGATCCGAAGATGCCGATTTGCAGGCGTTCTCCGTTTGGGGTTTGGAAGAGGGAAGCTGGCATGGCAATCAACTCCTTAAAAGCGGAAATCACGGGTTCCATTTTGAATGGCATCCAGATACTGTATGGTTTTCTTTTGTACGGTGAGGTTTGGAATTGTTTGCAATTCGTCTTGAATCAGACGCAGCCCGATTGCCTGCGTTTCTGGAGAAGCATAGTCCGTCAGATATTCTTTCAAGGTCAAAAGTGCATTTGGGTGACAGCAGTTTTGAATTTGTCCGCTTTTGCAAAGTGCCATAAAGCGATCACCAGTTCTGCCCTCTCGGTAGCAGGCGGTGCAGAAACTTGGAATATAGCCGAGTTTCATCAGCCACTGCACCACTTCATCCAGTGTTCGGGTATCACTGACATCAAACTGCTGGGAATTTTCTGCTTCTGTTTCCGGAATTGCATAGCCGCCGACACTGGTGCGAGATCCGCCGCTGATTTGAGAAACACCAAGCCGGATGACTTTTTCCCGAACGGCTTGGCTTTCTCGTGTGGAAATAATCATGCCTGTATAGGGCACCGCAATTCGAATCAAAGCGCAGATTTTAGCGAATGTTTCATCGTCAATGCCATTGTGGAAGGCAGAAGGATCGATGTCATCTGCTCGCTTGATGCGTGGAACGCTGATGGTATGCGGGCCAACGCCGTGAACGGCTTCCAGGTGCTCCGCATGCATCAGCAGCGCAGCAAATTCATATTTGTAGCGCTCCAATCCAAATAAAACGCCCAGTCCGACATCATCGATGCCGCCTGCCATGGCACGATCCATAGCTTCTGTATGATAGGCATAGTTATGTTTGGGGCCAGTTGGATGCAGCTGCTCATAACTTTCTTTGTGATAGGTTTCTTGGAAGAGAATGTAAGTTCCAATGCCAGCTTGCTTTAATTTCTGATAATTTTCAACAGTTGTTGCTGCAATATTGACATTGACACGGCGAATTGCGCCATTTCTATGCTGAATGTGGTAAATGGTATCGATGCACTCTAAAATATATTCAATGGGATTGTGCAAAGGATCTTCGCCAGCTTCGATAGCAAGCCGTTTGTGTCCCATGTCCTGTAGTGCAGTGACCTCCCGAACAATGTCTTCCTGTGTTAGTTTTTTTCTAGTAATGTGGTGGTTTTTGGCATGATAGGGACAATAAACACAGCCGTTTACACAGTAGTTGGAGAGATACAAGGGAGCAAAAATAACGATTCGGTTTCCGTAAAATTTTAATTTGATCTGTTCCGCTAGCTGCTTCATTTTAAGAAGGACTGCCGGATCTTCACATGCCAGTAAAACAGAGGCTTCTCGATGAGAAAGTCCTTTGCATTGCGTTGCTTTTTGCAAAATATCTGAAATTAATGCCGTATTGGATTTGTTTTGTTCCGCATACGCAAGTGTTTCAAGAATTTCTTCATGATTGATAAATTCCTCTGCGTGCATGGATTTGGGTTGATACATGATGGATTCGCCTCTTTCGATAAAAAGATAAAAAATACAATCTTATTATAACACGCCGGGCATAGCGTGTCAATTTGTAAGACGGAAGAAGCAATTGTCAAATTCTGTTTATTCAGTTGATTATGTCATGAAAAGTTTTGAATAAAGTAATTGACAAACCGTTTCCAATATGCTATAATAAATAACGTTGTAAAACACTGTGTTAAAATAATAGGGGTATAGCTCAGCTGGTAGAGCAGCGGTCTCCAAAACCGCGTGTCCCGAGTTCGATTCTTGGTGCCCCTGCCAAAAAAAGCCGTTGCAATTTTTGTAACGGCTTTTTTGTGTTTGATTTCAAAAAAATTACTGATAAATCGTAGAGGAAGAACTGCTCTTCTTGTCGCAGGAAAGCAAGAAGAGAACGATCATGAAAGTAAGGAAGAGTCCCGGCATGCAGGAATTTCCGCTCCAGGAAACGGCTGGACTCATAACCGCTTGTGCAGAAGACGAAAGGGAAGCAGTCGTTGCTTCCGGAAGCGGAACCAGTTGCAGCAAAAGCCAGCAAAAACCTGCGGAAAGGCAACCAGCGAGAAATCGCATCCCAAACAGAATACCAAATTGGCATTGTCCATGCGTAACGGCACTCACTTGTAGAAGGACACAAATGCCGCCAAAGGAAAGCAGTCCAGCCAGAATGGGAAGCATATGTGAATCGGAAACGGAAAGGGTGCAAATATTGCTGATTTCCAAAAATGTGTTGCAAATCGTTTGCACTTGTCGGGGGGATGCTGTGCAGAACTCGGCGATTTGTTCGGAAATCCAGTTCCAGCAGGACATCGAATTGAGCATGCCGATTGGTGCTGCACAACATAGAATCATGCTGCATACGCCAAGCAGATTTTGACTTGCCTGTCTGGTACAGGATACCAGCAATTCCGCAGAAAAAGAAACAGGTTTTGCGGAAAGTGGCGGTTCAGAAATCGAAATACATCGTCCAAGAACAATTGCCAATAGTGCATTTGCCAAAAATCCGGAAAGAAACAGATACATGCAAGGACGATGATTGGAAAATTGTGCACCAACGGTACCAATTAAAAAGGCAGGGCCGCCGCCAAAGCAGACACTGGTAATTGCAGAAAGTTCTTTTTTTGCATTTGCATGCGTTTGAAAATATGGACGCAGCATGGCGGCTCCGACCGGATAACCAGCAATTTGGCTGATGAAAAAAATGCTGCAAAAATTGGCTGGAAGCCGAAATAGGAAATGAAACAGCCTGCCGAATAGAAAATTCCACTGCTCCAGTAACCCGGATTCTGTTAGAATTCGTGTTAAAATCATCATTGCTGTAAGAGAAGGCAAAATGGTTGTCAGGCAAATGGTCAAACTGTTGGTAAGGGCTGTTTGCATGATCGTTGCTTTCCCTATGCAGATGATCAGAAAAAAGAAAGATAGGATACAGCAAAGTGCTGCTTTTGAATAAATGGAACGTTGCATCATGATCCATTGCCTCGTTTCTGAAAAAGCTGGTTTGAATGATTGAACGTCTACTTTTTATAAAAAGCAGACGGTATGAATGTATATGCTGTGGGATTTTGTATTAGACCCCCTCTTCACAAGGAAAATGTGCTTGTGAAGAGGGGGTCTAATAGGACTATTTTAAAATGGACTGTCATATATGTAAAGAGAGGTGATTGAGCTTGCGTGAAACAGTGACAGAACACGGACGGCGGTTTCTATACTACCAAACGTGGATTCAAATCAATGGAAATCGGGAACTGCGGTTGGAAAACTGCAAACGAATTCTGGAATATAACGACATTCGAATTTTGCTGCAAACGACAGACTTACAGCTGCAAATTTGGGGGCGGGATCTGCGTGTGGATACCAGTTCACCGACTGGTATGCTGATTCGTGGTGTCATTCAGTCTGTTGAATTGCTGCCCAAAGGAGGCTGCTCATGATGGGGCAGGTACACGGTAAAATTGATCTGGAAGCAAAAGGCGGCAAACTTTATGGATTCATCAATGCACTTCGGAAGCATGGCGTTTTATGCCAAAATCAGCGCTGCTGTGGAGATGTGTTTTATTGCCGAACAGAAACACGGGAAAAACAGCTTTTAGAAGAATTGGCAAAGCAGTATCATGTTACGCTACAGCTTCACGAGCGGCAAACGCTTCGCTTCTGGCTGGTTCGCAATCGATTTCGGTTTGGCATTCCAATCGGGCTGCTGTTAGCGGCAGCCTTTTTGTTTTATACTTCCAATGTTGTCATGAAAATTGAAATACAGGGGAATCAAACGGTTACGGAAGAAGAAATTTTGACGGTTTTGGCACAGGAAGGTGTGGAGCGGGGATGCTGGATGCCTAGTTTGCGTTATGCACATTGTGAGCGGCAATTGCAGATCAAATTGTCTCCGCTTTGCTGGGCTGCTATGCGGCACACCGGCAATCGACTGGTGGTAGAAGTGCGGGAAGCAACCGAGAAGCCGGAGATGTACCTGGATCGTCAGCCGTGCAATTTAGTCGCTGCAAAGCCTGCACAAATTGTGGATTTGTCCATTCGGGATGGGCAGGTGATGCGATTGATCGGAGACGCTGTGCAGGAAGGAGAATTGTTGGTCAGCGGCATTCTTGCAGATGATAAGGGACATACCACGCTGCATCATGCGTCTGGTTCTGTGATTGGAGAGTATCAGGAAACCCAAACCTTTTTTTGTTCGTATGCGCAGTCTATTCGTACCAAAACCGGACGATGCAAGGAGAATCAATCCCTGAATTTCTTTTCCTGTTCCATTCCGATCGGAAAAGAGCAGAATCCATATACAGACTATAATTGTCAGGTGACAGAAAACTTCTTTTCTCTGTTCGGAATGGAGCTCCCAATTAGCTTGGTGCATACGGATTATGAGGAGTGTGAGAGCATGCAGCTGACATTTACGCCGGAAGAAGCACAGCAGGACTTGCAGGAGCAAATGGAACGATACGAAACCAATTTTTTGCAGGAAACAGAAATTTTAAATCGAGAAACCAATGTGACAGAGTCGGAAGATTGCGCTGTATTAACTGTAACATATACATTGCGTGGAGAAATTGGAATGCAGCAGGAATTATTGGTACCGGATCGTCCACAGCCGGTTGTTCCGGGTACTACAACAGAAGGTTCCTGATTGACAAACCAAAGAGGGCGTGCTACAATAAAAATAAAAAGCGATTTGCATCGAAAAAAGACAGATGCAGACCACTTTTCACAAATTAACAGGAGGATGTTGAAAATGGGAGAACGAGCAGATCGAGCCAGAGCATTGTTTCTGAATGGATACAATTGCTCTCAGGCAGTTGTTGGTGCATTTTCCGACTTATTTGGAATGGAACCGGAAACAGCAATGCGCTTTGCAGAAGGATTGGGCGGCGGAATTGGCAGAATGCGGTTGACTTGCGGTGCAGTGTCGGCAATGGCATTGCTTGCAGGATTGAAAGTGAGTACGGGAAAACCCGGCGACTTGGAAACAAGAAAAGAAGTTTATGCAAAGGTGCGGGAAATGGCAGCTGCTTTTCAGGAGAAAAACGGTTCTATTACATGCAGTGATCTGCTAGGAGCAGCCCGTCCAAAAGATGACAGTGCCAAACCACAGGAACGAACAGCGCAATACTATCAGAAACGTCCCTGCCCGGACTGCGTACAGGACTGTGCAGAGATTGTGGAGATGTATCTATTGTCAGAGACTTGATTGGCGTGTTTGCTGTTCCTGTCTCTTTTGCATGCTTTTCCAGTTGATGAATCCATAAATATCATTGATGAGAAACAGCAGGAAACAAAGCAGAACAGAGAGATAGGAAGAATCGGTACGTGCTGCCAACCCCCATAAAATGAGTAATACCATATCGTTGGCAGCGTATGCAATGGCATAGAAGGCGCTGCGCCGAAAGGTAAGAAATACCGCAAGAAAGCTTGTTGCAACGGAAATGGTGCTGGGAATGAGATTTGCCGTATGAAATGCTTTTAAAATAAAGTAAAACACAGTAGTGATCAGTATGGTTAGAATGCCCATCCAGATTAGTTCTGGTTTGGTGATTCGCCGAATGGCAACTTCTGCCTGATTGCCTTGGTAAGGATTTCGCAGCCAGGAAACAAGTGCAATTCCTGCCATGGGTGCCGTCATTCCTAGATAGGTTATCATTTCCCCGTAATATGCACAGGAAAAGGATATGATGCCGTAGAGAACGCTGAATATAATGGTCAGGAATTGTCCCAGTGGATTTCCCTTTGCATTTAAGATTAGAGAGGTGACACCGATGCAGGAAGCGGTCAATGTCAGGTAGCGTTCTCGGTCAAAAAGCAGAAAAGACAGCCAAATGAGGACAATGGAGCTACTCCAAAGAGCAAGCTCAAATTTGGAAAAGTAAGTAGTTAGCGTTTTTAATTTTGCAAACATGATTATAAGACCTCCAAAAAAAGCATTCCAGCACACATCTTCAAAGACCTAACGATGTGTATTGGAATGCTTTTGCATCATTCTACCCGGTGGCAGTATGGTTTATAAAAATATATTTTAGTTTACCAGATGAATATTGCTGTGTCAATGGATAAATTGTGAATTTCAAGTGCTTGTTTCGACGATTTGAGCTGAGAAAAAGAAGTTTTTTGAATTTTGTGTATAAGGAATTGGACGGTTCCAATGTTAAATAACAAAAAATATAAATCAATACATGAAAAATAATTTACAATCCTCTTAGAGTGTATTATAATATATTCTGAAAATAATAGAATTTTAAATAGGAAATTTGTTTGAACTGCTTGATAGATGGGAGGTGAGGGCATCGTATGAAAAATCGGAGCAAACCAACAGATGGTGATTTTATTACATAGCTTTATCAGCAGTATCACTATGATGTTTTGAAATTGATTAAAATGAAGTGTATTTCCAGTTCCAAACAGGATCAGGAAGAGCTGTTACAGGAAGTCTTTTTGTGTGCCTTAAAAAAGCGAAAAGAACTGGAAACACATAGCAATCCAATCGGTTGGTTGGCTCTGACTGCGATGAACTGTACCTATGCGTTCAATCGGAAATTGACCAAAAAGATGCGGGACTATGAAAAATATGCGGAAAAGCGTATGCCGCAGCAGCCTGTAGAAGAGAAAGTGGAGATTCGCATGGAAAATAAAGCGAATGCAATCTCCCAACAAGAAGCTTTGAAAAGTGTTTTAGACGCTCTGACGGATTTGGAATACAATTTATATGTGTTATATTACTGCCATCATTTACCATATTCTGAAATTGCCAAGCAGCTTTCCATGAAGGAAAGTTATGTTGGCGTGCGAATTCACCGTTTGAATCGCAAGTTAAAATTACTTGCAAAAAATTTCTTTGAGGAAAAAGTGTAATATTTTGCATTTTCCGACATATATATTATAGAAGGGCATGTTGCATGCACTGTTGAGATAGGAGGTGGTTACAATCTATTTGGGACATGAAAAAACCGGGGAAGAGCTGGAAGCACTTTGCAGCGAACACCCGGAACAAGTGGAACAGCTAACAAAAGAAAACCTGGAAATTCTAATTAGCTGGCTAATCGAATCACAAAAAACACAGGCGCAACAACAGCTTTTCAAACAATGTCTAACGCAGCTCGAACGATTTCCTGAATATGAAGATGATGTGGATTCGGCGCATTTGCTACAAGTACTGGGACAAGCAGCCGAACAGCAAACACGCAAAAAACGAATTCGGTTTTCGAAGCGTTTGCTGATCAGTGCGGCAGCTGTCGCACTATGCAGTGTCATTCCAGTTGTGACGATGCAGGTAATCTCTGACCATAATACCATGCAGTTCGGATTCCAAAAGAATGGAAATGTATCGGTTGGGTTTGGAGAAGGCGAGTCGAAAAATGTAGCTTCAAAAGAATCCTTCCTTCAGGAGGAAGATGCGAAGAAATTTGTACCGGATGTTATGCTGCCAACGGCTTTGCCGGAGGGGTATCAATTTGAAAGCGGTTCTTATGCAACGACATCAAAATTTGTCACCATCACCATTCTTTATAGCAATCAGGCAGAAGAAACCATTCAGATGCGGATGCGCTGGATTTTTGATCCGAATGATGCGGAATCGCAGGAAGCGGTTGCCATAGAAGGAAAGATTCAATCTGTTCTTACCGTAGATCAAACCACCTATACCATCAGCGAAAAGAAGGAAACCAATCTGGTTTCCTGGAATGTGGTGCAGGGAGAGAAGGACATGTTCTATACCATAACAGTACCAAACTCCATTCCGAATCCGGAAGAAATTGCCTACTCATTTCAATAGGAAAGGGGGAGATTGCTATTTCACAGGAAGAGGAATTACAGCAGCGCTGTCAATCCAATCTGCGAGCTTTCCGTAAGTTGACAGAGACGGAACAATCCTGTCTCATCCGTTCTCTTTTGACGAAACGAGACGATGCAGAAGCACAAAAACTGCTGGATCGGTGCTTGTCTATCTGGAAACGGGCGCATGGCTATCAAGAGTCATTTTTCCGCAGACGCGGCAGACGGATCGCCTTGCTGCTGAGTGTGGGAATTGGCTTAGCTGGCTGTACCGTACTCTCTGTCCCGGTATTTTCCAAGTATTATACGATGTGGCAGCAGGAGCAGCACCCGGTAGATCCGGGTTATACACTGGATGGAACCGGTGATTTTTCGGAGGAAGACTTTGACAGTTTAGAGGCATTCAAAGAACAATATCCAACAATGCAAACGCCTACTTTTATTCCAGAAGAATACACATTTGATATGGTTCATGTTTCACGGACACCTGATGCTATTAACGTATCTATTAGTTATGAAAATCAGGCAGAAGAGTATATCAATGTGGGTATAACACACAGCGATTCTCCATTGAATATGGTTATTGAATACGATTACGGTTCAGAGTGCTTTTTTACAGAAAATGGAACTACTTATTGTTTGGCAACAAATTTGGATCGTAATGTAGCATTTTGGACAGTTGCGGAAAAAGATTCTGATAAATTATACATTGTAAATTTACCACAAAAAGCCGGCGATATCAAAGAAATTGTATTTTCTTTTGAATAACCCCATCCAGAAAGGCGATGATGGATTCTTATGCAGGAGATCGAACTTCAGCAGCGTTGTACAGCATTCCAGGAGCTGACAAAGGACGAGCAATACCGCTTGATACAAGAACTTCTTGCAAAGCGGAATGACCCAGAGGCACAGCAGCTTTTGGATCGGTACATGGAACTGTTTTACGCCATGCACAAAAGTAAGACAGAAACTAAAAAGGAAAAAAGAGAATGGCGGCTTTCCGTGGCACGTGTTGTCATTGGACTGGCAGGCTGTTTGGTACTAGTCATTCCAGTTGCCGCAAAGTGTCATTCTCTTTGGAAGGAATATCATCAGCCGGAAGTGGATCCGGGCTATACACTGGATGGAAGCGAGAACATTCCAGGTGGATGTCAAGAGGAAAAATTTGAAAGTATAGAAGCGATAAAAGAACGATATCCAACCATGCAATTGCCAACTATTATTCCGGATGGATATATTTTATGTGATGCAATTGTTTATCGTACATCAGGTTCTATTACAATTTCCATTGGGTATCATAAAGAAAATGAAGGTGCTTTAAGTATAATAATTGAACAATACAATCCGGAATTGACAAAAGGTTCTGTCAATGTTGAGCAGAACTATGAATCAGAAGAATTTTTTACATATAATGGCATTGAATATTGTGAAGTATCTAATTTAGAGCGGCATTCTATTTTCTGGACAGTTCGTGAAGTCGATTTTGATAAATTTTATTCTGTGTTTTTTCCAATGGAAATAGATGCAAAAACTAGAAAAGAAATTGTATTTTCTTTTGAATAATATTTTGAGGTGAATGAATATGATGAGAAGCTTAAAACAATTGACTGTTTGTTTAGCAGCAATATTATCGATATGTTCAGTTTGTAGTGTGCAGACATCGCAAGTTTTGGCGATTTCAGAAACAGAATTGACTGATGATGTAGCAAGAGCATCTGGTGTTTTTTATTCTTGTAATGCTACGATTTCGTTAGGTCAAATTTCTTGTCTTGTTGCATTAACAGATACTGGAACTGTGACCATTCGCACAATACTGCAAAAACAAGATTCTAATGGTAACTGGTATGACTATAATACTGGTGATCCGGGACAAACTTATAGAGGGACGTTATCTGCTAAACATACTTATTATTGTAGCATGCCGTCTGGCGGAACCTATCGGTGCCGTTATGTGGCAACTGGAACAGTCAATGGAGTAAGCACTCCGAGATACGGTTATTCCGGTGTTTATTATGCGTAATATGCGCAAGGGGATAGTGAATTTTATATAAATCAAAGGGAATTTCTTTTGTTTACAAATTGTTTACAACTGAAAAGTGTAATATTTTGCGGTTTCTGACATATATATTATAGGAGCACCTAAAAAGGACTGTCTGCTGACAGGCGTGCGGATGGTTTGGTATGTTTCAATTGGGCTGCAGATCTCAAAGGGAATTTGGTCTGTAATTCATGAAAATCACAGCTAGGGTTGTGAGGAACTGCCTTTTTTAGAAGGAAATCCGTATATTGGAATTCTTGCTCCTGATTGATTTTATTTTCGTTTTGGCTTGGAATGGGTACCATGTAACGCACATATAGATACATAATGAAAAATCCAGAAAACGTGATGGTTCGGAGTCACGTTCCTCCAACATGGAAACCAGGAAGAGCCAGTAGGCGTACTCGTCGAAAAAAGACGGGTGCGCCATTTTTTTGTCGAATCAAAATTTAGAAAATTGACAAATTCCGGATAGGGTGGTATAATGTGAGAATCATTCTGATTGAAATGGAAGAATAGAATGAAAGGAGTCGTGATACCGTGATCAAATTACTTCGCAATTTGACCAAAAAAGACTGGTTGTTTGCCTGTATTAGCCTTGTTTTTGTTGTAATGCAGGTTTGGCTGGATCTGACGATGCCGGATTACATGTCTAAGATTACCATGCTTGTACAAACAGAAGGCAGCAAGATGCAGGAGATCCTGACCGCAGGAGGCAAGATGCTTGCTTGTGCAGTCGGCAGCCTGGCATCTTCTGTTGTAGTGGCTGTCCTGGCAGCCAAGATTGCAGCAAACTTTTCCGCCTCGCTTCGAGAGCAGCTGTTCGATAAGGTGCAGTCGTTCTCAATGGAGGAAATCGGCGGATTTTCTACGGCTAGTTTGATTACCCGTTCCACCAACGATGTGACCCAAGTACAGATGCTGATTGTGATGGGCTTACAGGTTATGATCAAAGCGCCCATTATGGCAGTTTGGGCAATTTTAAAGATTGCCAATAAGAACTGGCAGTGGACGTTTTCGACAGGGATGGCAGTTGTGGTGCTGTTGATTCTGGTTAGTATCTGCATGGTGCTTGCCATGCCGCGGTACAAGAAGTTGCAGGCTTTGACCGATGACCTGAACCGTGTGACCCGGGAAAATCTGACGGGACTGCGTGTCGTGCGTGCATATAATGCAGAAGCATATCAGGAACAGAAATTTGAAGGTGCCAACGGAACGCTGACTGTCACCAACCTTTTTGCCAATCGAGTAATGGCATTTTTGATGCCGGGCATTCAGCTGATTAACAGTACCCTTGCACTGTCCATCTATTGGATGGGAGCCTATTTGATTGATCGGGCGCAGGCAGAAGAAAAGTTCCAGCTGTTTTCGGATATGGTCGTGTTTTCCTCCTATGCCATTCAGGTTATCATGTCCTTTATTATGATGGTAATGATTTTTGTTTTGCTGCCACGTGCCTCCGTTGCTGCAAAGCGAATTCTGGAAGTACTGCAAACAAAACCGGCGATTCTGGACGGAACACAAACGGATTCCACACAGCCGTGCAAAGGAAAGATTGAATTCCGTAATGTCAGCTTCCGGTATCCGGATGCGGAGGAAGATGTCCTGAAAAATATTACCTTTACTGCGGAACCCGGACAGACCATTGCATTGATCGGTTCCACCGGATGCGGAAAGAGTACTGTAGTGAATTTGGTGCCGCGATTCTATGATGCAACAGAAGGAGAAGTTCTGGTAGACGGCATGAATGTCAAGTCGTATACCCAATATGCGCTGCATAATAAAATTGGATATGTTTCACAAAAGGCAATTTTATTCAGCGGAACCGTTGCTTCCAATGTGGCATATGGAGAAAACGGTGCAGACGCACCGCAGCAGGAACAAATTGAGCAGGCAGTTCGGACGGCGCAGGCGGAGGAGTTTGTCACCAACATGACAGACACCTATCATGGATATGTTGCGCAGGGCGGCGCCAACTTATCCGGCGGACAGAAGCAGCGCTTGTCCATTGCACGTGCCATTTGCCGGCAGCCGGAAATTTTCATTTTTGATGATTCCTTTTCTGCCCTGGACTATAAGACTGACCGTATTTTGCGAGAGACCTTGAAAAAGGATTGTGCCAGCGCAACCAAACTGATTGTTGCACAGCGAATTGGAACCATTCGGGATGCCGATCAGATTATCGTTTTGGAAGAGGGAAAAATCGCCGGAATGGGAACGCATGAAGAACTGATGCAAACCTGCACCGTTTATCAGCAAATTGCCTATTCACAGCTTTCAAAGGAGGAATTGGCATAATGGGACAGAAACAACGTCAAATGCATGGCAGAAAAGGCGGCCCTGGAATGGGCGGTCCGGCAGATCGTTCCAAAGATTTCAAAGGTGCTTGGATGAATCTTCTGCGCTATTGTAAGAAAGAATGGCCAGTTATTGGCTTTGCGTTGGGCTGTGCCATGGTTGGAACCATTCTGACGCTGATTGGGCCGGATCGTTTGTCGGATCTGACAGATTTGATTCAGGACGGAATTATGACAAGAATTGATCTGCATGCAATTGCAAAAATCGGCATTCTGCTGGCAATTCTGTATGCAATCAGTGCCATTCTGTCCACGATACAAGGCTGGATTATGGCAACGGTTACGCAGAAAATCAGCAAAAATTTGCGCAGTGATATTTCCAGAAAGATCAATCGGCTGCCGATGTGGTACTATAATCAGACTTCAACCGGTGATGTGCTTTCCCGTGTAACGAATGATGTGGACACCATCGGGCAATCCATGAATATGAGCATCGGAACACTTGTTTCAGCTGTTACACTGCTGTTGGGTTCTCTGGTCATGATGTTGGTAACCAATGTTGTGATGACTGCAACAGCAATTGGTGCAACATTGATCGGATTTGTTTTGATGATGCTGATTATGGGACGGTCACAGCGTTACTTTCTCCGTCAGCAGGAGAATTTGGGTGCAGTCAATGGACACATTGAGGAAATCTATACAGGACATACCGTTGTGAAAGCGTACAACGGGGAAGCCGATGCAAAGAAAACTTTTAATCAGATGAATCATGCTTTGCGGGACAGCGGATTTAAGGCACAATGCCTTTCCGGTTTAATGATGCCGCTGATGATTTTTATTGGAAATTTGGGGTATGTTGCAGTTTGTGTCGTAGGCGCTGCCTTGACCATGCATGGTTCCATTTCCTTTGGTGTCATTGTTGCTTTTATGATGTATATTCGATATTTTACGCAGCCGCTTTCTCAAATTGCACAGGCTATGCAGTCCCTGCAATCTGCTGCCGCAGCCGGGGAGCGAGTTTTCGAATTTCTGCACGCAGAAGAAATGGAAGATGAGCAGAAAAAGACAGCAACACTCGGCAGAGCAAAGGGCTTGGTTGAATTTGAACATGTGCGGTTCGGCTATGAAGATTCGGATCGAATTGTTATTCATGATTTTTCTGCCGTTGCAAAACCGGGACAGAAAATCGCTATTGTTGGCCCAACTGGAGCTGGAAAAACCACAATGGTCAATCTTTTGATGCGGTTCCATGAGATTCAGTCTGGTAAGATTAAAATTGACGGCATCCCGACTAATACAGTTAAGCGGGAAGAGGTACATGCACAATTCTGCATGGTTCTGCAAGATACCTGGCTTTTTGAAGGAACGGTGCGGGAAAATTTGGTTTATTGTTCGGAAGGGGTATCCGATGAGAACATGCAGGCCGCTTGTAAAGCGGTGGGATTGGATCATTTCATTCGCACTTTGCCGCATGGTTATGATACGGTTTTGAATGATCAGGTGAATCTTTCTCAGGGGCAGAAGCAGCAGCTTACCATTGCTAGAGCAATGATTGCAGATAAGCCGATGTTGATTTTGGATGAAGCCACCAGTTCTGTGGATACTCGTACCGAACTGCAAATCCAAACGGCAATGGATCAGTTGATGAAAGGACGTACTTCATTTGTAATTGCGCACCGACTGTCTACGATTAAAAATGCAGATTTGATTTTGGTCATGAAAGACGGCGATATTATCGAAAGCGGAAAACATGAAGAGCTGTTGGCAAAGGGCGGCTTTTATGCGGAGTTGTATAATAGTCAGTTTGAGCAGGCTTCCTGATCAAACCAATTTGGATCGCATACTGTCTTCAGAAAAACAAAGTGGAATTGGAAATTAAATAAAATAATGCATATATTTTTATTAAAATATAACAAATTTCTATTATATTTGCACAAAAATGAGATGCTTTTTTCAAAAAAGCATCTTTTTTTGTTTTGGAACATTTTTCCGTGCACGTTCTATTGACATTTGAAGAAATTCGTATTATAATTGCATTAGAGGCATATTCTGTTCATTTATTTTGCCTGAAATATAAGGATTAGAAAGGAGTTTTGATTTATGAAAAATGTCTCGTCTCGAACATCTTCTCTCAAGATGCGGCTCATGAGCGCATTGACATCAATCATGACGCTGCTTACAGTTGCTGTTCCTTCTATGACAACAACTGTTTCAGCAACAGACTTGACCAGTTTGTCTGGTAAACCTACCACAGATGTGGAGTTACTCGCAGGAGAAGGAAATATTTTGGCGGAGGGTGCATCCAATGCCAGTGATGTTATCTCCAATGCAGATCGTACCTATTTAATTGGCATTGCCAGTCAATTTTGTGTATTCTTACATGATGATTTTACCGTAAAAAATGCAGATGCGGAGGGACGTGTTGCAATCGGCGGTAATTTCGCATTTGAAAATGGATGGAATTATCAAATTGGATCTGGTGATTTTGCGACCGGTACACCGCTTGAAAAATTAACCAATATCAATGGACAGAGCATCTATTATAAAAACGCCGCGCATTTTATTATGGCGGGGGATCGTTTTAAAAATTTAAATGTAAAATCAAATACGACTGGAGAACCCTATAAGATTTTTGCAGTTGGTCAGGAATTTGACCTGGATAAATGTTCTTACTTGTGGGACAATGCCTACAATGAAGATTATATTTTTAAAGCAGATTTGATTGACTTTGATGCAGAATTTGCAAAACTGAACGCTACTACACAAAAGCTGGAAAAACAAAAAGTAAATGGCACTGCGGAATGGGATGGTAATACATTGAATTTGACCTGTAACGACAGCAGTGCAAAAGTTGTTTATTTTAATGTAGAGAATTGGAATGAAGCAGTAGATGCTATCAATTACATTGACATTCCAGAAGGTGCATTTGTAGTTGTATCTTGTGATGATGCTTCAATTTCCATTAAGGGAAATGTTAATAAAGTACAGACGACCATCAATGGTGAAATCATCTCTAACCAACCAGAACTTGGACATAAGAGCAATAACAATGTCAATTCTGAGCGTATTTTATATAATTTCCCAAATGCTTCTACTGTTTATATTGATGCAAACTTCAATGGTACAATCTTAGCACCAAATGCAGATGCATCTTCCGATGATGCTTGTAATGGTCACTTGTCCGGTGCCTTGATTGCAAAGTCCTTTACAGGCGGTTTGGAATTTGGTTACAGACCGTATCAGGGCAGCATTGATATGATCAAAGCAAGCCTTGGATATCCTGTTCCGGTTCAAAAGTTTGATATGGATCAAAGTGGATTAGCCGGTGCAACATTTGAATTGGTGGATTCTGCAACGAATAACAGTGTATCTGGTTTGAAGAGTACAGGAAATATAGATTACTTAGATGTTCCAACTAAGATTGATTTTTCTGGTGATACAGATTATACAGAAGAATCCTCTAGAGTGATTTCCTCTACTTATACTTTACAAGAAAAATCCGCTCCTTCTGGTTATAAAAAGACTGATAAAACCTATCAATTAGCAGTTACAGAAACAATTACAGACGTAGACAGCAATGGCGTACCGACTGCTATTTCTGTTTCTCTTACTGTAACAGGAGAAGACAACTATAACCAGCAGTTTGTAATTGACTCCATTAAGGATCAATATGATGCAGATGGAAATATTACCGATCGTACGATTTTGATTCAGGATGGAAACGATGATGTGCTGTTCCATGTTTTGTACACAGCTGGAAAGGCTTCCTCTGTTACAACTGAAAATGATGCTGCGGTAGAAGGGATCGATGTCACAAAATCTGGCAGCTTTACACTGAATGACAAAACATATTATTATGATGCAAGCAATGCATTGGTGATGCCGACCATTGATGCTATGACATTTGAAAACGAGGAAGTCGGCGCATTGGTAAAATTGGAAAAGGTTGACCAGTATCAAACCAATCTGAATGGTGCAGTTGTGGAGATCTATGCACAGGATGACACCAAAATTGCTTCCAATGTTTCATTGGATCGGCAGGATGGAAATCTGATTGAAATTGGCAAGGTAGTAGATGCAGCTTATGCGACAAAGGCAGGTACTTTAAAGCCTGGTGTTTACTATCTGATAGAGACAGAAGCACCAAGTGGTGCAACGCTGGTATCGGATAAGCAGTACTTTAAGGTGAATGAAGATGGCACCCTTACAGTACCGTATGTCCTTCCGGTTGTACAGCCGACATCTTATGAGATTAGTCAAATTGCATTAACCAACTACGATGAAAGTGCAATTACAGTAGAATCGATTGTTATTTATCATGCAGACGGATCAACAAGTACCGCTTCTATATCAAGTGGTGGAAATTACGATTGGACACAGTTGGATTTGGGTAGTGCTTCTACCAGCGATGTTACTGGAATTGAAGTAACTGCTTCTGGCGATGGATCGGCAAATATCACAACGCAAGATCGTTCTTGGCAGAATATCAATGCATTATGTGGCACATTTTCTGCTGGAACAACGCTGATCGGTGAGAAGCCAGTAACAGAAGAACCAACAGAACCAGTAATCAGCTTAAAGGGTGATAACACCATTCAATTCCAGAATCAGGTGGAAGAAGAGGAAAATGTCATCCAGATCAGCAAACGAGATGCAGTTGGCAGCGAAGAGGTTGCAGGTGCGATGCTAAAGCTGACTGGAAAAGATGGTTTGGATCTGAGCAATGTAGTGATTTCCGGTGGCGCAACAGTACCGGCTGGTCCTTCTCAGGATAAGAGCACCATTATTTGGGAATCTGGAGAAACACCTGCTGCACTGAAAAACTTGCCGGATGGAACCTATACCTTGGAAGAAACAGTTGCACCAGATGGCTACACATTGGTAAAATCTACCTTTGAATTTACGATCAAGGATGGCAAGGTGGAGAAAACGGATGATTTGACATCAGATGAATTTTCCTTTGAAAAGAAGGCCATCTTTGTAAATGACACGGTTGCAACATTGGATATCAGCAAGAAGGCAGTAGCTGGAAGTGATGAACTGCCGGGAGCAGAACTGACGTTGACTTTGAAAGAAGCAGCTGAAGCTGGCAAAACACTGGAAGGCATTACCGTTCCAGATCGAGTAACAGTAGCAAGCGACAATCTGTCCATTAGCTGGACAAGTGGCGAAGAAGCTGTTACCATTAGCAAGCTGCCGGATGGTACGTATGTTCTGCATGAAGTGGCAGCACCGAATGGCTATGAGGTTGCAACTGATATCGAATTTACCATTGAAAATGGCGTGGTAAAGCATGTATCCATTACCGATCAGGATGCAGACAATTATGAAGAAACCGATAATCAAATTGGCGAAAACAGCATTGTGCTGCGAGATAAGGAAGAAGCCGTTACCAGTGCCACAACCACAACAACTGATACAACTACTACGGAAGCAGCTACCACGACGACTACGACTGAAGCTGAAACAACGACCACAGAAGCAGTTACTACAACTGAGGCTGAAACAACAACGACTACAACGGAAGCTACCACCACCACAACTGAGGCGACTACGACAACAACCGAAGCGACTACTACAACGACAACAGCAGCTACAACTACAACAACCAAGGCGACTACCACAACGACAACAGCAGCTACAACTACAACAACGAAGGCAACTACCACAACGACAACGGCAGCTACTACTACGACGACAGCAGCTACGACAACAACCAAGACAACTACTACAACGACAACAGTAGCTACCGCCACGACAACAAAGGCAACTACGACCACTACAACGGCAGCTACTACGACAACAACGAAGGCAGCTACCACTACAACAACGAAGGCAACTACTACAACTACGACAACAACTACAACCACAACGACCAAGGCAACTACCACAACTACGACAGCAACGACAACAGCAGCTACAACCACAACAACAAAAGCAACTACCACAACGACAACGACCAAGGCAACTACCACAACTACGGCAACAACTACAACCACAACAACGAAGGCAACTATCACCACAACAGAAGCAGTCACCACTACAATTACAACCAGCTCCTCAATTGGCCCAACTACACCGACTACGACAGCAACTACTACCACAAATGCAACCACAACTACTACCACTACAAATGCAACCACAACTACTACCACCACAACTACAACTACAACTACAACAACTACTATAACAACCACCACTACGACAGCAGCTACTACCACGACTACGACAGAAGAAACGACTACAACCACAGAGGAGACCACAACCACAACAGAAGAAACCACGACCACGACGGAAGAACTTACAACAACTACAGAAGAGACAACCACAACACCGGAAGAAACGACTACAACCACTACGACTACAACCCTGGCAGTATATGAAGTACAAATTGCAAAGCAGGATCAGACCAGTGAAACAGTTGTTGGAGCAGAGCTGGTTGTAACAGATTCTTATGGAAATGAGTATGATCGTTGGACAACAGACGGCTCCAATCATATCATTTCTGGCTTGATCGAACGGGAATACTATACGTTGACCGAAAGCATTACACCGGAAGGATATGAGCCGGCAGAACCGATTACCTTTACGTATCAGGATGGTTCCGTTTATATTGTAACCTATGATGATACAGACGGTTCTAAAAAATTGGATCTGGTATCCGATCAGACCATTGTGATGCTTGACAACAAGCAGGATGTTACTACCATTACAACAGAGCCTGTTATTCAAAACTTCGATGTTTGCATCAACAAGATTGATGATCAGGATCAGACTTCTTTGGCAGGTGCACAGTTGCAGGTAACAGCTGCTGATGGAACAGTTGTGGATGAGTGGGTTTCGGATGGAACACAGCATTGGATTCTTGGCCTTTCTGAGAATGTACGGTATACTTTGACGGAATTGAATGCACCGGAAGGGTATGAATTGGCGGATCCGATTGACTTCATAATTCAGAATGGTAAGGTTTACAGATTTGTGATTGACGAATCTGGAGCGTCAGAAAAAGAAGAAGTCACAGAAGTTACCATTGTTATGGTTGATAAAAAATCAACAGAAACGACAACCACCATAACAACAGAAGAAACCACCACAACAACAACTACAACGAAAAACCGGGTAGATCAGGATGATCAGAACGTAACGACAACTACCACTGTCAAGGTTGCAACTGGTAATAAGACCAACAATCAGAATCAGTCCAGCAGCTCCAGCAGTGGAAACAGAACAAGCGGAACAACCAATGTCAGAACAGCATCTTCACCGAAGACAGGAGATAGCATGCTTCCAGTTGTTCTGACTGCCAATGCAGCATTGTTGTTTGCAGTGTGCTGCAAGGCGAAAAAGCGAAAGAAGTAAATGATATTCGCTAGAGACATAGCACGTATGCAGCAACCGGCAAGAAGATTCTTTCTTCTTGCCGGTTGTCTTTTTGCAAATTTGTAAAATACTGCATTTCCTATTGACAAATTTGTATTTGTGTGTTATGATTCATATCGATTCAATTGGTTCTATCAATTTTTAACAATCGGACGAAACAGTTCCGATGGAAGGAGCGAACAAGCATGAAAAAAATTGCAAGTTTTACAGTTAATCACAATATCCTTCAGCCAGGTGTTTATGTATCCAGAGTAGATGGGGATGCTGTTACCTATGATCTTCGCATGAAGAAACCAAATGCAGGAAGCTATATTACCCCCAAGTCGCTGCATACGATAGAACATCTTCTGGCGACCTATGTCAGAAACTCTTCCTATACCGATCAGGTTATTTATGCTGGCCCGATGGGATGCAGAACTGGATTTTATTTGATTATGCGGGATTCTGTTAGCAAGGCGGAAGTGCTTTCTTTGCTGCGGAAAACATTCGCTTACATTGCTGCTTTTGAAGGAGAAATTCCGGGCAACAAAAAAGAAGAATGCGGCAATTATCTGGAGCATGATCTGGAAACTGCAAAGCAAGATGCAGCCGATTATCTGCAAGTTTTGCAGCAAGTAACAGTGGATTCTTTTCAGTATCCGGAAGCATAACGAACAGGAATTACAAAAAACAGGGCACACCAGCATACATTTGGTGTGCCCTGTTTTGATATGGCTTGGTATGGAACTACTTTACAATGCCCGCATGAAGTAGACTGCTTTCCCCAGAATTTGTACTTGCTGTAATTCCTCATTTTGAAAGATAAGAGGAGAATAGGCTGCGTGTTCAGCGGTCAGCTGTAACAGATTTTGCTCTGGATAAAAGTAGAAGCGTCTCAGCATCAGTTCTCCCTTTCTGACAGCCAGTCCGATTTGTCCATGTTCTACTGTTGTTTGATTTTGAATGAATACCGTGCAACCTTTTGCAATGCCAGCGCCTGTCATGCTGTCATCTTGTGCCAGGAAGCAAAAATCTGCTGACCAAGTAGAATCTTCTAGTTCTGCATGTTCCTGCAATTGATCTGCAAAGATCAGCCTTCCAGAATCCATTGCCTCTAAAACGGGATAGGTTTTGATGCAGACAGGGCGAATATTTGGAAATTGCTGATAAATGGAGACTGGGTCTGATGTCGGCATTTCCCATCCTAGCAATTCCTGCACGCTGGTGTCGGTTGCCTTGGCAATTTTTTCAATGCAATCTACTGGAATTTTTTTGGTGTCGCCTGTTGCATAACGTTGTAAAGCAGATTTTGAAATGCCTGTTATTTTTTCCAATTCTACGTAGCTTCGTTTACTTTTTAAAATAGCCGCTTTTATGTTTTTGGAGCATTGGTCCATCGGGAAAGCGTCTCCTTTCTTTTTTCGTGCATGTTCTTCTAAAATAGGATTTAGGAGGACAATTTTTTCGTTTCCAACCATGAAAAACAAGAAAACTGTGTCACAGCGGCGTTGTCGTCCCTGTTGGACGGCAGCCGCCAGCGTTTGCTGCCTTTCTGTGACACAGTTTCATAAAATCTTTCAATGACCTGACTCTATTATAGCACATTCATCCCAAAAATGCAACGAAAATTTTGCAATCCCAAAATTGAACTTTTCGTGAAGTGATCTAGTGAGATTCGTGCAAATCTTTGTTTGCGGGGTTGTCCAGTCGTACACCATTGGCATCGAATCGAGATCCATGGCAGGCGCATTCCCATGTGTGTTCTGCTGCATTCCATTTTAAGGCACATCCCAGATGCGTGCAGCGCTTTTTGGTTGGAGTGAGGAAATTAGAAAGCGTGTGACCAATGTTGACAAATAACTGTTTGTGGAACATATTACGGGAAGGAGAAAAAACAGGAGCCTCTTCCGGTTCGATTCCGCAAACTTGTGCGGAAAGCAGCAAAGCGGCTACCATAGAGGAAGTCATTCCCCATTTTTGGAAGCCCGTTGCAACATAGAGGTTTTGTGTGTGCTTGGAATAGGGGCCGATATAGGGGATTCCATCTAGGCTCATGCAATCCTGTGCTGCCCACTGTGCTTCTATGGTTGCACCAGGATAATATTTTTCTGCGAATTGGCGCAGGGGCTGCCAGTTAGACGGACAGCAGCCAGTACGATGTGCATTGCCGCCAATGAGCAATTTCCCTTCCGTATTTCGAAATGATAATCCAGCTGGATCAGCATCCCGATACATACCATTGTAATCTGGTGCGTTCGATAGGGCAAGCACATAGGAGCGATTTTGATACAACTTTAAAAAGTAACTGCCATGGGTGTTGAGAAATGGAAAATGCGTTGCAAAAATCGCTTTTTGAAAGCGTATGGTTCCATGATTGGTATAGGCCATCTGTCCCTCTATTTTTTGTACCTTTGTGTGCTCATAGATGGCAAGCGGTTTTGTAATTGCTGCTAGAAATTGCAGAGGGTGGAATTGCGCTTGTTGCTCCATTCGAATGGCAGCAGCGGTTGAAAAGGGAAGGGGAAGTGGACTGGTTGTGTATGTGTATGGCACATGTAGGGCTTCTAAGGCACGTGCTTCCGCTTCTAATTGTTCTGTTGCATGGGTGGCATAGAGAAAGTTTGCCTTTTGTTCGTATTGGCAGGAAATATTTTGACAGAGTTCCTGGTAAGCCTGCATGGCACGCTGATTGGCATGCAAATACATTGCAGCGGATTCTATGCCAACTTGCTGAATCAGTTTTTGATAAAGCAATCCGTGGTGAATGGTTAGTTTTGCAGTTGTATTTTGCGTAACACCGCTTGCAATTTCATTTTGTTCCACCAAAAGGTAGGAACAATGCTTTTGATGCAGCATATGTGCACACAAGATACCAGCAATTCCGCCACCGATGATTAACACATCTGTACTGCATGAACCAGGCATGCTAGGGAAGGAAGGCATGGTAACTGAATCGAACCAAATAGAAGGCATGCAAACAACTTCTTTTCATCAAATTGTGAGATACCTTTCTAGTTTGCCCAATTGTATGCAAAAAAATTCGCCCGGTGCTTTTCAGCAGCCGAGCGAAAAATGCGAACAATCTCTAAAATGTAATGCATAAAGGCATTCTATTAGTTCTTTACCAGTTCTTTCATGTCGTATAAACCAGGTGCTTTTCCCTTTAAATAGACAGCAGCATTGACGGAGCCTTCTGCAAAAACAGTTTTAGAGGCAGCACTATGTGATAGGGTAATCACTTCATCATGTCCTGCAAAAATAACATCATGCTCTCCAACAATGGTGCCACCACGGATGGCATGCATGCCGATTTCATTCTTTTCCCGTTTCATTCTCCGGGCATGCCGATCGTATACATAATGATACTGCTGATTTCTGGTTTCATTGATTGCATTGGCAATCATGATGGCAGTACCGCTTGGTGCGTCGATTTTCTGGTTGTGGTGCTTTTCCACAATTTCAATGTCAAACTGATCGCCCAGAATGGAAGCAGCTTTTTTGGCAAGCTCTACCAGTAGGTTGATGCCGAGTGACATGTTGAACGTAAAGAAGATCGGGATTTGTTCCGATGCTTTTTTGATTTGTGCAATTTGTTCTTCGCTGTATCCGGTTGTGGCCAGTACCAATGCAACATTGTTGACCAGACCATACTCCAGCAGCATAGCGAGGGAAGCCGGATTGGAATAATCAATGATTACATCCGGTTTTTCCGGCAGCAAGTTTGGCTGTTCTACAATCGGAAAGTCTCCATATGCTTTGGTATAAACATCGATGCCGCCAATCACTTTACAATCGGTTCGCTGTGCAATGCATGCTGCAACAGTGTGCCCCATTTTTCCGTTGGCACCACATATTACTATATTTGTCATAATCCGTTCCTTTCCCTGTGTTGTAACAGGCATCTTTTTGATGTGCTTAGTGAATCAGACCGTATGCCAGGAGGGTTTGATGCAATGCTTCCTTGTGTGCATCTGTCATGTCACACAGCGGCATTCTGCACGGGCCAGATGGCAGTCCCATTTGATTCATGGCTTCCTTGACCGGAATCGGATTGACTTCCATAAAGAGATCATTGATCAGCTTCAGGTATTTCAGCTGCATTTCAGCCGCAGCAGCAAAATTGTTTTCTAAGCAGTACTGTGTCATCTGATGGGTTTCCTTCGGCAGAACGTTAGACAGAACGGAAATAACGCCCTTTCCGCCGAGTGACATAATCGGAACGATCATATCATCATTTCCGCTGTAGATGTCTACCAGATCTCCACACTGCGCAGCAAGTTTTGCAACATAGCCGATGTTGCCGCTGGCTTCCTTAACCGCAGCGATATTCCGATGCTGCCCCAGTGCGTGAATGGTTGCAACGTCCATATTCACACCGGTTCTGCTCGGAACGTTGTACAGAATGATTGGAATGTTGACGCTGTCTGCAATTGCAGTATAGTGTGCAACAAGGCCATGCTGAGAAGCCTTGTTATAGTAAGGTGTTACAATCAGCAATCCATTGCAGCCCATTTCCTGTGCTTCCTGAGAAAGGGAAATGGCGTACTTGGTATCGTTGCTGCCGGTTCCGGCAATCACTGGTACCCGGTTGTGTGTGTGCTGTACAGCAAATTCAATACACTTGCGGTGCTCTTCGTCCGTCATGGTAGAAGATTCACCGGTTGTTCCGCAGATGATAATGGCATCTGTTCCATTTTCAATTTGATCATCAATATTTTTGCCCAGACCAGCATAGTCAATTGAACCGTCTGGCAGCATCGGCGTAATAATGGCAACGCCGGCACCGATAAAAATGGTATTTTTCATGATGCAAAGACCTCCCTATTTCAATTAGTCAAAATAGCCCTTTGCTGCCAGCAGTTCTGCCATCAGAACAGCACCGCCTGCTGCGCCACGCAGGGTATTGTGAGACAGGCAAACGAATTTATAATCATACTGGGAATCTTCCCGCAGACGACCGATGGAAACGGCCATGCCGCCTTCCAGGTTGCGATCCAACTTTGCCTGCGGACGATTGTCTTCTTCAAAATAGTGCAGGAATTGCTTCGGTGCAGACGGCAGCTGGAGTTCCTGCGGTACACCAGAGAAGTTCTTCCAAGCTTCCAGAATTTCTTCCTTGGTCGGTTTCTTTTCAAAGGATGCGAATACAGCAGCAGTGTGACCATCCGATACCGGAACACGCAGGCACTGTGTTGTAATTGCCGGTGTTGTTGCGTTAACAATTTGGTCGCCTTCAATGTGTCCCCAGATCTTCAGCGGTTCCTTTTCTGACTTTTCTTCTTCTCCGCCGATAAACGGAATGACATTGTCCAGGATTTCCGGGAAAGTTTCAAATGTCTTTCCAGCGCCGGAAATAGCCTGATAGGTGCATGCCAAAGCCTTTGTAACCTTAAACTGCTTCATCAGCGGATGCAGAGCCGGTACATAACTTTGCAGAGAACAGTTCGATTTTACAGCAATGAAGCCACGCTTGGTGCCGAGCCGCTTTCTCTGGCTTGCAATAATTTCAATGTGTTCTGGATTGATTTCTGGAACAACCATCGGAACATCTGGTGTAAACCGATGTGCAGAGTTGTTGGAAACAACCGGGCATTCTGCCTTTGCATAAGCTTCTTCCAGAGCACGGATATCTTCTTTTTTCATGTCAACTGCACAGAATACAAAATCTACCTTCTGAGCAATTTCCTGAATGTCTTCCTGTGCATTCATGACGATCATGTCTTTCATGGATTCCGGCATTGGCTTGGTCATAGCCCAACGGGAGCCGACAGCTTCTGCATATGTTTTGCCGGCAGAACGGGGGGATGCAGCCAGTACTGCTACATGAAACCACGGATGCTGTTCCAAAAGTGTTGCAAACCGCTGTCCAACCATACCGGTTGCACCAATAATACCCACCTGATACTGTTTCATTTGTGATTCCTCCAAAAAAATCTAAAAAATATGAAAAAACCGGTTGAAAACCGGCGGCTCAT
>OLRA01000645.1_pt1 | contig 47172 bp, 47 predicted proteins | sample 1673011 | NCBI WGS metagenome assembly OLRA01 (sample SAMEA3136746, study PRJEB25190) | human gut metagenome | reverse complement strand
TTGTTGCTCAGGATATTATAAATAATGTTAAACTAAAGTGTTGCGGAATTAAGGATAATTTGTACAGTTTTCTCCCCTCGCATAATAAATACTTCAAAATCGAAATCCTTGGACTTGGGAGATTGTGTTCTTATAACAGCGTTAAGCGTATCTTCCGATGCAATATCTTGCTTGGTAAAGACTTTGCCCGAAATCACACTATCGGTGTCAATAGACATGCTGTCTTTGGTAGGGTTTCCCCGCCCCACCTTACTTTCCTTGCAACCGAAGATCAACATCAAAGAAAGTATTACTAATGTACTATCGATAATTCTTTTCATTGCCTTTAAATATTTTGATCATTTCATTGCGTTATTTTTTCTTATATAAGATAAGACGGTTCTACTATGACATAATTCAAGCGCCATACTCAACCCCTATTCTTTTGGATCAATGTCAAATGGAAGCAATGGAGTATCATCATTTCCACTATTGAATCGGTCGAAATCCGAGATATAGGAACGGTCTTGAATAACCTTATATTTCTCATACTCAGAATAAGCCTTTTCTCTGGCTTCTTCTTGCGAAACCTTACCTGCACTACTCTTAGCATCATAGTCCATAGTTTCAAGCAACAGCTTCAGGCGATTCTTCCAATCCTCCATCGTAGTAACAATGTGCCGTCTTGCACGAGATTCTGCGAAATCCAGGAAACTTGTTGTTATTGCGTTGAGCTGAGACAATTCTTCATCAGAAAGATAGTTCTTTGCAACTATCGTATCAGACTTTTGAACTCTTCCATCCGGTGCTTTCTTCCATGTAGTCAATCCCATGTGAGGCATTTCCGCATCAGCTCGCTCATAAACAATCTCGGCTGCCGTATGATTGGTAACCGCCAGGTGCATCATATTCTGCACCATCTTATAGAAGAGTTTGGTACTTTCAGCCTTTGCGTCATAATCAGCACTACACTCAGCATAAATATCAGTTATCTTCTGGTAGTATCTACGTTCTGAAGTGCGGATTTCACGGATGCGTTCCTGCAAATCGTCAAAATAATCCTTGCCGAAGTGCTTACCTTGCTTCAAACGTTCATCATCCAAGACATAACCCTTAATGATGAACTCCTTCAATACAGAGGTTGCCCATATACGGAATTGGGTTGCCTGATAGCTGTTCACTCGATAACCAACAGCAATGATTACATCAAGATTGTAGAACAAAGGAGCACGCTCAACATCACGCTCTCCCTCCAGTTGAACTTGTTGAATTTTTCTACAAGTTGCCTCTCTTTGCAATTCACCAGACTCATAAATCTGAGAAATATGATAAGTGATAGTTGCTCTATCAACACCAAATAAAGCAGCCATCTTTTTCTGTGACATCCAAAAAGTTTCGTTGTTGAAAATCACTTCAATGCGAGTTTTACCTTGTGCAGTCTTATATAGTAAGATATTGGATTCCAGCGAGTTCTGCATAAGTTCTGTTGTAGATACGGATTGAGAGAAATAGGCTCTTGCCTGCTTCACTAACAGCTTCCTTGAATCAGCATTCTCAGAAATGATCATACAAGCCATACGTGATAGATGGAAAGCTTCGACCTTGCGAAACGCTCCATTACCCACCTTGAACATGTCAACCGCATGGTTGAAATGTTCGTCTATATTCATACCTTTTTCACTGGCAACTTTGATTGCTTTGTCTATTACATTCTGGAATTTCCAATATCCCGAATAGCCCATCGCATTACAAAGTTCGCGTGAACTCCAGTATTCTTTCCCGTTATCATCCACTTTCCGAATTTCTTCGAATGTCGGACGCATGTCAGGCACATTATTCTCATCCATATCTTTTCCGTTTCTTTTGTATTGACGTTCTACAATATTGAATAGCAAAAATACAAAAAAAGATGAAAATCGCCACTAATCATTTATAAGAAGTATGATTTTTAATGTTATTTATGCAAAAAGAAAGAAACATGTCAGATTATATTGATTTTATCGCCTATCAAGACGATGCAATAATCCAACGCACCTTACGTTATTACAGAAGAAGAGGACAACCGCATCCGCAACCGAAGGGAGACCTTCATCAGGGAAACAGGCACCAAGAAGACGGTACTCATCACGATGAAATGAAGATAGATGGCAATTGGGATTCCACCGACACAATATTTGCATTTCTGATGCTCAATACTATGAGCCCAGCGCATAACAAAATCTTTGGTGCGAAATTCTTGAGTTTTGAGCGTTTGGCGCTATATTGCTAATACACAGTCGGTTGTGTGGTTTGTGAAAAAAGTACGTAAACAAACGGGTTGCCAAAGTGGCACTTTTAGGGTGTCATAGCGCCGCTATTACCACCCAATACCTCAAGTATTACCTTGCAATAGTAACGCTTTTAGACTGTAAAAGCGGCGCTATGAGGGCAATATGGGGGCTTTGATGGTTGGCAAGGGTGGCTTTGATGCCGGAAAAACCATAAAAACAACTTTTTGATTCTCTAGAATTGATTTTCATTTTGTAACAGGTTTTTACTCGTTTGTACGATATTTGCATGGTGGACATAAAGACATTTTTTGACAAGAAGACATTGGCATGTGATATCCAGTCTGCTGCACCAACAAAAACCAAGCAGTATAAATCCATTTCTGAATATAGTTTGTACCTTTGCAGTTGAAAGCAAAACAAGACATTCAATAATGTAATAAACAGTGGCCAGCTTGTTCTGGTCGATTTCTTTGCTACATGGTGCCAACCTTGCAAGGCGACCCCATTCTGGAGCAGGTAAAGAGTGTATTGGGCGACCGCATTCGAATCATCAAGGTGGATGTAGATAAGTATTGTGGCGCACAAGCGGTGTGGTAGATAAAGCCGAACTGCTGGCTACGCTTGATCCATTCTGATGATACAGATTGCGCTGATGACGTATTTACATATGAATCTTTGAAAACAAATAGTTTGAAGAAAATTATGGAAATGACTATTGATACAACAAATCTCTGTTCACATCTTCAAAAGAAGTTGTTTGAACCTGAGGGTGTATATTATCCTATCTGGCAAGCCATGCAGAATGATGAGGAATTGACTGCCGTGGTTCGCTCACGACAGCTTCATATTTATCGTAATGGCAAGAAGATTCTCATTCTCGCCGGCAAGGCTCAGCCTAAGATTATCAGAGAGGATAAACTGAATGAATTGATAATAATAAAATAAAGAACGAAGCTTATGAATTTTCCAGAAATATATTCAGCAACAGGCATGATGGAACTGATTCAGCAGATCGGCTTCCTCCCTCTTCTTGATAGCGGCATTGAAGGATTCTCTGCCGAAGACATCGTTGCAGAGGATTGCCGATATGTAACTTTCCCTGAAGGCGGTTGGGACTGGCCGTTGTGGAAATGGAAGGGCGAGATTGTGCAGGAAATGCCGTGTATGTACGGAAAGTTCTTTAACAAGAAAGCAGGATTCATCAGCCAGGAATGGTGGCCGGACTTCTGCAACTACAGAAGAAGCAAGTTCCCTCGCCCAGATGAAGAATCAATAGAAGGAGCCATTCTCAGCACGCTTCAATCTACAGGCAGTCTCATCACAAGAGAACTTCGGGCCGCCTGCGGTTTCATAGGAAAGGGAATGAGAAGCAAGTTTGACGGTTATCTCACCCGACTGGAAATGGCGACTTATATCGTGACCGAGGATTTCATCTACCCTCGTGACAAGCACAATCACGAATATGGCTGGGGATGGTCGCTGCTCAATACCCCCGAAGATCTCTATGGCAGAGAGGCTTGCCAATGCAACCGAACTCCCGAAGAGTCTTATCAGAGGATTTTCAAACATCTGAAAGAAATCCTGCCTGATGCTTCGGATAAACAGATCGTTAAATTAATTGGATAAAAATGAGAAAAGAATCAAGAGCAATGGATAGTGAGTGGGCATTGGAAGTAATGCACAAGGCTCCGTATAAATGAAATATGGCAGAATGGAATAAATCTCCGATAATGGTAACATCTTCCGAAAACCAGGTATAAGCTCTTTAGGAGAATGTGCATATCTTTGCAGAAGATTAAAAGGCTTAGGATTATGAAGGAATTATTCTTTAATACGATACAGAAATTCAACGACTACATTGGGGTGAAAACGCTTCATCCCTTAGTAAGCATTGCGCGTGTGGAGAACGCCTCTCCTATACAGGAGGCTGTACATCACTACGGACTTTACGCCCTCTTTCTGAAGGAAAACAAGGGCTGCAAATTGTCATACGGCAGAACAGAATATGATTTTGACGAGATGACCGTAACTTCGTTTGCTCCAGGACAGTCGGTTAAAGTGGAACCTAATCCAGGAGTACCGTTTGCCAAATATACGGTATTGGCATTCCATCCCGAGTTGCTCAACCGCACTCAGCTTGGCAAGAACATCTCCCGCTATGAGTTCTTCGACTATACAAGTAACGAAGCTCTACACCTATCCGCTGCCGAGGTAAACATCTTCCGTGACGTGCTCTCAATGATTGGGCAGGAACTCGAGCATCCTATAGATAAGCATTCGCGTGAACTCATCGTTTCTAACATCGAGTTGCTGCTGAACTATTGTCTGCGCTTCTACGACCGGCAGTTTATCACACGCGAGGAAATAAATCATTCGGTGGTCAAGAAGTTCATCTCTCTGCTCGATGAATACATTGCCCGTGAAGCGATGCGTGAAGGGCTGCCTACCGTAGCCTACTTTGCCGACAAATGCTGCTATTCGCCTAAATATTTCGGCGAATTAGTCAAGACCGAGACAGGCAGAACCGCTAAGAGTCTGATTAACGACCGACTACTTTCTGCAGCCCGCCAACTACTTGTTGATGAAACCCTCAGCATTACGCAAATCAGCCAGCACCTCGGCTTTGAATATCCTCAGCACTTCGTCCGCTTTTTCAAGGCTCAGACGGGGAAGACTCCAAGCGAGTATCGCAAAACAGCGTAGATATAATGATGTATGTATAGAATAACTGTTATTTTTAATACATTGAAGAGTTACTGAAGAAGAATAATTAAAAAATGATACAATGAAGAAAATAGTACAGACAGCAGGACGCACCCAGTTGGGTGAGTTTGCCCCGGAATTCGCCCACCTCAACGACGACATCCTCTTCGGAGAAGTATGGAGCCGCAATGACCTGCTTTCATTGCGCGACCGCAGTTTGGTAACAATCACTTCGCTCATCAGCCAAGGAATAACCGACAGCTCGCTGAAATATCACTTGCAGTCGGCAAAGAATAACGGAATTACCCGCACGGAAGCGGCAGAGATTATTACTCACATAGCCTTCTACGCAGGTTGGCCAAAGGCCTGGGCTGCCTTCAATCTGGCAAAGGAGGTATGGAACGAAGATGTGAAAGGAGAAGACGCCAAGGCTGCTTTCCAGCGCGAGATGATATTCCCTATTGGCGAACCCAACACCGCTTACGCCAAATACTTCAAGGGCAACAGTTATCTGGCACAAATATCCGACAGTCAGATACCTTTCTTCAACGTAACATTTGAGCCTGGTTGCCGTAACAACTGGCACACGCACCACGCTACAAAGGGTGGCGGGCAAATGCTGGTAGGTGTAGCCGGACGTGGCTGGTATCAGGAAGAAGGCAAGCCTGCGCAGGAAATCCTCCCCGGCACAGTCATCCATATTCCTGCCAACGTAAAGCATTGGCATGGTGCCGCAAAAGACAGCTGGTTTGCCCACCTCGCCTTTGAAATACCTGGCGAGAACACATCCAACGAGTGGCAGGAGGCTGTGAGCGATGAGGAATATAACAAGATAAAATAACAACTATAAGATCTTACAATTATGAAGAAAAGAATGGACTGTTCACCAACCCTACCCTCACCCTGATTGGCAAGAAATACGGCAAGACTGCTGCACAAGTAGCCTTGCGCTGGCTGTTACAGAGCGACGTCATCATCATCCCAAAGACCGTTTACAAGGAACGAATGCAGGAGAATCTGAATCTCTTCGACTTTGAACTTGATGCTGAGGACATGCAGAAGATTGCTGCGCTCGACACCGCCCACAGTCTCTTCCTCGACCATCATAGCGGAGAAACAACCAAGCAGTTTATGGAATGGAGAACTGTGGTGAAACCTACAGAATAGAATAAACGTGTTCGCATAGAAAATTCATGGCATGGCATTTGCAATTAACAGACTACCACTAAGCCCTTTTGCCAAAAGTTATTATTAATCTAAATTAAAATTTATGGAAAAGACTGAATTATTTGTTTGCAGATGTCATGATGTCAGCCATCAGTTGGTTTTAGAGACCCTTGAAACGGAAGAAGACGAGGAACGCGTTGTTTATGGAAGTTTCCATCTTGTTCATCTTGAATTTAGGGATAAACTGAAAACTGCTACTAAATATCTCTTTGGCAGAAAGCGTAAGGATGGTGATTTTGACGCGTTGCTGTTACGCCCCGAGGATGCCGACAGACTGGAATGGTTTGCCAACTTTTTGGATAGAGGCGTATCGGCTACAGACAAGACTACCGCTCCTTTTCATTTCACATTCTGCAGCAACGAGAATGTGTATGACGTGGCTCTTGAAGCCTATCAAGACACACTCAACGACGGAAGCATTCATACCGAATACGAGTTGTCAGTAAGTGTGTCCCTAAAGCCCGGTAACATCTTATACAGAATCTATCGCGCCGCCAAGTACTTATCCGGCTACCGCTCCTGCTACGGTGACTTCGACTCCTTTGAGTTCTTGACGGCTGACGCTGCGAAGCTTCATCGTATGGTGAGCGGATTGAGGGCATGTTAGGTTTATGTGACAAGCCACCAAATACAATCCAACTTATTCTATCTACGGCAGAGCCATTTATCATTTTTGACTTTGCCGTAGTAATTATATATTATGTGAACAATAATTGTTAATTATGACAATATCGTTGTATTGATTCAAGAATGTATTTAGCCTTTTCTTCGTTTATATATAAATAAGGTCCCCCTATTGGAATAACGTCAAAAAAGCGTTTAGCAATTCCTGAGTAAACAACTTTTTTATCTTGAATAATTCCTACAGTCCACTCGTAATCTATTGAACAAATTATTGGCTTTTTATTTCTTCGAAAATTCAAAGACCAACTATATTTAGGTTGTGAGTTAATATCAGCATAACTATTGCCCCATACCACAAACCTAACATTCGCATTACGGTTCTGTCTTCTTGTATCTACCAAAGTCTTAACCATGGATACTTCGTCAGTTTCTTTCTCCTCTTTCTTTTTAACAAACCCCATCGATTTGCCTAATTTATATGACTCGGTGCATACATTCCACAATTCAGCAACCAAACACCCTCGTTTTTGATAATGTTCGATAGCACTCTTATGCAGGAATGATGCCAAGCCCATTCTCAAAAAGTCAGGTTTAACACATACTGCGTCGAAGGTTATTCTTATACATTCTTCACTTGGTGGAATGAATGTGAGAAATGCCACTGCTTTGCCTTCATATCTAAGCACAAAGACTTTCTTCTCCTTAAAAGCATCAAGTATAAAACCGTTAAGATTATGATAAAGGGCATACCCATAAAGTTCTTTATGATTTTCAAAAGCGTCTTTCAGCCACTCTGAAATATCTTTAAAATCAGTCATTGTCGCCTTCTTTATTAAACGAAAGCGACTTAGCGGTATCTTTATAATTTCTTCAGCCATATTCATATTGAATTTTTGATAAGCAATTATTTAATTAATTGAAAAAAATTATATAATAAGCGTCATTAGTGTCCCTTTTTTAATGGAACACTAATTAATACCTTTTTCTACACTTCCTTGATTCTTACAATTTCAAACCAATGCTCTGATATTATGTATTTGATATTGTCCATTTATTAACGATTTTTGTTACACTTTTGTTTTAACCAGACCATTTCGTCTAACCATCCATTTTTATTTGCAACTCTATATGCAGATGGACATCCTTTTTTAAAAGCGCTACGAGAATTATACTTCTGTGATTCCATAAACACATTTTCACGAGACCACTTAAAATTGTAATTCTGCGGACGCTTTAACCACGTCATTTCATCAATCCAACCATTACTAATAGCAGATTTGTATGCACTTGTTGATCCCCATCTAAACTCGCTACGTGAAGAATATTTGCGTGACTCTTCAATTACTATCTGTTTATTTTGCCAATATCCCATAGGTTTAACATCGGAAACAAACCAAGTCATTTCGTCTATCCACTTGTTTTTTACAGCCTTTGAATAAGCTGTTGATGCCATTCCGGCAAATTCCTTCTTGGTTGGATATTTGGCACCTTCTTCAAACACACGCTCTTTTGTCCAATAGCCTTGTTCTTTCACTTTAGTCTTTATCCAAGGCATTTTTGCCCATAGATTATGTTTGGATACATAATCATAAGCAGCATGGCAACCTTTTAAGAAGTCTGTTCTCGTGGAATACTTTTTAGATTCTTCAATGACATGTTCTTCATTTTGCCAATAACCTTGCGGAACTTGATTATGAGCAAGCCATATCATTTCAGATTCCCATTTATGTTTTCTTGCAGAAAAATGAGCAGCGGATGATTTCCAGAAGAATTCATTCCAAGTTTTATATTTCTTTGATTCTTCAAAGACATGTTCTTTTACATTCCACCAGTGCGGAGGCATTCGTTTGCTATAGAACCAAGGAAATATTTCTTTATTCATCATTTTATATTTAAGAGCAGCATCATAAGCACCTGCAGAATTTGTGAAAAACTCTGTTGGCGTTTTATATTTTTCTGCTTCTCTTTTTACTTTGCTTCTTGTCCACTTATATACAAGACTTCCTAAAGACCCGGTGTTCTCACCTGTAGCATTGATATTATTGAGCAACGTATAATGAAGTATATCTCTGTAATAAAGAGATTGTATTCGCTCTTCACGCTGCCTTTCTACAACTGTAAGTCCTTCCCTCAATATCTTATATTTGGGAACATCTTTGCCTTCCTTTGCAAAATATTTAAAAACGGTATCATGACTATGTGTTCTATGCTCATAATCTCTACGGTCAATATTGTTGGTGGCTCCTACATAAGCACATTTCTTATCATCGTCAATATAAACATAAACAATGTGTACCGGTCCTTTAGATGCACGTTCGTACCCCTTAGGCTGAAACCATGTCATCTCAATAAGCCACCCTTTTTTCAATGCGGTAACATAAGCAGACGGAGCCTTGCGATTGAAGTCACTTTTATATTTGTATTTTTTTGCCTCATTAAAAACATTCTCCTTATTCTGCCAATAACCTTTTTCCTTGCTTCGACTTTTCTTCAACCATGTCATTTCATCCAACCATCCGTTGTTAAGTGCATTTTTATATGCAAGATAATTAGCATTACAAAAATCTGTAGTCGTGTTGTATTTGTGAGATTCCTCAAAAACGTTTTCTTTGATTTTCCAATAACCATCAGGTTTGCGTTCAGCTCTCTTTAGCCAAGTCATTTCGTCCAACCATCCTTTTCTTATTGCAGAATAATAGGCAGTAGAACAATCTTCTCTGAATTCTTTTAAAGTTCTATACTTATGAGATTCATTAAAGACATTCTCTCGTGATTGCCAAAAACCACGAATAACATATTTCCTTTTTAACCATATCATTTCATCTAACCACCCATTTTTCCGTGCAACTGTATATGCAGAAGCATTTTTAAGATTAAAATCATTTATAGATGAATATTTTTTTGATTCTTCAAATACAGCCTCCTTCGTCCATTTGATTGGCTTTGGTGCTGGGTATATCAACCAATTCATTTCATCTAACCAACCATTCATATATGCAATACGGAATGCGCCAGAACTCATTTTTTTGAATTCTGATCGTGAAGAATACTTTTTGCTTTCTTCAAAAACGGTTTCTCTCGTCCATTTTTTCTGCATAACTATTATTTATTATGAGATAATATTTTATTTATTCGCATGCAAAGATATATAAAAACCTAATGTCCTCCAAATGATAACGCCATTATCATAATACATTTCCATTATAAATTATACATTATACATTTATCATGGTTTAATAAGAATAATGAAACCATCTAAAGATATAAGCAAAAGTTATAATATTTTCATTCAATAGTTATTATTTCAATAAAATAATGTATCTTTGTAGTGTAACACATATGTGCTTAATATGTATATATTGTGACATACAAAAAATAAATATCAAAATTGCCTTAAGCAATTATGTTGTCTTTAAAATCCTTTTGAATGAACGAAAAATTATTCCTAAATACCCTCACTTTTGAATATCCAAAGGAAGCTGTTAAATTGTATTTTTCAGCTAAAGATGATGCTGAGCGCAAAAGTACTCGCCTCAAATCCCCTGTGCTTATCCCAAAAGAAGTTAAACAATCACAGATATTCAGCAACCTGTTTGCAGGTAATGGTACTCCAACAATCTACACTTCATTCTCATCACCAACTGAAGGATTTGAAGTAATAGCCATAGACTTTAACGAACCTCAGAATAAATATTTTGTAAAGCGCTATTACAACAGACTCTTAGAAAGATACTTCAGATATTATGACGATATGGTTGTTACCAAGTCTGGGATAACCGACGACATACAGGTATGGTTACTCGCAAACGGGGATAAAAAGCATATAAATCACGATAATAAGCAATACGAATTGATAGAGATGGATAGATTCACAATTAGAGTGAAATATGACCATTATAATAATTGTCCGTATCTATTGGTAGCTAATGACCGCCCTGCACTTATGTTAAATGTACCTGTAGCACGCTTGCTTGCCGAAGGAGCAAATGATCCGTTCACAAGCAAGTCTAGTATAACACCAAGTATGATTAACAAAGTTATGACACGGGAAGTTCGTAAAGGTTCTGACGGTACAGAATATGTTGTGCGCAGAATCGATAGATACGATTATCTACAATCGCATAATAAGTATTGTCCTCCAGAGACAACTCGGCCAATTATGAGTGGTGAACTGAAACGTTTCTTTGGCTTGGACAAACATGAAGAAACACGAACATTCGAAAGTAAGTATATAAAATACTTGGAAAAGATTGAGAATTTCAGAAAGAAATTCCTTAACACTAAGGATATAGAAAGGATTTTTTCTAATCTTGCTTATGAGTTTACAAAGGTCAATCCTTTACAAGTTGGAGAAACAAGTAGTTCAAAGCGTATGCTTATATTTGGTAAAGATAGTAACGGCAACGATGTAAGGAATGTACGTCAACAATATGGAGTAAATTCAGGTCCTCGCATCAAATGTCCATACACAGACATACAACTTATCGCTATATATCACACGAGCGATAAGAAATACGCATCGCATTTGCTTGGATATTTCAGAAACGGCAACTATTGTTCTGGAAACAACGACGAGCGAAAGAAACTTGAAATGTATATAGGAACGAACGTTTCTTATGCTGATAAATTACTTCATATTGAGTTTAAGGATATGCTTAATCCTACCAGAGAAATAGAGGAGGCACTCTATGGCAAAGAATATCGTAATCTCAATCCTAAGATTAAATACGTTGGCATATACGTTTCTCCTATTCACAAATATGCAAGTTCCAAAGAGTCTAAAGAATGCTACTACAAGATCAAGGAAATGTTTTTGAAGCATAATATCCCGACTCAATGCATTGACTCAAACAGAATGAGAGGTCAGCTGGAACGAGACGTTAAGAAGAATAGAAAAGATTTTATCTACACTCTCCAAAACATGGGTATTGCTATTTGTGCGAAATTAGGAGGTTCTCCATGGCTCCTTGACGAAATAGAAAAAAAAGAACTTATAATTGGTATTGGAGCTTTCCGCAGCGATAATCAACAATATATTGGCGCGGCATTCTCATTTGACAACACCGGGGTTTTCAACGATTATAGCTACTTCCAAAAATCAGAACTTGATGAGTTGGTTGGCGCTATTAAGATGGCAATTATACGTTACTCTGCTGTAAATAGTCAGCCAGAGCGCATCATCATACACTATTACAAGAAGATAAGTCGCAAGCGTGAGTTCAAGAAAGTTGAAGATATGCTCAAGAGTCTCAACCTTAATGTACCTGTTTTTATTGTGACTATCAATAAAACAGAATCTGAGGATATTGTACTTTTTGATGAAGAAAGCACATACACATCATACAATTATCAAACCCGTCAAAATGAAGTTGTCAAGAGTCTAATGCCTTATAGTGGGAAATGGGTTAACCTTGGACCATCTAAAGAAGGGCACCGCTATCTGCTCTGCAACAATACGCGATACGAAAATGAGCGTTTCAGCAATATGGACGGATTCCCGTTCCCGATAAAATTGACAATTGCCTGTCCAAACCGGAACGACAAAATAGAAACGCCAGTCGTACAACAATTGATTGATCAGGTATATCAATTCAGCAGAATCTATTGGAAATCGGTAAAACAGCAGGGATTACCTGTCACGATCAAATATCCTGAGATGATAGCTGAAATCATGCCACACTTCAATGACAAGACTGTTTATACAGACAATAACTGTTTATGGTTTCTTTAGTTTAAATGACCTATGTATAATTTTGATTTAAAGAAAGTACACGACCTGATTTCGTTTAAGGATATTTGTACAACAGACAGCGAGTACTTAAAGGAAGCAAGTCATTTACCGCATATCGAATTGGAAACGGATGCGTTGTATGTGCTTGCTTCTAAAATGTCTGTGCTGTTTACTGGTAAACTACGTTACTATAGGTATGTTATCGAAAGCGAAATAAATCGTCATATCAATGCTGCCACGAAGTTGTTGGAGTCTGATTGTAGTGAAGAACTAACAAAGTTCATCTTGAAGAAGACTCGTGAATCGGTTTTGACCTTGGCTAACGAAGCAAACAGACAACTCGATTTTTTGGACAATAGTGGCTTGGCATGGAAAAATATCACATCTGGCAGCCCTGTAGTATCGGATTTTTCAAAGTCTGCTATAGAGCTTGTTGTTTACATGCACTATATAATTGCGGAGTTAGCACGCTGCTGGCTTGAATTACAAGACAGATATGCTTATGTTATCGGTACTGCTGGTTGTTACGACGTTTCATTATTCTACACGGCAAACTTTAACAAATTTCCTGATAAAGAATTTGATATTAAACGCTCTGAAAAATATAATGAAGAATCAAGGAACTTCAAAAAGTGTCGTACAGACTGTAGTTTCTTGTACGATAACGAAGAGTATTTTGCAATAGCCATTCAAGAGTTTACCAACAAATTGAAACAACACAAGCTAATAAATGATACGGTCGACATTAAAACAATGGAATCATTATTCCGTGGTCGTTCATGCAGAACCACAATACAATGGTTAGGTGACAATCCCGTACTTACATGGATTATTAAAGGACTTTGCTCTGATACCGATCCTACTATTACCACATGGCCAGAAGGCACGTCTAAATGGGATGTTGTGTCAAATCGATTCCTTGATAAAAATGGCAAACCTATGCCAAATATCAGGACAGAAAAAGAACGAAAAACAAAGACTTCAATTGTCAACGAGGTTGTAAAAGCCCTTGTTGACTACAAGTGATAAATCTAAACTTACAACGCAATATACTCGTCGTAACTTTTTCTTGATTTTTTTTTAATATTTTTATCGACCCATATCTATCTGAATTTCAAGGTAGATATGGGTTTTTATTAGTACACCCTACAACTTACGACGGCACAAAAATGTGGGTGTCGTAAATCCACCATCTACGAAATTGCCATCAAACGCCTATGTGGCAAATCACTCCACTTGGCGTTGGCAACAATGTTTTACAACAAAAGCACTCAGATTGGCAGAGGACAGGACAATAGATGTAATCAGCCTCGCCCAGTAGGAGACATCCTCACAGAGATGTTCTCAAGTAATTCACCCTTCGCTCGCGGCTACCGCCAGCACCAGTCGGTCTACCCCAACACCGAGCCTTGCGTCGACATCAAGCTCCTCACACGCGAGCCTGGCCGCATTCCCCTTGGCAACTATCTTGACGGAGCAATCACTCGCGATGCCGAAGACCACTTCCTCTTCATCGAGAACGCCACCGACAAGAAGCGTAATGATGTGCAGCAGCGCAACCCGCATGTATACGAGGGTGTCTACATCAACATCAATCGCAAGCCGGACGGAACGCTCTACCCTACCTTCAACCGACCGCAGTTCAACGAACAGCTCTCATTCTTAGAATTCTGCCGTAGGGCTGCCGAAGAACTCATACTGGTAGCGAGTGGCTTCGCCACAGGCCTTGGAGAAGAGAAGTAAGCAAGGGCGCTTCGCGTTCCAGTTCCAGTTGTTCCAATTGTTCCAAATACTATATCCACATGCGACACCCCTTTTATAAACTATCTAATTAATTGATTATTAAATAGTTATATATAAGGAAGCAAGAACGCGCATACACAAACATTAATTGGAACAACTGGAACAATTGGAACGGGAAGGCACCCCACTCTCTCTAAAAGGCTCATTATCAACAGTTTTAATCTTTAAACAACAAGAACAAGATGAAGTACGATATCAGTAAAACCACCGCCCCGAAGATGCCAAAACTCGGTCGCGGACTCGAAAGCGTGGCACTTTTGCTCTCGCAAGTCTCAAAAGACATGCACCAGCCCATCGTCCCAATGCTTTTCCCTATCCTTGGCGCACACGTAAGTGGAGCAGAATTCATGTATCCCGACCTCAGCTGGAAGGAACCAAGCGGAATGTTGGCGAATCTCGTAGCCGATAGTGGCGCTGGCAAGGGCCAACTCTCAAGCATAGTGGAAGCCGTCTGCCGCGACTTCCGCGCTCACGACGATGAGGAACTCGCCAAGCTCGTGGAGTGGCAGAAGATGATGAAGACCAAGAGTGCCAACAAGGAGAAACCTGCTCGACCCGACGTGGCGTTCTGGTTTCCGCCTGCCGACGTCACCAACGCTGCCTTCATCCAGAACGCCATGGGATGTGAGAAACTTGGACAGCGCACACAATATCTCAACATGCCCGAGGTGGAAATGGCAGACCGCGTCTGCGGCGGACACCGCCAGATATCCCAGATGATGCGCAACATCTACGATCGCCAGCGAGCAGGAGCGCTCAGAGCCACAGCTGACGGCGTGACGGGCAATCCCGTTCTGCGTGCCAACATCACCATCTCCTCAACGCCCTTCGCGGCACGCAAGTTCTACAAGAACGAACTCTTCAACGGCACCTTCGGACGCATGGTCTTCTCTTACAAGCCTCGCCAAGGTCGCGACGGACGCATACCACGCCAAGGCAAGTACGGCGACGACTTCTACAAGAAGCTCGACGAATACCTCGCCCGACTTGCCATCTGCAAGGGTCGCTTCATCATCCGTCCGCTCAACCGTCTTATCGACCAGCTTGCTGCCGACATGGCTTCGCTTGCCGACCTTGCCGACGACGACATTCTGTGGGACATCTCAAAACGTGCTCTCGTCTCGGCATGGAAAGCCGGATGCCTGCTTTGGGCGCTCAACAACCAGACATGGACAAAGCCGATGAGCAGCCTCGTGGAATGGCTCGTCTACCACGATATATGGTCGAAGATGCAGGTCTTTGCCGACATGCTCGGTCAGGACGAGGGTAGCGTCAGCGAGGCTGGCAGACGTGGTCCGAAAAATCTGCTCGACGACCTGCCCGACTCGTTCAACGAAGCCCAGCTTGAAGCCCTGCGCATCTCGCTCGGCAAGACTAAGGAGGGCACAAACAATCAACTGCGCAAGTGGGTGTTCCGCAAGTTCATAGTTCATTCCGCACAAACCGGACTCTACTCTAAAACTCAGGAATATCTTCATGGCGTAACATCCGATAATATCACCAAAAACAAGTAGTCATGCTTGACAAATCCACAATACAACAGCTCCGCCAACTGCCCATAGAGGCAGTGGCTGAGCGCCTCGGACTCCGCGTAGCTCGTCACAAGAGCCTATGTCCATTCCATGACGATCATCACGCCAGCCTGACATTCAACACTCGCACCAACACCTACCGATGCTTTGCTTGCGACGCACATGGTGGCACTATCGACCTCGTGATGAATCGGATGCACAAGGACTTTCCCGATGCTTGCCGATGGCTGGCAGACTCCACAAACATAATAGTAGAAGAGTACAAACCGCAAACGCCTTCTGTCGACATGCCAACCAAGCCTTTTGACGCAACACGCTACGCACGCCATTTTGAACATCCTTGGCTGAGCAATGAAGCGAAATGGTTTCTCTTCGAGGAGCGAAGACTCGACCCACGCGTAGTAAGCTGGTGCCGCCTCACCTCGTGGACAGACCGCCAAGGCATCCATTGGCTCCAAACGCCCTATTTCGACCAAAGCGGACTACTCATCGGCATTCAAAACCGCAACCTCGATTACAAAAAACTAACAAAGGAAAATAACGCGCCCATAAAGTCACATTACTCTCCTCCTCGCTTCCGCTTCCCCTACGGTGCCCGATGCTCCATCTACAACCTTCCCGTCATCGCCATGCTGCGCCCCGAAGAACCGCTATACATCACAGAAGGTTGCTCCGACTGTTGGGCTATGCTCTCTTCAGGTCACAAAGCCGTGGCAATACCATCTGCCACACTCCTCTCCAAGGCTGATAAGGATTTGCTATGCAACTTGTCCGACCGGCTCGGCACAACCTTCCACATGTATCCCGACCACGACGCGCCGGGCGAACGGCTCTTCATGCAGCTAAAGGCAGTCTTACCCTCGTTGGAGCATCATCAGCTGCCACTCGACTGCAAGGACTTCTCCGACTACTATGTAACATCAATTATAAACAAAACAACATGAACGATTTCAAAATCCAACCATACACCAAGAAAGAGCTCGCTCTCTTCTATTTCCCTACAGCCGACCCACACGTAGCTGTCAACCGCCTTATGTCGTGGGTGAACCGTTGCAAACCCCTACACAAGGCTCTACTCGACCAAGGCTATCAGAAGACATCCAAATGGCTCTCGCCACGCGAAGTAAAACTAATAACAGATTATTTAGGTGAACCGTAGCGGCGGAGCCGCAATTTGGAATTCAAAATTCGTACGGCAACGTACGCTACCGTATGATTGGCATCTACGAATGTAGTACCTTTGCAATGTAAACAAAAAGGCTTATGCCCCGAACACATCTCGAAGGCATCCCGAAACCTCATCATTAACTTAATAATCAAAATACCATGAAAGACACAAAACACAAAGAAACTCTCAAGACGGTACTCCAGTTCATCGTGAGCGTACTCACCGCACTCCTCGCCACCCTCGGCGTTCAGAGTTGCATCAGTATTTAACATTCAAAACTCAACACTATGGCAAGAATCACTCCTATTGATGTCATTAAGGGCATCAGCGGCAAGTATGGCAACAATTCAAACGACTACTTCGCCACCAACTCATCAAGTAACAAAATCCACCTCGCCAAGTTCGCCAACCCATACAAGGGACCTGCCACCGAAAAGCAGTTGGCACAGCGCGAGAAGTTTGCAACCAAGCAGGCAGCCTGTACCGCATGGCTTAACACAAACCGCCCAAGCGAGAAGAACGGACTGAAGGGCACCGCCGACTATCAGCGCGTACAGAAGCTAAAGCGTGCCTTCGCTTTCTCCAACATCAATCAGGTAATCTACAAGTACATGGACGATAAAGGCAACATCAAACTGCCAGAGAGCACCACCACAACGACTAAACCGGGTAGTGGTGTAGGAGGTGGCGGTGGCGAGGTGGATGCTTAGTACCATCCCTGCAAGGTTGACAACACCATCTTAATCTCTCTCAAAACAATAACAGCGTTTCTTGCACTATTACCAAAAGGGTAATGCAAGGAACGCTATTTTTTGATTTTATATAGCATTGTTGCATTAAAAGATTCCGATAGAAGTTATCAGTATATATATACCGTTCCCTGTCCGCGAGGATAAGGAACGTTTTTTGTGCTCTACATAAGCAGACTGCGAAAGTTTTCTATTCAAATTTGAATAGGAAACTTATTCTTTGAAAAATATCTTTCGTATTTAGACTAAAATTCTTCTGCTTCTTTACACAACAATTATATTTTGTATCCATCTTGATGTTGACCTAAAACGGAATAAAATGGATGATTTCCTGAATCGTTCTTTAGATACTTGTAAAAGAACTTTGGTATAATATGAGATTGGCACAATTTTGTTTCCTTGCCATATAAAGCACATTTTCCCATTTTTATTGGTATAATACAAGTTGTTTGATTCGTTAGTTTTTATGAGTCCTCTTTGCTGACATATGAGAACAGATGGTATCTAATATTTTTCTCTTAACAGCAGTTACATATGCAGAGTGAGCGGCCAACTTAAATTCTTTTCTTGTATGATATAGTAAAGCTGTTTCTTGCAATTTTTCATACGTCCACTTTATTTTGGGAGTTGGGGCGGACATATGTTGACATAACTCATTTAACCATCCTTCTCGTACCGATGTTGTATATGCACTGCCATCATTATGTTTGAATTCCATTTTTGTTTTATAGAGGAGCGCTCTTTCTTTACATCTCTCTTTTGTCCAATAAATAGATTCACCATTAACCATATTGACACATATTTCTTCTAACATATTTTTTCTTTTTGCAGCATCGAAAAATTTAGGAGAGCCTACTTTGAATTCCTTTCTCGTATGATATTTCTGTGCTTCATTACGCAGATTCTCAAAACTATATTTACTCTGTGGAGATGGCATATGTGTACATATTGCATTAAGAAGATCGTGCTTCTTTGCATAATTATATGCGGAAGAAGAATTAGCTTTAAAATCTTTCTTCCTCTGATATTTCAATGCCTCATTTTTAAGAGCATCTAAAGACCATATTTTTGTTTTTCTTTTAGGTGTTACGTGTTGTGGAACTATTTGACGAATTTGCGGAATCCAATTATTCCTCTTACAGCTTGCGTAGGCTCCACGAAAACGTTTGCAGAAGTCAGACATTGATGTAGCCAATTTTGCAACAATCAAGCAGCGTTCAAGAGTCCAGTATATATAACTGCCACCTAAAGCTCCAGTTTTTGCTCGATTTAATATACACCACCCATTCTCTTTGTACATTTTTTCTACTTCCGCTTCATTCTTCTGAGCTTTCTTTTCAGACTCAAAGCCACGTATTATTTTAAACGTTGGAATTAACCCCGTTTCAATAATGTATCTATAAATAGACGATGATGGCGTTCTGAGATGTTGCATTATTCGTTGTCTTAAATTATTGGCTAATCCTATATAAACATGATTGTCTTCAAATTCACATGCATAAATACATCTATGCCTCTGAAGCCTGTTAGAGCAGTATTTTGTAGATGAAACGTTTTCTAAATGAATCTCTATTTTTTCCCATTCTTCATCTGTAATCACAATATTTTTACGGACATAATTTATTCTTGCAAGTTCTTTCTCTTTTGATAGTATCCCATAAAAAGTCATGTGACTACATATTTCATCAAGAAAGCCATGTTTTAAAGCATATGTGTATGCACTATTGCTATCTCTAGCGAAGTCTATACGCCTTTTGTACTTTAAGGCTTCTTTTGCACAAGCCTCCTTGCTATTCCATTTTATTTCATGATGATTCTCCATATGATTACATATTTCATCCAAAAAGTAATGGCGCATTGCATATGTGTATGCACCATTGCTTTTATATTGAAATTCACTTCTAGTTTGGTATTTTAATGCTTCTTTACGGCAGACATCTTTGTTAGACCATTTCCTTTGCCATTTTACTTCCATATGAGAGCAAATTTCATCAAGAAACCCATGTTTAAGGGCATGAGTATAAGCTCCAACACTTCCTCTGTTGAAGTCTGTTTTTGTTTTGTATTTAAGTGCTTCTTCTGCACACAATTGTTTATTCCAATATTTTCTTGCCATAAAAATTATAATAATCAATAGTATTAAATCAAAAGATATATGATTTTTCCAAAACTCTTAGTATTATTTCAATATACTCCTCATGAGAAATCATATTATTGAACAAATGTTGCCATTCTACCTTATGTGTTTTGGTTATTTTGTAAAAATCTATTCCTTTAAAAATTCGACTTCGGTAATTGTAGCGGATTGCTGTAGAAAGTACATACACCACTATCCTTCTATATGGACTATTTCTTATAAAATCCATAAATAGATTATTTTTGAATGTATTTTGTACAGACCAATCATCACCATTAATGAATCCTGGAATAATTTCCTTAATATCAAAAATATACCAACCATACAAATCATGGGATAGTCTAATAGTTTTCAATAACCACTCAGCTATTATAGCATTGTTTTTCCCCATTTTATTGCGAAGTGTTGAAAAGCGTAACGGATGACCATATAACGGAGAACATTTAGCGTTGTGTATCCAAGGATTTATAAAACTCTCATCAAAAGGGATCCAACTATCTTCACGTGTCCAAATGCTTAGGCCAAACAACTCTGCAGAATTATCCCCATTAAAATTTTCCCCTAACAAACGATCTACATATAAAAGTCTGCGAGCAAAACGAATATCTTCTGTTAAAAATGGAAGTTCATCCCAATTTTCATTTGGGTACAGATTCAGGAAATTCGATAAAAATTGATTCGCTGTTATTGTTGTTGTCATATTATGATTAAAAATATATTAAAGATTAATTATTATTTGCCTTTCATATCATTACGTTTTCTATGCATGATACAGACAAAACAAACGATAAATGCTTTTAAGTTTACCTTTAAATTCCATTTTCGTTCTGGTGCAAATATAGCAATAATATTTCAAACAACCTAAAACACATTTCTATATGAAGGTGTCATTTAATAAATGATGAATTAAATATATATATTACGAAATTAAAGGTTTAGTAATATTATTATATGTTTTCGAAGTAAAAAATAAAAGTATACCTTTATTCTTAGTAATAGTAAAGTATTATATACATTTGCAAGGAGAATTTAAAACTTTACGATTTATTAACTTTCAAATTAACAATACGAAACACTTTTCTTCATATATAGGCTCTATATACAAAATCAATATTCCTATAATTCAATCATTATCTCTTAGACATTAAAGAGAAAACTCCGAATAAATATGTATCTTTGCACCCATGATTCGCCTAACATAAACCAAGAAACGTATGACTTCACTTCAAGAAAGACTGTTCGCCATGCAGGATAAGCAGTATGCTGCTTTCCAGGCCAAACTGACACCGGGTGTGCCTGTGGAGAGATTCATAGGCATTCGTGTGCCTGTGCTTCGCAAGTTCGCAAAAGAATTTACAAAGGAGGCTGAATGCGAGGATTTCCTTCAGCAGCTTCCTCATGAATACTACGATGAGAACATGCTTCACGGACTCCTCGTTTCCGAGGTGAAGGACTACGAAGAATGCATTTGTCTTACTGACAGATTCCTGCCATTCGTGGACAACTGGGCAGTTTGCGACATCATGTCTCCGAAGGTGTTTGCCAAACACAAGAAGGAGCTATTGGCGAAGATCAAGACTTGGAGCAAATCGTCACACGTTTATACTTGTCGCTTTGGAATAGGAATGCTTATGTCTCATTATCTGGACAAAGACTTCAAGGCTGAGTATCTTGAAATTCCAGCCTCTGTAAGGAGCGAAGAGTATTACGTAAAGATGATGATTGCCTGGTTCTTTGCCACCGCCCTTGCCAAGCAATGGGACCAGGCGATTCCCTACATCGAGCAACGCCGCCTTGCCCACTGGACGCACAACAAGACTATACAGAAGGCCATCGAGAGCTACAGAATCACGCCCGAGCAGAAGGAATATCTGCGGACATTGAAGGTTTTCGTTAAGCCAAATGAGCAGAGTCAAATTTATTTGAACTCTGCCATGGCGAGAAAACGTGTCACGAAGTGAAAGATAAAACAATTATGACACAAGACACTTCTACATATGTTGTGATTGAGCATATTTCTCTTTAAACTTTCAGGCACGATTTGCGTCTAATTCTTAGATGATGGCGTTTAAGCACCCATCGCTTTTTAGGTATTATAATTTTTTAAATTTTAGCTTATGAAAAGAATTTTTCGGAAATTGATGATTGCCATTTGCTGCATGGTTTCATGCAATATGGTGGCGAATGCGGGCAACGACAAGCCTATCGCCGTTAATGCACTCCCGGTAAAGGCTCAAACCTTACTCAGCAACCATTTCAACAATCAGAAGGTTATGCTTGCAACGATTGAATCAGGAGTTGTCAGCAAAAGCTATGATGTGGTTCTGCAGAATGGCACGAAGCTGGAGTTCGACAAAAAAGGAAATCTTAAAGAGATAGACTGCAAGCAGGGAATCGTGCCTGCTCTGTTGATTCCGCAAGCCATCAAGAACTACTTGAAGGATAATTATGCAGGACAATCGGTGAAAAAGATTGAAATGAACAAGAATGAATACGAGGTGGAACTGACAAACGGATTGGATTTGACCTTCAACAAGCATTTCCAATTAATAGATATTGACTGATCTGCATTTTGTAAATAGATCTTCCTGCATAGGGTGAAAACAACAGATAAATTATATGATTGTTTTAAGTAAAAAGTTACGGAGAATATGAATCATTGGAAGGGCATCAAGCGCCGAATAGGGAAATTCTTTGAGAAGGTGCACGAATGTATACTTATCTTTACCGACTGGCTGGGGTAAGAGCACATAGTAAATAAAATGCAAAACATTGATATAAACTGATGGAAACAGAAAGAATTTTACTTCGCCATTGGCAAGAATCGGATGCTGAGGCGCTCTTCAAGTACGCCTCAGACCCTGACGTAGGACCTCGTGCTGGATGGCCGGCACATAAGTCTGTAGAGGAAAGTCGGGAGATTATCCGGACATACTTCCTTAATGACACGACATGGGCGATTGTGTTGAAAGAGACTGGCGAGGCTATCGGCTGCATCGGCTACTACACCCATGAAACCAGCAACATCCCTATAGGAGAAAACGACTGCGAGGTGGGCTATTGGATAGGAAAGCCTTATTGGAACAGAGGAATTTGCACAGAAGCCTTGAAGCTGATGCTCGACTACTGCATCCACGAGAAGCATTTCGAGAACATCTGGGCAGACCATTTCACCGGAAATCCTGCATCGGGAAGAGTCATGGAGAAATGCTGTTTCTCAGACACCGGAATGCTGAACAGATGCAGCCTGCTTGTGGGTGGCGACAAGGATATGGTTAAAGTGTTTAAGTACAGCTGTCTGCAATCATAATCAGGCTGTTTCTCAAGTGAAAAGAGGCTGTATAGGAAAAAGAATATTCCAAATATTCCAGATTCCAATAAGGGCACGCACATACCAACCCTCTCTTTATAGATTATATAATTAATTGATTATTAAGTAATTATATATATAAAGAAGCAAAACGCAACCCATTGAAAATTAATTGGAAGAACTGGAATTGGAAGAATCGTCACACCCTCTTTCCTCTAAAAGGCTCATTATCAACGGTTTAATCTTTAAATGACAAGACGAACATGAAGTACGATATCAGTAAAACCATCGTCCCAATGCTTTTCCCTATCCTTGGCGCACACGTAATGTGCATATTGTGTATATATATATCGCTAAAAGCTGGTTATTTCGAAATAAATGGTGTATTTTTGCACAAAAAACACAAGCAAAACACAACATGCAGATATTATTAGCAAACGCCAAGATAATGTTTGGTAAGGCAGACAGAAAGCCCATCTCCACCCCTCTCTTCCAGAACGTGGCAGACACCTTGGCTGCGGAAATGGCAAGGATGGACGTGGAAGAGTTGGCCCGACAGCTGGATTGCAGCAAGAAGATAGCGGTTGAGAACTGGGGACGCTACCAGAACTTTATGGCAACCGAGAAGATGCCTGCCCTGCTTGCCTACAACGGTCAGGCATACAAGCATCTGCGTGCCGACACCTTGAGCGACGAGGCATTGGAGTACGCCCAGAAGCATCTCTGGATAACGTGTTTCCTCTATGGTCTGCTCCGCCCTATGGACGGCATTGTGCCATATCGTATGGAGCATTGCGTCACGATAGAAGCTACAGACGACAAGCCCATTAATCAGTTCTGGAAAGACCGGCTGACAGATGTGTTAATAGATAGCGTGAAGGCAGACGACGGCATTCTCCTGCATCTATCTACGGAGGAATATGAGCATCTGTTCGACTGGAAGAGGGTATGCAAGGAAGTGAAGGTCGTACAGCCTCTTTTCTATGTGCGTCAGAAAGACGGCAGACTGAAGATGCAGGCTGTCTGGGCAAAGTCGTGCCGCGGAGCTATGGTACGCTTCATTCTTAACAACCGCATCGTCACTCCCGAAGCGCTCTCTGCTTTCAGCTACGAAGGCTTTGAATACGCTCCACAATTAGGTGATGCAAGCAATCCGCATTTCGTAAGAGAATTTATCAAGTAAAAATTTTATGAAACTAAACAAAATACATCATGTAGCCGTGATTTGCTCTGACTATGAGCAATCTAAGCAGTTCTATACAGAAGTGCTGGGCTTGAAGATCGTAAGCGAACATTATCGTGAGAAACGCCAATCATGGAAGGCAGACTGCTGGATGGGCGACACATACGTAGTGGAGCTGTTCTCCTTTCCCAATCCTCCTGCACGTCCTTCCTATCCCGAAGCAGCCGGTCTGCGCCACCTCGCTTTCGAGGTGGACAATCTTGCGGCAGCCGTCAGCGAGCTTGACAGCAAGGGCGTAAAGCACGAGCCGATACGTACGGACGAATATACCGGCAAGCAGTTTGTGTTCTTCAGCGACCCCGACGGACTGCCGATAGAACTATATGAAAAGTAAAGAAACATCACTTATAGGTATTGCCCGACTCACAACTAAATTGTATCTTTGCATCGTAACTAACAGATAAAAAACTATGACAGAAATGACAACAACTATAATCATTGGACTTCTGATTCCGCTATTGGGAACGATGCTTGGTTCGGCTTTCGTATTCATAATGAAAGACGAGATGTCTGTGCGATTGCAAAAGTCGTTATTGGGCTTTGCTTCTGGAGTGATGGTAGCAGCTTCCGTATGGTCTTTGCTCATTCCCGCTATGGAGATGAAGGCTGACAGCGGCGCATGGTCGGTAGTGCCGGCAGCTGTAGGATTCATGATGGGCATAGTTTTCCTGCTGCTTATTGACGAGCTGACGCCCCACCTCCATATCGGAACCGACAAGCCTGAGGGCATACGCTCGCACCTGTCAAAGACAGCTATGCTTGCCCTTGCCGTAACCATCCACAACCTGCCCGAAGGAATGGCAGTAGGCGTGGTGTTTGCAGGAGCCGAAAACGGCGCTTCGCACATCTCCTTAGCCGGAGCCATTTCCGTTTCGTTGGGCATTGCCATTCAGAACATTCCCGAAGGCGCCATTATTTCCATGCCTATGCGTGCGGCAGGCAACAGCCGATGGAAATCCTTCGTGTTAGGATCGCTGAGCGGAGTGGTAGAGCCTATAGGAGCCATTGCCGTACTGTTGCTTGCCTCTCTCATTATGCCCGCCCTCCCCTACATGCTCGCCTTTGCAGCAGGAGCCATGTTCTACGTAGTGGTGGAAGAACTAATCCCTGAAGCCTCAAGCGGCCAGCACAGCAATCTCAGCACTATCGGCTTCGCCATAGGTTTCGTGCTGATGATGGTGCTCGATGTGATAATGGGTTAACAAAAATAGCCCGCAGCTCCTACTATTAGCATTTTTGCATCAATCGTTTAATCTGCGACAACTGACTGTATTTTAAGAGCGAACCGGTCGGGCAGACGAAGCGGCAGTAAGGGCGCATGATGACCGTGGAGAGAGCCACGAAGGCGAGGGCGATGGCTATGACCACCCATGATGCTGACAGGAAGACAAAGGCTGAGAATGGTTCGTAATCAATCCAGTCGAACCATACACCCGTCCACAAACATAGCATGAGCATTGCCCAGAGTATCTGGCGGAACTTATCCAGCCGCTTAGCAGTAGCGGGTTTCATTCTGAGTTTATATCCTACGCACTTCCCTGCAAGTTCCTGCAAAGAACCGAAGGGACACACATGCGTGCAATAATATGATTTCTTGCCCAAAAGCGGATAAACGAATGCCGTGACCAGCATGATGACCGGCACTATCAACGCCATTGCGTTCATGCCATTCGACATGTAGCTGATGATAGACGTGTAGTTGAGAAATGAGCCGCACCAGAATCCAAGTACTATGACATTCAGGATTTGCTGACATATACGATATCGTCTGTCTTTAACGAAAAGCGGCAAGATGGCTGCCAAAAGCACAACGACGAGTCCGGCTATAGCCTTGGCAGAGAAATCGAAGTCAGACCATACCGAAGTTTTTACGGGATTCTTTGCTGCATACTGAAGTCCACGTTGCACGTTTCCAATAATGGCCTTCGATGAGAACGTCGCACCTGACACGGCGTCCACATTCATCTTCTGTGCGTCTTCTATGGTCTGACCATTCCATTTGGTAAGAAGCGCAGAAGCCAGCCCGAAGAAATCGGGAGTCTCCGAATTGGCAAGTGCCCGGATATTCTCCACCCTACCATCACGTAAGGTAATCTCTAATGGCACATTGCCTCCATAGCCTACGATGTCTTTTCCAAGCTCTGAGGTATTCAGTAGCGCAGAACCATCATCAAGCACAACCATTGGATCTGCCTTTTGCGAGACTGTCTGCTGATTCTTCACATTCCATCCTGCCACCTTGCCGTCTCTTCGGATGCTGACAGCCACAACCATCAGCACACACGTCAGCAAGCATAGCAGCTGTTGTAGTTTTCCTAAATAATTGCTCATAATTTTTCTCTTTATTTCTATCAAAACCTTTTCTTTGACTCATAAAACCCTATAAGGTTTATTGAATTAAAGGATTTTTTTGAGTTTATGAGAAGAAAAAAACAAATAGAGGGTAAAATCAAGAGGTTTGCGGTTATATTAGTGGCTTGTAAACCCAGCAAAGTGGCTCATTAAAACTGATAAAGTGGCAGTATACACATGCAATGATTTCTGCCGTAGGGCTGCCGAAGAACTGATGCAGGTGGCGAGCGGCATCGCCACAGGCCTTGGAGAAGGAAGGTATGTATTCGGACCTTACTTGGAAGGAAATCTGTGGCATACGTCGCGCGAAGTGAGGCTTATCGTGGAGCATCCGGATGAGCCTTGAGAGGATAAAAAGATGGAGAAGATGTCCCCGTGGCGCACGTTGCGTACGGGAACGTATAAGTGGGCCGTGGGAATGTCGTAACTTTGCAATGTGAAAGTACGGATGTAAGGATTGAGAGGGGACGCGGCAGAGAAATATAAACAACTTAAGTTTTCGCAAGCGAAAGAAGATGTTGGAAGATAAGAAAAAATGAGAGTTGAGAGAGTTGAGGATTGAGAATTGAAAGTTATGATATGTAATATATAGTAATCATAACCCCCAACTCTCAAACCTCCTCAACTCTCAAATAAAAAGTTGTTTATTCCTCGTCAGAAACCTCAGCAGCGTGCTCGTCGATAAGCTTCTGCTGGAGGTCGTTCGGAACAAGCTCGTAGCTTGCAAACTTCGTTGTGAACGAAGCACGTCCTCCGGTAATGCTGCTAAGCGAGATAGAATAGTTGGCAAGCTCCTTGAGAGGAATCTTAGCCTGGAGCTTCTGATAGCCAGCCTCGCTGTCCATACCCATGATAAGGGCACGACGGCCCTGAAGGTCTGACATCACGTCGCCCATGTAGTCTGCCGGTACGTAAACCTCAAGGTCGTAGATAGGCTCGAGAATCTTCGGACCTGCCTCCTTGAAGGCTGCCGAGAAGGCGTTACGTGCTGCGAGCATGAACGAAAGCTCGTTAGAGTCAACCGGGTGCATCTTGCCGTCGTAAACCACAACGCGTACGTCGCGAGCGTAGCTGCCGGTAAGCGGACCATGCTCGATGCGCTCCATTATGCCCTTGAGGATGGCTGGCATAAAGCGTGTGTCGATGGCACCACCAACTACAGAATTGATGAATACCAGCTTGCCGCCCCACTCGAGATCAATCTCTTCACGGCCCTTGATGTTAATCTTAAACTCCTGACCATTTATCTTGTAAGATACGGGATCGGGCATTCCTTCTGCGTACGGCTCCACAATCATGTGAACCTCGCCGAACTGACCAGCACCACCCGACTGCTTCTTGTGACGATACTCGGCACGCGCCATCTTTGTGATGGTCTCGCGATACGGGATGCGTGTCGGCTCAAACTTGACAGCCAGCTTCTCGTTGTTCTCCAGTCTCCACTTCAATGTGCGGAGGTGGAACTCGCCCTGACCGCGTACGATGGTCTGACGAAGCTCCTTACTCTGTTCCACCATCCATGTGGGGTCTTCCTGATGCATACGGAGGAGGGCTGCCATAAGCTTCTCTGTCTCTGCTGTGTTCTCAGCCTTGATGGCACGTGAGAATTTCGGATTCGGGTATTTGATGAAATCGAAGCGCCATTCGCAATCTTTTCCATTGAGGGTGTTTCCTGTCTTTACGTCCTTCAGCTTAACAGTACATCCGATATCTCCTGCCACAAGCTGGTCAACGGGTATACGGTTGGCTCCAGCACAAGCATAAATCTGACCGATACGCTCCTTTGAGCCGCGGTCTGCATTGGTGAGGTCGTCGCCCGGCTTGACGGAGCCGCTCATAACCTTGAAGTAGCTCACCTCGCCGATGTGCGGCTCCAGACCTGTCTTGAAGAAGTAGACTGACTCAGGACCGTTGCTATCAGGCGTGATTTCCTCGCCACGTGTGTTATGGAGCTTAGGCATCTCGCTTACGAAAGGTACGACGTTGCCAAGGAACTCCATCAAGCGGCGAACGCCCATGTCCTTACCTGCGCAAACGCAGAATACGGGGAAGATGGAGCGTGTGACAAGACCCTTGCGGATGCCTTCGCGAAGCTCGTCCTCTGTAAGGGTTTCTTCCTCGAAGAACTTCTCCATCAACGTCTCGTCGTTCTCGGCAGCAGCCTCAACGAGCTCCTTGTGGAGAGCCAAAGCCTTCTCCTTCTCTCCCTCAGGAATGTCGACGATGGTGGGCATACCGCCGTCCGGTCCCCATGTATACATCTTCATGAGCAGCACGTCGATAATGGCGTTAAAGCCATTGCCTGTGCCGACGGGATACTGAATCTGTACGCACTTCGAACCGTAGATAGACTTCATGTTGGCGATGATGTTGTCAAAGTCGCACTTGTCTGAGTCGAGCTGGTTGATGAGGAAAATAACTGGCTTATGGAGTTTCTCAGTATAACGGAAATTGTTCTGGGTGCCCACTTCCGGGCCATACTGTCCATTGATAAGAATAACAGCTTGGTCTGTTACGTTGAGTGCAGTAATGGCTCCACCAATAAAGTCGTCAGAACCCGGACAATCAATGATATTGAGTTTCTTGTTGTTCCACTCTACATGGAACACGGTCGGGAACACAGAATAGCCATATTCGTGCTCCACGGGGAAGTAGTCGCTTACCGTGTTTTTAGCTTCCACCGTACCACGGCGCTTGATGATGCCACTTCCAAAAAGCATAGACTCGGCAAGGGTGGTCTTGCCGCTACCCGCACTGCCCAGCAGGGCAATGTTCTTAATCTCATTTGTTTGATAGACCCTCATATCTTCAGGTTTTAAATGGTTAATATAAGATTTATCATGGCGGATTGACATGGGGCTGTGTCTATCCGTCATCTAAGTTATGAAATAAATGAATAACGACAAAAGAAATCGGGAAAAAGTGTGATTTTTTTAAACTTATTAGTAATTTTGTTTACACAAGTTAGTACTTAATACCACTCTATACATTAATTATATGGAAAAAAAACTGAAGTTCGGAATATACATCCACATACCTTTCTGCTCCAGCCGATGCATTTATTGCGGCTTTTACAGCACAACATTGGCGAAAACAATGGAAACAGGCTATGTGGAAGCGCTTCTACACGAAATAAAGCTAAGAAAGAAGGAACCTCTTTGCTTCTGCGGCGAAGGCGAAACGCCCGTCGTGGACACTATATATATAGGAGGCGGTACGCCGTCGTGTCTTAAGAGCGAGAATGTAGGGCGAATACTGTCATGCGTGAACGAAACATACGAATGTCAGTTGAGGGAGGTGACGATGGAGATGAATCCTGACGACATCACAGATGAATACGTTAAGGACGTGAAGGGATATGGGGTGAACAGAATAAGCATGGGCATCCAGTCGTTTGACGACAGCCGCCTGCGCTTCCTGCGCCGTCGCCATACCGCAGAAATAGCCCGTAATGCTGTCAGCACGGTACGTCGTGCCGGCATAAGCAACGTCAGCATCGACCTTATGTTCGGATTCCCGGAACAGACCATAGGCGAATGGCAGGAGGACGTGCGTAAGGGAGTGGAGCTTGCTCCAAGCCACATATCCGCCTACAGCCTGATGTATGAGGAAGGCACTCCCCTATTCAGTCTGCTGGAGAAAGGAAAGGTAAGTCAGATTGCGGACGAGACGTCCATAGAGATGTATGAGAGCCTTATAGACCAGCTAAGCTCAGCCGGATATGAGCATTACGAGATAAGCAACTTCGCCAAGCCGGAACATCGCTCGCTACACAACTCGAGCTACTGGCACGACGTGCCTTACTTGGGCTTCGGCGCTTCAGCCCACTCTTACACCATAGGCAAGCGAAGCAGCAACGTGGCTAACATAAGACAATACGTGGAGAGCCTTAGGACTGGCATCCTGCCTTCGTCAATGGAAATAATAGACGACGACACGCATTACGACGACCTCGTGACCACAGCCATAAGGACAAAGGAGGGACTGTACGTGGACAGCCTCAAGCCTAAATATCGCGAATATATAATGAAGGCTGCCAAGCGCAACATAGACGCGGGGCTGATGGCGATGGACAACGGCCATCTACATCTTACGCGTAAGGGACTCTTTGTGAGCGACATGGTGATGTGCGACCTTATCTACACATAGCCCACCAACCTTTATTTACACTTGGCGTACCATGCGGAAAGACTGGCACGCGAGATACCGAGACTGACCATACGGTCGAGGTCTTCGCGTGCGCCCTTCTTGTCTTTCATCCGCAGACGGACGTCGGCACGCGAAAGCAGATAGTCGGTATTGTCCGGGCTTAGCTCTATCGCCTTGCCATAATCGTACTCGGCAGGGGCATAAAGCTTCTGCTCTACCTCCATTCCGGCACGTGCGGCATAAGCCAAGGCGTTGGCAGGATGTTGTTCCACAAGGAGGTTTATCATGTTCATAGCCTCCGTATGGCGATTGTCCTTCTGATTGAGCAAAGCCAGTCCTAACGTAGCCTCGAAATTGCCTGGCACGACGTAGAGCAGGTGCTCAAGGTCGAGACGGGCAAACTTATAGCGATGCTGCTTCTCGTTGACAAACGCACGATAAAACAAGGCTGCCACGTTGTCAGGCTGGCGATTAAGCACATAATCATATTCTTCACGCGCATACTGCCATTCCTCCAGAAGGATATTCCATTTGGCTTTCCTCAGTCTCAGATCCAACGAGTCAGGATGATAGGCAAGGACGTTCGACGCTTGCGAAAGGCTGTCGCGAAGAGCCTTCCTGTCCATGTGTCCATCTTCCTGTCCGAAACAGTTAAGACACAAAGCCAACAAAATAAGTATGGATACCGAATGTTTCATGTTTTCTTCTTCTCTTTGTAATTACAACGAGAATAGTAACGCCGTATGCCTTGGATTTATTGTGTCAATTTGGTTATATTAACAATATAAGCCCATTTAACTTTGCTGTTCGGACAAAATGTAGTAATTTTGTCGGACCAAACCAACCGCATAGTTGGTTTATATGTCAAATTCATATTAAGCAAATGGCAGAATATTTAAGCACAAACAAAAAGAAAATTACCGCACCCCACTTTTTCGAGATGAAAAACAGCGGCGAGAAAATAAGCTGGCTTACTGCTTACGACTTCACCACCGCCACCATCGTGGATCAGGCAGGCGTTGACGCCATCCTCATCGGCGACTCAGCATCTAACGTGATGCTCGGTAATCAGACCACACTCCCCATTACCGTGGAGGAAATGATATTCCATGCACGCGCCGTAGCAAGAGCCGTGAAGCACGCCCTCGTGGTATGCGACATGCCTTTCGGAAGCTATCAGGTAAGCGAGGAGGAAGGCGTACGTAACGCCATAAGAATAATGAAAGAAACTGGCGTGGACGCCGTAAAGCTCGAAGGCGGAGAAGAAATAGCTCACATGGTGAAGCGCATCGTAGACGCAGGCATTCCAGTATGCGGACACCTCGGACTGACACCTCAGAGCGTGCACAAGTTCGGAGGATACGGTCTTAGAGCCAAGGAGGAGGCAGAGGCTGCCAAGCTGATGGCTGACGCAAAGGCTCTGGAGGAGGCAGGATGCTTCTGCATCGTTCTGGAGAAGGTGCCCGCCAAGCTGGCAGAGGAAGTGACGAAGGCTGTCTCTTGCGCCACAATAGGCATCGGAGCCGGCAACAAGACGGACGGACAGGTGCTTGTATATGCCGATATGCTCGGAATGAATAAGGGATTCAAGCCCAAATTCTTACGCCAATACGCTAATTTATATGAAATAATGACGGACGCCATCGGACGCTATGTCCAGGATGTCAAGTCTTCAGATTTCCCTAATGAATCAGAATCATACTAACAACCAATGTACGCCTACGTTTAAGAGGCTATGGAATCGCGACTTCACCATGCTTGTCATAGCAGAGGTGATGTTGTGCATGTCGTGCTATATGGCCATTCCGCTCTTGCCGCAACGACTCGCCGTGAGTCATGGCATAAGCATGGAATGTGCCTCAGCCACGATGATAGCCTTCGTCGTAGGTATCTGTGTGTCAGGATTTTTCTCGAGTTGGCTAATTCAACGCTACCGACGCAATAAGGTATTCTGCATCTCGGCATTATGCCTCGGACTGACCATCGCCACGATGTTTGTCCTGACAGACCGTACGGCAGGCTTTACGGTTGCGATAAGGGACGTGGAGGCCATCGCCATCTTCCTGACATGCGGATTCTTCTTCGGCAATGCCAAGCGTGTGCTCTCATGCACGTTGCTCATAGACAAGACCGAATCATGCCATAGAACGGAGGCCAATTATACTGCAATATGGACATCACGCCTTGCCATCGTGGCAGGACCGATGGCAGCCCTTGCGCTTACCAACGAGGCACGAACGTCGCTCATCTACACTATAGCAGCCGTGGCTGTGCTCCTGTCGATGCTGCTCGTCCTGAGCGTACGGTTCCCATTCCGCGCTCCCGAAGAAGGTACACGCATCCTCTCGCTCGACCGCTTCTTTATGCTACGCGGATGGAGCACCACCATCGTCGTCATGCTCATGGCGGCAGCTCTCGGCTTACTCATAGCCACAAAGCAGGACATCGAGTTCTATCTATTCATGATTTCCGGCTTCGTCATCTCCATAATGGTGCTCCAGTATGCCGTGGTACGTACTGGACGCTACACATCTGCCGTAGGCAATGCCTGCATATTGGTGGCGATGGCAGCCATGCTGTCCTATCATGGATGGGCTAACGACACACTCTGCCCCATTCTCCTCGGAATGGGATTCGGACTGACCAGCTCCGAGCAGCTATACAAGCTGCTCGACCATTGTGACCATTGCCAACGAAGCACAGCCGAAAGCACATACTTCATGGCAAGCGACGGAGGCCTGTTCCTTGGCATCGCCTACTGCTGGAGTCCGGCTCACAACGAGGCTATGTCAGACATCCTCATAGCCATGCTCTTCATCCTTGCCACTATGGTATGCACGGCAGGCACAATGGCGAAGAAAAAGCATAATAAATTTCATGCATAGCGTTGTGTTACAACACATAGCAAAATATCATTAAAGTATTACGACCAAACAACATTAAACAAAAGGAGGTTACTTATGATTATCAATTTTGACAAAATCGAGGAAAAGAGTATCGAAGGATTCAAGGGTGGAAAAGGCACTCTCCTTACCCGAATGGCTGACGACGGCAACGTCAAGATTATGCGTAACGTGCTTAAGCCGGGCAGCTCCATCGGCACACACACGCATACTGACAACTGCGAGGTGATATACGTTCTGGAAGGACAGCTGACCTTTATCTGCGAAGACGGAAAGGAAGAAATAGCTAAGGCAGGCGAAATACATTACTGCCCTAAGGGGAAGATGCACACAGGAGAAAACCGCACGGAAGAAGACGCTACGTTTATCGCTTTCGTAGGATAAAAAACTTCATTGAACACAATTAATTCGTAGGATAAATGCCAAGGAAGAACGAGATAGACATGCTTCACGGCCCGTTGCTTGTGAAGATCATCATTTTCGCCATGCCGCTTGCCGCCAGCAGCATTCTGCAGCAACTGTTCAATTCGGTTGACGTTGCCGTAGTGGGACGCTTCGACAGTAGTTATGCTCTTGCCGCTGTCGGAAGCAACGGACCGGTAATAAGTCTGCTCATCAATCTCTTCCTTGGAATATCCATGGGAGCCAATGTTGTCATCTCCAACCACATAGGACAGAAGGACAACAACCTTACAAAGTACGCCATACGCACAACGGCTGCCACCGCCCTCTTCTCAGGATTGGCATTAGCCGTTATAGGCGTACTGGCAGCACGCCCAATACTCACCATCATGGGCACACCAACGGAGGTTCTCGATATGGCTGTACGTTATCTCCGCATCTATTTTATCGGCACTCCCTTTCTCCTTATCTATAATTTCGGCTCAGCCATACTAAGAAGCAAGGGCGACACAAGCCGACCTCTCTACATTCTCGTCATTGCGGGAATCATCAATACAGTACTTAATCTTATACTTGTAATAGTCTTCCACATGGGAGTGGCAGGTGTGGCTATTGCCACGGACATAGCAAATGTCTTTAGTGCCGCAAGCATCATATTCCTTCTAATACGTGAGGAAGAACCTTACAGACTGAATCTCCGAAGCATAGGCATAAACAAAAATGAGTTGAAGAGCATGCTTATGATTGGCGTTCCGGCTGGACTCCAGGGAATGGTGTTCTCCTTCTCCAACGTACTACTTCAGACAACCATCAACAGCCATGGAGCGGATGCCGTGGCAGGATCGGCAGCAGCAGTAAATTTCGAGTATTACTGTTACTTTATCATTTCTGCATTCAACGGCGCAGCCATCACTTTCATAGCGCAGAACTATGGTGCTGGCAACTATAATCGAGTAAAGCGCATCTACTGGCTATGTCTCGGACTCAGCACCTTGCTAAGCGCCGCATCTGCGCAACTATTCATCTGGCAAAAGACTTTCTTCGTCAGCCTCTTCACTACGGACGCTTCCGTGGCAGAATATGCTTACACACGAATGCTGATAGTACTGTTATGGCAATTCATAGCATGCAGCTATGAGATTTCGGCATCGGCAATGAGAGGTATGGGAAAGTCGATGCTCCCTACCCTTCTTACCATCGTCGGCACTTGTCTGCTACGTGTGGTTTGGGTGTTCGCCGTATGTCCAGTCTGGACATCTTACCAAACCATTATGATAGTTTATCCTATAACATGGATAACAACGGGCATAATGGTCTTTACGGCCTTCCATATTACAGCAAGAAAGAAATTGGCTGGAGCATAAGAAGTATTGGCTCTATTGCACAAAAAAAGTTGGAGAAGTTCTTGTATGCAAGAATTTCTCCAACTTTTTATTTTATTAATCAGTTATCGCTTACTTTGTAGCGACATTAAGCTGTGCGTCCACCTCATCAAGGATTCGCTTAACGAACTCCTCCTTGGTCATAGTGGCCTGCTCGCCACCACCCTGCTTACGCATAGCAACGAGACCCTCAGCAGCCTCCTTCTCGCCAACGACAACCATATACGGGACACGGCTCAACTCGTTATCACGAATCTTACGGCCAATCTTCTCGTTACGGTCGTCAACGATTGCTCTTACGCCGGCGTTGTCGAAGTAAGCCTGAAGCTCCTTGGCATAGTCGTTATACTTCTCTGAGATAGGCAGAATGGCCACCTGGTCAGGAGTAAGCCACAACGGGAAGTGACCGGCTGTGTGCTCGATGAGCACGGCTGTGAAGCGCTCCAATGAACCGAACGGTGCACGGTGGATCATCACCGGAGTCTTCTTGGTATTGTCCTCATCTGTATACTCCAGCTTGAAACGCTGCGGGAGATTGTAGTCCACCTGGATGGTACCAAGCTGCCAACGGCGTCCGATGGCGTCCTTAACCATGAAGTCGAGCTTAGGACCGTAGAATGCAGCCTCGCCAACCTCCTCACGAACCTCAAGACCCTTCTCACGGCAAGCCTCACGGATGGCGTTCTCGCTCTCTGCCCAAATCTCCTCAGAACCGATATACTTCTCGGTATCCTTCGGATCGTGGAGCGAAATCTGAGCCTCATAGTTGTCGAATCCGAAGATGCTGAACACCTTGAGGATGATGTCGATGATGTTCTCAAACTCCTGCCTTACCTGATCTGGACGTACAAAGAGGTGAGCGTCGTCCTGTGTGAACGTGCGGACACGTGTCAGACCGTGAAGCTCACCACTCTTTTCATAGCGGAATACTGTACCGAACTCTGCGATACGGAGAGGAAGGTCCTTGTAAGAACGCGGCTTGCGGGCGAAAACCTCGCAATGGTGAGGACAGTTCATCGGCTTGAGCATATACTCCTCGTCCTCCTCCGGTGTGTGAATGGGCTGGAAAGCGTCCTTGCCATAGTGAGCATAGTGGCCCGATGTGACGTAGAGGCTCTTGCCGCCGATACCCGGAGTGATAACCTCCTGATAGTTGTACGGCTTGAGGAGTTTGCGGAGAAGTTCCTGCAGACGCAGACGGAGGTCTGTGCCCTTAGGCAGCCAGATGGGAAGACCCTTACCCACACGATCAGAGAACATGAAGAGCTCCATCTCCTTACCGATCTTACGATGGTCGCGCTTCTTGGCCTCCTCGAGCATTACGAGATACTCATCGAGCATCTTCTTCTTCGGGAATGAGATGCCGTAGATACGGGTCATCTGCTCGCGCTTAGCATCGCCACGCCAGAAAGCACCAGCCACGCTTGTGATCTTCACAGCCTTGATAAGGCCTGTGTTGAGCAAGTGCGGGCCACGACAAAGGTCGGTGAAGTTGCCCTGGGTATATGTAGTGATGGTTCCATCCTCAAGGTCAAGGTCGATGTGCTCACACTTGTAAGTCTGACCATCAGCCTTAAACTCCTCAAGGGCGTCGGTCTTTGAAACCTCACGGCGAACAACCGGCTCGTTCTTCTTGGCAAGCTCCATCATCTTTGCCTCAATCTTTCCGAAGTCGTTCTCGGAAATGACCTGTCCTTCTGCCGGCATTACGTCGTAGAAGAAGCCGTTCTCAACTGCAGGACCGAAGCCGAACTGAATGCCAGGATAGAGTTCCTGAAGCGCTTCTGCGAGCAGGTGGGCTGATGTGTGCCAGAATGTGTGCTTGCCCTCCTCGTCCTCAAACTTGTAGAGAGCGATGGTAGAGTCCTCCTCGATGGGACGGTTCAGCTCTACTGTCTCACCATTTACACCGCAAGATACAACGTTTCGAGCGAGAGCCGGTGAGATGCTCTCGGCGATTTGTAACCCCGTTACGCCCTTTTCGTACTCACGAACAGAGCCATCCGGAAATGTGATTTTAACCATAACAAATTAGTTTATTAATCGATATCTTTGCAAAGGTACAATAAATTATTAGTATAATTCGATGATTTTACGTAATTTTGCAAGCAAGAATTAAAATACAATTTATCAAATAACAAATAAATGGAACTGATTAAGAAATACTTCCCCAACATAACCGACAAGCAGGCGGAACAGTTCGGCAAGCTGAAGGAGCTTTACGACGACTGGAACAGTAAGATAAACGTGATTTCGAGAAAGGATATGGACAACTTCTACGAGCATCACGTGCTTCACTCGCTTGCCATCGCTCACGAGATTAAGTTCAGGGACGGTTCGAAGATTCTCGATCTTGGTACGGGTGGCGGATTCCCTGGCATCCCCCTCGCCATAATGTTCCCGCAATGCCAGTTCAAGATGATTGACCGTACCGGAAAGAAGATTCTCGTGGTGAACGAGGTGGCTAAGGCGCTTGGATTGGAGAATGTGAAAGCGGAGCAGCTTTCAGGCGAAGAAGAAAAGGGAAAGTACGACTTCGTGGTGAGTCGCGCAGTAATGCCCCTCCCCGACCTTGTGAAGATAATAAAGAAGAACGTCGACCATAAGCGTCAGCAGAACTCGTTGCCTAACGGTCTGATTTGTCTGAAGGGTGGTGACCTCAACAACGAGACAAGACCATTTAAGAACATCGTCAGCATGACAGACATCCATGACATGTTTGACGAGGAGTGGTTCAAGGAGAAATATCTGATATATCTGCCCTTATAAATCATTAATCAAGAAAAAAGAAAAAATGCTTAATATAGAGACCTTCACATGCAACATGTTGCAGGAGAACTGCTACGTGGTTAGCGACGACACCAAGGAATGCGTCATCATCGACTGCGGAGCTTATTATGAGGAAGAGAAGCTTGCCATCGAGAAGTATATAAAGGAGAACGGACTTACCCCAAAGCACCTTATAGCCACACACGGCCACCTCGACCATAACTTCGGCGACGCATTCATTACCAGCACGTTCGGTATTCCACTCGAAATAGATAGCTCGGATGAGGAATACGTGAAAGCCGCAGACAAACAGGCTGCACTCTTCGGAATGACGCTTGACGAACCTATCGTAACAGACATCAAGACTTTCCACGCCGGCGAGCACATCCTTTTCGGCAATCATGACATCGAAGTGATAGAAACGCCAGGACACTCTATGGGTTCTGTGGTACTCTACATCAAGGACGAGAAGGTGGCTTTCACGGGTGACACACTCTTCCGCGGCTCCATCGGACGTACAGACTTTGAGGGTGGCAGCATGCTTATGATTATCCAAAGTCTCAGAATGTTCGTACAGTTCCCTGACGACATTACTCTCCTGCCGGGACACGGACAGAAGACAACGATGGGATATGAGTTGGCACACAATCCGTATCTGGACAGATAAGAAGCCAAACCTTTCAAAAAAGTTTAGAAGTTAAAGAGTTGAGATTGAAAACAGAAAAGATAATCTTAGGTATCGACCCCGGTACGAACGTCATGGGCTATGCAGTCTTGCGCGTCATAGGCAACAAGGCAGAGAAGGTTTGCATGGACGTAATTGACATGCGCAAATGCTCAGACCCTTACCTGCGCCTGGGCAAGATTTATGCACAAGTGACGGAGGTCATTGACCAATATCTGCCGGACGAGATGGCAATCGAAGCGCCTTTCTTCGGTAAGAACGTACAGTCGATGCTGAAGCTTGGAAGGTCGCAGGGAGTGGCAATCGCAGCAGCCGTCAATCATAGCGTTCCCATCCACGAATATGCCCCTATGAAGATAAAGATGGCAATTACCGGCCAGGGACAGGCTTCTAAGGAGCAAGTAGCGGAAATGCTGAAAAGATTACTCCGACTGGACACAGAGGAAATGCCTAAGCTGATGGACGCAACGGACGCTATGGGCGTGGCTTACTGCCACTTCATGCAAGCCGGAAATCCAGTCACCACTACCCACTACCGGGGATGGAAGGACTTTGTGAACAAAAACAAGGACCGACTAAGCGAGAACGGACATTAAACAACAAAGAAATAACGAAACATACGTGATTATGAAGAAAATCGTATTTATGATGGTGGCGATGCTGACATTCGCCATCAACTCGCAAGGACAAGAAATATTCAAGGAGGTGAAGCACATTCAGGAGAGCGCAGAAGCGCTTGCAAACGACACGACAAAGAATCTCGAGTCGCGCAAGATTGCCTGCTTCAAGTATGATGCCATTTATTACCTCATTGACAAGGCAGCCGTGGAACCCACATTCACAGAATACGAATTGGGCTTACAGGCTGATGCCATGATAGAGTTTGTGAATTACTTCGTGGCTCGTCTCAAGGTTACGGACAAGGCTAAGGACAAGGATCTGCTGAAGGCTAAGTTTAAGGCTGCCACAATAAAAAACTCATTGTTTAACGACATGGACAAGGAGCTGGTTTACGGATACGTGGACAACGACAAGTTCATAACGCAGTTCTCGCTCGATACTGACTGGGTGAAGGCTTTAGAGGAAGTGAAGAAAAAGTAATGCCCATAAGAGAAAATAGTTAAACAATTAAATTCAAAAAAGCGGACGATACAACTATAAAAAGTGTATCGTCCGCTTTTTTTGTCTTTATTACATTAGTCTGCCTTTCAACAGAGAAGCCTTACGCTCCCTTTATCATATTGAGGAAATACTGGTGCACACGGACATCGTCGTTGAGCTCTGGATGGAACGCCGTAACCAACTGGTTGCCTTGTCTTGCGGCAACGATGTGTCCGCCGACCTCAGCAAGAATCTCAGCGTCACCTTCCACCTTATTAATATAAGGCGCTCTGATGAATGTCATCGGGATGTCCTCGCCCACGCCGTTCATCTTGTCCTCCGTATAGAAGCTGCCAAGCTGACGACCATAAGCATTGCGACATACGTCGATGTCCATAGTGGAAATACGGTCGAAAGACTGTCCTTCCACCTTCTTTGCCAGAAGGATAAGTCCGGCACATGTGCCGAATACGGGAAGTCCGTTACGGATGTCGTTTCTGACGGACTCGAGCAAGCCCAAGTCCTTCAGAAGCTTCAGTTGCACAGTACTCTCGCCTCCAGGAATCACAAGACCGTCCTTGGGCTGATCCCAGTCAGACAACTGGCGAATCTCGAAGGTTTCGGCTCCAAGACGCTCCAGCATCATCTCGTGCTCAATGAAGGCACCTTGTAATGCTAATACTGCTATTCTCATTTCTTACTTGCCTCTCTCGGCCATAAGAACCTCGATCTCGTGCTCGTTGATGCCGACCATAGCCTCGCCGAGATCCTCAGAAAGCTCAGCAAGCATCTTGGCATCGTTGAAGTTTGTAACGGCCTGAACGATAGCTCTTGCACGCTTCTCAGGATTGCCGCTCTTGAAGATACCAGAACCTACGAATACGCCCTCAGCACCAAGCTGCATCATAAGAGCAGCGTCAGCAGGTGTAGCAACACCACCGGCAGCGAAGTTTACGACGGGAAGCTTGCCGTTCTCGTGTACGTACTTCACCAAGTCGTAGGGAACCTGAAGCTGCTTAGCTGCCTCGTAGAGCTCGTCCTCAGACATAGATGTGAGACGACGTATCTCGCTCTGCATCATACGCATGTGGCGAACAGCCTGTACTACGTCACCTGTTCCCGGCTCGCCCTTTGTACGGATCATTGTGGCACCCTCAGCAATACGGCGCAAAGCCTCGCCAAGATTGCGTGCTCCACACACGAAGGGAACCTCGAACTTGTTCTTGTCGATATGGTAAACATCGTCAGCGGGAGAGAGAACCTCGCTCTCGTCGATGTAGTCGATTTCGATAGCCTGTAGAATCTGAGCCTCTGCGAAGTGGCCAATACGGCACTTAGCCATAACGGGGATTGAAACTGCCTTCTGAATGCCCTTAATCATCTTAGGGTCGCTCATACGAGATACGCCACCAGCAGCACGGATGTCTGCGGGGATACGCTCGAGTGCCATAACTGCACATGCACCAGCTGCTTCAGCGATGCGAGCCTGCTCAGGTGTAGTAACGTCCATAATTACACCGCCCTTGAGCATCTGTGCCAAGTTGCGGTTCAGTGTTTGTCTGTTTTCAGTCATAATGTTTGTTAATAAATATCGTTTATGTTATACAATCTTGTATCTAACGCGGAATGAACGCTTCATCTCGTCCCAGTTGGTTCCAAGCATTACAAACTTGCCAATCTGTGAGGTGGAACGTACATGTTTTCCAAGACAGGGGCAGACATCATAGTCGCCGATACGCACCAGGCGAAGCTTCTCGGAAGCATCAGCCGGCAGACGGTCAAGCTTGACATCTGCAGGAATGTGGTCTCTGTCGACAACCTCGTAGGTAACTGGAAGGTCTTCAGCGATAAGCTGGTTCATGCGGTCCTCTATCTCCTTTTCCTCCTTGCGTGAGGGCTTGTGATCGAGGATGAAGCTTATCTTGCTCTTCTTACGCTCTATATGAGCGTTGCGCGAGCGCTCACATCCGAACATTCTGATCATCGTCTGATTGAGGAGATGTTCGGCTGTATGAGCAGGAGGAAACTCTTCCTTGTTATGCTCATTGAAGACAATATCTGTATCCATACTCAAATTGAATTTAAATATTCTACAATCGTGTCCACTTACATTCACCAGTACGAAATCGTCGCTCTTGAAGTCGGCAGTCATTCTCCCGCCACCCAGCATGTCCTCAGCCTCAACAGCTTTATGCGGAATACCGAGGAAATCGAATGCATGTGATGGGATGACCACCTTGCACGTTACATCCTCGTCTGCGAAATTGGCTACCACCAACATCATTTCGTCATCTGCCTTACGGAGGAAAGCATATTGTCTTGAGGCAAAATGCCCATTGACATACATAAGGTCGAAGAACTGACCCTCGCTTACAGCCTTCTCCTTGCTGGCGATTTGGAGTATGCGGGTGTAAAGAGCGTCAAGTCTTGCCTCGTCTTCTGACAGGCTGTTATCGACGTATGCTCTATATAATGACGGTACTGTCCAATAGTCGAAGATGGTGGTGCGTCCGTCCTTGCCGCTGAATCCCTCTGCGTCCATGCCTCTCTCGCCATACTCCTGACCCGCATAAACCATAAACGGATTGGAGCGCATCAGAGTGTTTACGACGAAAGCCGGATAAGCGCGGAAAGCGTCGCCTGCGAAGAAATCACTTGCTACGCGTTGCTCGTCATGATTCTCCAGGAAATACAGCATATGGTCGTGGATGGGGTCAACCCATTGCCAGGCTGTTGTTATCTGGGATGTGGGGCTGTTGCCGCAAATCACGTTACGCATAGTGTCGTACATGCCCACCTTATCATAAAGATAATCAAAGCCTGCGTCGACATAATGGCGATACTCCATGGGGTTATAGACCTCCGCAACGAACAGTATAGACGGATAAGCACGCTTTACGCTACCGATAGCCCAATCCCAAAAAGCTGGCGGCACCATCTCTGCCATGTCGCAACGGAAACCGTCTACGCCCTTTGACGCCCAAAAAAGTAAGATTGATAACATCTTTTTCCAGGTATCAGGTGTAGGTTCGAAGTGTTCGGATCTTCCGCCGGCATCACAATAGTCTATGCCATAATTCAGTTTTACTGTTTCATACCAGTCGTTCTTTCCAGGACGGGCATCGAAGTGGTCATTACCCGTTGCTTTGGCTGGATATTCTGTGTACGGAGTGTCTTCTCCGCCGTAGAGGTCGATATCAGGACGAAACTCCTCGCCTACGCAATAATAGAAATTATTGTCGCGGTTGAAGGAATGGTCCTTATTGTCATCAGCTCCAAGATCTGCCACACCTTCCGGCTTGGCTATCGACTTGTACTGACGTGCCACATGGTTGGGAACAAAGTCGATGATGACCTTCAGTCCGTTAGCATGACTGCGCTTAAGCAGCTGCTCGAACTCCGTCATACGCTTGTCTACATTCTCCGCCAAGTCTGGATCGACGTCGTAATAGTCGGTTATGGCATAAGGCGAACCTGCCTTTCCTTTCACGATAGCAGGATGTTGGCGCGGAATGCCATAAGAGGTGTAGTCTGTAGATGTGGCGTGACGGATGATTCCCGTATACCATACATGGGTGTATCCCTTGCCTCGGATTTGTTTTAGTACTTTATCGTCAAAGAAGTTCATCTTTCCGCAACCATTCTCGGCAATCGTGCCATCGAACTTATTGTTGTTGACACGGTTACCGAAAAGGCGGGTGAACACTTGATAAATAAGTATTTTCTCTTTGGCCATAATATCTTTAAGCGATACCGTGAGCTGCCACAGTCTTGTCGATGCGGCCGATCATACCCTGAAGGGCCTTGCCCGGTCCACATTCTGTGAAGTCGTCTGCTCCATCCTTAATCATATTCTTCACACTTGAAGTCCAGCGTACGCTGCTTGTCAGCTGTGCGATGAGGTTGGCCTTAATCTCTGAAGGATCTGTATGAGGCAGTCCGTCTACGTTCTGATATACGGGGCAAAGAGGAGCCGAGAATGTTGTAGCCTGAATAGCCTCCTCCAATTCTTCCTTAGCGGGCTGCATAAGCGGAGAGTGGAAAGCGCCGCCAACCTTAAGAGGCAGAGCACGCTTTGCGCCGGCTGCCTTCAGCTTCTCGCAAGCAGCGTTAATGGCATCCATATTGCCGCTGATAACCAGCTGGCCGGGGCAGTTATAGTTTGCAGCAACGACAACATTGCCCTCTGTGCTTACCTCAGCACATGTCTGCTCTATCACTTCGTCAGAAAGACCGATGACAGCAGCCATTGTTCCGGGAGCTGCCTCGCAAGCCTTCTGCATTGCCATAGCACGAGCATAAACCAGCTTCAGACCGTCCTCGAATGAAACAGCACCTGCAGCCACCAAAGCTGACAGCTCACCAAGTGAGTGTCCTGCTACCATTGCAGGCTTAAACTCGTCGCCGAGGCAGATGGCAGAAATTACGCTATGAAGGAAAACGGCAGGCTGTGTCACCTTGGTCTCCTTAAGCTGCTCGTCTGTGCCGTCAAACATTATATCTGTAATACGGAAGCCAAGGATTTCGTTGGCTTTCTCGAAAAGATTCTTTGCTGTCTCGTTAGACTCGTACAGGTCTTTGCCCATTCCGACAAACTGTGAACCCTGTCCTGGAAAAACAAATGCTTTCATATAATTTTTTTATTCTTTTATAATTATAATATATGTTTCTTCTTTGCAAAGGTAGTGAAAATCGCGCATAAAAGCTAAACTTTATCCACTATTTTAATTACCTTTGCGCTAAAATAGCGAATAATGAGAAATAGAATATTACTTACATTATTAATATTGGCTTTTAGTTCACTCGTTTCCACCCCTAAATTGAGCGCACAGCCTAAGTGGAACTCGGTTTACCAGAACTATATCGACCAATACAAAGACCTTGCCATAGAGCAGATGCTGCGTTATAACATTCCTGCAAGCATCACCTTAGCACAGGGATTGCTGGAGAGTGGCGCAGGACGAAGCCAGCTGACACGTTCCGGCAACAATCATTTCGGCATAAAGTGTCATGGATGGAAAGGCAGACGAACTTATCATGACGACGACGCAGCGGGCGAATGCTTCCGCGCTTACGACAACGCCAAGCAGAGCTACGAGGACCACAGCAAGTTTCTCAGCACGCAGCAGCGCTACTCGCGTCTGTTCGCCCTTTCGCGTACAGATTATAAAGGTTGGGCTAAGGGACTCAAGCATTGTGGATATGCCACTAATCCGAATTATGCCTCACAGCTCATTCAGATAATAGAGGTATACAGGCTCAATCTGTATGACAAAGCCACCAGCTACGACCGCTTCATGGCGCACCACTCGGCTGAGGACCGCCCCGGACCAGACGGAACATATCATATAATAAAGTATTACAACAAGAACTATTATGTGATTGCAAAGGGCGGCGACACGTTCAAGTCGTTAAGCAAGGAGCTTGGCATTTCCGTCCGAAAACTGGCGAAGTATAACGAACGCTCTCGCAAAGACCGACTGGAGGCCGGCGACATCATCTACCTCAAGAAGAAGCGCAAGAAAGCCACAAAGAACTACAAGGACAAATTCCACGTGGTTAAGGCTAACGAAAGCATGTACACCATATCTCAGAAATACGGCATACGTCTGAAGAGCCTCTATGACAAGAACAATCTTCCACCGTACTATCAGATAAATGTGGGCGACAAGCTTCTGGTATATTAATGTATATAAGGAAAACTTTCAGAAACAATACAATCAATAAAAAAACAAATCAATATGAAGAAAATCTTAACAACATTGGCACTCGTGCTTACCACGCTTTGCGCAAGCGCCAAAGGTCAGAACATCCCTGTATTCGCATGGTCGGGATGGGGAGAGAACACTACTGAGAAATCGCTTACTGCTGACTTCAAGGCTTGGAAGAAGCATGGCGTCACAGGTGTATGCATCAATGCTGGAATGGACACAGAGAAGATCCGTACGGCTGCAAAGGTAGCTCAGAAGGTGGGTCTGGAATATCATGCTTGGGTGCCCACTATGGTTCAGGGCGGCAAGCCGAAGAGCTGGTATACTGTAAACCGTCTCGGCCAGTCGGCTTATGACGATCAGGCTTACGTGCCTTACTACACCACTCTCGACCCCCGCAACGAAGACGTGAAGCGTTTCCTTGTCGAGAAGTTCGAGGAGATTGCCACCATCCCTGGCGTCGACTATGTCCAGCTCGACTATATCCGTTATGCTGACGTCATCCTTGCTCGCGGTCTTTGGGACAAGTATGGTCTTAACATGAACGGCGAATATGCCAAAGCTGACTATTGCTACTGCCACGATTGCGTCGAGGCTTTCAAGAAGCAGAGCGGCATAGACATCACAAAGGTTTGCGACCCGTCGAAGATAAAGGAGTGGGCACAGTTCCGTTGCGACGCTGTTACTGCTCTTGTTAACAGCATCTCTGACGCCGTACACGCAAAGGGCAAGAAGATTAGCGCTGACGTTTTCCCCGGACCGAAGAGCTATGCAGAATGGATGGTTCGCCAGCAGTGGGATAAGTGGAAACTGGACGCTGTCTTCCCCATGAACTATAACGACTTCTACATGGAGCCTGCTGCTTGGGTTGGAAAGGTGACGAAGGAAGAGGCTGAAGCCATCAAGGGCAAGAACACATTATTATATAGTGGTATCTTCATCTGCCATGACTGGCGCCACAAGGACAAGGTAGTGGATCCCGAGAACTCAGGATTGCTTCCTTCCGAAATAGCAGAGGCTGTAGAGTCATCTATGGAAGCCGGAGCTAACGGCATCAGCATCTTCACTCCCAACGACATGACAGAAGAGCATTGGGCTGAACTGGAGAAGGTACTGAAGAAGCTTCAGAAATAATAACATGAAACTATAAAAAAGAATCGGTTATTAGGATTTCTCTTTGCAGTACGATCCTAATGACCTCTAAGTTTGCAGAAGAAAGCAATTAGGCTAAATAATCAAGGT
>OLRA01000643.1_pt1 | contig 47285 bp, 43 predicted proteins | sample 1673011 | NCBI WGS metagenome assembly OLRA01 (sample SAMEA3136746, study PRJEB25190) | human gut metagenome | reverse complement strand
CGGTCTTGAGGTACTGGCGCAGCTGCTGCTCGTTGGCCACTATCTGCATGGCCCGGCCGCCCAGCACGAAGCTGGGGCGCACCAGCACGGGGTAGCCTATGCTCTTGGCAGCCTTCACACCGTCCTCGATATTGGTAACGGCGTGGCCCTCCGGCTGGGGGATGTCCAGTTTTTCCAGGATGTGTTCAAAGCTGTCCCGGTTCTCTGCCCGCTCTATGGCCTCGCAGTCGGTGCCGATTATCTTCACTCCCCGCTCCATCAGAGGCTGGGCCAGATTGATGGCGGTCTGGCCGCCCAGGGAGGCGATGACCCCTTCCGGCTTTTCAAACTCTATGATATTCATAACATCCTCGGCAGTGAGGGGCTCAAAGTAGAGTTTGTCTGCGGTGGTATAGTCGGTGGAGACGGTCTCCGGGTTGTTGTTTATGATTATGGCCTCATAACCGGACTTCTTTATGGTGGTGACGGCATGGACGGTGGAGTAGTCAAATTCCACGCCCTGGCCTATGCGGATGGGGCCGGCGCCCAGCACCACTATCTTCTTTCTATTCTCCAGCCGGGAGGCATTTTCTCTGGAATAGGAGGAGTAGAAATAAGGGATATAGGCATTGGTATGGCAGGTGTCCACCATGGGGTAGCTGGGGAAGAGTCCCATCTCACGACGGAGATTGAACACATCCAGTTCCTTCTCCTTCCAGAGCCAGGCAATGTACTTGTCACTGAAGCCCATCTTCTTTGCCTCAGTGAGCAGCTCACGATCCCCGGGATTTGCGGCCAGGGTCTTTTCCATATCCACTATCTTCTTTATGGACTCCAGGAACAGGGGGGTAATCATAGTCACTTCATAGAGCTTGTCTATGCTCACGCCGCGGCGCAGCAGCTCCGCCACGGCGAAGATGCCGTCGTCCCTGAACTGGCCCAGGTATTCAATAATGTCCTGGGTCTCCATATGGTCGAACTTGGCCAGGTGGAAGTGGCAGACGCCTATCTCCAGAGAGCGCACGGATTTAAGCAGGCACTCCTCCAGGTTTGCGCCTATACCCATGACCTCGCCGGTAGCCTTCATCTGGGTGCCCAGCACGTTGGGAGCTGTGGCAAACTTGTCAAAGGGGAAGCGGGGCATCTTGGCCACTACATAGTCCAGGCTGGGCTCGAAAGCGGCATTGGTATTGGCAATGGTGATATCCTCCAGAGCCATGCCCACAGCTATCTTGGCGGTGACTCTGGCTATGGGATAGCCGCTGGCCTTGGAGGCCAGAGCGGAAGAACGGGAAACTCTGGGGTTGACCTCGATGAGATAATACTCGCTGGAATTGGGGTTGAGAGCAAACTGCACGTTGCAGCCGCCTTCTATCTTCAGGGCCCGGATTATCCTTATTGCGCTGTCGTTGAGCATCTTCAGGTCATGGTCGTTCAGGCTCATGATGGGGGCCACAACTATGGAGTCGCCGGTGTGTACACCCACAGGGTCTACATTCTCCATACCGCAGATGGTGATGGCATGGTCGTTGGAGTCGCGCATGACTTCAAACTCTATCTCCTTGTAGCCCTTGACGCTCTTTTCGATGAGCACCTGGTGTACGGGGGAAAGCTTGAAGGCGTTTATACCGATGTCCTCCAACTCCTGCTCGTTGTTGGCAAAGCCGCCGCCGGTACCGCCCAGGGTGAAGGCGGGACGCAGCACCACAGGATAGCCTATCTCCCTGGCGGCGGCTCTGGCCTCCTCCAGGCTGTAGGTTATCTGAGAGGGTATGGTGGGCTCCCCGATGGACTGGCACAGCTCCTTGAAGAGCTCCCTATCTTCGGCCTTTTCGATGCTCTCGCTGCTGGTGCCCAGCAGCTCCACACGGCACTCCTTAAGCACGCCCTTCTTCTCCAGCTGCATGGCCAGATTCAGGCCGGTCTGACCGCCGATACCTGGGACTATGGCGTCGGGCCGTTCATAGCGGAGGATCTTGGCGATGTACTCCAGGGTCAGGGGCTCCATGTAAACCTTGTCGGCAATGGTGGTGTCGGTCATGATGGTGGCGGGGTTGGAGTTGCACAGAACTACCTCGTATCCCTCTTCCTTCAGAGCCAGGCAGGCCTGGGTGCCGGCATAGTCGAACTCCGCCGCCTGTCCGATGACGATGGGGCCGGAGCCGATGATGAGTATCTTCTTGATGTCTGTTCTCTTTGCCATTTCAGTTCCTCCGTATTAACTCTTCTTGCTTGTTGCTTTTATTCCTATCTTCTTATCTATTATAAACGGCTTTGCCGTTGTATACGGTCATGTGGCAGCGTCCGCACACGTGCCAGCCCTGGAAAGGAGTGGAGCGGCCCATGGACTTGAACTCCGCCGGGTCTATCCTGTAGCTCTCTCCCAGATCCCACAGGGAGAATTCGTCTCCCATTGGGATGCCGAAGCGCTGTCTCGGGTTCCAGCACATAAGTTCCAGCAGCTTTTGCAGGCTTATCTCTCCGGTGAGCACCAGGTTGGTATACAGCAGGGGAAAAGCGGTCTCCAGTCCAACGATGCCGAAGGCGCTCTTTTCCAGCCCCCGGGACTTCTCCTCCTCCGAGTGGGGCGCATGGTCGGTGGCAATGATCTCAATCGTGCCGTCCTTGATACCCTCTATGAGAGCAAGCCTGTCCTCCCGGCTACGCACCGGAGGGTTCATCTTGAAGCGGCCATCTTCCTGTAGCATGCTGTCATCCAGCAGCAGGTAGTGGGGCGCTGTCTCGCAGCTCACGTCCAAGCCCCGGGCCTTGGCCTTGCGTATCAGCTCCACGCTCTCCTTGGTTGACACATGGCACACATGGTAGGAGCAGCCGGTCTTTTCCACCAGCTTCAGATCCCGCTCCACCTGGGCATATTCGCTTTCGGAGCAGATGCCCTTGTGTCCGTGGGCTCTGGCATAGTCACCGTCATGTATGCAGCCTCCCTTCAGCAGTGAGTTCACCTCGCAGTGGGCGACGATGAGCTTGCCCAGTGCCTTTGCCCGGAGCATGGCCTGCTCCATCAGCTCGTCGCTCTGTAGGCCGTGGCCATCATCGGAAAAGCCCGCCACATAGGGAGCCATGGCTTCCAGGTCCGAAAGGTGCTCCCCTTTCTCACCCGCAGTTATGGCGGCGTAGGGCAGGACATTTATAAAGGCATCCCTTTTTATGATTTCCTTTTCCACGTTCAGATTTTCCCGGCAGTCAGGCACCGGGTTCAAATTCGGCATGGTGCACACGGCAGTATAACCCCCGGCGGCAGCGGCTGCGCAGCCTGTGGACATTGTCTCCTTATAAGAAAATCCCGGTTCTCTGAAATGCACATGCACATCACAAAAACCGGGAAAAATACTATATCTGTCATTGTCAAAATCAAAGGAGCGGCCTTCCAAAGAGAACAGCTGTCCCTTGGGGGCCTTGTACTTATCCAGCTTGAAGGTCAATTTGATATCGTTCATTGTATATCCTCTCCTCAGGCCTTTGAGCTTCACCAGCGGCATGAACACACAGAAACAGACGCAGCAAAAGCCGCGTCCTCTCATCCGCCTCTGGCGGGCCGACAATTAACATCAGCCGCAATTTTTTGTCATTATACCATATTATTTCCCCTTGTCAACACATCTTTTATGACAACAGGAATTTTTGTCACATTCGGCAGCCATCCCCGCATTCATTTGTTCTTTGAGAAATTATTTGACTTTTTTATGTGCTTTTTGCCGAAAATACTTAATTAATCTTAAGTATTAATTTACAATTATGTCTTTTCTTTTGCAAGCAATTGAGTTATAATGTAGCCATTCTGTAATGAAGGATGGCGATTGTCATAAGCAAGAATATTAAGCTGCTGCTTGTCCTGCTCTGCCTGGTCTTCCTGTGCGTGTTCGGATTCAGCGCCTATAAAATCATAAGTACCCTCAACGGTTATAAGGTCGCCGAGGAAAATTATAACGCTATGAGCCAGCAATATGTCACTACCACCCAGACCACTCCCAAACCCTCCCCCGCCGACGGCGAAGAGGAAAAAGAGGAAGAGGTTGAGGTCTCCCCCATCAGCGTTGATTTTGCGGCACTACAGGCCGAAAATCCTGAGGCCGCCGGGTGGATATATTGCCCCAACACCGTTATAAACTACCCCATCGCCCACACCGAGGATAACTTTACTTACCTTGACCATCTGCTCAGCGGTGAGTATAATGCCAACGGCACTATCTTTATCGACTGCCAGAATTCTCCCGACTTCAGCGATAAGAACACCCTCGTCTATGGACACAACATGAACGACGGCTCCATGTTTGCAAGTCTGCGCAACTACCGCGATGCCGAATATTATCCTGAGCATCCCTGTCTGTACATAAGCACTCCCGAGAAGAATTACCGTCTTGACCTCTTTGCCGGACTGGTTACCCCCTCCGACTCCTATGTGTACGCCCGCCAGTTCGATGCAGACGAGCAGTTCCTGGCTTATGTGGAGAGTGCCAAATCCGAGTCCACCTTCAAGAGCGACGTGGAAGTCAGCATTGACGACAGGATCGTGGTTTTGTCTACCTGCACCTATGAGTTTGACGATGCCCGCTATGTGGTCATCGGCAAGCTGGTGGAGATCCAATAATTCAAAGTCTTATAAAAAACGAAGAGGATGGCGGAGTTTTATCTGCCATCCTTTTTGCAACCTGGCATGGTTTCCATTTGCCCGGCTATGCACCTTGTATTTAAATTGGGGCATGAAAATACGCCTAAAAAGGAGTTTGGAAAAATGAAATCAACAAAGCTAATGATGTCGGGAATAATGCTTATGCTTCTTTGCATTTTTGCGGCCATTGCCGACACAGGAAGGAACTCCTGGCTGGCCGGGGCTTCAGTCATACTGCTGTTTCTGGCCATCGCCATCTTTATCATCGGTTTGATTTTCAAGAACTGATCTCTCAAAGTAACATAGAAAACTCCCGCCAATTCTCCGGCGGGAGTTTTCTATGTTATGTGTAACGGGCTGCAATCTATTTTAGTTTACATAATCTCAGTCTTTGATCAGTTCCTCGCTTTTATGCACGCCGGTGACGGAATAAATGACCCACTCGGCAATGTTGGTGGCGTGGTCGCCTATACGTTCAAAGTACTTGCCTATCATCAGCATATCCAATGCAAAACCGCCCATATCCGGTTCCCTGACAATTATATCCACCAGGCTCTTTTTTACCTTTTCAAAATCGTCATCCACCACGTCGTCATGGGCTATGACGTTTTTGGCCAGCTCCAGATCCTGCTTCACATATGCGTCCACACTGTCGGTGACCATCTGTATGACTGAACGGGCCATGGAGTTGAAAAGTTCTGTCTCCTTCTGGGAACTGCCCTGCATATAGCATACGATCTCGGCTATATCCTCCGCCTGATCTCCTATGCGCTCCATGTCTGTTATCATTTTCAATGCGGCGGATATCTGGCGCAGATCCCCGGCCACAGGCTGTTGGCGCAGCAGCAGCTTCAGGCAGATATTTTCCACATCCCGCTCTTTCTGATCCAGAGCGGAAGCAATAGGCGAAACCTTTGCCGCCAGCTCCTTGCTGTTTTCCGAAAGTGCCTTGGATGCCAGGGCTATGGCGTCCTCACACAGGGCGCCCATCTCTCTCATCTCGCTGTTAAGCAGCTGCAGCTGCTGGTCGAAATGGCTTCTCATCAGCCGAACCTCCCTGTAATGTAGTCTTCAGTTCTCTTGTCCGTGGGCCTGGAGAACATGGTCTGGGTGTCCCCATACTCCACCAGCTCTCCCAGCAGGAAAAAGGCGGTATAATCGGATATACGCAGAGCCTGCTGCATATTATGGGTTACCATTATTACTGTGTATCGGCTTTTTAGATCCATAGCCAGATCTTCTATTTTAGAAGTGGATATAGGGTCCAGGGCACTGGTACTTTCATCCATGAGCAGTACGTCCGGCTCCACCGCCAGAGCCCTGGCTATACATATTCTCTGCTGCTGGCCGCCGGAGAGGCCGAGGGCGCTTTTATTCAGTCTGTCCTTTACCTCCTCCCAGATTGCGGCATCCCTCAGGGAGCGCTCAACTATCTCGTCCAGTTTCGCCCGGTTTCTGATCCCGTGGGTCCGGGGGCCGTAGGCAATGTTGTCATAAATGCTCATGGGGAAGGGGTTGGCCTTCTGGAACACCATTCCTATCTGCTTGCGCAGCCGTGTCACATCCACAGCCTTGCCGTAAATGTCCTCCCCGTTATACATCACCTGTCCTTCAATCTTCACACCAGGAACCAGGTCGTTCATACGGTTGAGGGTTTTCAGAAAAGTGCTCTTACCGCAGCCCGAAGGGCCGATAAGGGCTGTTATACGGTTCGACGGTATTCTGAAGCTGATATCCTTCAGGGCGTGATTGTCACCGTAATAAAGGTTCAGTTTATTTGACTCAATTATTATCTTCTCATTATTGTCACACATATCAGTATCTCCCGCTCTCAGTGTTTTTTGAGCTTTCTGCCTGCCAGCTTGGCGGCTATGTTTATAAGGAAGGCTATCGCCAGCAGAACAACAGCTACGGCAAAGGCAGGCTCAAAGTCCGCCCGCTCCTTGGCGTAATTGTATAGGGCCACGGTGAGTGTGGCTCCGGAGCTGTCAAACAGATTGGTAAAGAACTCACCTATGCCATGGCCATACTTGGCCAGGCGCATGCCCATGCCCGCCGTGAACATCAGCACAGCGCTCTCCCCCACTATGCGGCCCACCGCCAGTATACAGCCTGTCACAATTCCGTCCACACTGGAGGGCAGAACTACAGTGCGCACCATATGCCACTTGCCGCTGCCCAGGGCCAGTGATCCCTCCCTATAGCTCTGGGGCACGGTTTTCAAAGACTCCTGGGTAGTGCGGATTATGGTGGGCAATGTCATCATCACCAGGGAAAATGCACCGGCCAGCAGGCTGGTGCCCAGGCCCACGAATTCGCAGAACACTATTACACCCACAAGGGCAAAGATTATGCTGGGCATACCTGCCAAGGTCTCTGTGGCAAACTCAATAGCAGAAACAAGCTTTTTATTCGTGGCATATTCCGTGAGATAGATAGCGCTGCCAACTCCCAGCGGGAGCACGATTATCAGTGTGGCAATCACTACATACAGAGTGTTTATAAGGGCGGGAAGTATACCCTCGATATCCTTTATTACGCTCTCCTCGCTGGACAGGAACTCCCAACTGAGGTGGGGTATTCCTCTTACCAGAATGTATCCGATGAGGAAGGCCAGCAGAGCACAGATAATTATTGCGGAAACATACAGAAGCGCCCGCATGCCAATGTCATAGGCCCGGCGTCGGGCAGACAGCCCCTGGGTTATGGAGGCGGATTCCCGGTTCATGTCAGTTTCCCTCCTTACTGTTCTTTTTCAGGAAGAGGTTGAGCACGGCATTGATAAGCATGATGAATAGGAAAAGGACAAGGCCTATAGAAAACAGTGCCTGGCGATGCAGGCCCCCGGCGTAACTCATCTCACCGGCAATGGCGGTAGTGAGGAACTTGACGCTTTTGAGCAGGCCGGGCATATTTGCCACGTTGCCCGCCACCATCAATATAGCCATAGCCTCTCCTATTGCCCGTCCAACCCCAAGAACCACGGCGGCAGCTATACCGCTTTTGGCCGCAGGAGCGGAGACGCGGAAATAGGTCTCCAGTTCCGTGGCTCCCAGGGCAAGACTTGCCTCCTCATACTCTTTCGGCACGGAGTTCAGAGCCGTCTCGGAGACGGAGATAATGCTGGGCAAAATCATGATTGCCAGTACGATCACTGCCGCCAGCAGACTGTCCCCGGCCGGAAGGCCGAACAGAACACGTATACCCGGTACCAGTACCATCATGCCCACAAGCCCGTAAACCACGCTGGGTATTCCTGCCAGCAGATCCACTACCTCACGTATAACGGCGGCAAGCCTGCGGTCTGCTACCTTGGATAGGAACACGGCCATAAGGAAGCCTATGGGCACACCTATTACTATGGCCCCGGCCGTGCCGTAAATACTGGTAAGTATCATGGGCAGTATGCCATAGGCCGGGCTTCCGCTTTTGTTGGCGGGGTCCCAGTCGGTGCCGAAGAGGAAAGGGATAAGGCCCACTTCCCGGATAGCCGGAAGTCCGGAAATAATAAGATAAACGGATATTACCAGGACAAAGCCCACAGCCACCAAGCCGCAGAAAAGGAAAAGGGCCTTCATAATGTGCTCCATTATGTCCTTAAGACCTCTGTTGCCGTCTATCGGCTTTGCAGTCCTGCTGTCTTCCTCCCCTGCGGGAGAGGCTCCGTTTTTTATTGTTTCTGTGTTGGGCGGCAACTTCACTTTCCCGTTCTCCCCTTTCAATGATATTGCCTGACTCAAAGTATTCTCTCTTTCCAGGAGTGAATCTGACAGAGGTGCGGCTACCCGTGCGCCTGTCAGACCCACCCCTTAACAGGGCAATAGCCCCCATTTACGTGGGGGCCATTGCCATTGGGTTCATCTTAACTTTCAGCCGTTTGCACTCACAGCCCCGGCAGCGGCGATGATGTCGGCGACCTCAGCGCTCATGGCGTAGTCCAGGAAGGCCTGAGCAGCAGGACTCAGCTCGGTGCCCTCAACGGTCACGATGACAAAGGGACGCTGGATGGCGAAGCTGCCGTCGGCAACGGTCTCTTCGGTGGGAGTCACACCGTTTACAGCTACAGCAACCACGCTGTCGTCAACGGCGGAGAGGCTGGCGTAACCTATTGCATTGGGGTTGGAGGCTACGTTTCCTATAACGTCGCCGGTGGAGCTGTACTCATTCAGGTAGACGCAGGAGTCAACGATACCCAGGATTTCTTCAAAGGCGGAGCGAGTGCCGGAGGCGCTGTCACGTCCCAGAACTGCTATCTCAGCATCGGGGCCGCCCACCTCAGACCAGTTGGTGATCTCACCGGTGTAGATGGCGGCGATCTGCTCGGTGGTGAGGTCGGTGACGGTGTTCTCAGGGTTGATGACGATGGCTACGCCGTCCTTGGCAATGACGTTCTCAACAGCGCCCTGGCTCTTCTCATCCTCAGAAAGAGCGCGGCTGCTGAGTCCCAGGTCGCAGGTGCCTGCCAGGACACCTTCGATGCCGGCGCCGGAACCGCTGCCGGTGTAGTTGATCTGCACGTCGGGATTGATCTCATTGAATCCCTCGGTGAGAGCGGCAATAACATCGCCCATTGAGGTGGAGCCGTTGACGTTAACGGTGCCGGAAAGTTCTTCGGCGGCAGGAGTTTCTTCGGCAGGAGCTTCGGTAGCAGGGGCGGCAGTTGCCTCCTCAGCAGGGGCTTCCTCAGAGCCGCAGCCTACCATCATGGACAGCGCCATAACAGCAACCAGTGTAAGAACAATAAGCTTTTTCATTTTCTTTGTTCCTTTCATTTTCTCATTAATTAACAGTTCGTGTCTTCCTGACACGCCTGTAATTCTAGTTCCAGATTGTAAAAAGCAAAATCCCCTGAATGTAAAATGATTTTAACTGTATAGGTTTACATAATTCAAAAATTTTACCAAGTCATTACAATGGCGTCTGTGCTTTTCGACAAGCAGAGGGTGCAAAGGAATGTTAAATCCGGAGTGGAACAAAGAGGGATTAAGGAAAATGGCAAAAAATAAAAAGCTTTGAAAAAAATAAAAGGCAGCGCCTTCGGCACTGCCTTTTGCATTCTATTAAATTTAAGAAATCAATAGTAACGCTTGTTTTTGTTCTTGCGTGCGGCCTCGGACTTCTTGCGGCGCTTCACGCTGGGGCTCTGGTAGTATTCCTTTTTTCTCAGGTCGGCCAGAACGCCGGACTTTGCACAGCTGCGCTTGAATCTCTTAAGAGCGTTGTCCAGAGACTCGTTTTCCTTGACATAAATTTCAGACATCTATTTCCCTCCCTCCAAATACGCCTTGCGGCGCTTCAAGGGCCAACTAATTGGCTTTTAACGTTAGTATTATAACGGCTGAAAAGCTAATTGTCAATAATCACTTTTTAGGCTTAAGAATTAAATTGATAAGCTTATTCTTGACAACTATGGTCTTCACCAGCTCCATACCTTCCATCTGGCGCTTGATCTTCTCATCGGCGCAGGCAGCGTCTATGACCACCTGATCCTCAGAGTCCACGGGGACCACGATGGTGGAACGAAGCTTGCCGTTTACCTGCACGGCCATCTCCTTCTCTGCCTCGTGGGTCTTGGTCACATCAAAGCTGGGCCAGGGCATCTGCATGGCCATCTTGCCATATTTTTCGGCAAAGCCGGTAAGTTCCCACATCTCCTCCACCATATGAGGAGCAAAGGGGGAGAGCAGCAGCATAAGCTGCTTCAGGTCGCCCTTGGTCAGCCCCTTGGAGTAGAACTCATTGACCATGGTCATAAGAGCTGCAATAGCGGTGTTCATCTTAAGGGAGTCTATATCCTCAGTAACCTTCTTGATGGTCTTGTGGATAATGGCCTCGTTGGTCTTGGATTCTTCTCCCTCCTTGGCTATATCCATCAAATTCCAGCAGCGGTCAAGGAAACGTTTGGAGCCCTTGACAGCCTCGTTGGACCAGGTGACGGCCTTCTCAAAGTCGCCGATGAACATGATATGCAGACGCATGGTGTCGGCGCCGTACTGCTCAACGATGTCGTTGGGGTTGACAACGTTGCCCCTGGACTTGGACATCTTTTCTCCGCCCTCGCCCAGTATCATGCCGTGGGAAGTGCGCTTTGCATAGGGTTCGGGAGTGTGGACAACACCGATATCGTAGAGGAATTTATGCCAGAATCGGCTGTAGAGCAGGTGCAGCGTGGTGTGCTCCATGCCGCCGTTGTACCAGTCCACAGGTCCCCAGTAGTTCTCCGCTTCCTTGGACACCAGCTCCTTGTCGTTGTGGGGGTCCATATAGCGCAGGAAGTACCAGCTGGAACCGGCCCACTGGGGCATGGTGTCGGTCTCCCGCTTGGCGGGGCCGCCGCAGCAGGGGCAGGTGGTATTGACCCAGTCGGTCATCTTGCTCAGGGGGCTTTCACCGTCATCGGTGGGCTCATAGCTCTCCACCTGGGGCAGCACCAGAGGCAGCTGGTCCTCAGGCAGGGGAACCCAGCCGCACTTAGGGCAGTTCACCAGAGGAATGGGCTCGCCCCAGTATCTCTGACGGGAGAAGACCCAGTCACGGAGCTTATAATTCACCTTCTGGACGCCAATGCCCTTCTCTTCCAGCCACTTCTCCATGGCGGGGATGGCCTGCTTTACGGTCATGCCGTTGAGGAAGCCGGAGTTGACCATGATGCCGGTATCATCCTTCAGGGTGAAGGCGCCCTCCTCGATGTTGCCGCCCTTGACCACCTCGATGATCTCGCAGTTGAACTTCTTTGCAAACTCCCAGTCACGGTCATCGTGGGCAGGCACGGCCATGATGGCGCCGGTGCCGTAGGTCACCAGAACGTAGTCGGATATGAACACGGGGATCTCCCGGCCGTTTACAGGGTTGATGGCCTTGACGCCCTTGAGCTCAACACCGGTCTTTTCCTTGTTCAGCTCGGAGCGCTCAAAGTCGGACTTGTGGGCGGCCTCGTCCACATAGGCGGCCACCTCGTCCCAGTTGGTCAGGATATCCTTCCACTTGTTCACATATGCATGCTCTGGGGCAAGCACCATGTAGGTAGCGCCGAAAAGGGTATCGGGACGGGTGGTGTACACCACGATATCGTCGCCGCAGGTGGTCTTGAAGGTGACCTCTGCGCCGGTGGAACGGCCTATCCAGTTCTTCTGCTGGATCTTCACACGCTCGATATAATCCAGACCGTCCAGATCGTCTATAAGACGCTGGGCATACTTGGTGATGGCCAGCATCCACTGGCTCTTCTCCTTGCGCACAACTTCGCTGCCGCAGCGCTCGCACACGCCGTTTACAACTTCTTCGTTGGCCAGCACGCACTTGCAGCTGGTGCACCAGTTGACGGGCATGGTAGTCTTGTAGGCCAGGCCCTTCTTGAACATCTGGAGGAATATCCATTGGGTCCACTTGTAGTATTTGGGATCGGTGGTGTCCACGCAGCGGTCCCAGTCGAAGCCGTAGCCCAGCATCTTCAGTTGGCGGGTAAAGTTCTGGATATTGTTGTGGGTGATGATAGCCGGGTGGATATGGTTCTTTATAGCGTAGTTTTCCGTAGGCAGGCCGAAGGCGTCAAAGCCTATGGGGAACAGGACGTTATAGCCCTCCATACGTTTCTTTCTGGTGACGATGTCCATGGCGGTAAAGGGCCGGGGATGGCCCACGTGCAGCCCCTGGCCGGAGGGATAGGGGAACTCTATAAGCCCATAGAACTTGGGCTTTTCACTGCCGGTAACTGCGGCATAGGGCTTGCGCTCTTCCCATATAGCCTGCCATTTTTTCTCTATTCTCGCAAAATCGTATTTCATGATGGATCAACTCTTCCTTTTTATTTTCTTTATTTTATATCCGGTGCCGCCCCATTTTGGTCAAAGCGGGGCTCAGGCCCTCAGGGTCTGAGCGCTTCAGCCTCAGGGGCTGGGAAGGGATGAGATATCCACCACCTCTGAGTCGCTCCAAAGGCGCTCCAGGTTGTAGAATTTTCTGGCCTCGTCGGTAAACACATGGACAATGACACAGCCGAAGTCCATTAGCACCCAGATATCCGAGCGCAGACCCTCACGGCGTACCGGGGGTTCTCCGGCCTCTGACAACTGCTTGTCCACCTCGTCCACCAACGCCTTTACATGGGTGGATGAGCTGCCGTTGCAGATGACGAAGTAGTCGGCCAGAACTGTTTGCTCCGTGGTCTTCAGCACTTTTACGTCTCTGGCCTTCTTATCGTCCAGAGCTCTTGCGGCTATTGCTGCTATTTGAGCGGGAGTAAGCATCTGATTCTCCATTCTGCCGCTGTAACAGGTGGCGGCGCACTATCTATAACTTGAACTTTTCTTACTTACCAGGGTATTTATGTCCGGGTATACCAGAGGCAGGCCTCTACCGTATCTCTGTGGGGTTCCACATTCTGGCGGCGCAGCTCTTCCAGACTCATCTCCAGCCCCAGGGCCAGTGCCTTGTCCAAGTCCTCATAGGCCAGTTCCCGAAGCTGTTCCACACCGTCAAAATTCCGGGTAGGCTCAATATAGTCGGCAAGGTAAATTATCTTCTCCAGGGTCGTCATATCAGGTTTTCCAGTGGTGTGCCAGCGGATGGCCTGGCTGATCTCCTCCGAGACGCCGAACATGTCCTTTGCCAGGGCTGCTCCGGTTATGGCATGGAGCAGCTTTGGATTTTCCTTTTGAGCATTATCGAGAATAATACCATATTTGTCGCACAATATCAACTGTTCATCATAACGAAGATTCTTAGTTGAATCATGGAGTATGCCCGCTACAGCAGCCTTTTCCGGGTCCTCTCCCCAGAGCTTTGCCAACTGCACCGCCTCATGCTCGCAGCCGGCAGTATGAGCTATGCGCTCTGAGCTGAGCATTGGAATGACCTTCTGCCGCAGCCAGGTCAGCTCCGGCTCCGCATCATAGTAGCGCTTGCGTATTATCTCGGCATACACGGCATCCGGCAACATGTCCGAACCCAGGCCCAGACGCAGGCGATCCCTTACATCCTCGGAGCTCATGGGCAGCGGCTCATGGCTCAAAAGCAGTACCCTTGCGGAATACTTCTCCTCCATCTCCGCCTTGAATTCTTCAAGCTCCCGCCGGTCGTCCTCCTCCCGTGAGAGCACCGTGAGTACGCAGTTTTCCAACAGATACTGGAATTTATACCACTGGCAGAAGCTGAGGAACATATCGGAGCCAATGACCAGGTACAGCTCATCCTCCGGGTACTTTTCCCTCAGTATGCTGACGGTATCGGCGCTGTAGCTGCGGCCCTCCCGCTTTATCTCCATGTCCGACAGCTCCACACCGGGGATATCCTGGAAAGCCAGGCGGCACAGCTCCATGCGCTGCTCCGGGCTTGGGCTGCCCTCGGCAATATCCTTATGGGGCGGAATATTGGTTGGTATTATCAGAAACCTGTCCGGTTCCAGCTTTTCCCAGACCGTAGCCGCCGCTTTCACATGTCCCAGATGAGGCGGGTTGAAGCTGCCGCCGTATATAGCAGTTTTCATTGTTATTTCTTGTCCTTCACCAGAACTATTTTAGGCTCTTTCTCGTTGCGTTTATACAGAACGAACTTGGTGCCTATGACCTGAACGCCCTCTGCTCCGCACTTCTCGCAGAGAGCATCGCAGGCCTCTCTGGCCGTAAGCATGGAATTTTCCAAAACCCGGCCTTTCACCAGCTCTCTGGCCTTCAATGCTGCGTTGACGGAATCCACCAGATTGTCGGTTATACCGCCCTTACCTACCTGTATTATGGTGTCCAGGTTCATGGCAAGGCCTCTGAGCTGGGCACGCTGTTTGCTGCTTATCGGCATATTTTTCTCTCCATCTGTTCCATCTGTAAATTAAAAGTAAGTTCGTATCATTTGAACAGGGCTTCCACAAAATTCTTGGCCTCAAAGGGCAGCAGATCGTCCACGCCCTCTCCAACGCCGATAAACTTTACCGGCAGTTTAAGCTCATTGGCTATGGCGAAGACAATTCCGCCTTTTGCCGTACCGTCCAGCTTGGTGAGGACGATGCCGGTAAGCCCGGCGGTCTCCAGGAACTGCTTTGCCTGGATAAGGCCGTTCTGGCCGGTGGTGGCATCCAGCACCATAAGGGTCTCCACCGAAGCTTCCGGCAGCTCCCGGTCTACAATGCGCCGGATCTTGCTCAGCTCGTTCATCAGATTCTGCTTATTGTGAAGTCTTCCCGCAGTGTCGATTATCACCACATCGCTTCCTCTGGCCTTGGCGGCACAGAGGCCATCATATACCACGGCGGCAGGGTCGCTGCCCTCCTCATGGCGGACTATGTCCGAGCCGGAACGCTCAGCCCATACCGCAAGCTGCTCAGCGGCGGCTGCCCGGAAGGTATCCCCTGCGCAAAGCAGCACCTTCTTCCCCTGAGCTGTGAGCTGGGCGGCTATCTTGCCGATGGTCGTGGTCTTGCCCACACCATTGACGCCCACCATAAGGATGACCGAGGGCTTGGTGTCCAGCTTAAGTCCGATATCTCCTACCTCCAGCAGCTTGCTGAGAAGCTCAATGAGTCCGGCCCTGGCCTCGTAGCCTTTTCTGAAGCGGCGCTCCCAGGTCATTTTCCGCATTGCCTTTATGACCTGAGCGGCAGTGGCGGCTCCCACGTCGGCCATTACCAGCAGTTCCTCCAACTCTTCATAGAACTCTTCGCTGTCGGGCTGATAACCCTGGAACAGCTCTTCCAGCTCCTCCATGTTGCTGCGGGTCTTGGTCAGGCCGGAAAAAATCTTGTCAAAAAATCCCATATGTTCTGTCTCCGTAGTCTGCCGAATGTACCGGCAATGTATGCTGTCATTCCTCTATGGTCTTCTGGGCACTCTCCAGATCCAGTTCTATCACCGTGGACACGCCCTTTTCCTGCATGGTCACGCCGTAGAGCATATCCGCCTCTTCCATGGTGCCACGCCGGTGGGTTATTACCAGGAACTGAGTCTTGCCGGCCATACGGCGCATATACTCAGCGTAGCGGGTCACATTGGCCTCATCCAGTGCCGCCTCGATCTCGTCCATGACACAGAATGGGGTGGGCCGCACTTTAAGTATGGCAAAATACAAGGCTATTGCCACGAAGGCCATCTCTCCGCCGGAGAGCAGGCTGATAGTAGACAGAGCCTTTCCCGGTGGCTGCACCTTTATCTCGATGCCGCACTCCAGGACATTGCTCTCGTCCTCCAGCTTCAATGCGGCTTTTCCGCCGCCGAAGAGTTCCAGGAAGGTCTGGCGGAAGCACTGGTCTATCTCTCTGAAGCGCTCCACAAACAGTTCTTCCATCTGGCCGGTCAGGTCCTTTATGATATCCAGCAGCTCTCCCTTGGCCTTTTCCACATCGTCCCTCTGACCGCTGAGAAATTCGTATCGGGTATTCACCCGCTCATACTCGTCAATGGCACCTATATTGGGATTGCCCAGGGCGTTTATCCGGCGGCGCAGTTCGGATATGTCTTTGTTGGCCTTCTGTAGATTCTCCACGGGTTGGCGCATGGCCTCGGCAGCGCTGTGGCTCAGCTCATAGTTTTCCCAGAGCTTGTCCAGGATCTGCCGCTCTTCCATCTCGGCGGCCAGCTTTTTCTGCTCTATCCTGGCCTTGCTGCGCTCCAGCTCCACTATCTCCTGGTTCAGCTCCTGAGTCTCCTTGTCCGCCTTGGTACGGCGGCTCTCCAGGTCCATCCTGCTCTTACTGATGGCCTGTATCTCATCCCGGATAAGCTTTATTCTGTCCTTGGCCTCTGCCATTTCACTCCGCTTTTCTTCAAGTCTACGGGTGAAATCATCTATCTGCCGCTGTGCGGCTTCCACCGCGCTGCGGCGTACCTGGCTGTCGCCGGAAAGGCTGTCCAGCAGCAGTCTCAGCTGGCTTGCGGAATTTTCCGTTGCTTTCAGCTCCGCCTCCAAAGAAGAGGAACGGCTGCGCAGCTGCCCCTGCTCATCCAGAGCCACATCCAGCTCATAGCGCACAGCGGCCAGCTCTCTATTGGCCTTCTCCAGCTGCTGGGAAGATAGCTTCTCGTTCTCTTTCAGCTTCTCTCTTTGCCGCTTCAGCTTCTCCAGCTCGTTGGCACGGGAGAGTATTCCGCTGCCCTTGGCGCTGCTGCCGCCGGTCATGGAGCCGCCGGCATTGATGAGCTGGCCATCCAGAGTGACTATACGCAGGCGGTTGCCGTTATTTCTGGACATCCGCACCGCATCGCTCAAAGCCTCAGCCACCACAGTCCGGCCCAGGAGGTTTGCGACAATCTGGTCATACCGGTTGTCAAACTTCACCAACTCGTAGGCTATGCCCACAAAACCCGGGTCATTTACCGGGGCGTCCTTCATGACTCCGCCCCTGATAGCGTCCATGGGCAGGAAGGTGGCCCGGCCGGAGTCACTGCGCTTTAAGAGCTCTATGGCCCGGCGGCCGTCCTCCTGGCTATCCACCACAATATTCTGGGCGGCGGCGCCCAGAGCAGTTTCTATTGCAAAGGCGCACTCGTCATCTGCTTTTATAAGGTTCGCCACCGGAGCGTGGACGCCCCTGAGGTTCCCCCTCTGGCTCTCCCGCATAACGGTTTTCACCGCCTTGGAATAGCCCTCGTAATCCTTTTCCATTTCGCTGAGCATATTTATACGGGAATCCATGCTGCGCCCATCAACCTGCAGCTGGGTAGCCTTGTCGCTCAGTTCCTTCACCGCCGTCTCCCGGCGGTTCAGCTTCATGCGGCAGCCGGAGAGCACGTTCTCATTGCTTTCCACGTCCTGCCTCAGGGCCTCCAGCTGGGAGTTTATCTCACCGATGCGCTCCGTGCTCTTGTCAATGCTGGCCTTCAGCTCCTGGACACGGCCCTCCTGCTTTTCAATATCGTTTAATAGGCTCTTTTTATTTTCGGCGCTGCTGTCAATATTGGCCTTCAGCACCGCGGCCTCAGCCTCCAGTTTTGAGTTTTCGGCCTCAGCCTGAGAGAGCCTTCTCCGGGCTTCCTCGGTCTCCACGTCCTTTTGCTGCATCCGCTCCGTAAAGCCCTCGGTAGAAGCATACAGGCTCTTCAGCCGTTCCCTGGCTTTTTCAAGGGTCTCCCCTGTCTGCTCAAACTCCAGCAGCACATCCTTGGCCTGGGCCCGGAGTTTTTCCAGAGTGGCCATCCACACCGATATCTCCTGTATGCGCAGCTCGTCTCTCAATACAAGGTAGCGCTTGGCGGTCTCCGCCTGCTTTCGCAGAGGCTCCACCTGCATCTCCAGCTCTTCTATCTTATCATTTATGCGCAGCAGGTTCTCCTCGGTCTTCTCCAGTTTCCGCTCCGCCTCCTCCTTCCGATAACGGAAGCGGGAGATACCGGCGGCCTCCTCAAAAACCTCCCGGCGGTCGGTACTCTTGCTGGAGACTATCTCCGCTATGCGCCCCTGGCCTATAATGGAATACCCATCCCGGCCGAGACCGGTGTCCATGAGCAGGTTATTTATGTCCTTGAGGCGTACGGATTCGCGATTTATGAAATATTCGCTCTCCCCGCTGCGGTAATAGCGGCGGGTCAGCATTATCTCGCTGCTGTCAGAGTCAAAGATATGGGCGGAATTGTCAATAATCAGGGAGACCTGGGCATAGCCCAGCGCGCTCCGCTTCTCAGTACCGCCGAAGATAACGTCCTCCATCTTGCTGCCTCTCAGGGCCTTGCTGCGCTGTTCGCCCATGACCCAAAGTATGGCGTCGGAAATATTGGACTTGCCGGAGCCGTTTGGCCCCACGATAGCGGTTATATCCTTTTCAAAGGTGAGCCGGGTCTTGTCCGCAAAGGACTTGAACCCCTGTATCTCCAATGCTTTTAAGTACAAACCTGTGACCTCATTTTAGTAGATTGCGTTTAAAACCGATTTATTATATTACATATCTCCAGGCTTTTCAACGGAAAATATCTTGATTTCCTGAGTATTTGTGTCGGATTCTTTAATTTTTAACTCTCTCAGGCCAAATTTCCGGCAAAGCCTTTCAATATTCTGCCGGTGCTGCCCGGTCATCTGGGAGGTTTTCCCTTTCCCAACCTCCAGTATCACACGGCTTCCGGGAACTGTACCCGCCAGCAGCGCCCTGGCTTTATTGTACATTATCCGGCTTTTTACAAGTTCCCCCAGAGCGGGGTGATAGGCGCCTCCGGCAGCGGCCCCGCCGGAAAGCTCTTCAGTAGGATTGAGTCCCAGGCGTATGACGGGTATGCCCGCTTCATCGAAAATTGGCAGCAGCCTTGCACAGGTCTCCACCGCATCCTCCACAGTGTGCTCCCTGTAGCGCCCGGCCTGCCACAAATCAAAGAGGGCGGTGTCCCGGACTATCACCGTGGGATATATCCTTACCCCGTCGGGCTTCAGTGCCGCAAGGCGCCGGGCAGTCTCCACAGACTTTTCCGGCGTATCACCCGGCAGCCCGGTCATCATCTGCAAAATAAGGCGAAAGCCCCAGTCCTTTATGAGCCGGGAGGCCTGCTCCACGTCCTTTGCGGTGTGTCCCCTGCCGGAGAGGAGCAGCACCTCCTCGTCCATGCTCTGGGCCCCCAGCTCTATAGTCTCCACCCCATAGTCTCTCAGCCGCCTCAGCACCGTACCGTCTATAGCATCCGGCCGGGTGGAAAGGCGTATGGAATTTATGCGCCCTTTCTCCATTTCCTCCTTGGCAGCGCCAAGAAGGCTCAGTTGCTCCGGCACCGGGATGGCAGTAAAGCTTCCCCCATAAAATGCCAGTTGCCGCTTTACTCCCTGGGGGAGCAAGGCGGCTGCCGTCTCTATTGCTTCTTTTACGTCCTCGGCTGTAGCTGGCTGCTGGCTGCCGGATATGCGCCGCTGATTGCAGAACACACAGTCGTTTGGGCAGCCCAGATGGGGCACGAATACTGGAATTATACTCTCTCTTGCGCTCATTTTGTCAGCGCCTCCAGAGCCTTCATGGCCGCCATCTGCTCGGCCTCCTTTTTGGTTCTGCCGCTACCTTCTCCGGCTATGACTCCGTTTATGGACACAGCAAAGGAGAAGGTCTTGTTATGGTCCGGACCGCTCTCCCCGGTCATGGCATAGCTTATATGCTGGTCGCTCTTGCGCTGCACCAGCTCCTGCAGCTGGGTCTTATAGTCGGCGTTGGGGTGTCCCTCATCTATAGGGGCATCCTTCAAAATCATGTCCAGGACAAAGCGGCGGCTCTGCTCCATACCGCTGTCCAGATACATGGCGGCAATGATGGCCTCCACCATATCCGCCATGATAGAGGGCCGCTGCCGCCCGCCGGTGTGTTCCTCCCCACGGCCCAGGCGCATATACTTCCCCAGCTCCAGCCTCAGTGCCACCTGGTGCAGACTGCTCTCACAAACCAGCTCAGCCCTCAGCTTTGTCATCCGGCCTTCAGGCAGCCGGGGCTCATGGGCATAGAGGTACTCCGCCGTAATAAGCCCCAGTATGGAGTCTCCCAGGAATTCCAGGCGCTCATAGCTCTGGCAGTCTCCGCCGTGGCGCTCGTTGGCATAGGAGCTGTGGGTCAGGGCAGTGCGCAGAAGCTCCCTGTTTTTAAAGCTGTATCCGATTTTTTTCTCCAGCTCTTCCATTACTTTTAAATCAGCCTATCTTCATGTATTCGATATTTGCCTTGATGTCGTCTATTATGCCGGACTCCACACAGGTCTTGGCCTGTCGTGCAGCAGCCAGTATGCTGCGGGCGTCGGAGGAGCCGTGGGCCTTGATTACCGGGGCGGATATGCCAAGCATAATGGTGCCCCCTACTTCCTTCACATCCAGCATCTTCTTCATCTGTTCCAGGTCGCCCTTTAAAACGGCGGCAGCCAGCTTGTTTTTAAGGCTCTTGTAGAACACTCCCTTGAGCTTACCCATCATGAACTTTATCATGCTCTCGGCGGTTTTCAGCATCATGTTGCCGGTGAAGCCGTCGGTAACTATCACGTCCACGTCTCCGGCAAAAACATTGTTGCCTTCCACATTCCCGATAAAGTTTATCCGTCCTGCCTCCCCGGCCTCCTTGAGGAGCCGGAAAGCCTCATGCTGCAGAGGGCCGCCCTTGGTGTCCTCAGTGCCCACATTGGCAAGACCCACCCTGGGATTTTCCAGGCCCATCATCTTTTTGGCATAAAAGCTGCCCATATAGGCAAATTGCAGCAGATACTCTGGGGTACACTCCACATTTGCTCCGGAGTCCATGAGCAGAGTTCCTGCCCCGCCGTTGGGCAGCACCGGAGACAGGGCCGCCCGGCGTATGCCGTTAATGCGCTTTACGATGAGGGTGGCACCGGTGAGCAGGGCACCAGTGCTGCCGGCAGACACCAGAGCATCTCCCTGCCCGTCCCGAAGCAGGTTCAGCGCCACGGTCATGGAGGCATCTTTCTTCCTTCTGGTAGCGGTGCTGGGGTCGTCTTCCATGGTGATGATGTCTCTTGCGTCCACCACTTCTATATCGGTACAGCCCTCTTTAGCCAGGATGGAGTCCACCACTTCTTTTTTGCCCACCAGAATCACATCCACTCCCAGCTCCCGCCGGGCCATGACTGCGCCCTTGACTATCTCTTCCGGGGCCTTGTCCCCGCTCATGGCATCAATTATTATCTTCATAGCTTTAAAACCTCTCTGTCTTTCAGCTTATCAATTATCTCCAGTGAGCGTTTGGATATCTCTGCGTTCTTGTTTCGCTTGCCCTTCACCCGGTATTCCAGTGGCTTTATTATGCCGAAATTGATATTCATAGGCTGGAAGTCTCCCACGCTACCCCCGGAGATGTAGAGGCCCAGGGCCCCTATGGCGGTCTCCTGAGGAAAGTCCACGCTCTCCAGCCCCAGTACCCTGGCGGCAGTCTCTATGCCCACCAGCATGCCGGAGGCGGCGGACTCCACATAGCCCTCCACTCCAGTCATCTGTCCGGCAAAGCTTATCCTGGGCTCTGACTTCAGGCGGTAGTACCTGTCCAAAAGCCGTGGGCTGTTTAAATATGTATTTCTGTGCATCACGCCGTAGCGGACAAACTCCGCATTCTTAAGGGCCGGTATCATTGAGAATACCCGTTTCTGTTCACCCCAAGTCAGGTGGGTCTGGAAACCCACGATATTGTATATGGTGCCGTCGGCATTGTCCCGGCGAAGCTGTACTACGGCGTAATTCTCCCGGCCGGTGCGTGGGTCGATGAGTCCTACCGGCTTCATGGGCCCGTAGCGCAGGGTGTCCACGCCACGGCGGGCCATGACCTCCACAGGCATGCAGCCCTCAAAGACCCCGGCATCATCAAAGCCGTGGACTGGGGCCTCCTTGGCGCTGACCAGCTCCTTCACGAAGGCTAGGTACTCTTCCTTGTCCATAGGGCAGTTTACATAATCCGCAGTACCTTTGTCATAGCGGGAGGCAAAAAAGGCACTGTCCATATCCACGCTCTCCAAGGTGACTATGGGAGCCACCGCATCGTAGAAGTGCAGGTCACTGTCCGGGCAGAGCCGGGCTATCTTTTCCGCTATGGCATCGCTGCTGAGGGGGCCGGTGGCGACAACCACTTCCCCCTCCGGGATGTCCAGGGCCTCCCGGCGGATTATCTCCACGTTCTCGTTTTGCTCCAGCTTTTCCGTTATATAACGGGCAAAGCCCTCCCGGTCCACCGCCAGGGCGCCCCCGGCGGCCACCCGGTTTTTATCGGCGCTGTCCATAATAAGGGAGCCCAAAGCGCGCATCTCAGCTTTAAGCAAGCCCACAGCGTTGGTGAGCTCGTCGCTTCTGAGAGAGTTGGAGCACACCAGCTCCCCAAAATATGGGGAAGTGTGAGCAGGGCTCATTTTCTCCGGCTTCATCTCCCAGAGCTTTACCTTTATTCCCCGCTTTGCAAGCTGCCAGGCGCATTCGCTTCCGGCAAGTCCCGCACCTAAAACCGTGACTTCTCTCATTTATTCTTCCTCTGCCGGGGCAGCTTTCTTGGCTCCGGCGGTCTTCTTTGCTGCTGTAGTTTTCTTTGCGGCGGTCGTCTTCTTGGCAGCCGTTGTCTTCTTGGCAGCCGTTGTCTTTTTAGCTGCTGTCGTCTTCTTTGCGGCTGCCGCCTTTTTGGCTGCGGAGCTTTTCTCCTCTGCCTCTGCCGCCTGATCGGCCTCGGCCTTGGCGGCCTTTTCCTCCGGAGTTTTCTTCTTGTATGCTCTCTTATCCTCCGGAACGAAGTTGACGCAGTCCTCGTTTATACAGAAAGACTTCAGCGGGCCTCTGCCGCTGCGCTTGAACATGGTCTTTCCGCAGGCCGGGCAGAAGTCCTTTGTGGGCACATCCCAGGTTATGAAGCCGCAGTCCGTTCCCCGTTCACAGGCGTAAAATACATAGCCCTTCTTGGAAGTGCGCTTGAGAATGCGGCTGCCGCACTTGGGACATTTTCCAGGCATCTCGACGACGATAGGCTTTGTAAAGGTGCATTCGGGAAAACCTGGGCAGGCCAGAAAATATCCGAACTTGCCCTTTTTCACCACCATCTGGCGGCCGCATACATCGCAGTACTCATCGCTGAGCACGTCGGGCACTTTAAGCTTCACGCCCTCCATGGCTGTCTCCGCATCCTTCAGCTCCTTGCTGAAGTCCCCGTAAAAGTCCTTCAGCACACTGCGCCACTGGGCCTTGCCGCTCTCTATCTCATCCAGTTCCGCCTCCATATGATTTGTGAACTTAAGGTCCACAATGTCGGCAAAGCGCTCTTTCATAAGTTTGGTAACTACCTCGCCCAGAGGGGTGGGCCGCAGATACTTTCCCTCTTTTATCACGTAGTCGTGGGAGGTGATGGTGGATATGGTGGGGGCATAGGTGGAGGGGCGGCCTATGCCTTTTTCCTCCATTGCCCTGATAAGGGTAGCCTCGGTAAAGCGGGCGGGCGGCTGGGTAAACTGCTGGTCAGGCAGCATTTTCTCCAGCTTCAGCTCCTGGCCCTGGCTGAGACTTGGCAGGGGATTTGCTATCTCGCTGCTCTCCTCGTCCTTGGCCTCCTCATACACCGCGGTGTAGCCTTTGAACTTCAGTTCAGAATAGCTGGCCTTGAAGGTATATCCGGCAGAGTCCACCTCTACAGCCACATTGTCATAAACGGCATTGGACATCTGGCAGGCCGTGAAGCGCCCCCATATGAGCCGGTAGAGCCTGTACTGCTCCTGGGTCAGATCCTTTCGCACCGTCTCCGGGCTCAGATCCACATAGGTGGGGCGGATAGCCTCGTGGGCGTCCTGGGCGCCGGACTTGGTCTTGAAGGTCCTGGGTTTGCCGGGATAATATTCAGCTCCGTAGTGCTCCACTATATAGCTGCCCGCTGCCGCCAGAGCCTCCTCCGACAGGCGCAGGGAGTCGGTACGCATATAAGTTATAAGGCCAACGCTGCCGTGGCCTGTGAGTTCCACGCCCTCATACAGCTGCTGGGCGATGGACATGGTGCGCCGGGGTGTCATGCCCAGGCGGCGGGAGGCCTCCTGCTGGAGAGTGGATGTTATAAAGGGAGGAGCGGGAGATTTCTGCTTCTCCCCACGCTTTACGTTCCTTACAACAAAGGGGGATTTCTCCGTCTCTCCAATAACGGCATCCACTTCCTCACGGCTGTGGAGTTCCTGCTTTTTGTCGCCCTTGCCGAAGAAGCGGGCGGTAAAGCCAGCTCCCTCCTCTCCGCAGCGGAGAGCGGCATCCAGCAGCCAGTACTCCTGGCTCTGGAAATTCCTTATCTCTTCCTCCCGGTCCACCACCATGCGGGTGGCCACGGACTGGACACGGCCTGCGGACAGGCCTGTTTTTATCTTCCTCCACAGGAAGGGGGATAGCTCATAGCCCACAATTCTGTCCAGTATGCGTCGGGCTTGCTGGGCGTTTACCAGGTCCTGGTCTATACTTCTGGGGTTTTTGATACTCTCGGTGACCACTTTCTTGGTTATCTCGTTGAAGGTGACGCGCTTCGCCTTCTCGTCATCCAGGTCAAGAAGCTCCTTCAGGTGCCAGGATATGGCCTCGCCCTCACGGTCCGGGTCAGTGGCCAGGTATACGGTCTTTGCCGCCTTTGCTTCCTTTTTGAGTTCAGCTATAAGCTCCTTCTTATCCCGCACAGGGATATACTGGGGTTCAAAGCCGTTTTCTATATCCACGCCCATCTTGCTCTTGGGCAGATCCCGAAGATGTCCCATGGACGCGGTCACCTTATAATCGCTGCCAAGATACTTCTCTATAGTCTTGGCCTTTGCCGGGGACTCCACTATTACAAGGTTTTTTGCTTTTGCCATTGTATTCTCCATTCCATAGCGCCAGAGGGGCGCCATCTCACTTTTTCATCAGATTCAGACTTATCCGTTTTCCGGCGCTGCGGGATACATATCCCTTTATCTCCAGTATGGTCAGCTGGGATAAGACCTTCGCGGCAGTATAGCCGGTGGCCTCAATTATATCATCTATATGCTGCTGACCCTCTGCGATGGCTTTCACTATCTCCAGCTGTTCTGCATTCAGTCCGGAGAGCTGTTCACGCAAGTCAATATATCCTTTGCCCTTTTCCTTGTCAATCTCTTTTTTCCGTTCCGGGGGCAATTGCGCCTTTACACGTCCGGTTTCTTCTTTCTCCGGCAGCTGCTGCTCCGGTGCTTTCACCGGTCCTTTCCTTTTCAGCTTTTCCGGATACAGAGCCTCAAATTCACTGAGCACGTCCCAGCCGCAGGTGACGGGCTTTGCCCCCTGCTTTATGAGTTCTATCGTGCCAGTGCTGTTTGGAGCGTCGGCATTTCCGGGGACTGCGAATATCTCCCTTCCCTGTTCCAGAGCTTCTGCTGCAAAAAGCAGCGCCCCGCTGCCCTCCGGTGCCTCCACTACAGCGACTCCAACAGAGAGTCCGGAAGCTATGCGGTTGCGATCCCTGAAAAAGCTCTTCATTGCAGGCGTCCCCGGGGCGTACTCGCTCACCAGGGCTCCTGAACGGGCAACGTCCCTATAAAGTGCGCTCTCCCGCTCCCGGTGAGCTGTGCCCAGCACGGCGATGCAGCGTCCCCCGGCCAGCAGGGCTCCCTTGGCTGCCGCCTCGTCGATGCCCTCGGTGAGCAGGGATATGACGGTACCGCCGCCACTGGCTATTTCCCAAGCCAGGTTCCGGCCCATCTTCAGTCCGTAGGGGCTGGCCTTTCTTGTGCCTATTACCGCCACCGCCGCCTCGTCATCCAGCCCCTTCAGGCTGCCCTTAACATACAGCACCACAGGCGGTGCAAAAATATTTTTAAGGCGGGCAGGATAAGCCGCGTCCTGCATAGTGACTATCTCTATGCCCTGGGCATGACAGGCCGCCAGGATATAGTCCACCCGGCTCATGTCCCTTTGTTCCAGCACCTCGGCCTCCAGTTTTCCCAGTCCCGGCACCCGGCCGAAATCTCCGGCAGGTGCAAAAAACGCCTCCTCTGCGCCGCCGTAGTATTCCGTCAGTGCGGCCTTGGCTCTGGGGCTCAGCCTCGTCTGGGAAGAGAGCCACAGCCAATATTTTATCGCCGCCATTTTCCCCACCTGCTCTTATCTTTATTCCGGTTTGTCTATTTTGCCATCTCCCACATAATGATTGCCGCCGCCACCGCAGCATTGAGGGACTCACTGCCGGGGGTCATCGGGATTATCACTTCCCCGTCGCAGCGTTCTATGAGCGCCCGGCTCAGTCCCTGCCCCTCGCTGCCCACACAGACCATTGCCCCTTTTAGGTCCAAGCGGCGTATATCCTCCGCCTTGTCGCTGAGTGCTGCAGCATACAATTTAAGCCCATTGCTTTTGGCCAGCTCCTTCAATTCCTCAAGTCCGGCATATATCACCCGCTGGCAGAATATGGCCCCCATGCTGGCTCTCGCCGCTTTCGGACTGTAAATATCCGCACAGTCCCCGGTGAGTATCACCGCATCTATACCCAAAGCTTTGGCCGTGCGCAGCACAGTGCCCACATTTCCCGGGTCCTGCAGTGTCTCCAGCACAATGGCGCTTTTCAGTTCCGACGCTCCCCTATCCTGTTCCATGGCCACAGTGAACACCGGCCCCGGGCTGTTCTTCATGGGAGAAACATATTCAAATAGCTTCGCCGGCGCCGCGTATTGTACGGGACATACCAGCCCTTTCACAGTCTCCGGGTGCTCCTTCCAGAGTATGGAACGTATCTCCGCCCCTTTTTCTACAGCCTCTTTGAGGAGCTTCATGCCGTCGCAGAGATATTCCCCGGCTGTTCTCCTGAAGGTCCCGTCGGCCGCAAGATTGCGCAGGCGAAGGATGAACTGATTTTTTCTGGAAGTGATGGTCTCAATGCCCATACTGCTGTTTCCAATCCGTTTCTATGAATTTTTTAATATTTATTTTTATTATAGTATAATAATACATCGTTTCAGAATTGGCAAGGAGTTTATGGAGTCAAAAATTCCGGAGCCGCTCAGCGGCCCCGGAATTCAGCTTGTCAAAAAAGTCCACACAGACTTTTTTGACTGCGCTTCTCCCGCCAAGCATTTTGCCTTTGCCAAAATGCTGCTGCGCCCGAAAAGCCTTGAAAAAATGGCTTTTCGGTGGCGGGTTATTGAAACGCGAGGCGGGCCTTGCCCCCTCGCGCTCCCCTGCGTCTCTATTATCTGTAGAGTGAAGCCGCATTTTTTGACAGTCAAAAATTCCGGAGCCGCTGAGCGGCCCCGGAATTCAAAATATTTACTGTTGCACTGTTGCCGGGCTTACCTCTCACATGCCCCACACCAGCCAGATATAGATGTATCCTGCCAGAACTGCAGACAGGGTAAAGGGCACACCTACACGCAGGAAATCTCTGGTTGTGACGGTCTCCCCATTTTTTCGCAGTATGCCTATGGCGGTGATATTTGCGGAGGCACCGATGGGAGTCAGGTTTCCGCCCAGAGTGGCTCCGCTGAGCAGACCGAAGTAGAACACATAGGGCTCAGCGCCCATGAGGGCGGCTATACCCTGTACCACCGGCAGCATGGTCGCCACATAGGGGATATTGTCTATGAAAGCGCTCAGCAGCACCGAAACGGCAACGATCAGTGTATACAGCATAAAGGGACTGTCTCCGGCCAGATCGTAAAAGATTCCGGCGGCAGCGTCAATAACGCCGGCGGAGCGTATGCCCTCAATGACCATGAACAGGCCGAAGAGGAGCAGCAAGGTCTCCTTATCCAGCTCCCGCAGCACCATCTTCAAAGGCAGCAGGGCTTTATTCTTAACGCAGGCACGCACCACGCCCACCAGGCACAGCAGCATGCAGCTCAGCCCGCTGCGGAGATTATACACCGCCAGCAGGAAGGGGTCCTCCGGTGCGGGCAGGAAGGACACGATAATAAGCAGCAGCACTGTAGCTATCATCAGATAGCTGGGGAAATAGTCCTCCACTTCCGTCTCCACTCTGGCGCTGATCGGGGTCTTGTCATGGCGAAAGAGGAACATCAGTACGAACACAGAAGCCAGAGCTCCCAGCTCCACACCCCAGAATATACCGGGCTTACCCAGCATCCAGAAGAAGTCCATGAAATTCATCCCCGCAAAGCCGCCCAGGAGCATACTGGTGGTATCCCCCACCATGGTTGCCGCCCCCTGAAGATTGGAGGACACAGCGATGGCGATGAGCACCGGCACCGGGGATACCTTCAGTTTTCTGGAGATTGCCAGTCCAACGGGGGCTACCATGAGCACCGTGGCCACATTGTCAACAAAGGCGCTTATCACACCGGCGAAAAGGGCCAGTGCCGTCACCGCCCACATGACGTTCGGTGTCTTTGTCATCATCAGCTCCGCCAGACGGGCAGGCATTTTGCTTTCAATGAACAGGCTAACCAGGCCCATGGTGGCTGCTATCATCATAAGTACGTTGTAGTCCACCGCCGAAAGAGCGGAGACCAGTCCCATATCAAACAGGCCAAGATAGCCCATGACGATAAAAATCGCAGCGGAACTGAGGGCTATCCACGGCCTCCATGCCTGGAAAGCCAGCATGAGCACATAGGTCAATGCAAAAACTACAAGCGCAGGTATCAAGTATCTACCACTCCTTGAACTGGATATTTGCTGGCATTATAACATCTTTTTCATTAAGATGCTGCAAAGAATTTTAATTAAATATAATTCGTTATTATTTATTATTCTTTAACTAATTTTTCCCGGCTTATGATATAATTTGACTATGATAATTCTGAAAGGCAGGCAGACAGATGAATGTACAGGCAGATGTCACGGATCTGATACCCCTTGTTCCGGCAGCACACCAGGCTAACAGCGAAGTTGCCCGGCGCATGCTGGAAACCGCCGTGGAATATAAGGAACTTCGAATGATGTATTCCTGCGCCATTAAAGAGGTGCAGACAAAGTTTGAAGTCCTGAACACAGAGTTTAATATTCTCTATAAGCGAAACCCCATAAACTCCATGCATACCCGGCTTAAAAGCAGCTCAAGCATAATGGAGAAAATGCTCCGCAAGGGCATAGAGTTCTCTCTGGAAAACCTGGAAGAGCATATCCAGGATGTAGCCGGGATACGCATCATATGTTCCTATGTGGACGATATATACACACTGGCCGACGCTCTCACCGGTCAGGACGATATCACCCTTGTTGAAAAGAAGGATTACATTGCAAACCCCAAACCCAACGGATACCGGAGCCTCCACCTGATAGTCAGCGTTCCGGTATTTTTCTCCCAGCAGAAGCGGGATATGAAGGTGGAAGTGCAGATACGCACCATTGCCATGGATTTCTGGGCCAGCCTGGAACATCAGATAAAATATAAAAAGGAGATACCGGATCAGGAAAACATTGTTGCAAAGCTCAAAGCCTGCGCCGACGACATCGCCCGCATTGACGGTGAGATGATGGACATACACAGGCAGCTGGAGGCCTCGGAAAATGAGGAAGAAGAAGACGACAGCATACTTGTGATGCTCAGGAAGCTGGATACACCTATATCATAAAGACAGAGCCGCATACCTTTTGTGGGTATGCGGCCAAAAAATTGTTTGCCCGTATTGTAATATTCCGGCAGCTGGAGTAAAATCTTATCAAGAGGGTATAAATTTTTTTAAATTCAGGCCGCCTCGGCGGCAACATGGGAGATGTGCATATGAACGTTGAGCTTCGCGACATTATGAAAGCTGCCGAACGGCTCAAGCCTATCCTGCACCACACCGAGCTGGATATGTCCTCCACCTTTTCCAGCATGACAGGGGGCAGCATCTATCTCAAGTGCGAAAACCGACAGAAGACCGGCTCTTTTAAAATAAGAGGAGCCAGCAACAAAATTGCCTCTCTGGTAGAGCAGGGCCAGGTCAAAGCCGTGGTGGCCTCTTCCGCCGGGAACCACGCCCAGGGCGTGGCTTATGCCGCAAAAAAATTCGGCATTCCCGCCACCATAGTTATGCCTGAATCAGCTCCAATCGCAAAGGTCCAGGCCACTGAAGGCTACGGCGCAAAGGTGGTGCTGTCCGGAGCCTGCTACGATGATGCCTACACCAAGGCCAGGGAGATATGCGACAGCGAGGGAGCCACCTTCCTGCATCCCTACAACGACCTGGAGGTCATTGCCGGCCAGGGCACCCTAGGTGTGGAGATACTGGGTGATCTGCCCACGGTGGATATCATCGTCGTCCCCGCCGGCGGCGGCGGGCTGCTTTCCGGCGTGGCCGCCGCAGTAAAGCAGCTCAATCCCAGAGTAAAGGTCTACGGAGTGCAGGCCGAGGGTGCCAACGCCATAGCCCGCAGCTTCCGGGAAAAACGTCTGGTCACCACAGAGACCGCCTCCACTATAGCCGACGGCATAGCCGTTAAAGCCCCCGGAGATATTACGGTTGATATAATAAACCAGTATGTAGACGGCGTTGTCACCGTGTCCGACCGGGAAATATCCAGCGCCATACTTCTTCTGATGGAGCGGTGCAAGCAGATTGTGGAGCCTGCCGGAGCAACTTCCCTGGCAGCGGCGCTGGGCGGCAAGATAGATGTAGAGGGGAAAAATGTCGTATGTCTGCTGTCGGGCGGCAATATCGACGTGAGTTTCATCCAGAACATTATCGAACAGGGCCTGGTTGCCAGGAACCGCAGGCTCAAGTTTATTGCAAAGCTTATAGACCGTCCCGGCAGCCTGGTACAGTTGCTGAACGTGCTGGCCCAGTCCGGGGCAAACGTCCTGACAGTGCAGCATGATAAACTGATGCTTGGCCTAAATCCCAATGAGACCTATGTGCGCATAGCCTGCGAGGTAGGCGGCAAAGCTCACGGCAGCCGGGTAATGAGCGAGCTTAAAAACCACGGCTACCAAGTGGAAAGCGACGAAATGTAACAGGCACTTATGAACATAATTATCCCACAAAAATCGAAAAGGAGAAACAAGCAATGAAAACCGTATCCACAGAAAAGGCCCCCTCAGCCATAGGCCCCTACTCCCAGGCCCAGATAAGCGGCAATTTCGTATTCTGCTCCGGGCAGATACCCATTATTCCTGAGACCGGGGAGCTGGCCCAGGGTCTGGAGAATCAGGCAAACCAGGTGTTCAAAAACGTCTCTGAGCTTCTCAAGGCCGCAGGCTCCGACATCTCCAAGGTGGTCAAGAGCACGGTATTTATAAAGCACATGGACGACTTCGGCGCCATCAACGCCATCTATGCAAAGTATTTTACTGAACCCTTCCCTGCCCGCTCCTGTGTGGAGGTGGCGAGGCTGCCAAAAGACGTGCTGCTGGAATGCGAGGTCATCGCCGAGCTGTAACACGGTGTCTCAGGAAAAGGGATGGTCAATGTACCCTCCATTTTCTTTTTTACTGCTGTTGCGCAGATACAGATAAAGTAAGGACTGAATCTCATGAATGTATTTCTCACCCTGGCCTACCTCTTTTTTATCGGCTCGGTGCTGGGCTGGTGTCTGGAGCTGGTTTTCCGCCGCTTCTTCTCTTCAGCAAACCCTGAGCACAAATGGATCAACCCTGGCTTCTGCGTAGGGCCCTATGTGCCTCTTTACGGTTTCGGCCTGTGCATACTCTATCTGCTGGCCCATGTGGGGCAAATAAGCGGCATGGACTCCACAGTTGGCGGAAGGTTGCTGATGTTCCTTTGCATGGCGGTCAGCATGACCGCTATAGAATACATAGCCGGTATCCTCTGCCTGAAGCTCATGAAACTGCGTCTCTGGGATTACAGTAAGATGTGGGGCAATGTGCAGGGACTCATCTGCCCGCTGTTTTCCGCCTTCTGGGCAATACTGGGAGCAATATACTATTTCCTCGTCCATCCTTACATTCTTTCCGCTCTGGACTGGCTGTCCAACAATTTGGCCTTCTCCTTCGTTATAGGCTTTTTCTTTGGAGTGTTCACCATAGACGTGGTCTATTCCAGCCAGCTGCTGGCCAAGTTGAAAAAATACGCCGACGAGAACGATGTCATCGTCAAATACGAGCATCTCAAATCGGAGATCCGCAGTGCCCAGGAGCGGGCTTCCAAACGGGTTTATTTCATGTTCGCCTTCCGCTCCGACCGGTCTCTTATCGAGAACCTGCGTGAGGGCCGCCGCTCCATGGAGAAAATTCGCCGCAAAATCAAGGAGCGCTGAGCCATACTTTCGCCGCTTTAAATTATGTAAATTTAATTATGTAAACTATACATTTTAAAGGAACTCCCTGTCCCAAGAAAGGACAGGGAGTTCCTTTAAGTTAATGAATTTTGTACTGAAGCTCTCAAAGCTCCGGGTAAAGTGGGAAGCTGCGGCAGAGATCCATAACCTGCTCTCTGGCCTTGGGCACCGCCGCCTCACCTTCGTTTACCAGGCTTGCAATGATGCGGCCAATTGTGCGCATCTCCTCTTCCTTCATGCCCCTGGTTGTCACGGCAGGTGAACCGAAGCGCATGCCGGATGTCAGCTTGACGGACTGGGTATCAAAGGGAATGGTATTCTTGTTGGCTGTGATATGGGCCTCGTCCAACAGTTCCTGTACCTCCATGCCGGTCCTGCCCTTGCTCATCACATCACAGAGCATCAGGTGGTTATCGGTACCGCCGGACACCAGGCGCAGCCCCTGGGCCATAAGTTCGTCGGCCAGGGCGGCGGCATTTTTTACCACCTGCTTCTGGTACTCCTTGAACTCCGGGGACAGGGCCTCCTTGAAGCATACGGCCTTGGCTGCAATAGTGTGCATCAGCGGGCCGCCCTGAGTGCCGGGGAAAACTGCGCTGTTTATCTTCTTTTTAAGCTCCTCCCCGCAGAGGATGAGAGCTCCCCGAGGGCCTCTAAGGGTCTTGTGGGTAGTAGTGGTGACTACATGGGCATAAGGCACGGGGCTGGGATGCACCCCGGCGGCCACAAGTCCGGCTATGTGGGCCATGTCCACCATAAGATAGGCTCCCACCTCATCGGCTATTTCACGCATTTTTTTAAAGTCAATAAAACGAGGATAGGCACTGGCGCCGGCTATTATCAGCTTGGGCTTGCATTCCTCCGCCCGGCGGAGCACATGCTCATAGTTTATTGTCTCGCTGCCTTCTTCCACACCGTAGAAGCAGGCATTGAAATATTTGCCGGAGATAGAGGCCTTGGAGCCGTGGGTCAGATGCCCGCCGTGGCTCAGATCCATGCCCAGGATGGTGTCGCCGGGCTGGAGCAGAGCGAGGTATACCGCCATATTTGCCTGAGAACCGGAATGGGGCTGGACGTTTGCGTGCTCTGCACCAAAGAGCTTTTTCGCTCTCTCTATGGCAAGCTCCTCCACCTCGTCCACATACTGGCAGCCGCCGTAATACCTGGCGCCGGGATAGCCCTCGGCATATTTATTGGTGAGATGGCTGCCCATAGCCTCCATGACTGCAAGGGATACAAAGTTTTCAGAAGCGATGAGCTCTATATGATCTCTCTGCCGCTCCAGCTCCCTCATCATGGAGGCATAGATTTCCGGGTCCTGCTGCTTTATCTTTTCATAGCTCATTGGGATATACCTCCGGTGTTTTCGATAATATTCCCGAATATTATATTACATGCCCGTGTTTTTGGCAACATCCATTATCTGCCCAAATATGCTTGCCCTTTGGCTGAACAAATGGTAAAATTAAATATAATTTTTCGTAAACTACAAATCAATTAAGGAGGTAAGGCATTGAAGAAGTTTTTAAAGGTGCTGGTTCTGGTGTTGCTCATTCTGGTTCTGGCCCTGGCAGGTCTTGTGCTGTGGCTGACGGTGACGGAATACAAACCCGATGATGTGGAGCAGCTGACAATCGAAGGCGAAGCAGCTTCACCGGATAAGGCGGCCGTCGGAGAGGAGCTGAAGGTACTCAGCTGGAACATAGGTTACGCCGGTCTCGGTGCCGAAAGTGATTTCTTTATGGACGGCGGCAAGGACTCCCGCTCCGCCGACGAGGAAAAAGTGCTGGAGTATTTGGAAGGCATACGGGAAAGCCTTGAGCTGGCCGATGCAGATCTGGCCATGCTCCAGGAGGTGGACATCGACTCCGGGCGCACTTATCGCATAGACGAGAGAGATTATCTCTGTCTCGGCTATGGTGTCCATGCCCTGAACTATGCCTGCGATTTTGTACCCATTCCTCTGCCCCCACTTGGCCGAGTACACAGCGGGCTCTATACCACGACTTCCTCTCTGGAGATAAGCCGGGCTGAGCGCATTTCCCTTCCCTGTCCCTTTGAGTGGCCGGTGAGCACCGCCAATCTGAAGCGCTGCCTGCTGGTCTCCTACATTCCTATAGAGGGCAGCGACAGGGAACTGGTGATGGTCAATCTCCATCTGGAGGCCTATGATGACGGCGAGGGAAAAATCGCCCAGACCAATATGCTGAAAAATATCATCGAGGGCGAATATGAAAAGGGGAACTATGTCATTGCCGGCGGAGACTTTAACCAGGTCTTCCCCGATGCACTGGAATTCTATCCCAATACTCACCCGGAAAACTGGATGCCTGGCGTGCTGGAAAAAGATATGCTGGAAGAGGGCTGGAGCTTTGCCTATGATCTGGATGTACCCAGCTGCCGTCTGCTGAACCAGCCCTATGATCCTGAGGATATGGAGAACACTCAGTATTACGTTATAGACGGGTTTATTATTTCCCCCAATGTGGAGCTGCTTGATGTGGAAACCCTGGATCTGGGTTTTGAAAACTCCGACCACAACCCTGTCATAATCAGCTTTTCCCTGGCCGGATAAGCAGCAGCGGATTAAAAAACTCTCTCTGTTTACAGAATATTGACAAAAATGCCCTGATTTTAATGTATACCAATATCAAGTCTGTCCCGGACATATATAGGGTCTGTTCTGAGAGAGGGAGGCAAAATGAAGCGTCAGTCCAAGCTTATACTCCAGTTCCTGCCAGGCATTATAGGCGGGATACTCATAATCCTGCTTTTCATTACCGGCCGGGAGATAGAGCCGGAATTCATTCTCCGCTATATTCCCGCCGGTCCGCTGCTGGCTCCTGTGATACTTCTGGCCATGTATGCCATAAAGAGCCTGTCTGTCTTTCTGCCCATGCTGCCTTTGCAGCTTGCGGCTGGGTATCTCTTTTCTCCTCCGGCAGCCATTCTTATAAATGCGGCAGGTTACGCCGTGGGCGCCTGGATATCCTATCGGCGGGGCCGCAGGGCCGGAGCCGAGGCCATTGACCAGCTTATGGCTGAGCACCCACGCCTCTCCAAAATCGTTTACGAAAGCACTGACAGCAATGTTTTTCTCTCTTTCCTGCTCCGGGTAATAGGGACCATCCCCATGGACGTGACCAGCATGTATCTGGGCTTTACAGGAGTGCCATTTCTCCCTTATATGCTTGCAACCATGGCCGGAGCTCTGCCCAAGATAGCGGCTATAACCATCATGGGGGACAGTATAACAGACCCCTCCTCCCCCTCCTTCATCATATCCGCTGCCTTTACTTTGGGCCTGAGCCTGCTGTCCACTCTGTTCTTTTACCTGTATAAAAGGCACGGTTCCTCCCATAGGGATGACAGCAGCAAATAATGATAAAGCACGGCTCCCCCTATACCGCTATAAAGGCGGTATAGGGGGAGCCGTATTGTTAAAGTCCAATAGTCTTTTTCCTGAAGTCTGTTCCGGGGAAACCCCGGAACAGACTTCATACATTTAATGAGCTTTCTTACTTGGTCTTGCCCTGCGTCCAGCCGGTGTTCCCGTCGGTAAACCGCAGGTTCTTCAGATTCAAATGATAGGCTGTATTCATCGTAGCCGGTGAGGGGAAGCCTGCGCTGCCGCCGGTGGCACAGCCGCCCACATACTGGAGCAGGCTGTCCCATATGGGCTCATCTGTTTTTTCGGACAAGGTGCTGAGGGTCGGGCTTGCCGGATTTTCCTCGCACAGGTCGGTGCACTCATGGAGATACTGGGCGCCACGGGTCAGGGAAGTTGTGACCTTGTAGCCGCCGCCCTCCTTAAGTTTTCTCGCTATTGCCAGCAGGGTGCCCAGGGCCAGTATAAAGCCGGGGAAATAGTCCAGAGGCACGCCGTTGAGGTTCACCGGCTTTTCCAGGCTTCCGTTTCTCACGGACAGTCCGGTGATATCCTCGGCAAGAGGTGCCCAGCCCGGACGCTCCTTCCACACACTGTCGGAGAAGCACATGAGATTTGAATATATCACATTTGGATTTAGAGCGCGGATATCCTCCTCGGACAGGCCGAACTTGTCCAGAGCGCCGTTCTGATATGAATAGGTGACGACATCGGCCTCTTTTATAAGTTCCTTGGCTCTTCCAAGCTGCACCGGGTCATTGAAGTCCAGCTGGATGGACTGCTTTCCTGCCCAGCCGTCAAACTCCAGCATGGCCTGTTCCTGGTTCATATAAGTCCCACGGCGTATCATCAGCACGTCGGCACCATACTCAGCCAGAATACGGGAGCAGGCGGGACCTGCAATAATGTGGGTCAGATCCAGCACTTTGATGCCGGACAGAGGGCCGCGGGAATTGGGCTTGCCCCAGTCAGGCACCGGGCCTTCGGCTTCTTTATCCTGGCGGATAAGCGGCATGGCCTTTACCGCCTTACCCACTTCGCTGTTCTCCCACTCCTCACGGCTGCGGATCATGCATCCGCAGGTCTCGCAGTCAAAGGCCAGTTCCTCCAGTTCCAGGGCAGTGTAACGGCTGACTACCTCAGCCAGCTCCTTGCGGTCTTTTTTGGTGGAGAGCATGGAGTACTGCTCCGAGGGCTTGGACAGGCCCAGAGCCTTTACCAGTTTTTCCTGCTGGCTCTGATAATACACGTGGAAGGAGACGTCTCTCCCGTCTTTTGCTCTGTATTTATAGAAAGAACCGTTGAGAGCATTATTAACCATGGAGGCAGACTTCACACGGGCCTTTTTGAATTCCTTTCCCTTGTGGTCGGCCATATAAAGGCGGATCGCCTGAAGGCCGGCGAAGGCCACATCGCACACGGTCTCTGCTCCGGAGACATCATCGCCGCGAAGCTGCCCTATCTCAGTGGCTACCGAGCTGCAGGCAGCCAGCACGGCGGCTATTGCCGGGGTTTGCAGCACTGCCTCGTCCTTGAATAGCTTCTTCACGCCGGGCCTGCGCTTGGCCAACAGCGCAAGGGCAAATACGCCGGGGAAGGGGTTTGATTCGTAGCAGGCCCTGTTGAACTGAGCCTCCCGCTTTGGATTGGCAACAAAGGTGGTAGGTATGGGTTTGATATTGAAGCGCTTTACCAAGTCTTCAAAAACGATTTGGGATTGCTGTGCTTTTTTTGTCATTACCGATTGAGTTGACATGATTCATACCTCCTTGGAAATCATGCTTCATTATGTGGTTACAGATTATACCATTTTACTGCCAACATTTCAAGCCGGGCAAGCTGAGCTTATGGGAATATTCCGATCCTTAAAAGCTTTAAACATCTCCCAATGCTGATGGAAAAATTATCTTCTAGATTCATACTGACGGCGTAAATCTTGATAAACCTGAAACCTATTTCTGACCGGGAACAATCAGCCTTTTCAGCAGTCATATAAGTGAAGGGAAAAAAATTCAAGACTAAGATACGCCGCAAAAAATTTCCAGATATTGAGAAAAAATTAAGAAACTTTTCATTCACCATAACGTCTATTATGATAAACTAAGATACAGAGGTCATACAGAGAAAAGGAGACCGGATATGTCACGCTATACCAATGAAAATTACGGGCGGCACCTGAGCCGCTCCGGCAGCCGGAGAAGTGTCCGGCGCAGGCGCGGGAAACACTCTCTTGCAGTGTTTATGCTTCTGATTTGTATGTTGATAACAGTCTCCGCAATAGGCTCCGCCCTGGAGCTGTGCATGCCGGATGCCTTTGCCGAGGAGGACATCATGCTTCCTCTAAGCAGCGCACAGCCAATAGGCAGTCCAGCCCAGGACCAGGACTCTGGGTTTGCTTCTGATCCGTCTCAGGGAGCCGGTGCGGATGAAACAGCCGGAAGCACCATACCCGCTCAGGATACCCAGGGCCAGACGGCAGGCTATGACTACTCCCGGCCTGTGCCCCAGTCCCCCGCAGTGGACAGCAGTTATTTTGACGATGCAGTGTTTATAGGAGACTCCCGCACCGAAGGCATGATAACTGCCACCGGGCTTTACAACACAAAAGCCTTTACCCACAAGGGTCTAACCGTGGACACCGCATTTAAAGATCTGGTAGTGTGTATCGACGATAAATACTACACCGTGGCTGATGCCCTGAATTATACCAGTTTCAATAAGGTATACATTATGCTGGGCATAAACGAGACGGGATGGATATACAGCAGTAAGTTCATCGAGGGCTATGGCAGGATAATCGACGCAGTAAGGGCCGCTAATCCCGACGCTACAATATACATACAGGAGATACTGCCTGTGTCCAACAGCGTGTCCTCCACCCATGACTACATAAAAAACAGCAAGATAGATGAATACAATCAGCTGTTGCAGCAGCTGGCGGCAGAGAAACAGGTATACTTTATAGATACAGCCAGTGCCGTAGCCGCCGAGGACGGAAGTCTGCCGGAGGATGCGGCAGTGGACGGCATCCACATGAAAAATTCCTACTGCCGGAAGTGGCTGGATTACCTCATGACCCATACCGTAAACTGATATATACACCAACAAAGGACGGAGCTAAAAATGAAAAAGATGAAGAAATTTCTGGCACTGATATTCATTCTGGCAGCGGTCGTGGCACTGGCCGCCTGCGGCGGCAAAAGCGGCAGCCCCATAGACGCCCAGGCGCTGGCAAATGAGCTGATGGAAAAGGTGGGCTTTGTGGATGAGCTGAACCAGATAAGCCCTGAAATGGTCTCCAAACTCTACGGTATAGACAATGCGGAGGAAGCTTATGTCTACATGGGCAGCGGAGCCACCGCAGAGGAAGTGGCAGTTTTCAAATTTGCCGACGAGCAGGCCGCTAAAGACGGCCTTGCCAAGGCTGAACAGCGCATTGCCTCCCAGAAAGACAGCTTCGCAAACTACATTCCTGAGGAAGTGGCCCGGCTGGACAATGCCGTTATAAAGCAGAGCGGTGAATATCTGGCCGTGTGTGTCTCCGAAGGCAGCGCCGCCTCGGATATAATTTCCCAGTATATGGGCAAATAAAATTGAACTCAAAAATCGGTCCGTGAGAAAATATCTCACGGACCGATTTTCATCTTTATTCTCCGTCCTCATAGATTGGAGTTTCAGACTTAAAATGCACGTCGCTTCCATCCCGCGAGAAGCTGACAACGCAGTCTTGGGGCTCGCCAGTCTCGTCTGAAAACCTGAATTTGACCTCTCCGTCCCCCAGGTATTGAAGCTCAGGCGGACTATATGGCCGAGCCTCCAGTCCGCAGAACTGACAGTGACCGTTTTTATCCATAAAGGCCAGCCTTAAATTTTCACTTTCCCTGTCCGTAAACATCACGACACCCACCAGTTCATATGCCCCGTCCGGTGCAGGTACGGAAGCTATCACTTCTTCAGCCGGGTTTTCCCTCAGAAAGACTGTGTTGAGTTCTTCCTTAGTCCACTGTGGCTGGGGAGAAGCCGCCATTTCTGACGAATCTGTATCCTCCGCCGTTTTCGTATTTTCGGCTGCCTCGGCGCCGGAGCAGCCGATAAGGAGCAAAGCTGCTGCCAGAATAAGAGCAACACTCTTTTTTGATTTCATTTTTATGTTCTCCCTCCCGGCCATTTCAGGACAACGGCTCCTGACTGAAGCATGCAGTCACGGCAAACACACCCTCATAGCCCAGTTTTTCATATTCCTCAGGATGTTCAAAATAATCAGGGTCATAGGATATGACTTCATTTTTATCCGTGAAGGTCTGTATCACCAGAGCTATATCCTCACCATATTCTATTTCTTTCCGCTGGGGCAGATATGCGGTAGTACAGCCCATGCCCTCCAGCTCTTCGTCTGCCTCTCCGTGTCTGGTACTGGCACTGAAGCCGGACTGGGTCTGCACGGCGATACGGCAGCCCGCCGTCAGATTCTCAAAGCTCAGGGCTATGCGTCCGCTGCTCTCATCCAGACGCTGACTGTCCAGCATATATTCCACCCACTGTCCATCCTCCAGCTTCCAGGTAGTTATTATCAGGCTCCGGACTGTGTCGTCGGCTGAAAAATCGAATATCGTCTGTCCTGTGGAATACGGCAGGCCCACATTATTCAGTGTGTCGTCGGCTGAAAAATCAAATATAGTCTGTCCCTCCATGCCGCCCAGCAGCTGAGCCATTTTCTTCTCATCCTCGTTCAGCTTGGCAGGTTCAATGTACATTTCATTCCCTTCCGCCGTCTTCCCGTCCCGCTCGCCCCCTTGGCCGCAGCCTGACAAAGCAAGCAGCATCAGGGCCGCCATCAGTAAAACAATGCCTCTTTTCATCTTTTAATCCTCCTGTTTGTCTATTTGCTGCTCCGGCAGCTTTTCCGCTTCCACTGCAGCCACCGGATTCCGGCCTCTGCCGAAAGCCACAAAGAGCAGCGGCGCAAGGGCGCGCAGAAACTCCGGCAATGGGTTTACGATATCCACACCCAGCCGGTAAAAAAGCTGAGGAATAAAGATGCTCCACTCGGTAAACTCTGACCAGTAAAGGGCAAACATTCCCTGTGCCTTATAGGCGATAAGGGTCACCACAGCATTCAGCACCACCATAACCAGAGCGGAAACAAGCAGTTCCCTTCTGCTTATTTTTCTGAAAAAGGCCAGGCCGCCTATGAGAAGGACAGCCATGAAAACAAGGGCAAATACTATAAGAGAGCGGGTGCTGTCGGAGCTGATGCTGCCGTCGGGCAAGGTCACTATGGCAAAGCGCAGCAGCAGGCGCACCTCCAGTTGAAAGCATATCCAGCTTGCAATCAGGCAATACAGTGGTACTTTCCACCAGTTTCTTTTCATGGCTGCATTATCCTTTCTATGTTCTATTTCGTTTTTCTCAAAAACGTAAGGGGGCGGTTCATTTCAGGACCTTCCAGCCCTTTGGCGGGGCAGAGATGTATCCGCTGCCCCGGAGCAGGAAACGCCAGGGATAGTCCGCCGCCTCCCCGGCATAGTCGATGTTTATCCTCTTATCGGTGCAGACCTCCGGCGTCTCCCCTTCTGCGGTCTCTATATACAGCTGATCGCCGCACAGGTCCATGCCGTAATGCTCCATGCCTATGCCCATTGCCTGGGTCAGATTCCCCGGCCCCTTGCAGAGCTTCAGCAAATCCTCCGTCCCTCTGCGCTCCTTCATCAGCGCCAATCCCTCTACCGGCTCCAAAGCCCGTATCAATATCGCCTCCGGTCTCTCTTTCAGGCTGGCCACTACGTTCATGCAGCTGTGCAGACCGTATATCCTGTACACATAGGCAAAACCTCCGGGGCCGTACTGTATGGCTGTCCGTTTGGTGCGCCGGGCCTTATAGGCGTGGGAACCGGCATCCTACGGGCCGATGTAGGCCTCCACCTCTACAATTATCCCGGCGGTAAGGCCCTCCGGGCTCCTGTGCACCAGCTTCTTGCCAATAAGCTCCCGGGCCACCGTCAGGCCGTCTCTTAAATAAAAATCTCTCTTCAGCTTCATCCCCGGATTCACCCGTCTTTCTCCGCCGGTCCCGTCTTTCAGCCGGGCCGTTTTTCATCTTGGATACAGGATATACGAAATTCATGGCAAAAGCAAGGGCAGCCCCGTCAGCAATTTCTGTAAAAGAAAAAAAATTTACATCGCTTTTCTCCCTTTTTCACAACAATACGTTGACAGCCTGCTCGGGGTATGCTACACTTTCTACAAGGTGTGAACGGATATTCACGAGAATGTCCGTTAAAGATTATCATTAAAAATCAGGAGGTATCACCATGGCTTACAACGGATTTGCCATAGACAAATATCTGGATGCCGACGAGGTCACCAGACAGCTGGACGAGCTTATCAAGAAACCCGTATATTCCATCCGTAAGGAGAAGCTGGATTATTATGTTCAGCACTATTTTGAAGAGAAATGCCCCAAATCCAAGGCTATGATAAGCGAGGCCAAGAAGGTCATTCCCGGCGGCGTACAACACAATCTGGCCTTTAACTACCCCTTCCCCATAGTTATCACCAAGGCCGAGGGCGCCAAGCTCTACGACCTGGACGGCAACTGGTATTACGACCTGCTCCAGGCCGGCGGCCCCACCATCATCGGCAGCAATATGCCCGCAGTTAGGGAAAAGGTGATAGAGCTGCTGAACACCTGCGGCCCATCCACCGGTCTGTTCCATGAATATGAGTACAAGCTGGCAAAAAAGGTGTCCGATCTGGTACCCTCGGTGGAGATGTTCCGCATGCTTGGCTCCGGCACCGAGGCCTGCATGTGCGCCGCCAGGATAGCCCGTCTCAAAACCGGTCACAAGAATCTGCTGAAGATGGGCGGAGCCTACCACGGCTGGTCCGACCAGCTGGCCTATGGCATCCGTGTTCCCGGCACCAAGGGCCTGCTCTCCAAGGGTGTGCCCAACTATGTTTTCAAGCACACCAATGAGTTCTTCCCGAATGACCTGGAGGATCTGGAGCGCAAGCTGAAGGCCAACCGTCTCAACGGCGGAACTGCGGCAGTATTTATCGAGCCTGTGGGCCCGGAGAGCGGCACCCGTCCCCTCAGCCGGGAGTTTATCCGCGGTGCGGCCAAGCTCACAAGGGATTACGGCGCTCTGCTGATTTTTGATGAGGTTGTGACCGGCTTCCGCATAGGGCTCAGCGGCGCCCAGGGTTACTTTGGCGTCGACCCCGATCTCACCATTTTCGGCAAGATAATCGCCGGCGGATATCCCGGTGCCGGCGGCATCGGCGGTCATGCCGACTGCATGGCCCATTTGGGTGCAGGGCTTGACTCCTCCGGCAAGAAGGTCTCCAAGGCCATGTGCGGCGGCACTCTGGCAGCCACCCCCATATCCTGTGTGGCAGGCTATTACACTCTGTGCGAGATCGAGCGCACCAATGCCTGCGAGGTGGCCGGGCGCATGGGCGACCGGCTCACCAAGGGGCTTCAGGAGCTTATCGCCAAATACTCTCTCCCCTTCGTGGCCTTCAACCAGGGTTCCATTTGCCATCTGGACAGCGTTGGTACCATGCACTTTGCAATTGACTGGAAGAAGCCCTGGACCATCCCCGGCATTCTCAAGGAAACTGGCATACGTCAGAAGGAGATGGAGCATATGGGAGCGGCTTACATGGCCGAGGGCATAGTCACTCTGGCCGGGTCCCGCCTCTACACCAGCGCAGCCTATACCGAAGAGATGATAGACGACGTGCTCAGCCGCTTCGACCGGGTCTTTGCCAACTGCGGCAGGGTGGAGGTGTAAAATGTATTACACTGAGGCCCAGGCCAGGGAACTTGTGGTTCAGGCCGGCCATATGCTGCTGGAGCGGGGGCTTGTTGAGCGCACCTGGGGTAATATCAGCGCACGCATATCCGAAAACCGTTTTGTCATTACCCCCAGCGGTCTGTCCTACGAGTCAATGAAGCCGGAGTATCTGGCCATCTACGATATCAGCGACGGCAGCTGGCTGGGTCCGTGCAAGCCCTCCAGCGAAAAGGGCATCCATGCCGATGCCTACCGGCTCAGGCCCGATGCGGCCTTTGTCATACACACCCACCAGGACATGGCCAGCATCTGCGGCATAACCGGGCACAGCCTTGAATCCGACGAGCCGCTGCTGGGAGACAAAGTCCCCTGCGCAGCCTATGGCCTGTCCTCCACCAAAAAACTCCGCCGGGCGGTGGCGGAGGAATTGGAGAACAATCCACAAAGCAAGGCCATACTCATGCGCCGCCACGGCGTGCTGTGCGTGGGAAATGATATGGAGGAAGCCTTCAATCTGGCTGATAAGCTTGAGGCTCTGTGCTCCAGGCGTTTTACAGCTCTTGTGAAAGCTCCCGCTGAAACGGCCCCCATTACGGAGCTGGGGAACAGTTTAAGGGACGGGGACTATTTTACCCTTGAGCTGGGCGGCACAAAGCGCACATGCAGCATCTACCGCAAAAACGGTGACACCGCCGCAGACCTTCATGCTGCTATATACAAGAACTCCAACGCTCAGTGTATACTGCACAGCCGGGACAGCTATGTCCGTCAGGTCAGCTGCCGACTCAGACACATGCGGCCCATGCTGGACGACCTGGCACAGATAGCCGGAGCAGATATTCTATGCGTTCCCCCGGAAGAGGAGCAGGTCCTCAAAGCCCTGAAGAGCCGCAGTGCGGTTTTGATAAGGGAAAACGGAGCCCTGTGTATAGGGGATGCCCAAGACGAAGCCAGAGCAGTGCTTCGCCTGCTGGAAAAGGGCAGCCGCGCTCAGTCCTATGCCTGGGCCGTTGGTGGCTGCCGCCCTCTCAGCTATGGCGACGCCATGCTGCAAAGAATCGTCTTTGTAAAGAAATATTCCAAGAAGAAGCAGTGAGGGGAGCCTATGCTGAAGAAGTTCAGTTCTGAAAAGCTGGAGGATATTCTGGAGACCGGCATAGAGATTTTTGCCGACAAGGGGCTGCACGGTGCCAGCATGGCTTCCATAGCCCAGCAGGCCGGCATAAGCGTGGGCGTGCTGTATAAGTATTACTCCAGCAAGGAGGACTTCTTCCGGGCCTGTATGCGCCACAGTCTCAGTTCCCTGGAGAATCTGCTTCAGGAAGTCACTTCCAGAGAGGACAAGCTTCTCAACTACAGCCGCCAGCTCATCCGGGCCCTTCAAAGGTTCTCAGCCCTGCATCCAAGCCATATAAGGATGTATCATCAGATAACCGTCTCCAGCGGGGAACCGGCAAAGCAGCTTGCCGCAGAGATTGAAGGGCTCACTTCCCGCCTGTACACTCAGCTAATTGCCGAGGGACGCAGCAGCGGCGCACTGCGCCGGGACATTGAGCCTGGGCTTTTTGCCTTTTTCTTCGACAATCTGCTCATGATGCTCCAGTTTTCCTATTGCTGCGATTATTACCGGGCTCGCTTTGAGCTTTACTGCGGCGGAATACCTGAGGACAAACTGGTGGAAGAACAGCTTGTCAGGTTTTTGGAGTCCGCCTTTACCTTTGAGGAAAGTGCTGTCCCCCACGGGGATTTGTGAGGTGAAATTAATTGACATACGTACTGGCATATGATATAGGTACCACAGGAGTTAAAACATGCCTCTTCTCCGTAGACGAGAGGATAGAGCTTATCGCCAGCAGCCAACAGGGCTACGGCCTGTACATATTGCCCGGCGGCGGGGCGGAACAGGACAGTGATGAGTGGTGGCAGGCCATGTGCTCCACCACGAAGGAGCTTTTTTCCAGGGTGGACATCACTCCATCCATGATATCCGGCATATCCTTCTGCTCCCAGATGCAGGGCCTGGTTTTGGTGGACAAAGAGGGCGCTCCGGTACGCCGCCCCATGAGCTACATGGACCAGAGAGCAAAGGAAGAACTACGCAAAGGTCTGGCTTACGGCGTGCAGATAGCCGGGGCCAATGTGGGCAAGCTTCTCACCAGTCTGCGCCTAACGGGAGCAGTCTCCAGCAGCGTGAAGGACCCTCTGTGGAAATACAAGTGGGTTCAGGCCCATGAGCCGGAGAATTTCAGCCGGGTCTGGAAATGGCTGGATGTGAAGGAGTATCTCATTCTACGCTGCACCGGCGAAGCCGTGATGACCAGGGACAGTGCCTTCTCTACCTTCCTCTACGACACCCGTAGGGATCGTCGCTGTTGGAGCGACAAACTCTGCTCCATGTTCGGAGTAAATCCGGAGCATATGCCCAGGCTGGCAGAGGCCACGGAGCAGGTTGGCACACTCACTCCCCAGGCAGCTACCGAGCTGGGTCTCGCCCCGGGAACACCAGTCTTTGGCGGCGGCGGAGACGCCGCCCTCATCGGCGTGGGTGCCGGAGCCACCGCCCTGGGCAGCACCCACATCTACTGCGGTACCTCCGGCTGGGTCTCCACTGTCTGTTCCAAACAGTTGGTGGATGTAACAGCCATGATAGCCGCTATTGTCGGAGCTCAAAGCGGCCGCTATAATTACTTTGCAGAAATGGAAACGGCGGGCAAATGCCTGGAGTGGGTGAAGGATCACCTGGCACTGGATGAGATAGGGATTTACCTGCAGAAAATGGATGTGGCCGAGAGCCAGGAGGCGGTATACACCAGTCTCTACGACTATATGACCGAAACGGTTAAGGAGGTTCCCCCCGGTTCCCGCGGCGTGATATTCACTCCCTGGCTCCATGGCAACCGCTGTCCCTTTGAAGACCCCAGTGCATCGGGGATGTTTTTCAACATCCGTCTGGACACCGGTAAGACCGAAATGATAAACGCAGTCCTGGAGGGCACGTGCTTCCATCTGCGCTGGATGCTGGAGTGTCAGGACAAGAAGCTCAAAACCTCGGATACCCTCCGATTTGTAGGGGGCGGAGCCCTCTCTCCGGTGACATGCCAGAGGCTGGCTGACATCACCGGCCGGAGAATTGAGGTCGTTGCCAGTCCCCAGAACGTGGGTTCCGTAGGCGCCGCGGCAGTGGTGGCCGTGGGCCTTGGGCTTATCCCTGATCTGGACGTGGTGAGCCGCTTCATTCCTGTTGCCGCCGTGTATGTTCCAGACATGGACAGGCACAGCGCCTATGAGCCCTATTATCGAGTCTTCAAAAATCTCTACCGGTCAAACCGCAGCAATTTCCGCAGTCTCAATAATATCCATACTTGATTCACGGGAGGAACTTGCATGTCCAAAAAAGAAGTCATTCGTTCACTGAAGTTTCTTATGTTCTCTGCCTCGGCTGGAATAATAGAGATAGCGGCCTTTTCCATTCTCAACGAACTGACCCACTGGAGCTACTGGCCCTGCTACCTGATTGCCCTGGTGCTGTCGGTGCTGTGGAACTTTACTTTGAACCGCCGTTATACCTTTCAGTCTGCCAACAACGTGCCTCTGGCCATGGTACAGGTCCTAGGCTTCTACTGCGTGTTCACTCCCGTCTCTACCATTCTTGGCAATTACCTGGCAGGCACCCTCATGTGGAACGAATACCTGGTCACAGGCATGAACATGGCTGCCAATTTCATTCTGGAGTATCTCTACGACCGCTTCGTGGTCTTCCGCAAATCACTGGACACCAACAGCATTGCGAAAAAACATGCCGCCCAGTGAGGCACCGGTACATATATTTAAAGCCGCCCCGGCAAAAAAAGTGAACCGCGCCAGATTGTGCGGACAGCACAAAAAAGCCCCTGGTGCAGGAATATTGAGTTTTAGGAGGAGAGGCGTC
>OLRA01000640.1_pt1 | contig 47410 bp, 39 predicted proteins | sample 1673011 | NCBI WGS metagenome assembly OLRA01 (sample SAMEA3136746, study PRJEB25190) | human gut metagenome | reverse complement strand
GAGAAAGAGCCGGGTACCCTATGTTTTACAGAAAAGCAGAGAAAAAACTTGCAAGAGAACAGAGAAAGCTCTCCCACTGTGAAAAAGAAAGCCGGAACTATCAGAAACAGAAAAAAAGGGTAGCTTTATGTCATGAAAAGATAAAGAACCAGAGAAAAGATTTCCAGCATAAGCTCAGTAGGGAGCTTGCGGAAAGATATGATGCAGTATGTGTGGAAGATCTGAATCTGAAGGGAATGTCCGGAGGGCTGCACCTTGGGAAAGGTGTGCAGGATAACGGGTACGGGCAGTTTCTGTTCATGCTGGGATACAAGCTGGAAGAATGCGGAAAACATCTTATAAAAGTAGACCGTTATTTTGCATCCAGCAAGATCTGCAGTGTATGCGGACATAAGAAAAAGGAACTGGCATTGTCGGATAGAATGTATGTTTGTGAATGTGGAAACAGGATGGACCGGGATGTGAATGCAGCAGTCAACATCCGTGAAGAAGGAAAAAGAATCTATAAAGAATGTGCCTGACGGCACAAGAAAAAAATCCGTAACCGGATAAACATAAAAAACAAAACCGCGGGACACGCGGGGATAGCCTGTTTTAGCTTTGCCCTAAAGGGTAATCGAGCAGGAAGCCCCCACTTCAAAATCGTAAGATTTAAGTGGTGGGAGCATGTCACGACTTAAACATATCTATAATTACTTTTATCAGGAGAATCTCATGAGTGAAAAAGGATTAACCACCATCAATTTAAAGAAAATAAACCGCTCCAAGGTTTACCAATATATATACCAAACACACCAGACTTCCAAAATGCAGATCGTCCAGGACCTTCAGATGGGGCTTTCCACAGTAAGCCAGAACCTGAACCTGCTGGAAAAAGAAGGGCTTATTGACAGAAACGGATATTTTGATTCCACGGGCGGAAGGAAGGCCCAGGCTATCCAGATCACCTCGGATTTTCGGATTTCCATTGGTATCGGAATTCTGAAAAACATGTTCCATATCACAGCCATCGACTTATATGGAAATGCTTTTTATACAGAAACCATTGCTCTTCCCTATTCCAACACAGAAGAGTATTACAGACAGCTGACCGATAAAGTATGGGAATTCATCGCAGAGAATCACTATCCGAATGAAAAGATCCTGGGTATTTCCATTGCCACACAGGGGATCACTTCTCCGGATAATTCCACTGTGATCTACGGAAACATCATGAACAATACCGGAATGAAACTGGAGGATTTTTCCCGGCATCTTCCTTACCCCTGCCATCTGGAACATGATTCCAAATCCGCTGCTTTTCTGGAGCTGTGGAATCACCCGGAGCTTGACAGTGCTGTCGTGTTCCTTCTGAACCGAAACCTGGGCGGTGCCATTATCACCAATCATCAAATTCATCAGGGAAGTTCCATGCACAGCGGAACCCTTGAGCATATGTGCGTCAATCCTGACGGCCCTTTATGTTACTGCGGAAACCATGGCTGTCTGGAAACCTACTGCTCTGCCAACGCTCTGGAACAGTCTGCCGGGATGCCTGTGAAGGAATTTTTCCCTCTGCTCCGCGAAAAAAAATCCCCCCGGCTTGCTGAGCACTGGGAAGATTATCTGAACCATCTGGCCTTTGCCATGAAAAATCTGAACCTGATCATCGATGCACCGATCATCATCAGCGGATATCTGGCACCTTATTTTACAGAAGAAGATATTAATTATCTGTTAGAACACATCAACACAGACGCACCATTCACCCTGGACAGAAGCCAGATTCTGGTCGGCACCCACGGGCAGTATACACCTGCCATTGGTGCAGCTTTATATTATGTAGAGAAATTTACACAGAGCGTGTGAATACAGACATATTCACCTGAACCGGTCAAAAAAGCATGTCATACACAGCCAGACGGATACAATCTGATCCGCTCTGTCCTAGAGTATGACATGCTTTTTATTTTACTTATTATTTTTTCAGTTCTTTCAGCAGCTGCCCGATTTTTGACACAAACAGATCAAAGGCCACATTATTCTTACCGCTGTTGATCACAATATCTGCTTTCGCCCGTGTAGGCTCCACATACAGATAATGCATCGGTTTTACTGTGGTAAGATACTGATCGATGATTCCGTTTAAATCCCGTCCACGTTCCTCCACATCTCTGGAGATCCGTCTTAAGATCCTCTCATCTGCATCTGCTTCCACATAAACCTTGATATCCAGAAGATCTCGGATACGGGGATCTGCAAGAAGCAGGATTCCCTCTACCAGAATGACCGGTCTTGGTTCGATCTTCAGCACTTTGTCGGAGCGGTTGTGCTGACTGTAATCGTATACCGGACATTGGATGGTTTTGCCCTCCCTGAGTTCTTTGAGATGCTCGACCAGAAGATCGGTTTCCAGTGAATCCGGGTGATCGTAATTCACCTTCACACGTTCTTCAAAAGGAATTCCGTCCTGTCTGCGGTAGTAATTGTCATGATAGATCACCACCACATCGTCTCCGAAATGCTTCTTCAGTCTGTTTGTAAATGTAGATTTGCCGGAGCCTGACCCTCCGGCGATCCCGATAATAATACTTTCCATCGTCTCTTTACCTCTTAAGCTAGAATTCTTCCGCTGTGGATCCCGCAGGCTTCCCGAAGAGTTTTTCCGTATAGAGAAGCTTTTTCTTACACAAAAGCTGCCCGGTCGGTGTGCATCTCCTGCATCCGGTTCCGGACAGCTTTTCTGGTTATTTTTTATAAAGCAATCGTTCTGATCAGATCTCAGCCTGCTCCAGAAGTGCCGGGATCTTGGATTCCCATCCAAGTGCCATGATATGTACACCCTGGCAGTATGGCTTACACTCTTTGATGATACGTGCAGCGATCTCAACACCTGTGATACCAGCTTTTGTCTTCTCTTTGTCAGCTTTCAGCTCCTCGATCATCTCATCCGGAACATGAATGCCGGCAACGTTGTTGTTCATGAACTTAGCCATTCCAGCAGACTTCGGAATGATGATACCAACCTGTACCGGTTTTCCGAACTGTTTTGCTTTTTCCATAAATTTGATGAATTTCTCCGGCTCAAATACAGCCTGTGTCTGGAAGTAGTCTGCACCTGCGGCAACTTTTCTTTCCATCTTTGCAAGCTGAGCGTCAACGGAATCGCTGCATGGAGATACAACGGCACCTTTGGAGAATTTCGGAGGCTCGCCAACGAGCTGGTTTCCACCAAGGTCTACACCGGACTCAAGAAGCTGTACTGTATGAAGAAGAGATACAGAATCAAGGTCAAATACCGGTTTTGCCTGCGGATGGTCGCCCATCTTTGTGTGGTCACCTGTGAGGCAGAGGATATTCTCGATACCAAGCATAGCTGCACTTAAAAGATCAGACTCCAGTGCGATACGGTTTCTGTCACGGCATGCAAGCTGGAAGATCGGATCCATTCCGGCGTCTTTGAGAACTTTACACATTGCAAGAGATCCAAGACGCATAACCGAAGACTGGTTATCTGTTACATTGACTGCATGAACGCCTTTGAGATAAGTTTTGGCTTCTTCTACCAGTTCATCTACATGGATCCCTTTTGGCGGTCCTACTTCTGCAGAAACTACAAATTCACCACGGTCGAATAATTCTTTCATTTTCATATTATATTTGCTCCAATCATTTAAAATTTGGGGTACGGTCCACCTGCTCTGCTGCATACATTGCGGAATATTTCCGGTGAACCGTATCATAATTTAATTTGGCTTCTTAATAAATCTTTGCTTATTATTTCACTTCATCATCTGTAGCGAAATTATGGATCTGTGTCGGGCATTTCAGTGCGTCAAGGCGTCCGATTTCTTTCAGACGTCTGTAGATGCGCTCCCATCCACACTCCATATCACTGTCCACTTCGCATTTACCATTCTTGGAACCGCCGCACTGGCCGTTGACAAGACTCTTGGAGCATGCTGTGATCGGGCAGATCCCGCCAGTAAGGTTCAGATAACACTCACCACACTGGTCACATTTATATTCTAACGGTGTTACACCCTGGAAACCAGGTACTGGGTATGTATCGCAGGCTGCGCATACCATCTTGTCTTCCAGATATTCTGCGATGGTCTGTACACCAACACCACAGGAGAATACCAGGACCAGATCCGCTTCCCTGATCTTATCCATGTGTTTCTGAAGACGTAACTGCATATTTTCCGGATTACAGATATAATCCGTTGTCATGATCCCTGTCACATTTCCTTCAGCGGAAAGCTCCTTCTGAAGTTCAACAGCTTCTTTTTCCGGAAAACGAACTTCCTTGCATCCATGGCAGTTGATGATAAAAACTTTCTTTCCGGCTGCCAGTGATACGATAGTTTCTTTTGCTTTTAACTGGGTAATCAACATATCACTTCATCCCCCTTACTGCATTTTTTCCGGCTTTGATACTGTTAATGATCGGAATCTTGGAAGAACAGATATACTGACAGCATCTGCACTCAACACAGTCCATGACATTCATGTCCTTCATGCCCTGCCAGTTCTCTTCTTTCGCATATTTTACGAAATACAGAGGAGAAAGTTCCATCGGACATACGTCCACACAGCGTCCGCACTTGATACATGGCTGCTCTTTGGTCTCATCTGTATCAATGGCGATGATACCGTTGGAGCCCTTCATCATAGGTACCTCCAGAGTGTTCAGAGGGAATCCCATCATAGGTCCGCCCATCTTGACCAGAACATCGTCATCTGTAAATCCACCGCAGTAATCGATCAGCTCTTTTACGCTGGTACCGATCTTGATGATAAAGTTGCCAGGATTCTTGATCTTCTCGCCTGTTACGGTTGCAACACGCTCGATCAGCGGCATACCCTTCTGGATCGCATCGGAGATCGCTTTTACAGTACTGATATTATCTACGATAACGCCAACATCTGCCGGAAGACCGCCGCTTGGAACCTTTCTGCCCATGACACGCTTGATGAGAGTTTTCTCAGCACCCTGCGGGTATTTGGTTCTTGCAACAAAAACTTCCATATTTCCGATATCGGCAACTTTTTCCTGCATTAATTCGATCGCATCCTGCTTGTTATCCTCGATGACAATGATGCCCTTCTCAGCACCTGTTGTCTTGAGGATCGCTTTCAGACCGAAAATAATATCATCAGCAAACTCAAGGAGAACCTTATGGTCTGCTGTTAAATATGGCTCACACTCACATCCGTTGAGAAGGATGGTATCAACCGGTTTTGCAGGTTTCAGCTTGACACAGGTCGGGAAACCTGCACCACCCATACCAACGATTCCGGCTTCTTTTACGATCTCAATGATCTCATCCGGTGTAAGTTCGTCCAGGGCTTTATGTGGCTGTACGGATTCGTGCAGAGTATTTTTTCCGTCGGATTCGATGACAACTGCCATCACCTCACTGCCTCTTGTACCATGCATACGTGGCTCAACAGCAACTACGGTTCCGCTTACACTAGAATGTACCGGTGCGCTGATAAATCCGGCAGCTTCTCCGATCTTCTGTCCAACCTTTACTGTGTCGCCTACTTCCACGATCGGGTTGGCAGGTGCACCAAGATGCTGGGACATGGAGATCACAACCGTCTTCGGATCCGGGAATTTCTTCAGATCGATATGCTCGCTGAATTCCTTATGCTCTGACGGATGAACGCCACCATAGTATCCATTCAGTCTGTCCTCTCTGATAGACTTCACGTAATCATTGATCACCTTAAAGTTAACCTTGGAGTAATCACGTACCTGTACCGGCTGATTCAGGAACTCTTCCAGACGACCCTGTTTTGCCAGTCTCTGGTAGATCTTCTCCCATGCGCAGTCCTTGTTAGGATCCACTTCACATTTCCCGTTCTTTGCTCCGCCGCACTGTCCATTCACAAGACTCTTGGAACAGTCGACGATAGGACAGACGCCTCCGGTAATGTTCAGATAGCACTGTGCACATGCATCACAGCTCTTTTTGGTAAGTGCCATGCCGTGATGGCCTCTGTAGTTAAGGGTATTACTTGCTGCGATCACCGGCTTACCGGTCAGATCTGCAACAGTCTGGATACCAAGACCACAGGAGATCACAACTACATTCTCTGTACCTTCCGGCAGCAGATCCTGTAATTTTCTTTCTGTGTGCATCTTGTTGCACAGAAAATCGAATTTCGCACTGCCTGTGACGGTTTTTCCCTGCTCCGCAGCAAATTTCAGGAATTCCTCGCAATCCGGTTCGTCAACGGTCTCAAATTCCTTGAAACACTTGTTACAGGCGATTACAAACAGATTGTCCCTGCCGTTCAGCACTGATGCAAGCTCATCACTGCTTTTCAGCTTGTACTTAGTATAGTTTTCCAATTGCTCACCTTCCTTATAAAGATTATATCCTTATGATTATCTGCTCTTATCCGTTCCCTCCTTCTCTGCACTCCCAGGAAAGAAACAATAAAACCAAATAAATAAGTTCTTTGTTATTTGTTCAGCCCTTCGAAAATCCCGGTCCAAAAAAAGGCCGCAGTATTTCCTCTGACTGCTACAATAAATGTACCATAATTTGAACATATTATCCAGTTTTATTAGCTATTTTTATAAATTTATTCTATGATTTCATTCCAATCGTCTATGGATGTACAGATATTTGTACAACTTCTGTTATGCTACATGCGTTAGTTATATGCAACTTATATAATTTTGTTTATAAAATATCCTTTTTATGCATTGAGCATATTGCACAAGGATTTTATCTTTAACAGGGCAGATCCGAAAGGTGTCTTTTGTCATGGGGTAAGACGCTGTCCGCAATATTCACAGGTGCTCAGACGACCTTTTATTACCTGATTCTTTGCACCGCAGCTGGGGCAGGTAACTGTAATATAGATCTTCTCATTTACGCGTCTGTTCGGTGCAGTGATCATAATATAATTTCCTTCTCTGTCTATCTGGATATTCCGGATATATCCCCCCGCAATAAATTTTTCCAGCTTTTTCACTGCACCTTTTCCCAGTTCCTGCTCAAACTTTTCAAATGAGACAGTATTCTGGGCATAGGATTCAAACCAGCAGGCAATTTCTCCAGTTTTTTTCTTCTTTAATGCTTTTTGAATTTCCCGGAAGGTTGGATACAGAAACAGCAATCCAAGTATGATCTCTGTTGCTGCCATTCCCCAGCGCCCTTCACCAATATACTTCTCCGATGCGCCAATAGCTCCCAGGGAAAAAAGTATAAAAAAGCCACAAAGAACCCATTTCAGTTTCCCAAGTATTCCTGTTTTTTTATTTTTTTCTGTCAAAAAATCGCTCATGTCTATTTCCTCTTTCCTATTATTCAAAATCTTATGCTATATTTGTGAATGCTCCGTCAGCTCACGCCAAACTCCCTCTGTCCGAATATGTTTCTGCATTCTGTGGATCTTCTATTTCAGTGTGGTTACGATCAGTTTACTTTCCAGTGCAGCTGCTATCAGATCCTCTTTGCAGCTGTATCCCGCCTTGGCGATCATTTCCTGAAAATTCCATCTCACCCCAGAAGCAGAACAGTCCATTTTCCTTGCGATCTCGGAATATGACATCCCGTGGATATACAGGCGCAGCATCTCCAGCTGTCTGGGACTGATATCACCGCTTGTGATCCAGTTAAGTTCCACCTCCGGTGCCACATCCGGAAATACATGCTCCCCATTTAACGTTCTGTAGATCACACTCCGTATTTCCTCTTCACCGTGATCCTTATACCATAGACTGTCTGCACATCCGCTCTTTGCTCTTTCCAGCACCTTGGGATCGATCAGCGAAGTAACAACCAATACCTTTGTATATGGATATTTTTCCCTGATGATCTTTCCGGCACTCAGCCCATCATGATTATGAAATGTCTGCACATCCATAAGCACAAGATCAATTGCCGAGTAAGAGCAGATCTTTACAGCTTCACAGGCATCCGAAACTGTCTGGACATGTCGGAATTCCGGTTCCCGCATGATAATACTTTCAAAATACTTCTGCATGATCCTCTGATCTTCTACTATCAGTATCCGTACCATAGACTCCCATCCTTTCTGTCAGTGGCATTTTCAACACCAGACAAAACTCCGGCGAAAAAGAAACCTGCATAATACATTTCTCCGACTCCGCAGCTTTTCTCAGTGCAGACAGACCACCACCTTCTTCTGCATTTTTTTCAGGTGCATCTCCATCATTCGTTATCCGGATGCTGTATTCATTTGCACCTTTTTCTATCTTCACCAGAACTGTACTTCCATGGGCATGTCTGGCACAATTTGTCACACATTCACGGATCGCTCTGTCTGTCAGCAGCCTGTAGGAGGGATGCTGAGGGAAATCCCCGCTGATCTGAACATAAATTCCAAGTTCTTCTGCATGCCTGATCGTATCCGCGCATAATTCTTCCATATTCTCAACAGAAGAATCTGTAAGAATATAGACCAGATGCTTTAATGCAGATAGCTGTTCATCCATTTTATCCTGATTTTCTTTTCTTTCCAATATCCTGCGTATTGACAGAAGGCTTCGGCCAAAATTGTCATGAACCTGCATTTTCATGGCAAGTGTCTCCTGCTCTCTTATTTTATCTCCGATTTTTTCATACATTTCCTCTAGCTTATGATTCAGGATTTCCAGCTTTTCATTATTTGCTCTGATCTTTTCACCATTGTAATAAATTTCTGATACATTAACTGCCACTGTCTGCAGATATCCTGCACAATCCGGCTCCTGCAGACGATATTCCTGAAACATCCAGACGGAATCATCCGGAAAATAAAATACATTACTGTCACTGTTTAATCTGCGAAGTCCCTCTGCTTCGGATCCTCCATTTATTACTTTCCGCAATGCCTCATAATCCTGCAGATAGGAGCCTATCATTATCCTGCTCAGTTCATGCATCTTGGTGTTGCATAAAACGATCCTTCCAAGAGGATCCGAAAAACACACCCCACAAGGAACATCATCAACAGCTTCATTCACAGACCAGTAAGACAGAGAATGGTGATATCTGCGTCTCTCTCTCCAGATTGCCCAGCAAAGATAAAGCAACAATACCACCATCGCTGCCATCAAAACACTGACCGGACACATCCGGAGCATTAGCTGATATGCGCTTTCCCCCTGGCAATATCTGTGATCATTCATCAGGAACCCCATAAGCATAAAAGAAACTGCAAAAACAGTCACTGCTGTTATAATTTTCTTTTTCCCGTAAAAACAGGTTATCCTGATCAACAGAAGGATCAATTCCAGAATCAGGCAGATTTCAAGAAGGATCATCAAAAAATCCTGCATTGCCATACTGCATTCCGCAAAATCAGTCATCTTCCGCCTCTCTTTCTGAATACGATACATCCGATAAACCATTCGTTTTCATCTTCCTGCTGCACATTTAATTCCGGTCTTTCTGACATTAATCCCCGAAGATCTGCTTCTGCTACAATATGAACCGAGATCCGCAAAGCATCATCGATCTGCGACACACGGTAAAAAACAGACTGCATTGTATCAAACAATCGTTCCACAAGCCATTCAAAGGTATCATAGCATTTTAGTATATCATCTGCATTCAGCTACACTTCACCATTTTCGACATAATAAGCTGCCCGGATCTTACATAATTTTAAGCTGTCACAGGATTCCGCAAGACTCTGTCTGAGATCCTCCATTGTAAGCAGATTTCCGTCTGATGCATATTGTGTCAATACCAGATTTTTTCTTCTTTTTAAATATGTACCAACAACCACGATTTTTCCCAAGATCCGGTCATAGTGTTCCCTTGACTCCGTTCTTTCCAGCTCATCCATCAGCTGTGACAGCAATTCCAGCTGCCCGGCTGTCTGATTCTGTATCATGTTCAGCAGTCGGTTCTGTTCTTCTGTTTTTCTCCGCTCAGCTTCTTTCTGATAGGTTTTCTGCAACAGACGATTTCTGGCAGTCAGCTCCTCCTGCTGTTCCCGGATATCCTGATACTGATCCAGAAGCACCGAAATATCTTCTGACCAGAACAAATGTCCTCCTCTTATAGGAATATGGTTGATCCGGATTCCCTGTTCCTGTACAGCTGATCTGTTTATTACAATTTTACGCAGTTCCGGTGACAGCTCAGGAAAATCACCGGAATGATAATAACGCTGAAAGGAATCATCCGTAATCTCTGCATCCAGTCCTCCGGAGGTCTGGAATAATTCAAAATATCGATTGTTCGTCTGTATCAGGCCGCATAATATACATCCCTGGTAAATTGCCGCCATCAAAAGGCAGCATACCGCTGTCATATCTCCGGCAATTGTTTTGATCAGAGGCAGACGGAGTAAATTCCCGATATTCCATCCCAGAAGCAATATTCCCGGAATAACCGGCAGCCAAAATTGCTTTCTTCCCGGAATCCTGCTTTTTCTGATCAGCATGATTTCCATCCATATCAGGCAAAATATGATCCATCCCTGGATTACTATAAAAAGAATACCATAGCTGTAATCTCTATCTGAAAGCGGCGGCCGCCCGGAAAACCGAAACACCAGCTGATGCAGATCATTTGTAAAAACACTGATGATCAAAACCACCGCAAAAGCAAGCAAGGCAATAATTTTTCTGACTGTTTTCTCTCCATCCTTTTCCCCTAGAAACATCGCTGCTGCCAGTCCAAGGACCGGAATCAGGATCATCGGGATATAATACAGATACCAGCAGATATGTTCTCCAAGCGGATCATGAAAAATATGAAATTTTACTGTCCGTACAAAAAACCAGAAGACCATCAGACAGCCAATTGCAGTCAGACATCTGCGCGTTTTTCTATGCACTACATGCTTTTCCAGATAAATCACCCAGGCACAATACATTCCCAGATAAATACAGTTACGACACTGATCTGCGAGATTTCTCATAAAAACATTTTCCGGTCTTCCCAGCCTGCAGAAATACGCCAGCAATACACTTATCAGGATTCCTCCATACGACAGTGCCCTTTTTTTATTGTATGTCATGAAAATTCCTCTCTCATTAATACATCCCTGTGACAAGTATACTATAAAACTCTATTTTATTATATAGTTTTCAGAGAAATCATCCATTCTCAACCCTGTTGTCACAAACAGAGTGAACAATTCTGTCCACTCTGTCTATCATCACTCAAAATGGTCTTGGCTGGCCACAGTATTCGCAGAACCTTCCGGTATTCTCTGCACCGCACTGACATTTCCACAAACCGCCGGGCTGCTGCATTCCGGGTTGCTGTATTCCATTGTTCATATTCATACCAGGCTGCTGCATTCCGTTGTTCATCTGCATTCCAGATTGCTGCATTCCGCTGTTCATGTTCATCCCGGACTCCTGCATTCCATTGTTTATATGCATTCCAGGCTGCTGTATTCCGCTGTTCATATTCATACCAGGCTGCTGCATTCCACTATTCATGTTCATTCCGGGCTGCTGCATTCCAGATTGCTGCATTCCGTTGTTCATATTCATACCAGGCTGCTGCATTCCATTGTTCATGTACATCCCGGACTGCTGCATTCCATTGTTCATGTACATCCCGGGCTGCTGCATTCCGCTGTTCATGTTCATCCCGGGCTGCTGCATTCCATTGTTCATGTTCATTCCGGACTGCTGCATTCCGCTGTTCATGTTCATCCCAGGCTGCTGCATTCCAGCCGCATTTGGTGTCAGGGCGGCTATGATCTGATGACCTGTCTGCTCCACTTCCATCAATTCACCTCTGTTATCGCTGCTTATGGAAAAAGTATTCAAACGAAAATCCATATCATCAAACCATGGATTTTTTACCTTAATACGCATAGTATAATCAAATTCATACTTATATACCGGTGGCTGATAGCTTACGGTTTCTCCATCCTTTGTTGTATATGTTTCCTCGTTCTGCTGTCGCTCTACATCAACTCTGCACTGCACAACAGCGGATAAAGGAACTATATCCGGATTTTCATTGACATCCAGCTTCCGTGCAACAGTAAAATTCCCCTTATTGTCATCAATAAAAACATTGTAATTTCTGGTATTGATCTGACGTGTTATACAAAAATCCATTACGGCTTTTTTGTTTTTTTCACGATATTCCAGTTGACGTTTTATATCCTCTACCGTACTGTGCCGCCGGTCTTCAAACCATGGTGACAATTTTTTTGCACAATCCTTACACAGATTTCCGTCATCCAGTTTTCTGTTGCCTAATAAACCTATTTTCTCTCCGCAGATATCACAGATCTTCTTATCAAATAATCCCATACCCAATCCTCCTTCTTTTTATATTTGTGTTTTTGTTTATCTACATTATGCGTGAATGCTTTATCATTTGCACTAGCATCTCTGACAGTAACTGAACTCATCTCCACATCAATGGCAGGATTGTATCTGAAACAACAAAAATTATATTTCCAACAACTGATTCTCATCCTCTATCATTTTAATCTGCTCTGCAGTGTTCAGAACATTCAGCTGATATTCAGCAATTTCCTGTAAAATCTTAAAACGTTCTTCTTTTCCCTTTCCCTCTTTGATCATCTGCGCATTATGAGATTCCAGATTGGAAAGCACAGTCAATTCATTGATAGTTGCAAAATCTCTGACATTGTTCTTTTTTGCTAACTCTGGATTAGCTTCTCTCCACGCTTTTGCTGTAAATCCAAACAATGCCACATTTAATATATCCGCTTCTTCTGCATATGCCAGCCATTGTAGGTTATCCCTATAATTCATCTGTGGAATCAAATAATTCTTTACTGCATCCGTCTGGATCAAATAATTATTTTTTGTCAGAAATCGCTTAGCATTCCACTCACTTTTCTCAAAATTATTTTCTTCTTCCTTCAACCGCTGGAATTCTTTAATCAAATATAATTTAAAAACCGGACTGATCGCAGATGCAAATTCAAAAGCAATATCTTTATGCGCATATGTCCCACCATATTTTCCACGCTTTACACATAATCCTATAGCATTTGTTTTATTAATCCATTCCGAAATACTTGGTGTAAAAGTCAATAATCCGACCTGCTTTTTAAAGTGTTCAGATTCGAACACTTTAAATTGAGGATTATATATTTGCTCCCATACTGACAAATACTCTAATGTACCACGGTTTCTCAACCAATTTCGTACTACATCTGCCGCTCTGGCTGAATCCGATTTTGCCTTTGCAATGTCCGTAATACAAATATAATCATCCAGTTCTTGTTTTGAAATTGAAATTGCTACATCTTGTACATTAATTATCCTATTCTTCATTCACTTCTTCCTTTCCTGCAAATTTTTCCATTTTTATCCTATATGCTAATAATCTAAAAACATAATCTGGCATTTTTCTTGTTCCTCTTTCCCATTCCGTTACAGTTCTGTAAGGAATTCCGAAATACTCACAGAATTCTTTTCTGTTCATTCCAGTACTTTCGCGTAATTCTTTTATTTCATCTTTTATTTCCATATTAATCCCGTCTCCTAATATACACATTGTGTATATATCATAACATATTTTCCTATAAGTACAATATTTTAATCTGGCAGGCTCCTTTCCAAACAGAGTCTCCCCCACCCCACCTCCACATTCGGATACTCCTCATACCCGCCCACACGCTGTGCGCCTTTCCGCAGGTATGCCTTCACCTTTTCTCCATAAAGAAACGGATCATTTCCTTTCACGATTCCCCACTCCATAAGCAGAGCTGCGCTTCCGCTGACAAAGGGTGCCGCAAAGGAGGTTCCGGTGACAATGGCGTAGCCTCCGCCGGGAACCGGGGCGGAGATGGATACACCGGGAGCTGCGAGATCAGGCTTCCGGATCGGCAGGAACTGACTTCCCCTTCCGGAAAAATCTGCGTAGGCATTCTGTCTGGAATCATAAGCTCCAACAGAAATAACTTTTCCGGCAGTGGAAGGAATCGTCAAAGTTCCCACAGCCCGCGGAGAATAAAACCCGGTTCCGCGATTCAGTACATTTCCACCCGGCAGCCAGAGGAAATACTGCCCGGAGCGCACACGTTTTCCACTTAAAAGAACTTTCCAGACACCGCTGTCCACATAATTACCCTCAGGAATGAAATCTATGTAGATTTCCTGGGACAGCTGATAGGGACCGGGTTTTCCATAATAGATCAGAAGCTCTGTATTTTCCAGCAGATGCCGCTGTGGCCCCAGCCTTTCATATAATGGACCGATCCGTTCTCCGGACGGACTTTCCAGATAAATTTCCATCTCATCTTCATAATCCTTCCATAACTGTACATTTAATGTGGGCTCAAAAGCTCCCACCGCCAACTGGATTTCTTCTGTTTTCCCCTGCTGCAGGATTCCTCCTGCATGACAGGGCTGGCTGCCGTTATTTCCGGTTCCTGTAACGATCACAGTCCGCCCCATGGCCGCAACTGTATCAATATAGTTTTCCAGAAGAGAATCCCCTCTGTGAGAACCATAATTATTTCCAAAGCTGACGTTTATAACGATCGGTTTTCTCATCTTCACTGCCTGCCGTATCAGGTAATCAATACCCTCCATCAGCTCCGTTGTCCGCGGAAATGAATTTTCCCGTGGATTTCCCATCTTTACCACCAGAAGATCACTTCTATACGCAACGCCTCGATTCACTCCCTCCGATGCTCTCCCATTTCCTGCTGCTATTCCAAGAACTGCTGTTCCATGTCCGCTGAAATCCCCAGACGGAACAAGGCGCCTGCCTTCGGTTTCCCCGAGTGCAAGCGCCTCATCAATTTCTTCCTTCGTATATTCAGTTCCTGATACATAGTTTTCCGGTGGATTTCCAGCTACACTCTGATCCCACAGTCGCAGGATCCGGGTACTTCCATCCTCATTTCTGAAATCCGGATGAAAATAGTCCACCCCGGAATCCACAATACCCACCAAAATCCCCTTGCCGGTTAAGCCATCGGCTCCATTCTGCACCGGCAAAATGCAGCTTGCCTCCCGCTCTTCAAAGGTCTCAAAATAAAGTCTCTTGGGCTTTTCTATAAACTCGATCTGCTCTCTGACTGAGTATGCAGAAATTTCCGTTTCCGGCAATGTTACTACTGCATAGCTGCCAAGCAGCGGGACCACCTGGATCCTCTCACCACCAAGTCCGCTTTCCGGACCGCTGTACTTCACGGTCACATCCCACAGCCTGGTGGTGGGATCATATCCCACATTCAGATTTTCCGATTTCGCCCGTTCCTGCGGCAGGGCATTCATGGCAAGATTAAGTAGATTCTCTAATTTCTGGTCTGGCATAAGGCTTTCATTTCCATTGATACATTTTTTTTATTATATGCAACGCCTTCGTTTAAAGCACCAACCATCTGTTCCAGTATTTCTCTTTTAATTCCGGGAATGAAGCTTAACAACGGACGAAGCGGCATTCCTTCCATCATCGCAGCCATCATTTCCTGATTATTTAAAAAGACCCTTGGTTTTTCTGTCAGCGCATTTATTTTGCGCTGTAAACTGGAAGAAGGTAAAGAATTGCTGCAATACACTAACAAATCCATCCGTACGATCAGTACCTTTTTATGCTTCTCCAGCCAAACAAAAATACGTAATCTTATCCGATAATATTATGCTGTTGCTTTTTTATCATCTGTCTTCTCAAGCAGTTTCTTCACGCCCTGGATCGCTACCAGTACACCAAGGATCAGCAGTAATACTGCAAATACAAGCTGTAAGGTGTTTCCAAGATCCAGCCCTGTTGTTACCAGTGCCTTTGAAAGCTTTGTGATGGTCATGCCAAGTGCTGTGAAGGTAACTGCCATCATGAATACCATCGGGATCCAGAGCATGCAGCCCTGACGTTTTGTTTTCTTTAAGAATACTGCACAGGCTACAAGAGCGAGTACAGATAACAGCTGGTTTGCGGAGCCGAACAGCGGCCAGATTTCTGCATAGCCGACCTTTGTAAGCATGTAGGCAAGTACCAGTGTAATGACTGTTGCGAAATATTTATTTGTTACTACCTTCAGGAACGGGCTCATGTTTTCCTCATCTGTATCAGAATCAAGGAAAAATTCCTGGAATGACAGACGTCCGACTCTGGCCACAGAATCAAGAGAGGTCAGTGCAAATGCGGATACAGCAAGGTTGATCAGGGTAAATACCAGGGAATGCGGAAGGCCAACTACAGAAAGGAAGTTTGCGATAGCACCTGCAAAAATCTGCGGCTGTGTTGTAAGTCCCTGTGCTGCTGCTTCACCGTCTGCAAAGGATGCAACTGCGATCAGTGCGATGATGGCAAGCATACTTTCCATCAGCATTGCTCCAAAGGAAACAGGAAGCATGTTTTTCTCATTTTTGATCTGCTTGGATGCAGTACCGGAAGATACCAGTGAATGGAAGCCGGAAACAGCACCGCAGGCAATGGTTACAAACAGGATCGGAAACATATACTGTCCGTCTACGTTAAAGCTTGTAAATGCCTTCAGGTTACAGGAAGGATTGGCAACAAATACACCGATAACCGCACCGACGATCATAAAAATGAGCAGATAGCTGTTCAGATAATCACGTGGCTGAAGCAGTGCCCATACAGGAGCGACACTGGCGATCAGGATGTATACAAAAATGATGATATGCCAGGTTCCAAGACTTACATACATGGGGAAATTAAGTCCCAGCACAATTGCTGCTACCAGCAGTAAAATTGCGACTGCAGTGTTGACCCATTTGTTGAATTTTGTATATTTAAGGAAAAATCCAAGTGCAACAGCCTCAAATATAAATAACATGGAAGTGGTTGCAACAGCTCCGTTTGCCGCTACCTTTGTAACTGTTCCTGCATCATTTACGGCAAATCCGTTAAAGGTTCCTGCTACAACATCTGCAAATGCGGCAACGACCAGAATACAGAACAGCCAGCAGAATAAAAGAAATAATTTTTTTCCAAGCTTTCCGATATACGCTTCGATGATATATCCGATCGTACGTCCTTTATTCTTTACGGATGCATACATGGATGCAAAATCCTGCACAGCTCCGAAAAATACACCACCGATGAGGATCCATAACAGAACCGGCAGCCAACCGAAAATTGCGGCCTGGATCGGTCCGTTGATGGGACCTGCACCTGCTATGGATGCAAACTGATGTCCAAATACTACATTTGTATCAGCCGGTACATAATCAACTCCGTCCTCCATTTCGTATGCCGGAGTTTTTGCTTTCGGATCAATTCCCCATTTGTTCTGGAGATAACGGCCATACAGAAGATATGCGCCTCCGAGAACTACAATGGCTATGATCATCATTGTTATTCCGTTCATAATATCAACTCTCTTTCCTTTGTATTTTTTATACATGATACAATGACCGTAAAACAGTTATTGCATCAAAAAACGCCCTTGCTATCCTTTCGGATAACAAAGGCGGAATGTTCCGTGGTACCACTTTGTATTATCGTATTTATTGCTAAACGCGACCACTTATTACTGTCATATCAAACAGCCTCTTCTGTAACGTGAAGACTACGTCCCGGCTTACTTAACCTTTCTATTCAGCGGGATGCTCCCAGGTGATATCACAAAATACCTTCTGCCGCTTCTCACCAGCTGCGGCTCTCTGTGATCCGGTCTGCTTCTTGTGATCTGTCCTGTTCCATGCATTTCTCTTTTTTATTTATCTAATGTTTTACTCCTTTTTTTATAAAAATTCAACAAATAATTTATATATATTTTATAAATTTGCATATGTTTTTTTATGCATTTTTTAGGTAAAAGCCAAAACACGGCGTATGTAACGAAGCCAGATCTAATCCCAGCTCTGCTTTACAATCCGTTTCCCGTCACATACGCCGCATTATCCATTATTCAGAAAATGTATATCTTACCATGTATCCTTTTCCGTCACCGGTTACGATCACGACTCCGCCATCGGGATTCTCGATCTTATCAATGATCGGAAATCTTCCTTTTTCTTTTACGAAAGCTTCCGGGCTCTCGATCTTTGCTTCAATGATCTCCTGCTGAGAATGACGATCGCCGCCGCAGGGATTAATGGTTTCAATAATGATCTCATATTCCTTCATACCCTTCACCTCTTTCATTTAATGCAGTTTTTCAGTTCTTATACTTACATTTTATCGTAAAAATCCCAATCATGCAAAATGCGTTCTGCACAAATTTTCAGAGGATTTATTGGTATTTTTCACTACATTCAGACTTTTTCTGTTTCCGGATGTTATCTTCCTCAAAGAAGGCTTTTTTATTCTACAAAGTGGATCCTGCTCTCATCAAAACGATCCTGCTGCATTCTGCTCTCTGCTGGGTACCCCAGGGCAAAAAGAGAAAATACCTCCACATTCTCCGGAAGCTTCAGAATATCATGGACCAACGCCATACGATCCTTAAGCGGTGCAATTCCGATCCACACGCCGCCAAGTCCCAGTGCATCCGTTTCCAGCCAGATATTCTCCTGTGCGATAGACATATCGATCTGTGCCATATCCTGAACAGGCAATCCCTCTTTCCGATATACCGGAACGATCACAACCGGTGCACCTGCTGCACATCCGGAATAGGGAGTGGCTTTGGAAAGCTCCAGGATCTTCTCCTTATCTGTCACAACATAAAATTCCCACGGCTGCTGATTGCATGCGCTGGGCGCCTGCATACCCGCTTTCAGGATCTGAAAGATCTTTTCCTTCTCTACGGGTTTATCTTCATATTTACGGATACTTACTCTGTGAAAAATATTCTCCATGCTATTTTCTCCTCGTCATACTCATATCACTTGTTACAGTTCATACTCATCATACAGCTTCTGACGCCATTTTACATCCGTCATCACACGCTGCACTTCATCCGACCGTCCATCCAAAAACAAACGATTGATCACTCCCACCGGTATATACAAATTATACCACATCATCAAAACATAAAAACCCCATAAAACGTATTTTTACAAACTCTACAGGAACTTAAAATGGAAAACGCTCCAGAATACGAAGCTTTCAGAATGTCCATACAGACAAGAATCCTATAAGATATAATAACCATACCACATATCAATAAACAAATCACTCAAAACTGTTCCAAAAATTCTCCCATAATCTGACACCGCCACCATCTGAAAACTCCCGGACAGCCAAACATCCGGGAGTTTTTCTTATATCACTTATAATCTTCAGAAATTATTTCTCCTGCACATTGATGATAACCTTCATGGTTGTCTCACGGTTCTCATCAATATACTGATAAGCCTTCAGATAATCTTTGAACTTAAATGTCTTTGAGATCAGCGGCTTTAAATGAACCTTTCCCGCATTTACAAGATCGATGGCATCTACATAATCATCATGGCGATACATCATAGTACTCTTGATATCCAGCTCGTGGTCATTGGCAACAGCAAGGTCAACGGTTGCCATATCCGCAAATACCGCTACCAGTACGATCACGCTGCCTTTTCTCGCATACTGGATGGCCTGTCCCATGGTGATGTTATTTCCGGCACAGTCATAGATCACATCTGCCTTATCCGGACCAAACGCCTCTACCAGTGCCTCTCCGAAATTTTTCTCCTTTGTGTTTACACAGATATCAATGCCGCACTCTTTTGCTTTTGCAAGACGAAGGTCACTGACATCCGTGATCATAACCCTGGCTGCCCCCATTCCTTTGGCTGTCTGCGCAACAAGATTTCCGATGGGACCTGCACCGATCACTGTGATGTTCATCCCTTCTACATCGCCCATCTGCTTCACTGCATGGACTGCAACTGCCAGCGGCTCGATCATTGCACCTTCCTCGTAAGACATCTCCTCCGGGATCGGTGTTACCTTAGATGCATCTACTGCAAAGAATTCAGAAGCTGTTCCTGTTGTCTGGAAGCCCATAACCTTCAGTTCCTCGCAGAGATTATATTTTCCATGGCGGCATGGATAACAGTGTCCGCAGTATACCTGAGGCTCGATGGTTACTTTCTGGCCAACCTTAAAACCTGTCACATTCTTTCCAAGTCCCGTGATCTCACCGGATACTTCGTGTCCCTGTGTTACCGGATATTTTGTAAAAGGATGCTTGCCGTGATATACATGGATATCTGATCCGCAGATACCAATGTTCATGATCTTAACCAGAACCTGGTCATCTCCCACTTCCGGAACTGGAACCTCTCTGAAAATAATCTCTCCTGGATTTGTCATTACCTGCTGAAGCATCTTATTCTCCTCCTTTAATTTCTTTCTATTGCATATCATCTTTTATTAATTATTTTATTAAAGTAATTACATTATTATTCTTTTCTCCTGATCTGTCAAGATAGTTTTCTATGATTCTGCTTATTGAACAAGTTTGCAGCTTTGTTTTTATGCACATTCCATAATTATCGGTAAACGGAATAGTCAAGCGAATATTCGCAATACGCTTCGCTACTTGCTCATGACCGAATAACTCCTTCGCGGTTTATCGGTTAAAAAACGAAGCCTGCGAATTCAGCATTTCTGTACTCATATGCTGAATCCACAGGCTCCTTATACGTTTTTATAAATAGTTTTATAAAAGTATGATATTCCTTTCCGGCAGGTTTGTAAAGGCTTTTATCAATACCAGCGTGTCATCGGCAGATCATTATTCACACCCTTGGTCATAAGAATCTGGTGAAGATCGATAATTCCGTTGTGGAAGGTTGCCGCACATGCTGACAGGTACAGATCCCACATACGCAGGAACTCTTCGTCAAACATAGTCTTTTCTTTTTCAATATTGTCCCGGAAATTCTTTTCCCAGTGAAGCAATGTCTTATTGTAATGCAGACGGAGATTTTCGATATCCAGGGTATGGAAATTGTCCTCTGCCATATGGTTCAGGATCTCACGTAAGCTCGGAACAGTTCCGCCCGGGAAAATATATTTCTTGACCCACGGATCACCCGGATGCTCCTTCAGAGCACTGATAAAGTGAAGCAGAAACAGTCCGCCCGGCTTCAGGACCTTTTCTACGCAGTCAAGAAACAGCTGATAATTATCACGTCCAACATGCTCCAGCATACCGACACTGACAACACGGTCAAACTGATACTCCTTCTTCGGCAGATCACGGTAATCCATCAGCTCTACCGTAAGATAATCTTCCAGCCCCTGATCCTTGATCCGTCTCTGAAATTCTGCATACTGTTCATGACTTAAGGTGATACCGGTACCATGAACCTTATATTTCTTAGCTGCCTCGATCAGCAGAAAACCCCAGCCGCAGCCGATGTCCAAAAGACTCATACCCTCTTCCAGATGTAATTTTTTAAGGATATAATCAACTTTATTTACCTGTGCCTGATACAACGTATCATCCTCATGGATAAAATACCCGCAGGAATAACTCATAGTCTCATCCAGCCAAAGTTTATAAAAGTCATTTCCAATATCATAATGGCTGGTCACTTCCTTTTCCTGGTTCTTCTTTGATGTTGAACTGAACATGATCTTTTTCAGAGCAGATTCATTGGTAGAAAATTTTCCCATCTGACCCAGAAAATGATCCAGCGCTTCATAAAGATTTCCCTCGATATCCAAATCCCCACGCATATACGCCTCACCCAGTGCAAGGGATGTGCTCTTCATCAGATCCGCCAGAGGAATCGCTTTCTTAAAATTCACCGTAAATGTAGGTTCACCCTCTCCGATGTGATACTCGGAATTCTTGAACTTTACCAGAAATGGATAATCTGTAAAGCGTTCAAGGAACTGCACCATTGCTTTCTCTTCCGTCTTCTCCTGTAATGTCTCAAACATAATAGTCTACCTCCTTTAACACAGCACTATGATACACCCGGAGGAAGGCTTTATGTCAAGGGAGATATACAACAAAATTTTATCAATAAAATGAGAATATTTGGTAAAACTCTTCCTTATAATTATTTATAGTTATCCAAATTAACTCGATATTTAAAGTCCACATTTAACCCAGCCCTCAAAAGCACTGACATTTTCAAAACATAATCGTTAATTATATATCATTTCCCGATAATCATCTTTGTATTTTACGCATTTTTTATTGCTTTATATATAATTCAGACTTATAATAAAAGATACAAAAAAGAGCGAAAACCATATAAAAATCCAACACTGGAGGGAACCTTATGAACGAAGAACTTTTTAATGAAGCATCAAAATCCAACATCCTGTCAAAACAGCTGGTCGATCAACTTCAGGAAAGCATGACCTACAGCAGCATCTCCTTCATCAATTGGACCATCGAAGTCCTCAAGCTCCTGAAAGCCCGCATCGAACGCGGCGACAAGATCAAAGATGAGACCACCGGCGTGATCTACGATCTCTACACCTTCCGCCAATTTGTAGAAACCAACTTCTCCACCTACATCACCGGCCAGGTCTTCAACACCTCCATCCGATCCCAGAAAATCTACTTCACCCTGGAAGCCTGCCCAGGCGGCTACAACCTCCTCATGGCAGACTCCGGCAACAAAAAAACCTACCGCTGGATCTCCAGCTTAAGCAAACGCTTCTCCCTGGTAGAAATGATCGCCACCGGAATCGTCTACGTCAAAGACAACCGTACCGACACCTACCAGCCATTTATTTCCGAAAACGGCAAATACTGCAAATACAACAAAGACCTGGGAAAACTCACAGAACTCTGATCAAAACGGGGAATCCGCAACCGCAGATTCCCCGTTTCCCCCAACCATCCAGCGCAGCGCCGATGACCCATTCCCCTCTTCAAGCCACAGGGAATCTCAGCCTTTCCTCCCAGCCGTCCAGCGCAGCGCTGACGGCTCATCCAACTCTCGTCATACCACCCCACTAGCAACACTCCCCACGAGATTTAACACGTCTCACGGCCAATGCACAGCCAGTGAGGGGCTTCTTTCCAGGCTGACTCTGCAGGAGGGGAGCTGCTTCTTAGGTGGCGGAAATCTGCGTTGCTTCAAAAAATCTCGCTGTTTGAGCGGCTTCAGACGCGAGTTCGAGATTTTTTGAAGCGCTTTTAGCAGAATTCCGGCACCTTAGAAGCCAGCCCCCGACGAAGCCCCAGCCTGGAAAGAAGCCCCTCACTGGCGTCCCCTTCCGCCATATAACTACCTCCGTTTAAATCTCCCCAAGAAATCCAAACACCTCCTCATCCTCAAGAAAATGCATCAGCATATAAGCACACATGATCGCAACCCTCTCCTCCTTCAGTATCCTCCTGACCTCATCCCGGTCCGCGATCACAACCTCGATCTCCTCACTATCCTCCTGAGCAGCCTTACTAACCTCACCACTGGCATACCCATAAACCGTAGCACAGGATTCATCCGTCATCCCGATCGTCGTAAAATAAGGCTTCTCAAAAGCCTCCGCAACCTTGATCGGCTCCAGCTTCAACCCAGTCTCCTCAAACATCTCCCGCACAGCACCCTCATGGAAATCCTCCCCAGGCTCCACAAGCCCCGCCGGAAACTCATAAATATACCCGCCGATCGTATACCGATACTGACGGATCAGCACAACCTTATCCCGCTTCTCTCCATAAACACTGTAAATGATCACCCCATCCGGATGATTCTCCCCTGTAGAAAGCTTCATATCCTCCACACTCTTCGCCCTGGAGGCCACAAAATAAGAAACCGGCGTATCATGTACACTGGTCGCATCCACTCCATAAAGATTCACGAACTTATTATCTGTAAGTTTTTTCACACTGTTGATCTTACCCATCTGAAAAACTCCTTCCCGAAAATTTTTTCTAAAAACATTTTATCCCATCCAAAACCAAAGGTCAATTTTTTATACTTACACTCACTTCACAATAGTGCTATAATAAATACTCTGCTATAAAATTAAAAATCCACTTATCACATTACCAAACAGCTACTGCAGACAAGAAAGAAGGAAAAAACATTGAAAAACCAGACCAATGCTGCCCAGGCCGAAAACCCTCTGGGAACCGTCCCTGTAGGCAGCCTGATCGCCAAATTCGCCATTCCCGCCATCATCAGCATGCTGGTCAGCGCTCTGTACAATATCGTTGACCAGATCTTTATCGGCCAGGGCGTAGGAATGCTTGGAAACGCCGCCACAAACATCGCATTTCCCGTAACCATTATCTCTACTGCTGCTGCATTGCTCCTGGGAATCGGCAGCGCCTCCAATTACAACCTGGAAATGGGCGCAGGAAACGAAAAAAAAGCCAGCTCCATTGCAGGAACCGGACTCTCCGCGCTGATAATCTCCGGTACGATACTCTCTGTCATCGTCCTTCTGTTCCTGAAGCCACTGCTTCATTTTTTCGGCGGAACACCGGACGTCATGCCCTATGCCATTGATTACATGGGGATCACCGCCATTGGACTTCCCTTTTATGTTTTAAGCACAGGCGGCAACCACCTGATCCGAGCAGACAGGAGTCCTACCTATTCCATGACCTGCATCCTGGCCGGTGCCGCCATCAACACCATCCTGGACCCGCTTTTCATCTTTGGATTCGGCTGGGGCATCAAAGGTGCAGCCTGGGCAACCGTGATCGGCCAGATTGTATCCGGACTTCTGATCATCTTTTATTTTTCCAGACTCCGAAAAATGTACCTGGACCACTCCATGCTGATTCCTAAGGCACGCAATCTGTCTGCCATTTTTTCTCTGGGAATGGCATCCTGTATCAATCAGGTTGCCATTGCTGCAGTGCAGATCGTCATGAACAATACACTTCGCCATTACGGAGCACTCTCCGCCTACGGGAGTGATATTCCGATCGCCTGTGCAGGGATCATTTCCAAAGTCAATCAGGTATTTATGGCCATCTGCATCGGAATCTCCCAGGGCTCCCAGCCCATCTGGGGATTTAACTACGGTGCCGAAAAATACAGCCGTGTACGCCAGACATACCGCTATTCCGTAACCTTATGTACTGTGATCGCAACCATATTTTTTATCTGCTTCCAGTTCTTCCCGCATCAGATCGTAGGCATCTTCGGAAACGGCAGCGACCTGTACTTTCATTTTGCAGAAAAATATCTCCGCATCTTCATGCTGATGACCTTTGCCAACGGGATCCAGCCTATGTCCGCCGGCTTTTTTACCTCCATTGGAAAAGCCCGGCTTGGTGTGATCATGTCCCTCACAAGGCAGGTGCTCTTCCTGCTGCCGCTGATTGTCATCTTCCCGGTCTTCTTCGGAATCGATGGCGTCATGTACGCAGGACCAATTGCAGATACCTCTGCATTTGTGCTGGCCGTTGTTTTTGCCAGACGTGAGCTTGGAGTCATGAAAGCTGCAGAACAAAACGCCTGACATAAAAAATGCCATGTAATTTACTGCCCATCGGCAATATATTACATGGCATTTCTCACATTCTCAGATATTTATCTGAAACCACCAATTTCTGATCTTTTCTTCATCCTCCGGCAGCTGCTTATGATCAGTCACCCTTCAGTACAACACGGATCTTCTTATAAATTACAAATACGATCAGAGATGTCAGTGCATATTTAAAGATATTAAACGGAGCAATGATCAGCAGTGCAAAGGTAAGCAGTCCGTTTACGGAGCTGTGTACTGCGCTTCCCATCTGGATAAAGGTCTCGATCGGCATTCCAAACGCCTTACCGTAAGCTGGAAGCAGCACAAAGGCATTGACAAAGCATGCAAGGATCGCTGTCAGAACTGTTCCCACTGCCATACCTGCAACTGCATGTACTCTGCTCTTTTTGTGACGGAAACGATAGATCAGACCGGCCGGTACCACATAGGCACATCCAAACAGGAAGTTGGCAACATCACCAACACCGGCAGTCATGGTTCCCTTAGTCACAAGATGTACGAGAATCTTCACAAGCTCGATCAGGATACCTGCCACAGGTCCCATAGCGAAGGTTCCTACCATAACCGGTACCTCGGAAAAATCAAGCTGATAAAAAGACGGTGCAAGAAACGGGATCGGAAACTCAAGATTCATCAATACTCCTGCCACAGCACCAAGCATGGCTACCTGCGCGATGGTTCTTGTTCTGCTTCTTTCCACGGCATTTCCTCTCTGTAATATCTGTTCACTCATAACTCTCTCTCCTTCTTCAGAAATATTCAAAGAAAATTTCTACAAGAAATCTTTATGCGAAAAAAAATTCTTCACATAAAAAGCCCCGGGAGCTTCTTCCCGGGGCACTGAGCACGTTCTTTAAATACTGCGCGTTCTTCTCTCATCCAGACTTTACTGTCGGTTCCGGAATTTCACCAGATCAGCCGCCAAAGCGGGTCGCGGACTATACCGCCGGTAGGGAATCACACCCTGCCCCGAAGAAATTTTCTTTTTTATGAGTTCATTATAACGCGCTCTTTTTATAATTACAAGCCTTAATTCTGTCACAGAAGCATTCTGCTCCATTTATATAAATCTAAGATCCACTCCTTTATGATCAAACCCGGATTTTCTTTACCGTACTCCAGCTACTGTAAAGAACCTTTTTTCCGACTCTTTTATATGACCGGATGCGGACATAATAGATCTTTTTGTTTTTCAGTCCTGATATCTTATATCTGATCGCAGACTGTTTTCCAACTGTGACCGTTTTTCTTTCTTTTATAAATCTGCTGTCTGCTGCATACTGGATCTGATAGCCGGTTGCCTGTATATTTTTTTTCCAGCTTGCGGTAAAGGATCTGTTTGCTTTTTTCAGTCCTGTCAGCAGAGTTTTTGGAGGCAGGATCTTAAAGGTAAGCGTTTTGTTGATACGACTGTATTTTCCGGTCCCTCTGACCTGCACAGTTCCAATTCCAGAATTTTTATTATTTTTGTAATACAGCTTATAAGCACTCGCACCGATCTTCTTTCCATTTACAGTTACGGTTACTGATGGCCGGATGGTTTTTCCCGTATAAGTGTAAGAGGTTCTGTTTAGCTTAACATTGCTGACAAACTTTTCTGTCTTTTTTATGATCTTGAAATGAATGGTTGCGATACCTTTATAATAACCGGTACCATAAATGGTTACCGTTGCAACACCCGGATACTGATTATCCTCGTAGTACATATAATAATCTTCGCCGGCTTTCAATCCGGGGATTACGATGGCAGGTGTGAGTTCTTTTCCTGTATATGTCTGATCAGCTATTGGATCCACAGCCGGCAGTTTTCCGTAAATAATAAAATATAATGTTTCCGATCCTTTATAATTGCCGATTCCCGTGAGCTCTGCACGAGCTTCACCAGGCTTTTCATTATTAACATAGGTTACCGTATAATCTTTTCCCTGTACCAGTCCGTCAATTACCACTTCCGGTTCCACTTTTTTTCCTTTAAAGGTGGTTTCCAAGTAGGTTTCATTATTTTCCGCAAAATAGCACACATACATTCCATTTTCATCTGGCGTAATCTTGAAACTCCGCTCTACTGTACCGCAGAAAATATCTTTTCCCGTGATCTTTACAGTCGCAGTTCCTGCATTGATGTTATTTTCATAAGTTACTTCATAATCGGAGCCCTGCTCAAGTTCCGGTGCGGATTCACTGGATTCTATTTCGGGTTCATGGCTTTTTCCATTATATTCATAGTCTGAAGTGATCTGTTCAAACCATTCATTCTGAAGCGGTATCCGGTTGTCTGCTGACAGCTCCACAAACGTGTAGCCACGGTCCTCTGCGTATTTCTGAAGTGTGGAATCCTTTTTTCCCGCGATCAGTGCTGAATCCCTGAACGCATCATCCGCCCAGACAGTATCTGTGCTCAGTACTCTTATCCTGCACTCAGAAGACAGACGAAGTCCATTTTTCCCAACTGATTTTACAGATGCGGGAATTATAATATCACGGATCCCTGAACTGCTCTGGAATGCATATTCACCGATTTCTTCCAAGCCTTCGTTTAGGACAGCTTTCGTAAGCGACGAACAGTTTCCGAATGCACCTTCTCCAAGGCTTCTGACACTTCCCGGGACTGTTATGGAAGAAACATTTACACAGTAATAAAAAGCATAGTCTCCCACGCTTACAGTTCCATCCGGAATCTGGTAATCTCCGGAACGTCCGGACGGAAACACGATCAGTTTTGTGCCATCCTTGCTGAATACCACTCCGTCTTTTTCAGAAAAATACGGATTTTCCGGATCTACTTTAATTTCTGTCAGACTGGACTCAGACAAGCCCTCCACAAAAGCAGCCAGCCCTATAGATGACACATTTGGGGGAATCGTAACAGATTTCAATTTCTCACAGTTGTAAAAAGCATTCTTTTCGATGGTTGTAAGCGAATCCGGCAAAGTAACAGACTCTATATCAGAAGCCTGGGTGCAATACTGGAAAGTACTGTTTCCAAGAACCGTTACTTTTCTTCCGTCAATGGTATCCGGAACTACGATATTTGTATCCGTTCCTTCATACTGATACAGCCTGAGTGTTCCATCATTCAGAATCTTATAAGAATAGTCATAGTCCATTTTGGACAATTCATAATGTCTGGGGGCATTTCCCGTATATCCGCAGTCAACCAGATATCTTTCGCCGTCAATAATGACTACGGAATTCCTGTGACCGCTTCCTGCCCCCGGATCATTTGCCGCATACCTTGCATACACGGTCAGTCCCAGTTTTTCGCACATATAGTTCACTGCGCTGGTATTGGCCCAGCAGTCTCCGCCGCCATCCAGCATCAGGCCTGTATAACCGGAATGATACTGACTATAATTAAAGTTGTTGGCAAGCCATCTGGCGATCGTCTCAACCTTTTTATAATCGGACATTTCCGCAGTAATATTTTCTTTGAGAAATGTATCCATTTTTTGTTCTGCGTAATACTCCGCATAATCTTTAAGTATGAATTTATAATAAACGGTACTGTTTCCATCCTGTACAGAGATCAGGGTCTCTCCAAACATGTATTCCCACTGGCTCTTTACGTCATTTCCGTTTTGGTCTACATAGGTTACATACTGCATTTTAGGAGTAACAAGACCAGTTTCGCTGACTTTCGCAGTATAACCAGAAACAACCGTATATACCGGATTTTTGCCGGATGTCTGGATCTGATAAGATGTCTGCATGGTATCCGGCATGGAGATCACACTGCTGTAGGTATCATTCATCGCATACAGATATATTTCTGTGCTCTCCACATCTGTTTCTTTTTCGGAAGTGCCTGCTGCCGGAATATCATCTGTGAATATATCTTCCTGCTGCTCCTGGTTTTCTCCGTCACCAAAAATTTCTTCCGGTGCCGCAGCCTCCTCTGTATCCTCTGTTCCTTCTGCTTTTCTGATGACCGCCGAAGGTTCTTCCAGAATTAATCCTTCATCAGAATCCTGTTGTATTTCCTCACTCTCTGAGCTTTCAGCTTCATCCGTTTCCGTTCCGATATCTGATCCCGGAAACTCTTCTTCTGTGATCTGATCTGTGTTTACGGCATTATCTTCTCCCGCGATCTGATCTGTGTTTACGGTATTTTCTGATTCCTCAGAATTCCCGTCATCTGTAAAAGTATCAATGGTGTCTGTCATATCCGTCTGTGCGTCTGTAAAATCTTCGGCCGCCACCGGTCCACATGGAACAACAGACATACATAATGACAGACCAAATGCTATCAATTTTTTCGGAAATTTCATTTCGTACCTTTCCTTCCTTTTTATGTAAACCGTTTATATGTAAGTTCTGTTTTTATTATAACGCGGCCCTGTCTTTTCGCAAGCTGCAATAATGTCCCCAACTCTGCAAAAAACCGCTGTGATCTTCATTTTAGATCACAGCGGTTTATGTTTTATTATCGGAACATCAGACTTTCCACAATTTCAGCATTACTGTTCTTTCCATATCCGCATTCGATCAACCAGTTTTCTGGCTGGATACTGCCAACACCACGTTCTACTGTGATGCTGCATGCTCATATGCATTCTGTATTCTTACAGAATATCAATATGCTCTCCTGCAAGTGCCTTGTTCATGCTTCGTACTGCGCAGAATTTACCGCACATGGAGCAGGTATCATCATGCTCCGGTTTGCGCTCGTTCCAGATACGTTTTGCTGTTTCCGGATCCATGGCGCATTCCCACTGTGCCTCCCAGTCAAGCTTTCTTCTGGCATCTGCCATCTTGTCATCGATCTCACGGGCACCGCGGACACCTTTGGCAATGTCTGCTGCATGAGCTGCGATCTTAGATGCCATGATTCCCTGTTTTACGTCCTCAAGATTCGGAAGTGCAAGGTGCTCTGCCGGTGTTACATAGCAGAGGAATGCTGCTCCGGACATAGCAGCTACTGCGCCGCCGATCGCGGATGTGATGTGGTCATATCCCGGTGCAACGTCAGTTACGATAGGTCCTAATACATAGAACGGTGCACCCTGACAGATGGACTGCTGTACTTTCATATTTGCCTCAACCTGATCAAGCGGCACATGTCCCGGTCCCTCAACCATAACCTGAACGTCCTTTTCCCATGCACGTTTGGTCAGCTCGCCAAGACGTACAAGCTCCTCGATCTGGCATACGTCTGTTGCGTCAGCCAGACATCCCGGACGGCAGGCATCTCCAAGGGAGATGGTCACATCATACTCGCGGCAGATATCCAGGATCTCGTCGTAGTATTCATAGAACGGATTCTCCTCACCGGTCATGCACATCCATGCAAATACAAGAGATCCTCCTCTGGAAACGATATTCATTTTTCTCTTGTGATTACGGATCTGATCGATGGTCTTTCTTGTGATTCCACAGTGAAGAGTTACAAAGTCAACACCATCCTGTGCATGGAGTCTTACTACATCGATAAAATCTTTAGCTGTCAGCGTATCAAGATCTCTCTGATAGTGGATAACGGAATCATAAACCGGAACGGTTCCGATCATGGCCGGACACTCGGATGTCAGCTTGCGTCGGAACGGAATGGTATTTCCGTGGGAAGAAAGATCCATGATAGCATGGGCGCCCATGTTTACAGCTTCCATTACTTTCTGCATCTCTACATCGTAGTCCTTGCAGTCTCTGGATACACCAAGGTTTACATTGATCTTGGTGCGGAGCATGGAACCTACGCCCTCCGGATCGATACATTTGTGATTTTTATTTGCACAGATTGCCACCTTACCGGAGGCTACCAGCGGAAGCAGCTCCTCTGTTGTCATGCGTTCCTTCTTAGCTACGATCTCAAGCTCAGGTGTGATGATACCTTTACGGGCTGCCTCCATCTGTGTACTGTAATTTCTCATGTAAAAAAAATCTCCTTCCATAAATTCTTTGTGTTTATACAACAAAAAACCGGTTGCTGCAACGCATACGCATCACGGCAACCGGCTCTTACTCTTACGTACTTAATGAAAATCTTCTGTACTTCTGATCTTCTGTGTCTTTAAGAATCCTTCGTGCATATGTCCCTACGTTGGCATTATCCAAATCAGGTTATGGGTCAAGACATTTACAGTCTACTCTCAGCTCGCTTCAGCGGGCCCCCCTGTTTTCATATGTTGGGGACGTTTGTTCGTCCATGTGGTTATTATAGTATACCGGCTAAAATTTGTAAACCACAATTCTGCATTTTATGACTTTTTCTTTCGACAGAATCTGCCATTTTATCTCTCAAACTCCCCCGGATCTTTCTTTACAGACATTCTTCCACAGCTTTGCTGTTCCCCGTCAGGAGGATATCCGCAATCCGCATTCACTGCTTATTGCTTTTCGCAATTACAGCAGTCGATTTCCCTGATCCGATCAATCTCTGCAAGGTTTTCTGCACCTGCACGGCGGATCCCCGCAAAAATGGAACCCGCAATATTGTGCCATACACTGAAGATCGCGCCCGGAAGTGTTGCAAGCGGATTGGCTGCAAAATTAGCTGCTGCCAGTGAGACAGCAAGGCCACTGTTCTGCATGCCTACCTCTATAGCTATAGCTGTTGTTCTGGAATACTCCACATGGAAGATTTTTGCAGCCAGAAATCCCAGCATCATACCGCAGAAATTGTGGATCGCCACTACTCCAAGCACCAGAACTCCACAGCTTACGATCTTCTCTGCATTTACAGCCACAATTCCTCCGATGATCATAACAATAGCTACAACCGACACCAGCGGCATAACATCGGATACCTTATCCACATGCTCTCCCGCAAGGCTCCGAAGAAAAACTCCCAGGAGAACCGGGATCAGAATTACCTTTACCACAGAAAGCACCATGGCCCAGAAGGATACTTCCACCCAGGCTCCTGCCAGAACATATACAAGAAACGGTGTCATCAGCGGTGCTGCCAGTGTGGAAACTATAGTCATTCCCACAGAAAGCGCCACATCACCTCCTGCGATATAGGTGATCACATTGCTGGCTGTTCCGCCCGGACAGCATCCCACCAGGATCACTCCCAGTGCCAGATCTGCCGGAAGGTTCATCACTTTACACAAAAGCCAGGCGATCACCGGCATAATGGTATACTGAGCCACTGCACCGATCACCACTTCTTTGGGTCTGGAAAAAATTGCCCGGAAGTCATCCAGTTTTATGGTCAGACCCATACCAAACATGATCACTCCCAGAAATACAGACGTATAGTTCGTCATCCAGGAAAATCCGTCACGCCAGAAAAAAGCCAGGCAGGAAAAAGCGATGATAATGATCCCGATATATCTGGATGCAAAGCTGCTGATAATTCCGATTTTCTTTAAAATTTTCCCCATACATTATACCTCGTAGCTGAAGTTGTCGATCAGTCTTGTTTTTCCGATGTAAACAGCCATTGCTACAAGAACGCTGCGGTCAGCTTTTTCCACCGGCTGCATGGTAAGTGCATCTACCATGGATACATAATCAATCTTTGCCAGAGGCTCTGCTTCGATCACTGCTCGCATTTTTCCGAGAAGCTCTTCTGCCGGGATTCCTGCGTGAATGGCTTCCTGTCCGGCTTTTACTGCCTTTGACAGGCAAAGAGCTGCTTTTCTCTCTTCAGGGCTTAAGTATGTATTTCTGGAGGATTTTGCAAGTCCGTCCTCCTCACGGATGATCGGACAGCCTACGATCTCAATATCGAAGTTCAGATCACGCACCATCTTGCGGATGATGGCCAGCTGCTGTGCGTCTTTCTGTCCGAAATATGCTCTGTCCGGTGCCACAATGTGGAACAGCTTGGTCACAACGGTACACACACCTTTGAAATGGATCGGACGTGTTTTTCCGCAAAGTGTCTCTGACAGAGTATCTATACTTACAAATGCGTGGGGATCATGATACATCTCGGAAGGCTCCGGGCAGAAGATCAGGTCTGCTCCCAGGCTTTCGCAGAGTTTGCTGTCACGCTCAAAGTCTCTCGGGTAGGCTTCCAGGTCTTCGGTAGGACCGAACTGTGTAGGATTGACGAAATCGGATACCACTACGATATCATTCTGCTCTCTGCATTTTTTGATCAGGCTTGCGTGTCCCTCATGGAGAAATCCCATGGTTGGCACAAGGCCTACTGTTTTTCCTTCTTTTTTCCACGCTTTGATCTGTTTTCTTGTTTCTTCTACTGTTTTTGTTACCTGCATTGTGCTCTCCTCTTTTCCGGTTCCGGAACCGGTTTTCTTAATAGATTCGAGATAGCCTCTTTTCTGAATTCACCTTCGTCTTATTATCTTCCTGATCTGCGTCAGGCCATATCCTTCAGCAGTCCGTGTTTCTCATAATTGGTCACTCTGCTGATCCTGTTCTCTTCATCTACAAATACAACTGCAGGCTTGTGAGTACGGGCTTCTTCCTGCTCGTACTGTGCGTAAGCCATGATGATGATCTTGTCACCGGTGCTTACACATCTTGCTGCTGCTCCGTTCAGGCAGATCATACCGCTTCCGCGTTCTCCGCAAATGGTGTATGTCTCGAAACGACTGCCGTTGTTCACATCTACGATCTGGACCTTCTCATATTCCAGTATCCCGGCAGCTTCCAGCAGTTCCTCATCCACAGTGATACTTCCTACATAATCCAGTTCCGCCTGGACAACGGTTGCTCTGTGGATCTTTCCTTTTAACATCTCTATTGTCATCTTATATAAGTCCTTTCCTGCAGGGAATAATTTTCAAGTGGATAAAGCATCCGCTTCTGTATTTAATAAAAAAGCGTCTCGGGGTACACTTCGACCCTGAAACGCTTCTGATTGATTCCCTGTATATTGAGTCCTGTTTTTTATACACGAAAAGTATGCTCTTCAACAGTTGCTCAAAATTCCCATAACTGTTGTAACGCCTTCGTTATCATCGATACAGGCTCGTATCTTTTATAATTTTCATATATCCGTCCGTTCCCGATCCCGGGTTCCGGCTGGCTATTTTTATATAAGATTCCAGTGATTTCAGCCAGAGTATAGTTTTGAGTCCAAATACTATCTCTGTGGGGTATTATTGCACCCCGACACTGGTTTGTCAATAATTTTCATATTCTCTATTATCGTGAATGGCAGTAATAATCTCAAAACCAGTTACTTTCACCAAAAAACCCTCCCACACAGCAATTTCTCTGCCATGTGAAAGGGCTTTAGCTTTCTTCCTTTATGCACATTATTTATGGATATGCACATCCAGCTGATTATAAGGAATCTCAATTCCATAATAATCAAAATCTTCCTTGATCCTCTGGTTCAATCTCCATCTGGCTGCCCAGTAGCGGTCGGTATCTACCCAGACACGAAAGCCCATGATCACAGAGCTTTCTGCCAGCTCGTCTACGAATACCACCATCTCTTCGTCTTCTCTTGTATCCGGATCCTCGGTGAGGATATCTTCCAGGATATCCTTGGCCTTCTGGATATCTGCATTGTAAGAGATCCCCACTTTGATCTCCAGCCTTCGCTGATCCCTTGCTGTTACGTTGGTGATGGTCACATTGGAAAGAGTACCGTTCGGGATCACGATGTGCTTGTTATCAATGGATAACAGCGTTGTATAACAGATCTCGACCTTGGCTACCGTTCCCTCGCTTCCGTCCTGTCCGTTAACGATGATGTAATCCCCTACCTGGAAAGGCTTGAACAGAAGAAGCATCATACCTCCTGCCAGGTTGGCAAGTCCGCCCTGGAGGGCAAGACCCATAGTAACACCTGCAGTTCCGAGAAGTGCTGCCAGAGATGATTCCTTTACTCCAAAGCTTATGGATATGTTAAAGATCAGGAGTATGTAAAGTACGATCTTGACCAGTGAGGACATAAACTGTGCCACTCCTGTATCCAGCCTGGATTTTGTCAGTGATTTCCTCACAAACTTTACGATCCATTTAATTACCGTGCTTCCTACCCAGAAAGCAACAATAGCCAGAACAACCTTGATTCCGAATTTCGTGATGTCCGGCAGATAATTTTCAAACATCTGCCTGTACTGGCTTACCTGATTTCCGACCTCCTGCACGGTCTGTACAGTACTATCCAAATATAATCCCTCCTGTCTGATCGATCATTCTATATACATATGCGGATCAATCTATGAGCTTCAAAGCTTATTTCTGATATAAGCATTTCCTATAATCCGCATCTGGTAATATAATAATACAGCAGTGGTTTTTCCCTGTAAACCTGATTTCTCCGGTTCTATAAAGTATAGGGTATAAACCACTGCTGTATTTCTGTTATAGCTTTATTATATATCGGTCCGGTAATCCGCCGCAGAATGCTGCAGAATATACTTGCCTGCTTCTCTTTACTCAGTTTTTCTCTTTATTTACTGATTCCCTTCATGGAAAGGCTGATCCGTTTTTTCTTCATATCAACACCAAGAACACGGACATCCACGATATCTCCCACACTGACTGCTTCCAGCGGATGTTTGATGAATTTCTCGCTCATCTCGGAAATATGGACCAGGCCATCCTGATGCACACCGATATCCACAAAAGCACCGAAGTCAATGACATTGCGGACAGTTCCCTTAAGAACCATGCCCTCTTTCAGATCCTTCATATCTAGGACATCGGTACGGAGGATCGGTTTCGGCATCTCGTCACGTGGATCTCTGGCAGGTTTTTCCAGTTCCTTTACGATATCACGTAAGGTTGGCTCTCCGATCTCCAGCTCCTTTGCCAGTTTTCCGTAATCGCGGATCTGCCCAGAAATACCGGTAAGCTTACGCTCTGCCACATCTTCCGGTGTGTAGCCCAGCTTTTCCAGGAGTTTTTTTGCTGCGTCATAGCTTTCCGGATGGACACTGGTTGCGTCCAGAGGATTTTTGCCTCCTGTGATCCGTGTGAAACCTGCACACTGCTCAAAGGCTTTCGGACCAAGCTTGGCAACCTTAAGAAGTTCTCTTCTTGTCTGGAAACGGCCGTTTTCCTCACGGTAGGCTACGATATTCTTTGCGATGGCCTTGCTGATTCCGGAAATATACTCCAGAAGGGATGCAGACGCAGTATTCAGATCCACTCCGACCTTGTTTACACAATCTTCCACAACGCCGTTAAGGGCTTCTCCCAGCTTTTTCTGGTTCATATCATGCTGATACTGACCGACACCGATGGATTTCGGATCGATCTTTACAAGCTCTGCAAGCGGATCCTGTACACGTCTTGCGATGGATGCGGCGCTTCTCTGTCCAACATCGAAATTCGGGAATTCTTCCGTGGCAAGCTTGCTTGCGGAATATACAGAAGCACCTGCCTCGTTGGTGATAACATACTGGACCTTTTCAGGGATTTCCTTAAGAAGCTCCACGATGATCTGCTCGGATTCTCTGGATGCCGTTCCGTTTCCTACAGAAATCAGTGTCACATGATATTTACTGATAAGCTTTTTCAGGGTTTCCTTTGCGGCACGGATCTTGGTCTCATTGGTTGGTGCTGTGGGATAAATAACTGTGGTATCCAGAACCTTTCCGGTAGGATCTACCACTGCCAGCTTGCATCCGGTACGGAAGGCAGGGTCCCAGCCAAGAACTACCTGTCCTGCAATTGGAGGCTGCATGAGAAGCTGCTCCAGATTTTTGCCAAAGACATGGATGGCACCGTCCTCTGCTGCCTCTGTAAGGGCGCTTCGGATCTCACGCTCAATAGCCGGTCCGATGAGACGTTTATAGCTGTCCTCAATGGCTTCTTTCAGAACAGGTATAGTGTATGGATTATCGCGGACGATCACCTGTTTTTCAAGATAACGGATGATCTCTTCCTCAGGTGCAAGGATCTTCACAGTAAGGAATTTCTCTTTCTCACCACGGTTCAGAGCAAGGACACGATGACCTGCAAGCTTTTTCACCGGCTCCTCAAAGTCATAATACATCTCGTATACAGACTGCTCCTTCTCATCTCTTGCGGTGGAACATATAGTTCCCTTATCCATTGTTCTCTTACGGATACTGATACGATAATCTGCTTCATCAGAAATGTGTTCTGCAATGATATCTCTGGCACCGCTGATGGCCTCTTCCACAGTTTTGACTTCTTTTTCCTCAGAAAGAAATACTTTTGCCTCTTCTTCAAGAGGTTTCTTCGTCATCTGGAGAAGGATGATGTCGGCCAGAGGTCCCAGACCTTTTTCCCTGGCGATGATGGCACGTGTACGGCGCTTCGGGCGGTACGGACGGTAAAGATCCTCTACCACAACGAGTGTCTGCGCTGCCTCGATCTGTTTCTTCAGCTCCGAAGTCAGCTTGCCCTGCTCCTCGATGCTGCCCAGAACCTGAGCCTTTTTATCCTCAAGATTTCTTAAATAAGTAAGTCTCTCATTAAGATTACGAAGCTGTTCGTCGTTCAGTGTACCGGTTGCTTCCTTACGGTATCTGGAAATAAAAGGAATGGTGCAGCCTTCATCGATCAGCTTAACCGCTGCCTCGACCTGCCATTTCTCAACGTTCAATTCTCTGGTAATTACCTGAATAATATCCATTTTTATCTTTCTCCCGTTGTTTCAAATTTGCCTGAGGCTGCTTTTTCCTCTTTACACAGCTTCTGACATTTATCAAAGATCAATCTGTGCGATCACGTCCTTCAGAGCATTGGCGCTTGCATGAAGCTTCTCTGTCTCCTCCTCGGTCAGCGGAACACGAACGATACGTTTTACACCTTCCGGTCCGATAGAAGCCATGGTACTAAGACATACGTCTTCAACACCGTACTCTCCGTGAAGCATGGTTGATACACTGACTATTGTATCAGATGCTGCAAGAAGAAGCGAGCAAAGTCTGCAAACAGATACGGCTACCGCATAAAATGTAGCACCCTTCTTGGCGATCACAGTTGATCCTGAAGTATGAACATACTCCAGAACCTCTTCTCTGTCAAGTGGCTGCAGATCTTTCTGATCCTCATGAACGATCTTGTCAAACTCATCAAGGGTCGCACCTGCAACAAAGGCTCTGGACCACGGTACAAAGGAAGTATCTCCATGCTCTCCGAATACATAGGCGTGGATGTTTTTCTCAGATACACCGTAGTGCTGAGAAAGTCTGCAGCGGAGACGGGCCGTATCCAGGGCGGTTCCGGAACCAAGGATCTGATTTTCCGGCAGTCCGGAAAGCTTTGCAAATGCATAAGTCATAATATCACATGGATTACTTACGATAATATAAAGCGCTTTGGGAGCCACCTTTACGATCTCCGGAGTAATACTCTTCATAATGTTGACGTTGGTCTGTGTCAGCTCGATGCGAGTCTGTCCCGGTTTTCTGGCAATACCGGAAGTGATGATCACAATGTCAGAATCTACAGCATCCGGGTAATCTCCTGCCACGATGGAGATCGGCTCACGGAAACTGGTTCCCTGCTCAATATCCATAACCTCACCTTCAGCCTTATCTTTGTTAATATCGATCAGAACAATCTCTGATGCAATACTCCTCTGTGATAAGGTATAAGCGATAGTTGCTCCTACACTTCCTGCTCCGATGATCGTAATTTTACTGCTCATATTTGTTCTCCTTTCAGCGTTGTTTGTCATTTTAATAACAACTTTAATTACACACATTCAAACATAACATAAAACATTGCCCTGTGCAATAAAAATTTTATTGTATTTCTCAGGTTAATTCCCGCTAATTTGCATTTCAAATTATTTAAACCGATTATATTTTCTGATATTTTTCCTATTATTCTGTATACATCCCTGTTATTTTTTTATCGATTTATAGAAGCAATTTCAAAAACCTAGCAAAAAACCTCTGAACTTCAAAAAAAATCAAGAAGTCCAGAGGTTTCTTTCACCTCTTATTATTGGCTTAGATTCAGATGTTTATAGCTGCTCCAACGTTCACCCGGTTAATTCTTTGCCTGGGCAAGGGCCTTTTGTGCAGCGTCCAGGATCCCTTCGGAGGAATATGTGGCTCCGCTGACAGTATCGATCCCATCCGCCGACTGGTTTGCCATGATCTGAGAATAAATCGTGCTCCATGCAGGATCAAAAAATTCCGGTGTATCCTGATTTGTCTGCTCAATGGATACGATCTGGCCTCCTGAGATCGTAATTGTCAGATATGTTTTTCCTCCATATCCAAAAGCCGAGCCTGTATACGTTCCATCTCTGTACATTCCCACCGGTTCCGGTGCTTCCGTTGGCTCCGGTGTTGCATCCGGCTCATCTGTCCCTGGTGTTGGAGTTACATTGGGTTTTTCAGGAACCGGCGTCACATCCGGGTCGTCCGGCTCCGGCGTCGGGGTTGCTGCCGGCGTCTCTGTTGGCTTCGGTGTGGCTGTTGGTTTCGGCGTTGCCGTAGGTTTCGGTGTGGCTGTTGGCTTTGGTGTCGGTTTCTTTGTCGGAGTTGGTGTTGGTTTCTTTCCATACTCCGGATTGATCGCTTCTTTAAGAGCTTTTTTTACAGCGTTGAGAATTCCGTTGGAGGAATAGGTTGCTCCGCTGACTGCATCAATATCATCTACAGAATCCGTACCAATGATCTGTTCCTCCAGCACGCTCCATGCTTTTTCAAAAAACTGCTTTGTGTCCGTATTTTCCTGTTTCAGGGCTTCGATCACTCCATCCTTGATGGTCACAGTTACCTTCACGTCTCCATTGAAGCCCTTTGCCGAAGCTGTATATTTACCGTCCAGATATTTTTGGGGACTGTTCGGATCTTCCGGTTTCTTTGTAGGAGATGGTTTTTTTGTAGGTGACGGAGCTGATGTCGGAGTTGGTAAAGCAGTTGCTGCAGGTGTAGGGGTGACCTGCTGGCTGTTTCCATCTGCCGCTGCCTGGGAGAGGGCATTCTGAACTGCCTGGATGATTCCGTTGGAGGAATAGGTTGCTCCACTTACTGCATCTACATTCGGTGTATTTCCGGCGATCATCCTGCTGATCACACCCTGAGCTGACGCAAAATACGACGCAGTTTCTCCAGATGCCTCCAGAATATCTATGGCCGCAATCTTTCCACCGCTGATTGTTACTCTCACGCGGATCGTCCCGCCAAATCCGGTTCCGCTTCCTTCATACGTACCGTCCTTATATCCATCTGCCGGAACGCTTGCTACCGGTGTCTGCGTGGTTCCCTGTCCTGCGGCGCCGGCATTGCTTTTTGCAGATTCGGAAACCGTTCTTGTACCTGAGCTTTTTTTCGCTGCTGTTTTTTTTGAACTTTTTTTCGATGAGCTTTTCTTTTTTGTTGTACTGTTTTTCTCAGCTGTGGCAGTTGTGCTGTCAGAAACAGTATTTTCTTTTTCATACCCGAGATATTTTTCCAGCTCTGAAGCAGACATTACGGTCGTCTCTGCTTGCCCGACTGCTTCTGTCTCTCCATCAGAGCCCTTCGCCTTTATGCCTGAAAACACAAGCGCCGCAATCACAGCAGCTGCAGGAACCAGCTTGGTCCAGGGTATCTTCGGAGTATTTTTTTCCTCCTGCTTTTTATCTTTCAGATCTTTTTCCATGCTTCCTTACTCTCTCCTCTTTTCTTGCGGCCTCTGTCAGACATTGCTCTTCAGAAATCAGCAGACCTCTGCCGCAGACATTGCTCTATGTCTGCGGCAGAGGCTTCTGGATATCTGTGATCACATTCGGTTCAACAGTGAAATTATTTAACTGTTACCACAAATTTCTTTGTAATTCCGTTGCATTTCACTGTGATCGTTGCTTTACCTTTTTTGATTCCCTTTACAACACCTTTGCTGTTTACAGCTGCAACTTTTTTATTGCTGCTTGTATATGTAACCTTGCCTGCAGGTGCTGCTTTGGATCTGATGGTTGTTGTTTTACCTTTTTTGATCGTTGCAGAAGATTTTACAAGACTGAATGCAGGATTCTTGACAACTACTTTGCAGGTTGTCTTCAGGGCTCCTGCCTTTGCTGTAATCGTAACGGTTCCTGCTTTGATTCCTTTTACAACACCTGTTTTACTGTTTACGGTTGCAACCTTTGTGTTGCTACTTGTGTATTTTACAGTTGCAGATGGTGTTGCAGTTGCTTTTACAGTTGTTGTTTTTCCTTTGTAGATCGTTACGGAAGCCTTTGCAAACTTGATTGTAGAAGCTTTTACTGTTACCTTGCAGGTTGCTGTGGCATTTCCTACCTTTGCTGTGATAACTGCTGTTCCGGCTTTTACGCCTTTAACAACACCCTTGCTGCTTACCGTTGCAACCTTTGTGTTGCCGGACTTAAATGTTACTGCTGCATCGCTGTCATTTGTTGTTGCCTTAAGAGTCGTTGTTTTTCCTGTATATACAGCTGCTGCTGTCTTATCAAGTGTAACTGTTACCTTCTGAAGCTCTTTCTCTGCTCCCTGAAGATGTTCAAGTGCTTCATTTACCTCAGCCTGACTTGCATCTGTTTTTGCAAGAATGTCTTCTGCTTCCTGAAGCTCACCGGCAAAGGACTTCCAGGTTGCAATTGTGTAATCTGCCTCTGCCAGAGCCTTTGCAGCTTCCACTTCTGTTTTAAGACTTGTAAAATCAGTTGGCTCCATTGTAGGATTTACGATATTCTCTGCAGTTGCCTGGAAGCTGTAGGTATAGTCATTATATCCAAGAGCATACACTGTCAGTTTCCAGTATCCTGTTCCGTCTGTTCCTCCCGGAAGCTTGCAGCGTGCAGATTTTGTAAGTCCAAGCTGGATTCCCATTGCTTTATGCATCCAGTTATCTGCGGCAAACTTGGTTCCATAAGAAGCGAGGCATTTTGTATATGTGGAATCATCTCCATAATAATCCCAGCGTACAGCCTGCATATTTGCACCAAGATCACCATAATTTCCATTGAGATCCACACGGAGGAATTCGCCGTAGCTTCCGCTTGCTGCTTTTACACTCGGCTTGATCTCTGTTGCTGTTTTTAACGCCTGATCCTTGATACCGGAAGCTGTTCCGTCTGATTTTCTTGCTGTAAATGTAAAGCCGTCACCATTTTTCTCCACATATTTCAGACCATTTGTCTGTGCATTTACGTCTGCCACAAGGCCTTTGTAATACTGGAGATTGTTTTCACTGTATCCTCCGGAGAGCACAGCTCCATCCTGTACAACATTATACTTTTTGCAGAAATCTGCAAAATCTGCGGTCTTAACTGCTACCGGGACATATTTCAGACCATATATCTCATAATGATCCATCGTATAGGTTTTTCCATCTTCTGTTGTTATACTGCCTCTGTTCCATTTTACCTTGGAACCATCTGTAAGATAAAGTGTGCTTCCTTTATCCTCCCAGTAGGATACGTCGAATCTGGTTCCGTCTTCAGCAATGATCGTAGCTTCTGTCTGATAGCTTCCTCTGTGGAGTCCATGATTTGCAGTCGCTCTTGTTACTGTATCAAAAGCTCCTGTATCAAACTCACTATGTGAATCCTTCTCTTCTGAAGAGCTTGTATCTCCAGCTGCATATACGCCTTCTGCTGCCCAGTACTCACCCCAGGTAAGTCCTGCATATACGTACTGATACTCGCCTGTCAGCTGGTCAGAATCGGAAAATGCTTCCGCCACTTCATCGCCTTCTGTGAAATCCTCTTCCCCTGTAGAGAACGAGTCTGCTTCCTCTGCTGTATCTTCCTGCTGGATATCCTCTGTCTCGTCTGCAGCAGCTTCTGGCACTGCTGCATCCTCTGCTGCTTCTTCTGTTATGTCTGCAGCATCCTCTATAGCTTCTTCTGCTACAGCTTCAGTGTCCTCTGCCGTTTCCTCTGTGCTAAAATCCTCCGTATCTCCTGCCTCTGCCTCGGAAACCACGGCTGCATCAAGATCAGATGCCATTACAGCGGTCGGAAAGGTTGTTGCTGCCACTGCAAGACTTAAAATGCATGGAGCTGTTTTTTTCAATAGATTCCACTTCTGCATTGCTTATTCCTCCTAAAAATATGATATATTTATAGAACCCTTTCCAGGTTTACTATCGCAAGTACTGCGGATATGAGCATTCCCTCTGCCAAACAGTCATAAACCGGATCGCCGGGAGATCAGCTTCACTCTGCAATATCCTCCACACTATAGGAATCCGCAAGCAGGCTGAACCGCTCCTTCATCCCCTCAGTGAGATACACATGATGGTCTTCATCCACAAAAAGTCCGTCTGCACCGTAAGCTTTCAACAGCTGTGTCCCTTTTTCCACCCCCAGCACAAAACATGCTGTGGAAAGCGCATCTGCCTCCAGACCTGAGTCACAGACTACCGTTACCCCGGTCACTCCGCTTTCTGCCGGATAGCCGGTAGACGGGTCCATAATGTGGTGATACCTTACACCATTTTCGATAAAATATTTCTCATAATCTCCGGATGTGGAAAGAAATTCTGTACCATTTAAGGCAACCACACCAAGATAGTCATCTTCATTTTCAGCTCTGGGATCTGTCACTGCCACATTCCAGGAAGAACCATCCGGCTTGCTTCCGTAGGTCATGACACTGCTTCCTCCCAGATTCATAAGTGCTGCTATTACATCCTTCTTTGTTTCCAGTTCTTTAAGGATCAGGTCACAGCCAATACCCTTTCCCGCTGCTCCAAGATCCAGAGAACAGCCCTCCTCCATATGGACCGTATTTCCGTCAAGAAAAATCTTCTGATATCCGGAATCCTTCAGAACATTCTTAATTTCTGCTTCTTCCGGAATTTTCTGGTTTTCCCCTCCAATATCCCACAGGCGGATCAGCTTCCCAATGGTTGGGTCAAAGGCTCCGTCAGAATCCTCTGCGATCTTCAGAAGACGTTTCAGGTATCCGGAAAGCTCGTCGGAAATCTCCGTATCTTTTCCGCTGTCTGCATTCACCTTATAGATCTGGGACTTCTCATTGGTCCAGGAAAGAAGGTTCGTCTCCACATCTGTCAGCACAGCTGTCAGCTTACTGTTTATATCGTCACCTGTGGTATAGAGTATTTCTGATACCACAGTATCCATTGCAAAATCTGTATCGGTATATGTCTGTACATCATTTTCCGAAGCAGCCATGCACAGCACAGGAAACAACACCGCAATTCCTGTAAATGTAGCTGCTGCCAGAAAAGTTTTCTTTTTCAGAGCCTGATATCTCATAGATCATTTTTCCTCAATTGTTCCAATGTGAATATTTTTTCTCGGGCATGCTGCGGCACATGCGTGGCAGCAAAGACATTCGCCGGATCTGCCTGTATCGCCGTCGATATCCAGATGAGCCGGACATCTTTTTTTACAGAGACCACATTTCGGCGGACATTTCTCACGGTTTCTCCGAAACAGTGCACCCGGATGGATTGGCATTAATGCAAAAACCGCTCCCATGGGACAGAGAAACTGGCAGAAAAACCTTTCCTGTGTACACATTCCCACAATGATCAGCACCAGGAGCACAATTCCCACCAGATATTTGCTGTTCGGGAGCCGTCCTGCCGTGAGCATGGAAAAAACATCCCACGGGCTGGTTCCCGTAAGCTTTCCGTATACACCTGTAAGGCAGGAAAGCAGGATCAGTGCCAGTACGATATATTTGACTTTCTGAAGCCCGTGAACCATTTTTTCGGAAAGAGCCGGTTTCTTTTTTTTGTGAAAGCATTTCATCCGGATCCAGGAAAAGCCTTCATATACGGCATCTCCGAAAGATCCGAATGCACACGCATATCCGCAGAAATGTCTTCCGAAAAAGCAGGTAAAGATCAGAAGCACTGCCGTTACAGTCAGAAAGGAATTCCACTCCACCGGCTGACCGGCCGCAATGGCAAGAAAGATCGATTTGATACCTGCAAAGGCTGTAGAAAACAGAGACGGGGCGGCAATAAAAAATGCCAGCTGTATTCCCGCACGCATCAGCCTTACCTCCCGCTGTCTTTTTTTCATGAGTTTTCCGCCTTTCCAAGTGCCGCATCCACTGCGTTTAGGATTCCTGTGGAGCTGAACGTTGCTCCAGATACGGTATCCACATCTGTACTCTGAGCACTCAGGATGGAATCGATCACACTCTCTGCCTGTGAAAGATATGCACTGTCCTCACCTGGGGCGCTGACTACGTTGATGGATGTGATCTCATCACCGGTAAGTGTCACCTCCACCTGAATGGTCCCGCCGTATCCCTCGGCTTCTCCTGTATAGGTTCCATCTTTATATACATTATCGGAATCTGCGGTTGCTGTGTCCTCTGCGTCTGCATCGGATACATTGCCATCTGAAGTGTCTGTTGTTTTGTCATCGCCTGCTGTATCTGCATCACTGCTGCCTGATCCTGCAGATGCTACCTGATTCTGCATACGATTTACATAACTCGTCTCCAGCGCACTGAGAAGTTCATTCTGCTGCTCCTGAAGTGTATCTACCTTATCTGTCAGAGCCGCGATCTCTTTTTCATTTGCCTGGGCTTTCATGCTGCTGTTATAAAAAAGTACAGCCAGGATCACCAACAGTAAGGAGATCACTCTCATATAAAAATTCTGATTTTTCATCTCTTTTCTCCCTTGTATTTTTAGCAATTCTGTAAATTGCTGCATCAGGCTCAGCTGTGCGAACATATATTGCTGCGTCAGATGCTCTCGATCTATTCCTTCAACCTGCGTATAACTGTCTTTTGGATAAATTATATAGTTTTTATCCATATACATAAATTAGTTTTGATTAATCTTTTTTATAAAATTAGACGATGCTAACTTACAGTTAGGTATTATATCACCTGTTTTTTTTCTTGTCTACACTTTTGTTAGTAGTTTATAACTTTTTCCAATATGAATTTTTTCGCCACTCCTCCCTTTCCGTTGGGAACAGCTGTATGAATTATGGTTAGATATCATTAACTTATGTTTGCCTTTTAATTTCGATTATGATATGATTTTTTCTGAATCTGTAACAGAAATGGAGATTTGTTTTGAAGAAAAAAGAATTGATTTTTATTGCCGGGATCCTGATTCTGGCGGGGGTTCTCTGGCTTGGTTTTCAGATTGCAGGGAAACGTTCCCATAATACGATCCGTATTACCGTTGACGGAAAAGAATTCGGAACCTATTCGCTTTCCCAGGACCAGATCATCCACATCGGAGACACCAATGTCTGCGAGATCAAAGATGGAAAAGTTACAATGATCGAAGCAACCTGCCCGGATCATTACTGTATGAAACAGAAGGCTGTGGACGAGCACGGCGGTTCCATCATCTGCCTTCCTAATAAGGTTGTGATAGAAGGGGAAAATACTGCAGAGGATTCGGAGAGTTCGCCTAAAATTGATGCGGTGACATAAAATTTCCGGAGAATATGCGCAATGCGTGTTCTCCGTAGATTTTTCTCTGACAGATGATATTCTGTCTGTGCTATTCCTGCAACGATATTCCTGTAACAAATGAAAGGATTTATTTATGAAACGAAAAACAGCTTATCTCGGATTATTTGCCGCAGTAGCGATCATTTTTGGATATGTGGAGTCTCTGGTCCCTGTATTTACAGGGATTCCGGGTATCAAGCTCGGGCTTGCAAACCTGGCGGTGCTTTTTATACTGGACCGATATTCCTTTAAAGAAGCGGCTCTCGTGTCCGTTGTCAGGATCCTGGTGATCGGATTTATGTTTGGAAATCTGTTCAGTATTTTGTATAGTCTGGCTGGCGCTGCGCTTAGCCTGACTGTGATGGAGCTTTTGAAAAAACATTCCGGCTTCAGTCTGATCGGTATCAGTGTGGCCGGTGGTGTCACACATAATATCGGGCAGCTGATCGTTGCCATGATCGTGGTGAGCAATACGAGTTTGATGGTTTATGCACCGGCACTGCTGGTAGCAGGTGTCCTGGCGGGGATTCTCATAGGTGGGTTGACAAAGGAGGTTGTGGGACGACTTCCTTTGAATCTATAATTATGTGGTTTGCTTCTTGGATTATGGTTTTCACTTTTTTAAGTGAGGGGAAATTGTGTGGTTTGATTTTTTAGATTATAGTTTTCACTTTTTGAAGTGAGATAAATTGGGTAGTTTGATTTTTTGGGATTGTTGTTTTCACTTTTTGAAGTGAGAGGAAATTGGATGGTTTGATTTTTTTGGATTATAGTTTTCACTTTTTGAAGTGAGATAAATTGGATAGTTTGATTTTTTGGGATTGTAGTTTTCACCTTTTGAAGTGAGAGGAAATTGGATGGTTTGATTTTTTTGAATTATAGTTTTCACTTTTTGAAAGTGAGAGGAAATTGGATGGTTTGATTTTTTTGGATTATAGTTTTCACTTTTTG
>OLRA01000622.1_pt1 | contig 48337 bp, 46 predicted proteins | sample 1673011 | NCBI WGS metagenome assembly OLRA01 (sample SAMEA3136746, study PRJEB25190) | human gut metagenome | reverse complement strand
ACCATTCAACTTGCACAAGAAAATGTGAAGCAGGTTCTTGCTGACGCATTGGCGCAGCAGAACATCTCTTGGCAATCCATTGAGACAGAGGTGCATATTCAGTCGGACAACAGCATATCTATCAGTAAAGTAACCGTATGGAGTGATGAAACAGAAGCTGTGCAGGCAGTATTGGAAACTTATTTTGGAAAGGAAGTGGAACAGCTTGTATACCCAACAGCTGAAACGGCTCAAACAGTGGCTCCTACATGAAAACGGTGTACGCCTTGTGGTACTGCTTGGTGTCATTGGTCTGGTGATGATTCTGCTGTCCGGGCTGCATGATACGGGCTCAAAGGAAACAAAATCTTCTGTTTCTGCGGAATCTGCTACGGATGCTTCTCTTCTTACGGCAGAAACATACTGTCGGGATCTGGAAGAGCAATTGCAGCAGATTCTGGGTCGTATTGATGGAGTCGGCGCCTGTCAGGTTTTGGTGACAGCCAATAATACGGCATCCTACGTCTATCAGCAGGATGCTTCTGTCAGCGAAGATGCAGGACACTCCAGCAGCCAGCAGCAATGCGTTTTGGTCAATAGCAGTGGGACGGAATCGCCGCTGCTGGAAACCATTGTGCATCCGAAGATCAACGGTATTGTGATTGTATGTGAAGGAGGTGACCGCAATGTGGTAAAAGAACAGATCATTCGTGCCGTATCGGCGGCACTGAATTTACGAACCAGTCAAATATGTGTTGCAAAACAAACTTCTTGAAAGGAATCGCTTACTATGAAAAAACCATCCTTTATCATTGGAAAAAAACAGGTGATTTTATCCTGCCTGACCCTGATGCTGGCCGTAGCCGTTTATGTCAACTATGCGTTGTCAGATTCTGATCTGACCGGACAGAAGAAGGCGCAGGTTTCCGATTCCATTACATATGGAGACACGGAATTTGTCAATGCACCACAGGCAAGCAGTCAAAAGGCAGAATCCGAAGCTTCGGATTCTGCTGCCGCAGAGGAAGAACAGTCTGCGGATTCAGATGCATTGGAAGAAGCAGCGGCAAATGGTGCGTTAAGCGCTTCCGATTATTTTGCACAGGCAAGACTCAATCGTTCCACCAGCCGGGATGAAGCGGTTTCTACGTTGCAAACCATTATGGGTGGCGGAGACTTGACGGAAGACGAGCGTGTAACAGATGCTTTGGCAGCGGTGGAAACCTCTCAGTTGATTGAAAGTGAAAGTAATATCGAGTCAATGATTAAATCTATGGGATACCAGGAATGTATTGTGTATCTGGATGGGGAAAGCGCAAAGGTTGTAGTACAGACAGAGGGTCTGGATTCTGCGCAGGCTGCTGCCATCAAGGATGTTATTTTGGGAGAAATTTCAGTTCCTTCTGAAAAAATCAGAATTTTTGAGGTAAAATAGTTGTACTTTTTGCATTTTTCTGATATAATAGAGGTAACGCTTCTAGATACAGCAGGAAGTGCGGAAACTGGAAAAAGATAATCTCTGCCGAAAAGGGAGAATTGCGTTGATTTTCTTTTGGCAGTAGGGAGAATATAACAAACAAAGGCTGCTGTATCGGAATGGGATACGGCAGCCTTTGTTGATTTGGGAGGTCATTATGACAAGACATGAAGTAAGAGAATGCGCCTTTTTGATTTTATTTGAACGGATGTTTCAGCCGGATTCTTTGGAAGAATTGTATGCACTTGCGGAAGAGGTGCAGCAGCTGGAAGTGAATCAGGATGTGAAGCAGATGGTAGAAGGTGTCATTGCACATGAAGAAGAGATTCAGCAGTTAATTCGTACATTTAGTAAGAGCCGCAGCATACATCGTATTCCAAAAGTGAATCTTTCCATCTTAGAGCTTGCATTATATGAGATGTACTTTGAAAAAGATATGCCAGTAAACGCAGCCATCAGTGAAGCCGTTACGCTGTCTCATGCGTACTCCTATCAGGAAGATACCGCCTTTATCAATGGCATGCTTGGCGCTATTTCCCGCAGTCAGCCAAAGGTAGGTGCAGATGCTGCTGCACAGGAGGAACCAACCAATGCCTGAGTATCTGGGGTTGGATACAAGCAACTATACCACTTCTACTGCACGGCTGTGGCCGGAAGGTGTCCGTCAGGAAAAACAATTGCTTCCGGTAAAAGCCGGTGAAGCAGGGCTGCGGCAAAGCGATGCCGTTTTTCATCATACCCGGCAGCTTCCGCAGTTGTTACAGAATCTTTGTTCACAGCCGTTGCAAGTGCTTTCTGCAATTGGTGTCACCACACGGCCCCGCAACCGAGCAGATTCCTATATGCCCTGCTTTCTATGCGGCTCCGGAACGGCACATGCGATTGCAGCTGTTACGGGGGTTCCAGTTTACGAGACTTCTCACCAGATTGGACATGTCCTAGCTGCGCTATATGGCGCAAATGCCCTTTCCTATCTGGAGCAACCATTTCTTGCATTTCATGTCAGCGGTGGAACAACAGACAGTTTACTCTGCACGCCACATGCAACAAAGATTCTGGAAATTACGCCCATTGGAACTTCGCTGGATTTAAAAGCCGGGCAGGCAATTGATCGGGTCGGGTTGATGCTGGGACTGCAATTCCCATGCGGAAAGCAGCTGGAACAGCTGGCACAGAAGAGTCAGAAAACGTTCCGGGTGCATCCCACCATAAAAGGCGTGAACTGCTGCTTGTCGGGTTTGCAGAATCAGTGTGACACGATGCAGAAGCAGGGAGCACTTCCAGAGGATATTGCCTGTTACTGCATGACCATGATTCGGGAGACCATTTATCAAATGACGCAGGCAGCCTGGAAACAGGTCGGAACCATGTCGGTGCTTTATGCCGGCGGTGTCATGTCCAATCTATGGATTCGTCCAGCATTGCAGCATGCATTCGGCGGCATTTTTACAAAGCCGGAATTTTCCTGTGACAATGCAGTCGGCGCAGCCGTTTTTGCAGCTTTGCAGGAAGGAGGAGCAGAATGGCTATTTTAAGCGTTTCTCAGCTGAATCGCTATGTTGGGTTCAAGCTGAAAGAAGATCATGCGCTCAATGGCATTTTGGTGCGTGGGGAACTTTCCAATTTTACCAATCACATTCGATCGGGACATTTTTATTTCACCTTAAAGGATGCGGAGAGCAGTGTAAAAGCAGTGATGTTCCGCAATTTGGCACAGCGTGTACGATTCGTCCCAAAAGATGGAATGAATGTGATTGTAGCAGCGACGGCTTCCTTGTTTGAACGGGATGGTGCATTTCAGCTTTATGTAACTGATATGCAGCCGGATGGAGCAGGCGCTCAGTATCAGGCACTTTCTCTTCTGAAGCAAAAATTGACGGCTCTTGGTATCTTTGCGCAGGAAGCCAAACGTCCGATTCCGGCATGGCCGCAAAAAATTGGTGTGGTAACTTCTGGAACAGGTGCTGCTTTGCAGGATGTGAAAAACGTCATCGGAAGACGGTATCCGCTTGCAACACTGGCAGTTTTCCCAGCACAGGTACAAGGGGAAGGGGCAGCAGCCTCGATTTGTCATGCAATAGAATCGGCACAGGCACAAAACTGCGATGTGTTGATTGTTGGGCGGGGCGGCGGTTCTGCCGAAGATTTGCAGGCATTCAATCAGGAATCGGTTGTCATGGCAGTTTATCACTGTACGGTTCCCATTATTTCTGCAGTCGGACATGAGACCGATTATACACTTACGGATTATGCAGCGGATTTGCGTGCACCGACACCGTCGGCTGCCGCAGAATTGGCGGTTCCAGATTGTGCGCAATTGATGCAGCAGGTCTTGCAGATGCAGCATCGTCTGCACACGGCAATGCAGGTTTTATGGGAACGTCATCAGCAGGCGTATCTCCGGTTGATGCATCGGTTGCAGCAGGCATCTCCTCATCAGAAGACGGTGCATGCAGCCGAACAGCTTCATCAAAATCAGTTGCGTCTGCACCGAGCTATGCAGCAATTGCTGCAAAATCAGCAGATGCGTCTGCAAACATTTTGTACCAAACTGCATGCGCTGAGTCCGCTGCAAGTATTGGCTCGAGGGTATGCCCTCGTTTATCAACAGGAACAAGTAGTGGAATCCATTGATCAGATTCAGCCTGGAGATCATCTTGTGGTTCAGCTGCAAGATGGAACCATACCCGTACAGGCACTTGAGAAAGGGGAGCATCATGACATTTGAAGCACAAATGAAGCGGCTTTCAGAAATTACGCAGCTTTTGGAAAAAGGAGAGTTGTCCCTGGAAGAATCGGTTCAGCTCTATCAGGAGGGACTGGGAGTTGCGATGCAGTGTCAAAAGGAGCTGGATGCAGCCAAGCAGCAGCTTACTATAGAAGAACATCCGGCAGAGGAAAAGGAGGCTTTATCATGACGCAGGAACACACGCAGTATATGCAGGCGCAATTAAAGCAGATTGAAACAGCACTTGACCAGTTGGCTCCGCAGTATGAACAGGCGGAACGACAAAAGCATGTTGTTGATGCAATGCGTTATGCCTTGGAAGCGGGCGGAAAGCGCATTCGTCCGTTTTTGGTCTTAGAGTTTTGCAAGCTTTGCGGTGGAACGGCAGAACAGGCGATGGCACCAGCCTGCGCTTTGGAAATGATACATACCTTTTCGCTCATTCACGATGATCTTCCGGCAATGGACAATGACGATTACCGGCGTGGAAAACCGTCCTGCCATAAAGCGTTTGGGGAAGCTACTGCCATTCTGGCAGGAGATGGCCTTTCCGTTCATGCGGTACACACCATTTTGCAGGATTCTACCTTGAAAGATGCTGTAAAATTGCAGTTGGTGCGTGTTTTAATGGATGCGACGGGGTACCTTGGCATGATCGGCGGTCAGGTCATGGATATGGAAAATGAGCAGCGTTCCGATGTACAGGTAGAAGATTTACAGGTGATGTGTGCAGCCAAGACCGGTGCTTTGATTCGGGCTGCCTGCAAAATGGGATGCATTGCAGCCGGTGCATCGGAAGAAACCATTCAGCAGGCAGATCACTATGGAGCTTGTCTGGGGCTTGCCTTCCAGATTGTAGATGATATTCTGGATGTGACCAGCACGACAGAAGTACTTGGAAAGCCGGTTGGTAGCGATGCAGAGGAACACAAGCAGACATTTGTGACACTGCTTGGACTTGATGCTGCACGGGAAGAAGCAAATCGTTTGACACAAGAAGCAATAGAGGCATTGCAGCCGTTTGCGGAACATGCCGTTCTAGTGGATCTCACAAAGGAATTGCTGGAAAGAAAGAAATGAGGTGACGGAGGAGACTGCACCACAACTCCGATTGACGTATGGATACAAAAAAACAACGAATGGCAGAAGATCACCTTTTGGATCATTTGCATGGACCGGAGGATTTGAAAAAACTGACCTATGCGCAGTGTACGGCGCTCTGTCAGGAAATCCGAACGTTTTTGATTACCACCGTTTCCAAAACGGGTGGGCACCTTGCATCCAATCTTGGAACCGTAGAATTGACCGTTGCCATGCATCGGGTATTCAATTCTCCAAAGGACAAATTTGTATGGGATGTCGGGCATCAATGCTATACGCATAAGATTTTAACGGGACGCTATGCACAATTTCATACCTTGCGCCAGGAACACGGCATTTCCGGATTTCCAAAGCCGGAAGAATCGGTACATGATGCGTTTATCAGCGGACACAGCAGTACCGCCATTTCCGTCGCAGGTGGAATTTCCGAAGCTATGCGGCTGCAAGGAGACCAAACGCATTATGCCGTTGCAGTCGTAGGGGATGGTGCACTGACTGGCGGTTTGGCATATGAGGGTCTGAATAATGCCGGAAAAGCAAAAAACAATCTGATTGTCATTTTGAACGACAATACCATGTCGATTTCAAAAAACGTGGGATCTTTTGCAAAGTATCTGTCTTCCATTCGAGGAAAAGAAAAGTATGTGCGTGCCAAGCAACGGGTAGAACGCAAACTGAATCAAACACCGGTCATCGGCGCTCCCATGATCAAAATGCTGAAGTCTTCGAAAGATGCTGTCCGGGATACCATCTTTCGCTCCACGACCATCTTTGAGGATTTGGGATTTGTATACTTGGGGCCAGTGGATGGGCATAATATGGAGGAATTGGAAGACGTTTTATGTGCAGCAAAAACGTATCACTGTCCGGTATTTGTCCATGTGTTGACTGTAAAAGGAAAGGGCTATCTGCCCTCTGAACGCAATCCGGGTGAATATCACGGTATTTCTAAGTTTAACGTGGAGACGGGAAATCCGGAAATTGCAGCAAAGGGTTCCTATTCGGATGTGTTCGGAAAGGAACTGGCACGTCTTGCACAGCGGGATCCATCCATTTGTGCCATTACTGCTGCGATGGAGCATGGAACCGGCTTGCAGCATTTTGCAAGAGCTTATCCCAGCCGTTTTTACGATGTAGGAATTGCAGAGCAGCATGCTGTTACCTTTGCTGCTGCGCTTGCCGCATCTGGTCAAACACCGGTATTTGCGGTATATTCTTCTTTCTTGCAGCGGGCATATGATCAGCTGCTGCATGATGTGGCAATTGGTGGTTTGCATGTTGTGCTTGGCATTGACCGGGCTGGCGTTGTGGGAGAGGATGGAGAGACACATCATGGATTGTTCGATGTTTCCTATCTTTCCACCATTCCGGGTACAGTTCTGTATGCTCCGTCCTGTTACGATGAATTGACCATGTGTCTGCGCCGTGGTATTTATGAGGAAAAGGGACTGATTGGTATTCGCTATCCCCGTGGAAGAGATACCAGCACCTTCGATCAGTCTGTTTTAAATACGGAATATACACATGTTTCCGGTCACAAAACAGATACACTTTTGATTTCCTATGGTAGAATTTATGATGCCTTGTATCATGCCAAACAGCGTGCAGATCAGATGGCTTGCCCATGTGATTTGCTGAAGCTGACACGGATTTTCCCCATCCAGGAAGCCATTGTGGAGATTGCCAAATCATATCGGCATATTCTATTTTTCGAGGAAGCCTATTACTATGGCGGTATTTCCCAGCTGCTTGGGGATCAGCTGTTGGAGCAGGGTTATACCGGAACATATGTCCGGATTGCACCAAAAGACTTCATTCGGCAGGCACCGATGCAGGTACAGCTGGAACAGATGGGACTTTCCGAAGAAGCAATGCTGAAACGAATCTTACAGGAATGGGAGAAGTGGAACGAGCATGGAACGACTTGATGTTGCTTTGATTCAATCTGGTTATGCAGCCAGCCGACAGCGTGCCAAAGAATTGATTCAGCAGGGAAGCGTCACCATCAATGGAACAGTCTGTACCAAAGCAGCACGCAGTGTATCAGAAACCGATCAGCTTGCGGTAACCGATGCTGGTTTGCAATATGTAGGACGGGGAGGACTGAAACTGGAAGCAGCGCTTCCGCTTTTGGGTTCCTTTTCGTTGCAAGGGGCAGTCTGTATGGATATTGGCGCTTCTACAGGCGGTTTTACGGACTGCATGCTGCAAAATGGTGCTCAGAAAGTATATGCGGTTGATGTCGGACGGGATCAATTGGCACAGAAATTGCGGCAGGATGCTCGGGTGGTTAACTTGGAGCAGACAGATATTCGCAAGCTGCCGGAAACAGCTGTTGCAGAACCGATTGCATTTCTTTCTGTCGATGTTTCTTTTATTTCTCTGCGTTTGATTATTCCTGAATTGGTGCGATTCTTGCAGCCGGGCGGTATGGCGATTCTTCTCATTAAGCCGCAGTTTGAAGCAGGGAAAGAAGGTGTTGGCAAGCATGGCATTGTCCGCTCTCAGTCGGTTCACCAGCGTGTATTGGAACAGGTTTTATCCTGTCTGGCACAGAATGGACTTTCTTTGCAGCATTTGATTCCTTCGCCCATACGGGGCGGAAGCGGCAATGTAGAATATCTTGCGGTTGTACAATATAGTACAAGTTCGGCGCAGTCACAGGATTTGGCTGCGGTGGTGCGGCAGGCATTTGCATAGGAGGATGGCATATGAATGCAGTGATTTTCCCAAATTTTCAAAAGATCGGTGCGCTGCCCTGCGCCAGAGAGGTGTGCGAGCTGCTGCATGTAAACGGCATTGCTGTTACCATTGATCCACAGTATCAGAATGAGTTTTCGAATCAGTCGTATGTGCAATTCCAGGATTTTACCCAGGCGGCAAAAGAAGCTGATTTTGCAATTGCCATTGGCGGAGACGGAACCATTTTGCACTGTGCCAAGCATCTGATGGGAACGGATACCAAGTTGCTCGGCATCAATATGGGACGGCTTGGCTTTATGGCATCCATGGAACGGAATGAACTCTACCAAATTCGCCGCTTGAAAACAGGCGATTACCGTGTTTCCAAGCGTATGCTGTTGTGTGGAGACTTGCTGGATCAGAAGGGACATGTTATCCAGCATTATACGGCTTTGAATGAAATTTGCATTTCCAGACAGTTTTCAAAAATTTTGGACTTTTCTGTATATCGAAAAGACATTTTGATTGGAAGCTATCGTGCAGACGGTATCATTTTCAGTACGCCGACCGGTTCCACAGCATATGCGCTTTCCGCAGGCGGCCCTATTATTGAGCCGGAACTGCTTTGTATTGAGATGACCTTGATTTGTCCGCATTCTGTTACCGTTCGTCCGGTTTTGTTTTCGGAAGACAGCCAGCTTTGCCTGACCTTGAAACAGCCGGCAGGAGATGATGTTTACATTTGCATTGACGGCGACCAGCCGGTTCCGTTGGATGCCCAGCATCGTCTGCAAATTTATCGTTCTCCGTATGAAATGCACATCATCGATCTGTCCGGCAATACCTTTTTTGATTCGCTCAATCAAAAAATGATTCAAACCATAAAAGGACAGCAAACCAACTAAGAGCCTGGAATGGAAGGAGGGAGTCCTGTGTCCAAAAAAGAACGGCATCAGCTGATTTTATCCATCATTGAACAGGAAGTCATTGACACCCAGGAAACCTTACAGCGCCGCCTACAACAGCAGGACATTCAGGTGACGCAGGCAACGCTTTCACGGGACATTCAGCAGCTGCATCTGGTCAAGCAGCGAGATACAACCGGCCAGTATCGGTATATGGCGCCTTCTCAATCGGTTGTTTCATTTGGATTGTTGCAGGAGGCAATCATTCGTACCGATTATGCAGGGAATATGGTTGCCATTCATTGCCACGCCGGAATGGCACAGGCAGCCTGTGCTTCGTTTGATCGGATGCAGCATCCGGATATTGTCGGAACGTTGGCAGGTGACGATACCATTTTTATTTTGATGCGAACCCCGGAACAGGCTGCTGCATTTGCAAAGACTTATCATCCCATTCAACAGGAGGAAAATAAGACATGCTGACAGAATTGTTTATTGAAAATTTGGCAGTGATTCAGCAGGCACGTATTTCATTTTCCACCGGTTTGCATGTTTTTACGGGTGAAACCGGTGCCGGAAAATCCATTTTTATTCATGGAATCAATGCGGTTTTGGGTCAGCGTGTTTCACGGGATTTGGTTCGAACGGGCTGTGAACGTGCCATTATTTCCGCTTTGTTTACGCATCTTCCACCTGCTGTAGTGGAATTGCTGAAACAGTATCAGTTAGAGGATGGATCGGATGAGCTGCTCTTAACCCGTGAGATTTTAGCAGATGGCGGAAGCATTGCACGCATCAACCAGCGTACGGCGACGGCTTCAATGCTTCGGGAGTTGGGCGTTCATCTCATTCATATTCATGGACAGCACGACAATCAAATTCTGATGACGCCGGAACGACATATGGATATGATTGATGCATTTGGTGGAAACAGCGATGTGCTGACTGCTTATCAAACCAGTTTTCGTGCTTTGCAGCAGAAAGCCAAACGGTATAGTCAGCTTCGAAAATCCGAACAGGAAAAGCAGGAACGGGCAAAGTATCTGCAAAGTTTGGTAGAAGAAGTGGAGCAGCTACAGCTGAAGCCTGGGGAAGAAGCTGCCATGGAAGAAGAATTCAATCTGCTGCAACATACGGAGCAGATTGCATCTGCCTTACAGGCTGTTCAAAGCGCATTGGATCAGGAGTCGGATATCGGTGCAGTGGATTTGATTCAGCAAGCATCTTCTGAATTGCTGCCCTATACGGAATTCAATCCAATTTTTCAGCAGCTGCAAGAGCGGCTGGAGGCTGCAAGCATTGAGCTGCGGGATATTGCAGCAGAATGCAGCAATGTTCGGTCTTCCATGGAATTCGATGCGTTGCGGTATCAGGAATTGCAGACACGGATGCAGGCGCTTTATCGCCTAAATCGGATGTATCAATGTACGGGAGATGAACTGCTTCATCGGTATCAGGAAGCCAAAAAAGAATTACAGAGCATGCAGAGCGATCAGGCAGAGTTGCAGACGCTGCAAAAGGAAAAGGAACAGCTGTTGGAGGAAGTTTCTAAGCGGGCAAAAGAATTGTCGCAGTATCGCATACAAACGGCGGCACAGTTTGTGGCGGCTGTAACGGAACAGCTGGAATTTCTCAATATGCCCAATGTTGTATTGGATGTGGCACATCAGACCGGAAAGTTAACCATTCACGGCATGGATACGATGGAACTGTTGATTTCCGCCAACAAAGGCGAAACGCCGAAGCCGTTGGCGAAAATTGCATCTGGCGGTGAACTGTCTCGTATCATGCTGGCACTGCAATGTGTCACTGCCGATCAGGATGCCATTCCGACGATGATTTTTGATGAAATTGATACAGGTGTCAGCGGAAAGGCTGCACAGAAAATCGGCATGAAACTCCGGGAGGTTTCCAAAAATCATCAAGTATTGTGTGTGACGCATTTGGCACAAATTGCAGTGATGGGGGAACATCACTTTATGATTGAAAAAAAGGTGCAGGATGGCAGAACGCAAACATTTGTGCAGCCGCTTGATGCGGCAGGACGTATTGCGGAGATCGCTCGTATCATGGGCGGTGAATCGCCCAGTTCGTTGCTGCTGAAAACAGCACAGGAAGAACTGCAAAAGTGGAGGAATCTATTATAATGTTGGTTGCTTCTGCATGAAATAGGGTGTTGTGGATATCGTAATCAAGAACAACTTCTCAAAGTATCATTCCATTATAGTTTCGGAGTGGATGCTTTCGTTTTAAGGAAGGCTGATGTTGTATGAAACGAGATAGCGCACATAAAAAAAGAAATGTGATTCTTGCAGCTGTTATTTTAGCGGTTGTATTTTGTGTCACGTCAATTGCCATGATTCCGTTGATTCGTCTGCTTTCTTCGGAAGAAGGACAAGCAATTATTTTGCAAAAAATGCAGACGTTTGGCATTTTTGCCCCAATCTTATTTGTTTTGCTTCAAGTTGCGCAAGTGGTCATTGCTGTAATTCCAGGTGGGCCAGTTCCGATTATTGGCGGCTTGCTCTTTGGAGAGGGGATTGGACTGCTGCTTTCTATGGTGGGCTTTTTCTTTGGAACAGTTATTGTCTACTATCTGGTGCAGAAGTTTGGCCGTCCCATTGTCTCCCTGTTTGTTTCGGAAGATAAAATGCAAAAGTATGCATATCTTGCAACCGAAAAGAAGCTCGAAGTTTTGGTATTTGCCTTATTCCTTTTGCCGGGACTTCCGAAAGATGCACTGACCTATATTGTTTCTTTTAATACCAAAATCAAGCCCATGCGGCTATTTGTTCTGACAACGCTTGCGAGACTCCCATCGGCGGCGCTTTCTGTATTTTTAGGTGGAAGCATTTGGAAAGGCAGATACTGGCTCGCGGTTTGTTTCTTATTCGCCATGCTGCTGCTTGGTATTTGCGGATATTTTATAAAGAAAAAATGGGATGCGAAAAATAAGTAATTTCAAAGACTAAAAATCAGTTTGTTTTTCTTTATTTTACATTTTATTTACAATCAAATCTTGACAATAATGAGAAGATCTGATATAATAAAATAGTTGAGTCAAGGAAAGATGGCTGAGCTGGTCTAAGGCGCACGACTGGAACTCGTGTATACGTTGATAGCGTATCGAGGGTTCGAATCCCTCTCTTTCCGCCAGATGAATATTTTGGAAAACGGTTTAATTACGTACAAATAACGTAGTTAAGCCGTTTTCGTTGCTTATAATACGAAAATCATTTCTTTCTATTGAAGTGATTTTCATTAAAAAGAAACTTATTTCAAACGAAGTTGACACGAAAGTTGACATGAAATTCTGATGTATAGCAATGGAGTGACTTTACTGAATGAATTCAAATGAAAACAAAATATATATCTAAAAAGACAAGACCTTTCAGAAAATTCCCGAAAGGTCTTGTCTTTCATATTATATTTTTAGTTAGAACCCAAACCTGGGACACCACCAAACTCATACTTAACGCCTGTAGTAACTTCAAGCAAACCCTTTGTTGTCGCATCTTTTTTAATTGCAGCATAGTATCTGTCAGAAGGATCATCAATATCAGCCATATCATAGGATACATGATATTCTTTTTGTTCAATTGTGTTTATTAATTCTGAATCATTTGGCGGATAATAATACTGCATTGCCGGCACTCCACTATTGGCAAGGAACATATAGTCACCAACAGGAAGTGCTACATTTCCAATAACATTATCACCACTTGTTTTGTCACTTTCGTGATTGCCACAATATTTATAAATATTATTTTCATCTTCATAATAGATGTCAGGGTATGAACCAATGGTGTAATCGTGGAAATTAAGGAACTTGCGGTATTCAATCCGTCTTTCCTTTATAGAAGCAAGAGGCGTCATTTTCTTGTAAATCAACAGATTACCATAATAAATTGGAAAATGAGGATACTGAGAGTCTTCGTTAACCGTTTTTATGCTGTAATCATAAATTCCTTGTTCGTAGCTGAATAGTCTGAAATCAGAATTTCCACAGAAATCTACGGTTGCTCCATGTTCCCCTATAGAGTCTACATTGAGTTTTGTACTATCATCATCTTTATACAGTTTCGTGTTTTTGGTAATATTTATACTATTTCCAATTGTATATGAATTTAAGGTCATACCATTTAACACTACTTCGCCAAGTACTCTTGGAGAATAATATTGTGAAGCTATTTCTGTAAAACCAACAGCAGCTCCAACTCCTAATTTGGCTAGAGAATAACCAATACTTCCTTCATTCTTTATCTTCATCGAATAGCATGAACCGATATACCAGAGCGTGTCCTTTATATTATCTGCTGATTCTCCTGTGCCATAATATTTCTCAAAAAATTTTCCGTTTACAAGATATCGATACTCTGTGCGACTATTTATCGGAGCGATTCCAATTCTGTGGGCTTGCAAATCCTTTATTGTTTCTGAATCAAAAATATCAATATTAACATTCCCACTTGATGAATCAAAATTGATTTTTTCTCCAGTCATCAAAAGGTTACTGAAATCTTTCAGATTAATCGTGATTGGTTTCGTTTCGATCGTTCCATCAGCATTCTTTACATAAAAGTCCTGACTATCATTTTTATCAAAATAACAGCCATGTCCATTGAATAAAACAACACCTATTTCAGGGTCTGTCATAAGCGTTCTTAATAAGTCGACCGTAACATCACCATCATCATATTTTTCAGCAGAAGCAGTTGGATCTTTCTGTAATGCGATTGATACTAAATCGCCTATTGTATCAAACATATCGCATGTAGCATCGGCAATAGCCAATGCTCCTGTCTTAAATGGCTGTAAAACAACAACTTTGGTTTTATCAGGATGTGCTACAATCATATTTTCATCTTTGTTTTCAATTATTTCAAGAGCTTCCTTCTTTATTGTTTCTATATCGAATTTATACGCGCCATATATCGAACCTTCCAACGTTAAATCAACAGAATCAGCATAAGAACTTCCATAGCCTACTGTATCTTCTGAAATTTTTCCCCATAAACATGGTATGCCAGCCGTTGTTACATAGGATATGGTTTCATTATCATAGTTTACCAATATCTCCTGAACAGCATTACTGTTTTTTAAATATTCAAGAGCTTCATCAAAAGACACATTTTCAGTATTGTTTAAAACATTACCTAAAGAAGCGATATCTTCCTCTGTAAACTCAGTCCAGAAGCTTATTTCTGCTGTGTTGCTCTTCGCTTTCTCAGTTGCAGCATAGTACTGAACAATTCTTCTGGTATCGGAACAAACATCTGCCTGACCACTGTAAACGCCGTCATCTGCAAATTCATCCCCATTTTCGCCGTTATCATTCAGATATGTAATAAAGTTGTTGTCCTCATCATAAACGGAAATGGCGTTTTCTTCCAGTTCAACAGAACTGTCAACAGCAGCGGTAAATGTAGCAGTTTCGGTTTCATTAACGTGAACATCAAATAAATCAACACCAAATTCGTCAATAGAAACCTCGGTTTCTGCCATCATACGTTTCAGTACAACCATATCAAACGCATTTATTACACCATCATTATTATAGTCATTGGGATTACTGAGACCTACATAATCTTTATTGAGCAAATATGCTGCCTCAGCCTTAAGCTCTTCAATTGTAACAGTCGGTGTATTTTCAATTGAAACATTGGATTTACTTGCATAGCCTTTTGAAGGTATGTTACCTGTCATACCAACTGCAAGCACACCAGCTGTACAGAATGAAACAATTTTTGTAAATGATTTCATTTTTCTTCCTCCGCTTATTATATTGTGTATCAATTAAAAAGTGCGCAACAACCGAAGTTGCTACGCACAAAAAAATACACAGCTCCGATTGTTGCGACACAATTTCCAAAACACAAAACAAGTATGTGGAAAAGAGCCTGTATTTTTATCAAAAATAAAAACTTATAATGTGCTTGAAAAGATTAAATTGTGTCGCACTTCGTATTATATCTCATTATTGCGGTAAATGCAAGAGATTCAGGCATTTTTTCAAAAGTTGCCGAATGGAAATAAAACATAATTCAGTATGTTTATCTGAATAAGTTTACTGATGAACAATTCGCAGAAACTTTGGAAGTAACAACAAGAACACTTAATAACTACAAGAACAATCCTAACACCATGAGTCTGGAACGGGTACAGCTGTTTCTTGAAAAAGAGTTGGCAAATTTGTAATTTGGGTTTGATGTGTATGAAAAAACGGATAGAATAACAAAATTTAGAGGCTCTGCATGATTTATGCAGAGCCTCTTTTGTAATATAGATCTCTTTTATGCCTTGTTGTTCTCTTTTGCAGCAATATAATCTAAAACCACTTTTGCAGTCTGCTCCACACCAATCGATGTATCGACAAGCAGATCATAATATTTCCGGTTTCCCCACTCATTTCCGGAAATATTATGATAATAAGCACTGCGTGCTTCATCCGATCGATAGATGTTGCGAATGGCTTCCTCTTTGGTGTCGCCATAGAGTGCCATAACTCTGCTGATTTTATAGGCCTCTGGGGCATATAGGAAAATTCGTATGACAGATTCATAGTCCCGCAGTACAAAATCTGCTGCTCGTCCGACGATGACACAACTTCCATGATCTGCAATCTTTCGAATGATTTGATTTTGTGCCACAACTGCTTGCTGCACCACATGGGTGCTCAGATAAATATCATGCAGATGATCCGGTGCATTTTTATTGATATCAGAAATGAATTCCCGATCCAATCCGCTTTCCTGTGCTGCAAGTGCGGTCATTTCTTTATAGTAAAATGGAATGTGTAATTGCTCCGCAATGCGCTTTCCTACTTGCTTGCCGGAAGAACCGTGCTCTCTGGCAATGGTGAGAATGACACCTGGATGAGAAGGCTGCATGACCATTTGCTGTTCTTCCTTTTTTTCAGTCGCAACATATGGATTTTTGAGAAATTGTCGGTAAAACAAAAGTCCGACCAGACTGGTAAGTACTTCTGTTACCGGAAATGTCAGCCAGAATCGATTCAGTCCAAACCGGGAAAAAAGAAATCCAAGTGGCACAAATAATACCATGGTGCGAATCACCGTCAATAAGGAACTTTTCAAGCTGTATCCAGTTGCCTGAAAAAAGACCGGAAAAATCAGCGATGTCACCATTGGTAAAAAACTGATGCCGACAAATAGAAATCCAATTTTTCCAATTGCCACTACTGCATCATCCGATGTAAAGACTCGTAGCATCTGTTCCGGGAAAAGCAGAAAGCAAAGTGTACCCAGAAACATCAACGCCCAGCCAAAAACAATGGCAGTGGACAAGGTTTTCTTACAGCGGTCAATGAATCTTGCAGCATAGTTGAAACTAATTACCGGAACAATGCAAGTTTGCATGGCGCCGAGCGGAATAAAGAAAAAGGTTTGCCATTTGTAATAAAGGCCCAACGCTGTAACGGCTTGATCCGAAAAACTGCTCAAGATTAAGTTTAATCCAAGAATGTAAAATGTATAAGCGGATTGCATCAAAATATTTGGCATGCCAAGACGAAAGATCGTTTTGATATAACGTGGGTAGTAGCTTTTGGCAGGAGAACGACGAAATCCTTTTTTCAGCACAATGGTTGCTGCAACAATCTGTCCTGCAACGGTTGCAACGGCTGCACCTGCAATTCCCATTCGAGGAAGTCCGAATAAGCCGAAAATCAAAAGCGGATCCAATACAATATTGGTCACTGCTCCTAGAATTTGTGCAAACATCGGCGTTTTCATATCGCCATTTGCCTGAATCACCTTTGTCCAGTTGCTTTCCAAAAACAATCCAAAACTGCAAACACAGACGATTCGTCCATAGGCTACTACATCTTGAATGACATCTGGAGAAGAAGTGGACATCCGGGCATAGGCTGGCAAGATTGCATAGCAGATTCCGGCAAACAACAGCCACATTCCGATTGCAAGGGATGTTCCGGTTCCTGCATAAGCCTCCGCTTCCTTTTGATTTCCAGCGCCGAGTTTAGCTGCCATCACAGTATTGATTCCTACCCCGGTTCCGACTGCCAATGCAATCATCAGCAATTGAATGGGATAGATAATAGAAAGCGCTGTCAATCCAGACTCTGAATCCTTTCCTACGAAAAAACTATCTACAATATTATAAAGTGCCTGAATCAGCTGCGCCAGCATGACAGGCGGTGCTAATTTCAGGAGAATCTTACTGACTTTTTCTGAACCGAATAATTCCGATGTTTCCATATTAAATACTCCTTTTCCGACATTCTCACACTATTATATAGCCTTCGATTCGATTTGTCAATCTTCCCCTTATAAAACAAATTTCAATTGCAAAAAACATATCATCCGTTCTTGACAGACCCGTTGAAATATGATATAATATTCTTCAATCAGCCAAAACAGTTTCCTGTAGAAAATTTGTTTTACTGAAGAAAGTCATTCTTTTGAATCAGAAAAGAGGTGCAGAATATGCAGACAAAAGGAATAAAAAAAATTGCAGACAATCGACAAGTTCGACATTCGTACTTTATTCTTGAGTCTTTTGAAGCAGGAATTGCCTTGCAAGGAAATGAAGTAAAATCTATTCGGCTCGGTAATGTGAATTTGAAAGACAGCTGGTGCTCCATTGAAAATGGAGAATTACTGGTAAAAGGGCTGCATATTTCCTCTTATGAGAAAGATGGACTTTTCCGAACAGATCCCATGCGGACTCGAAAATTGTTGATGCATAAACAAGAAATCAACCGTTTATTTGGAAAAGTAAAACAGGATGGCTTGACCTTGATTCCGATTTCTTTATATTTTAAAGATTCACGTGTAAAAGTCCAAGTTGGTTTGTGCAAAGGAAAAAAATTGTATGATAAGCGGCAAACCTCTATGGAACGAGATGCACAACGTCAAATTCGACGTGCTGTCAAGATTCAGAATCAATGAACATTGGGGGCGTAACGGTTTCGACGGGGATTATGAAGTGTGAGAAGCGAGTAGAGCTGCACCATCTCTTTAAACTGGGGCACGTTTAAAATTAAACGCTAAAAAGAATATTTCTGTAAGCTTTAACAAGAGCCTGCAGGTAGCTGCCTAAGTCAGCTACTGTCGCCCGTAGGAGGACCACGGCCTACGCTGCGGCATCATGCAGTGGTGAACGATTCAGCGGCCTGTTCACACCGTAGAATTGTATTGGAACTACTAAATAGGTCCGCCTGTTTATCGGCTGATGTGTTTGGGAATTCTAGTAGATAAACTACACTCGTAGAACCTTGCATGGATTGATTTTCGGACACGGGTTCAATTCCCGTCGCCTCCACCATATTAGTACCCCAATTTTGATACAATCGAAGTTGGGGTGCATTATTATGCCTAAATGTAGATAATACGCAGTTTTGAGGGCAATAGGAAACGGTAGGGAGTATAACTGGGAGTTATATGAGGCTCTAAACGGTCAAAACAGGGCGAAAATGCGGAAATATACCTCAAAAGTCAACGATAGCAGGAGTAATCGTTGATTTTTGTAACGAAACTCGCAAAAGGGTGCATTTTACTCGGAGTAATCGTTGACTTTTGTAACGAAACAAAAAATAGGGGCGTGGACACCGTATGAGGAATATCACATCGGTAGCCACAGCCCCTAAAAATATATTTATGCTTCAATCTCCGTGCCGTTCCGTAGCGTGAAGGTCAGCTTTCCGTCTGTACCCAGAGTCGCTTTCTCCACCAGCAGCAGCCAGAGCTTTCCGTCAAAGGTATCGGTCACAATACCTTCTCTGCTCATCGTTCGTATAAGCCCTTCGAGCAGTTCCTTGCGTGATAGCCGGGCGGTTCTTTTGTCCTGAAGGTCGTGCAGAACCTTTTCGGCTTCAGCTTTTTGTGAATTGTACTTCGCCATTTTCTTTTTGTAGAAGTCCTCGTCCTGCGGTTTCATAGCATTTTCCTTGATGAACTCCTGCATCGAAACTGCCAGCCCGTTCAGGTAGATATACTGTGCTTCGATTTTTCTATCCAGTGCTGCGGTGTTGGAGAGTATTTCCACGATCTGCTGACAGGAAATCAGAAAATCCTCCTTGTCACTTGCTATCCGGTTGCACACCTCGATGAACCGCTTTTTTATCTCGTCCTCATAAAGATGTGGCGTTTTACACTTTTCGTTTCCGGAAGACTTGGAAAATTTGTGATTGCACTGCCAGATAATTCTCCGGTATTTGCTTGTGCTATGCCACACTTTCGAGCCGAAGAACCCTCCACAGCAGGAGCAGACGATTTTCGCTGAGAAAATGGAGCTGCCGCTGTATTCCTTGCCGAGCCCTTTTCGTCTTTCGATTTCCGCCTGCACCAGTTCAAATTCCTCCGGCTCGATGATCGCATCATGACTGTGTTCAACGAAATACTGCGGAACTTCACCCTCATTAACCTTCGTCTTCTTCGTCAGGAAGTCCACAGTGAACTTTTTCTGAAGCAGTGCCGAGCCTTTGTACTTCTCGTTTGTGAGAATGCTTTCCACAGTTCGTGTGTACCACTTCTCACCGCCGGCAGGGGCGGGAATATTTCGGCTCATCAGAAGCTGTGCGATCTTATAGTATGAAAGCCCTTCCATGAAAGACTTGTATATGAGCTTAACAACCTCAGCCTCCTCCGGTACGATCTCAGGAAACCCGTCCTCGCCCTTACGATATCCTAAGAATCGTCCGTAAGGCATTGTGACCTTGCCGTCCGCCATACGCTTTCGCTGTCCCCATGTTACATTTTCAGAAATGGATCGTGATTCCTCCTGGGCTAAAGAACTCATAATGGTGATGAAAAGTTCTCCTTTTGAGTCCAGCGTGTAGATGTTCTCCTTCTCGAAATAGACCTCAACGCCCTTTTCTTTCAGCTTTCTGACGGTTGTCAGGCTGTCCACAGTGTTTCTTGCGAAACGGGATACTGATTTCGTAACAATAAGGTCTATCTTCCCTGCCAAAGCATCCTCGATCATTTGATTGAAACCGCTTCGGTGCTTTGTATTGGTCGCAGAAATTCCTTGATCCGTATACACGCCTGCAAACTCCCAGTCATCACGCTTCTGGATGTACTCTGTGTAGTAGGAAACCTGCGCTTCGTAGGAGGTCTGCTGTTCTTCGGAATCGGTCGAAACTCGTGCATATCCGGCAACCTTACGCTTTTTCGGCTGGTCTAAGGGTGTGAATGTTGCACGATTCAGCTTTGCCGGAATGATTGTTACCTGTTTACTCACTTCTGCCTTCTCCTTTCTTTTGCTGCCGCACCTTGCTTTCCATATTCGGCTGCTTTAGCTCTCTTCTCCGCCGTCCACGCTTCTGATCTTGAATGATCTTCCCAGCGCACCGTCTGCTCATGACCATCTTTAAATAGAAATGTTAACACATTCGGTTTAGGAACAAGAATTGACTCTACCTCATTATGAAATACCTTTTCATCGAACTCATCGAGCTGAAGAACCTCACAAGCCTTGTCATACAGGATATCTTCCGGAATCTGCTTGGATTTCGAACAGAATTTCTTACCCCGTGCGTTATAAGTCCAACATATCCACACTGTACGATACTGCTTAACCTTCCTGCGGTAAAACTTCCCACAGCAGCCACAGTGAATCATACCGGAAAAGGGGTAGGTAACAGTTGTCGGCTTATCCGGTGTAAAATATTCTTTTTTCTCCCGCAGAAGTTCCTGTGCGAGCATAAATGTGTCCTTGTCAATAATGGCTTCATGGGCTTCCTCGACGTAATACTGTGGTAGCTGTCCAGTATTGTTGATTTTCTTTTTCGTGATATGGTTTTCACGGTAGGTCTTTTGCAAAAGCAGATCACCGCAGTATTTTTCGTTTTTCAGAATGCGGCGGATCGACCACGCTGTCCATATGCCGCCGCCCTTGGTTGGAACGCCTATTTCAAGCAGCTTGTTCGCAATTGCATTTTTGCCCATGCCGCTGAGATAATCGTTGAAGATCATTCTGACAATCTCCGCTTCTTCGGGAACAATGATAAGCGTGCCGTCATTGCTGCGTTCATAACCGAGAATTGTGATGCTGCCGAGCCGCCCCTGTTCAAAATCCTTGCGGATACGCCACTTCTGATTTTCACTTGCGGAGTAGCTTTCCTCCTGTGCATACGAACCTAAGAGTGTCAGCATGAATTCACCGTCCGGGCTGATCGAGTGGATGTTCTGTTCTTCAAAATAGACATCTACACCCAGATTTTTCAACTCACGGACGGTTTCCAGCAGCGTAACAGTATTGCGGGCAAATCTTGATATTGATTTTGTGATTATCAAGTCGATATTTCCGGCGCGGCATTCTGTGAGTAAACGCTGAAAGTTCTCACGATTGTCTTTGGTGCCGGTCAGGGCTTCATCTGCGTATACGCCGCAGAACAGCCATTCGGGATTGCTTTGTATTAAAGAGTTGTAGTAGCTGACCTGTGCGGACAGGGAATGCAGCATTGCGTCCTTGCCGCTGGACACTCTGGCGTAAGCTGCCGTTCTTAGCAGCTTGATAGTGGGCTTGTTGGGGAACTGAACCCTCTCTACTATGCGGTTACTTTTATTCACACAGCAACACCTCCTTCGCTTACCATGTTACCGTCTATCGAGCCGTAAGTCAACGATTTTACGCGGTTTTCAGCGGAATATACTGCACGAAGATACGCCGTATTTCTTTGCCATCATTGTATCAATTTTAGCGTACTCTGCCTTGGTGATAAGAGCCTGACTGAGTAGGGAACGCACCCACGACATGACCGTCTGATAGCGTAAGAGCTTATCGATAATAGCTTTATTTGTGGTCATGATATACCTCCTTGGATTTCCCGTAGCAGGTACGGGAGCAGTAAATGCGGTTCTTGCTTTTGTATGATAAGAATGGAGTTTTGCAAACAGGGCAGATACGTTCAATTTGTGAATCTCGTGGAATCAAGGCGGTGTTTTCAGCCCACCACAGTTGGCGGCACTTATTGGAACAGAACTTTTTTGCTTTGCGATGTGGCGGTTGTGAAATTTTTGTATGGCATTGCAGGCAGAAGAGGATATTTTTGTGAGACTGATTGCCAGAGTGAATGCCGTGCCGCTTGCAGAAGGATTTGATCGTATTTATGGAAAGTCCGAGCTGTGCAGAAATTGCAGGAATTGCAACACCAGATTCACGCATCGAACAGATTGCTTGTTTTTGCTCATTTGTCATCGCATACCTCCTCGTGGATGATAAGGGGCACCGTATATGAAAAAAGAAGGGCAGAGAAAAATCCCTGCCCCTCATGTGGATTAAGCTTTTACGAGCGTACCCTTGTAAGTGTCATCGCCGATTTTGATAGTTGCGGTCACGGTGGTGTCGGTCTTATCGTCAGGTACAGGAGAAGGTTTGACAGCCCCGAATCCATTCAGTCCTTTTCCCTTGATGATGGTCGGGAAATCCTTATAGCAGATATCGAGGTCAACATTGCCGGAAATGCCGTCCACCTTGCCCTTTTCGCTGTACTGCCACACCGCATAGGCACCGCTGTAGTTGGTCCTATCCACCCAGTGCGCAAGCCAGATCGTGTAGTGGGATTTAATATCATCGGCTGTGTGGGTAAACAGGGGGGATGCAGAGCCGTAGAGACCAGTGAAATAGCCTGCGGACTCCACTCTTTCAAGAAATGCTCTCATGATAGCAGAGACTTTTTCCTTGCCGAGATCGAACCGCTTTTTCTCCTCAAGGTCGAAGTATACGGGCATCTCGAACTGCTTTCCCTTGATGACCTTGAGGAACACATTGGCTTCAAGCTCTGCCTCTTCCGGACTCATCGCATAGGAGTACCAATAGGCACCCACGGGGATTCCTGCCGCCTTTGCTTCAGCATAATTCTGCTCGAACTTCTCATCCTTCTGCTTTTCCAGTCTGCCGAAGCCCACACGCAGTATCGCAAACTCGATGCCGTCAGCCTTGACTTTGTTCCAGTCGATATTGCCGTTGTGTACGCTTACATCAATGCCTTTCATAGCAGCACCCTCCTTGTGGCTATTACCGCTGTTCGATGTGGAAAAATACTTGTAGAAGTCATCGGTCACAGAGTTGTTGCCGTGGACCTCATCACCGTACCATTTCTTTCCGGTGCGAACATCGACATGCGTGTACTGATAGGCAGCGGTGATGTTTGCAATGCCTGTGAATCCGATATCCTGTGCTTTACAGCAGACCACCTTCGAGCTGATTGGCTGCCCGTCTTGACCGAAGCAGCAGATATCCGCTGCCTTACCGAGTGTATGCTGCCCGGAGCCTGAACCTCCGACATTCTTGTCATGCTGCTCACAGCGATAACCGCTTGTCACGATGATCTTGGAGCAGTTGAGAGCTGTGAACAGCTTTTCGAGCTTCTCGACCAGTTCCTGGCTGTTCAGAGTCTCATGCTCCTTGCCGCACTTGCAGCGGAACTCGGAGATATTGAAGTGCGGAGAAAGCTGTGTGGTATCATTGAAATCGTAGGTCTTACTCATTTCTTATCATCCTCCATGTTATCGATCATTTCCTGAATTTCATCATCAATATGCGATGCACGTTTCTGAAGAACCTCAATAGCCTTCTTGATTGCAGGTGGATACGGGATGCCCATTAAAGACGTATTTTCAATAATTGAGAGCAGCTCATTGACGCAGAATCCGATGCAGGTCGCATCGCGGATGTAGGTCGTACCGATGAGAATATCCATGCGGACGGCGACCACAACCATGAGCAGAATGCAGAACTTCTTTGCAAGTCCTACCCAGCCTGCTTTTGAACTGAGCTTGCCGGTCTTGCTGTGTTTGGATTTGCCCATAGATGCAGCAATCAGACCTGTGGTGAAGTCAATTGCCATGAACAGCACAAGCGTGATGAGAGCAGAATCCCAGCCGCCGAGCAGTGCCGCAAATAAGCCGCCGATCACTCCGGCGGCAGTACAGATATTTTCTTTCATGATGTTTCCTCCAGAATTTTAATGGTGCGGATATACGGATGTGTATTATCGCTGACTGCTTTCCACGCAAGGTAATAGTCACCAGCTGTTATGTTTCCGCAGTCGAGCAGAGCAGTGGTGTAGTTATCACCCGTTTGCAGCCAGTTGAACGGAATAGAGACAGTCTGTCCTGCCATGATGGTTTCGTGGATATACCTTGCGGTCTCTGCCGGAGACAGATTACCCACATTTTTCGGAACAAGCCACATTTCACCCACATCCGCAGCACCGGAGCGATAGCTGAACAGGATGGACATTGAGGGCGTGAGTGCAACAGGTGTGACACATTGCGTATAAATGGTTGCGCCCCAGTTGAAGTCCGGCTGATTGTAGTACAGCGCATAACCGTTCTCCTCTGAGCAGAAATTCGGATAGGATTCCGCAAAGCCCGCAAGGGAACGATAACCGTCATTGTAGAAGGTGTAGAGCTTTTCGCCGTAGTCATGGAGCGTGTCGATGGATGCTTTGAACAGCGTGATATCCGGCTTGGTCTGCGGAATTTGCAGCACCTTCGGCACAAGAGTATTCAGTTTTTCTGTCTCCGATGCGGATACACCCATCGTAGTAAGATTTCGGGCTAAAGCATCTCGCTGTTCATCGAGAGCTGTCAGATAATTTGCAATGCTCATTCGCCCACCTCCACGATTGCCGCAAGTGCGTTCTCTACACCGGAGAGTGCTTCTTCCACTGCCGCCAGATGGGTGCTGATTTTCGTGATAGAGGTCTTTGCCCCCTCCATATCATAGAGAATTTCCGTCTTGAAACGTTCAAAAACGCCCTCATTGACACACACACGCTCGTTCAGGTTCATTGCGGCAGTATATGCTTCGTTCCAGCGGGAAATATGAGACCCTGTGATGCCGTTTAAGACCTCCAGATTATGATGCCAGTGTGCCTGTCCGACCACAGTTGAAATGGAGCCCATGTCGTCCAGCATTTCCTGTGTAATGTTGTCAAGCACAGCCTTATTGGAATGAGAATGCGCCTGTGCGGATACCTCGCTCAGTCCTGTGGCCAATCCGTGCAGAACGTTTGCGGTCGATGCCTGAAATGCAGTCAGATCACGGATATACTGCTCTGTGATAGAATCCAGAACAGCCTTGTTCTCATGCGTGTGTGCGGTATTGGAGAAGTTATTGACGGATTCAAAGAGCGTGTGGATCTGCTCTCTTGTCCAGTCCTCGAAAGGACCGTACTCCTCCATTGCAGAGATCATTGCCTTGGTAATGCGGTCAAGCACAGCCTGATTGTTATGGTTATGCTTGTACTGCTGCAAATTAAGAATTTCCTCATTGACTGTCTGGATATCATAAACAGTCTTGTCCTCAAACTGCTGCAGCTCATACAACTCTGTGAATAATTCCGGTGTTAGGCTGTCAAGAACTGCTTTATTATCATGACTGTGTGCCTCTTCAGCAACAGGCTGGATAACTGTCTCCACGATGGTCTGCACTTCGGTTGTTTTCGGATACTCCGACATATCTGGTGAAACACCGTCCTTACCTTTGAGACTTGCAAGCCATTCCTCCTCAGTACCGACATACCCATGCTCACACGCGAGCTGATACGCACTTTTGCCGTCAAGCCCCTTTTCTGCATCTTCGATGCGTTTCAGAAGCTGTGTATAAAGATCCGGTGTCGGCGGAATTGGTGGTTCATCGTCACCGATAAATCCGGAGTGACGGATATTCAGTGTAACCGGAACGGTTGTCGCCCTGACCGTTGTATCGCTTTCTGTGTCATAGCCGAAAACGCTCATCTTACAAGCCCCGACATGAAGCTCCGCAGGGAGATAGCAGCTTGTGCCGTCCACGCCGAGCACGATTGAGTATACCTCATCGCACTGGCTGAACTGCACGGTTTTATGATACCGTTTCCAGTCACCGTCAAATGTGAACTTGAACTGCACATACTGAATTTGATGATCTGCGAGAACCTCTCGCTCCAGAATCTCAATGCTCTGGTTTTTCACAAGGAATTTCCACATTATTCACGCACCTCCGTCCATTCCTTCGTTTCTGTATCAATCCGTCAAGGCAGATCACCTTTTTGAGTGTGCCATCAACCTGACCGCCTCTGCCGTCCCAGTTGCCGCCCTTTACAACGGCAGCCCATTCATCAAGGCTTCCCTCATAGGTAAGCTGAGTAAGGCTGTTGCAGTAGTTGATCCAGTGAGAGCCGATTTTCGTCACATTATGGCTGAGGGTAAGGTTACGCAGGTTTGAACACCATACGAAACAGAATCCCGGCACTTCGGAACATTCTACTCTTGCAGTTGTCAACGTGTCACTGCCGTCAAAAATATAGGTGCCAAGCGTAGTGAGTGTTGCAGGCATAATGATGGAGGTAAGGGCCTGATCCACAAAAGCCTTCTCACCAATTGTTGTAATAGTCGGAGGAATCGTCAGGGAGGTAAGACCACCCTGCGTGTACATAAAGAATGCACGTGCTTTGATGGTTGTCAGTGTACTGGGGAATGTGACCGTTGCCATATTGTAGCATCGCTCGAACACACTGGTACCAATTGCTGTGATGCCCTCGCCGATCACAAGCGAACGGATATCCTCTCGTTCCCAGAACGGCGATCTGCCGATCTCATAATCGTAGGTCTCGCCTGTACCGTGAAGCAGGAGCTTTCCGTTTTCATAAAGAACATAATGGATATTCTCGCCGCAGGTGCCGATCTCCACAATGCCACCGATGATATCATCGACCTCGGTCTGCAAAGTTTCAACCTGTGTGGTCAGTGCCTGAACAGTCTCGTTATATTCTGAAATGTCCGCCTCGATCTGTGCGAGCTGTGCCAGCATCTCCGTTACTCTGCACTTGCCGAGGATACAACGGCAGTAACCGCAGACATTCCTGTCCTCGCGGTAGTCGTACCAGTCACGCTCGGAAAGCTCTGTTGCACCCGGATTCAGACGCACGGCATACATAAGCAGACGCACATGATCCTCGTCCTGCGGAATAGACGGAAGCTGCGGACTTTCTGCCGGTGTTCCGGGAAAGAGCTTCAGTGTCACGCTGCGGACGGATTCTGTAGTATCCAGATAGATCGCAATGCCGACATAGCGCGGAAGCGACTCATCCTGATACTCGGACAGGTCGATGCTGTATCGGGCATCATTGATAAAATAGTGTCCATCGATCCATGCCTTACCCCTGCCGACCGATACCTTCAGACCGCTGCTTGCAGCAAGGAGCCTAAAGCAGTCGCCGTAGTTATCCTGAATGCCGTTGCAAATGATACTGGACAGATAATCATTGAAATTCTCCGCTGTGTAGGTGCGGTCAAGGTTCTTTGAATTGAAAAATCCGCTGTGAAAAGCCATAAAATCACCCCTCTTTGAATGTGGGCGTTAGACTGCGCCCGTTCTGGTCGAAAGCCTCTATTATACCGATGAGCTGAATGCAGGGCTGTATCATGCCGAACCGTTTATGCTCCACAGTCACATAATCACCGACATAATAATCACGGTTATAAACATACTGCGTACTGTTTGCTGCAATCTCGGACTCCGAGGCAGTCTTTGGATCAACAATCCGTTCCGAGCCTCTTGTTTTCAGCAACTCGATATACTGCTCCTCCGGGATCGGTACAGTCTCACCCTCGACCTGTTCTGTTTCGGAAATATCATCCGCATCTACATACAGCTCATATCGGTCAAGATATGTCGGCTCTGCACCAACACAATATGTGGTACGCTTTCGCTCCTCCCCTTTGCCCTGACCGAAGATATATGCGAAATTGCGCTGAATACTACTGTCAGAAGCATAGGAAAAGGACAGCAGATTGCTGTATGCGTCCGAGAAAATGATGTGAGGGTTGTCCTCCTGCATCAGACTTCTATCCTCTCCCTGTGCCAGATCGAATACCATGCGGTACTGCTCACCGGTATCCTTCACAAGCCGGATATTCGCCGTGCCGCCGATCTTCTCACAGATGGTATATATCCATTCCATCAGATTGGCATAGGAAATTTGCAGCGTGGTTGTCTGCTCCCAGCAGGTGCCGGATACTGTGCCGAGCGATAAGCCGGGAATCTTCCGGCTGTCATTCAGCAGCGTGTTCTGCGTGACGACCTCTCGGACAATCTCAGAATATGCCTTTTCTGCGGTCACATTGTAGGTCGGATGAATGATACGCCGTTCCAACAGGCACATGAGGAATCTGCCCTTAACTGTCAGGTAGTCGCCGTTCTCCACATCGGTATTGATCTGCACAGATTCAATGATGCCGAAATGCTGGTTGTCATCATCTCTGCCGACAATGCGTCCGGGCTGGAAGATGTCCACGTTCTGCGGATTGGCGGCGATATACACCTCAAAGCTGCCGCACTTGTAGTATTCAATATCCCACAGCAGACTTGAAAAGGTGTCGCAGATGGCTTCCAGCGTGATCGTGAGAGCATCGTCCTCTGCTGTCATCTTGTAAACTTCAATCTGCATCGTTATACCCCCAGATACGCATTTGTGTGAATGATCTTCACCCTCAGTTTCGTCAGTCCTGTGCCGCGCAGATAAAAGCGGTTCTTGCCCTCACGCAGCGTCAGCCATGTCGAGCCGGAAACAAGGCGGTTGATGATATTCGTCTTGACACCGCCCCTGTCGAGTGTCACAGTCTTATTGCCTGTTTTGGTGGTGATCGTCACAATGTCTCTGGCTTGCAGATCGCCTGTGATCTGTAAATATTCATCTGTATCCGCATTGTACAGCGTAGGCGAACGGACATCTTCGAGGGCTTCGATTTCCAAAGTGAAGCCTGTCTCGTCACCGTCATTCACAATGACCATTGTGTTTTGTGTGTTATACTTGCCGAGAACGAACGGCTCCGGATTGCTTTCGGTCGGGAACGGGAATGTGAATGCACCGGTGATCTGCGAATAGTACGCCATGACGGATTCCGTGGAGTACCAGTAGATGTCAGGACACAGAATAGAGATTTGCCCGGTTGTGAGCATCTCAAAATTCTGCACCTCGCAGGTTTCAACATAGCCGGTTGTGAACACATCAATGCCTGCGGTCTTGTAGTAAACCTTGATAAAGCGGCTCGGCTTCACCACCTTGTAGAGCTGATGGCGTCGCTTTTCAACACCGATTCCTCGCATCTCGAAGGAAATGACTACATTTCGCTTTTCGATGAAGGCGTTGTTCAGATAACTACCGTCCATGCCTGCATAGGAGGAGGTGCTGATCATTCCGGGCGGCGGGGAAAGCCCCTCGATCTTTGAGGTCATATACTGGTTTGCGGTCGCCGTCATGTCGATCTGGTCTCCGGCGGAATTTTCTAAGATAAGGCTGAAAAACATGGTACGCACCTCCTTGCTTTTTCTATGGGATTGATGTATAATAGTGGTATTGAATATGAACAGGAGAATCATTGTGGACAGATTATCAAGAATAGAACTCACAAATATGTGCCTAATTTATGACGATAAACGTGTGCTTGTACAGGAAAAACAGGGATTGAAAGAAAAGTATAAAGGTGGACTTGTTTTTCCGGGCGGCCACGTTGAAACCGACGAATCACTGCTTGATTCCGTTATCCGTGAGATGAGGGAAGAAACAGGACTTACCATCCACAATCCTCAGCCTTGCGGGTTTAAGGACTGGATCTTAGAAGACGGCACACGGTATATTGTTCTGTTATATAAAACGAATCAGTTTGAAGGAGAACTAAAAAGCTCCGAGGAAGGTAGAGTATTCTGGCTTGACAGAGATAAGCTTGATACTGCAAATCTGATTTGGAATATGCGTGAACTAATGCAAATATTTGAAACAGACAGTTTTAGCGAATTCTTTTTCAAGATTCAAAATGGAACATATGATGGAAAATTACTTGGTTGAAAAGAGGTACTAAATATGATTAACTCTGTTCCAGAATGCATCGAACAAATAAAAAAGTATTTTCTAGAATATGGAAATGGCGAGATTGAACGAACGGCAATGATGTCAAAACTATCTGCTGCATTCGCTTTCATTCCAGTTCAGATATTATGCTGCTCCAATTTATCATTATCCTTTCAAGAACAATATGAATATGAATATATGCGAGAGATGTATAAAGAATTTATGAGAGATTCTTTATCACCTTTAGCTGCGAAAAGTGGCATTTTGTCTATGCAGAAAAGTTGGCTAGCAATACAAACACTTGATGAAATGCTGACTAGTGGCATACCAAATAAACATGAATTCTCTGTTATAGATAAGAAAGACCTAAAGAAGACAGTTTATGTTGATATGAATGTCATGTCAGCATTAATAGAACAAATTAAAATAATGGATACTGGTGATTATCAATTTGTATATAGTCCTGAACATATAGAGGATTTTGTATTTTCAAAATTAGAATATCATATTCCTTCATTAGAAGCAATATCTTCTATAACTGATAACATTACAGTGGCATACTATGAACGAGGGGGGTATACTTACGGAAAGGAAAATGCGTTTTTTGTATATAAAAACCGTGTTCTTCCAGATATTGAAAATATTAGGCGAGCTAAGGATATGAAGGCAATTGATTATTCTGTGGATTTAGAGAATGAGTATCACAATCCTTCCAAATATAATGGAGCTGTTCCAATCGATAATCCGTTTATCTTTATAACAAAATTCAAGGACGATATTGACCAAGTTTTATCACGAATAGGGGCACCATTTAGGATTGAAGATCTTATTATCTCTAAATCAGAAAATATAGAGTATAGTGATTGCAATCCTATAATTCATTATCTATATCAGGCTATGGATAAAATGGGCTTTCAGCAGGATACGATTAGTGAAAGCAAACTTAATGAAGCAACCAGTTTATCTCATGACAATTATCGCAAAATCCGAAGTAGTCGACTTGATATCGAACACATCCTATATGGTTCCTGTTGTGACTATTTTGTCACTTTGGATAAAAAGCTGTATTTTAGAGCTTCAATCATCATCAAATTGTTAAACAGAAAATGTAAAGTTATTCATCTTAAACATCAACAAGGTAAATCAATATATGAAGAAATCTTAAATACTATAAGTCATGATTCAGAAGTTGATATGTAAGAGGGCAGGCAGAAAGCCTACCCCATCACACATTCAGCGCATTCCGCGTCATACGATAAATTTCCAGCCGTGACAGCGACTTAGGCGAATTATTCGTCTGGTTGACTGTACGGCTGTTGTCGTTATTGTAGTAGTTATTGACCACACTGCCGCTGCCGCCGTCCAGCATTGCTCCCGAAATGCCGTCAAATTTCGTATCAAAGCCCGACTGCATTGTGAGCAACATCGCATCGGCTACGGAGGATACAGCCTTTTCCACATACTTCTTGCTCTTGTTGATGCCCTGTGCCAGTCCCTGCATGAAGTCCGGCATCCAGCTCTCGAATTCAGAAAGAGGTCCCTTGTCCGGCACCGAGAAGTGCAGATAATCACTTATCGCTCGTGCCACATCCGCAACAGTGTTGATGAGATTTCCGAGCATATAGTTCAGGCCATTGATGAGGTTCTGCATGAGATCCCGTCCCCAAGACCACGAGCTGTTGACCTTGTCCATGACCGCCTGATACACGGCATTCATAGCACCGGTCACTGCATCCCGCACACTGCCGAGCCTGTCTCCGATGCCGTTTTTAATGTTGTCCCAGATAGACAGCACAGCATCCTTGACCTGATTCATCGGATTGCGCACGATGTCAGGCATAGTGTTCCAGATGGAAGAAACTACGGACTTGATACCGTTCAGAACTGTGTTTACTACATCCTTTGCAGCGTTCCATGTGGTAGTGATCACATTCTTGATGTCAAGCTGCCCGGTCTGGATCAGATTTTTCAGTGCCGCCCATACAGCAGTGATGATCTTTTTGATTCCGCTCAGAGCAGAATCAATCACAGAAAATACAGCCCTCCACGTTGTCGTCACCACGCTCTTGATGTTGTCAAGGGCGTTTTTAATTGTAGCCACAACCGCTTTCCAGCCGGACGATACATCGCTGCTGATCTGCGACATCGTTGCATCAATTGCGGCATTGGCGTTTGCCCAGACCGTTTTCACGGTATCGAACACCTGCGTCATGAAGCCCTGCACCGAGGTTACCACAGTGGACAGTGCATTCTGGATCACGCTGCTGATCTTCTCAGCAAGACCTCCGGCAAAGTTGTTGACGGCATCGCCCACAACATTGGTATTTGCGTTGATTCCGTCCGCAAGTCCCTGCATGAAGTCCGGCATCCAGGACTCGAAATCCGCAAGAGGTCCCTCGTCAGGTACAGAGAAGTGAAGGAAAGACTTGATCTTGTCAGCCACACCCTTGACCGCATCGGATACCTTGTTGATACAGCTCTTGATGCCGTTTACAATGCCGTTGATGATGTCAGCACCCCATGAGAAAGCCTCAGATGCAAGGTTCTTGATGAAGCTGACTGCCGCATTAAAGCCGTTTTCAATGGTCGTCTTGATTGCAGTGATCTTCTGAGATACTGCGGATTTTACAGATTCCCAGATATTCGAGACTGTGGTCTTGATCGCATTCATCACAGTTGTGACTGTATTTTTGATGCTGTTCCAGATATTTGCGACTGTCGCAAAAATTGTGTTCAGGACGCTGCTGATGAATCCGGAGATAGCGTTCCATACGCTGCTTACCACAGCATGAATCGCATTCAGCACAGCCGAAATGTGTGCGCTGATGCTGTTCCAGATGGAAGATACCACAGACCAGATCGCGTTCAGAATCGTGCTGATAAAGCCGGAAATTGCATTCCACACAGTCTCTATCATGCTTTTGATCGTATCAAGCACAGTACTGATCGTAGTGCAGATCGCATCCCAAATGGTCTGGAAGAAGTCGCGGATACTCTCCAAAATGGGAGTCAAGAAGGCTACAATGGCATTCCAGATAGCAGTGATTTTCTCGTGAATCCAGTCCATTGCCATGCCGATGAGAATCTGAATTGCCTGAAAAATGGTCTCGAACAGATAACGGAATGCTTCGAGCAGCGGAGAGATAATGTCATAGATCGTCTGCCATACAGTCGTAATGACTGACCAGATGGCGTTCATGACTGTTGTGATTGCTGTATGGATGGCGTTCCACACAGTCTCAATGACGGTCTTGATGAGATTGATTTTTGTGGTTACATCGTTATAAATTGCCGTCCAGATGCCGACAAAAAAGTTCTTGATGCCTGTCCAGATGTTGGTGAAAAATGTTGCAATGCCATTTACGACACCTGTAAAGAAGTTTTTGATACCGTTCCAGATACCAACAAAAAAGTTCTTGATTGCATTCCAGACATTCACCCAGAACTCTTTCACTTCGTCAAGGCTTGTGCCGAAAATGTTACACAGCACATTCATATAGTTTTGGAGCGTGTCTTTCAGGAAGTTCCATACCGCTACAAAAATACCCTTGATGCCGTTCCAGACTTTTTCCCAGTCACCCGTGAAGATACCGATAAAAATGTCCAACAAATTCAGTAGGATATCCGTTACCGCCTTGAAGATGTTAGCAATCTGCTGAAATACGCCCTCAAAAATCGGCGCAAGAAAATTGCACAGTCCTTCCCATACAGCTTTAATGACCTCGCCGATGTTCTCAAAGTCGAAGCCTAAAGCGTTGAGACGGTCAACAATTCCCTGACAGAAGCCGGAGAAAATGCCCTTGATCTGCTCCCAGATCGCCGTGATCTTATTTCGGAACTCCTCATTGTTTTTCCATAGATGCACGAAAGCCGCCACCAAAGCGGCAATAACCGCAATGACAGCGACCACAGGCGCAGAGATACCGCCGATAGCCGCACCGAACGAACTGAATGCCGCCTTTGCACCTGCAATAATGGTCGGCAGATTGGAAATGAACTGCATGAGCTTGCCGACTGTGACCATTGTTTTGCCGACAACGACTAAAAGCGGACCCAGTGCAGCGGCTACCAGAGCGATTTTGACGATCGTTTCTTTGGTCGCCGGATCCATTTGATTCAGCTTATCTACCAGAGCTTGAATTTTGCTAACGATAGCACGGATCGCAGGCATAAGAATTTCACCGAAGGAAATGGCTAATTCTTCAAGCTGCGATTTCAGAATGGTGAGCTGACCGCCGAGGTTGTCCTGCATGACAGCGGCCATTTTTTCGGTAACGCCGTTGTAGCCGTCCACTTCATCGGAACAAGTGCTGATCGCACTGTTCAGCTTCTCAATATCTGAGGGTGCGGCGTTCATAACTGCAAGAAAACCGGACATTGCATTTTTGCCGACAAGTGCTTGTGCCGCAGATGCTTGTTCCGATTCCGACATCTGTGAGAATGCCACCCGGCAGTCTGTAAGGATATCGTTCAGATCACGCATCGAGCCGTCAGCGTTTGTGGTTGCGATCTCGATCTCTCCGAAGCTCTCACCGCAGAATTTCACCTCTCCGGCAAGCGCATTCATCATAGATCGGAGCGCCGTACCTGCCTGTGAACCCTTGATACCGCTGTTCGCCATGAGACCGATAGCTTCCGCCGTGTCCTCGCAGGAGAATCCCAATGCACCTGCAACAGGCGCACAATACTTGAAGGTTTCACCCATCATGGACACATTCGTGTTAGCATTCGAGCTTGCCGCCGCAAGTACATCTGCGAAATGTCCTGAGTCAGCGGCTGTCAGTCCGAAAGCGGTCAGAGCGTCAGTAACGATATCCGATGTGGTAGCCAAATCCTCGCCGGATGCGGCAGCAAGGTTCATAATACCCTCGATACCGTCAAGCATATCTCCCGTTTTCCAACCAGCCATCGCCATATAGTTCATGGCTTCTGCGGCTTCGGATGCGGAAAATTTTGTCTTTGCACCCATCTCACGGGCTTTGTCTCTCAGGTCTTGCAGCTCATCACCGGTCGCACCGGATACAGCGGCGACCTTGCTCATGGCAGTATCAAAATCCGATGCCGTTTTCACAGCGGCAGTACCGGCAGCAAGGACAGGCACGGTCACATGGGTAGTCAGTGTTTCACCGACATCGGCGATTTTGCCGCCGACCTTTTCAAGGGTTTCACCCGCCTGACCGATTTTCACAAGAGCCTCTTGGGATTTGCTTGCCTCCGTTTGCAGATTCTGAAGTTCCTGCTCGGTCTCGATGATCTCACGCTGGAGTGCATCGTACTGCTCCGGAGAAATTGGATTGCCGAATTCATCGGATACATCCTTTGCCTGCTGTTTCAGAGAGGTAAGTTCATCAGTCGTTTCCTTGATCTTACGCTGCAAAGCATCGTACTTCTCCTGAGAGATCTCACCTTTGGAAAGCTGCTCATCGGCGGTTTTCGCCTGTTCCTTCAGTTCTTTCAGCTTGTTTTCGGTCTCACCGATCTTCTGCTTGATCGGATCGTATTTTGCCTTCCAAGCATCGTAGTTGTCTTTGGTTTTGGCGGCTTCCTCGCTGGCTTTTTTCAGGGTATCCAGCCGTTCTTTCGTGCTTTTGACGGCCTCACCGAGGAACATCTGCTTTTGAGCAAGCAGCTCTGTATTCTTCGGATCGAGTTTCAGCAGCTTTTCGACATCTTTGAGCTGTGTCTGCGTATTTTTGATGTTTCTGTCAACGGATTGTAGTGCTTTCGATAGCTTCGTGGTGTCGCCGTTGATCTCGACTGTAATGCCCTTAATTCTTCCTGCCATGCGATATCACCTGCCTTTCAGGAAATATAAAAATACCTACTGTGGTAGGTAGACAAGTAGGCGGAATAGGTGTATAATATGGCTATCCTCCACGCAATGTTTCGGATATGCTCTTGTGATGCAATGCCCTCGGTTCAAAACCGATTCCTGCATAAAACAGATGCATGACCGCACCTGCGCCGAAGATAGAAGTGAGTGTACCGATGCCGACAGTACCGCCGAGCAGCCAGCCGATCAGTGTCGCCATTGCCCACAACAATATTTCCACGATCCCTATCGGTATCTTCGACATCCGTTTCCCGATAGCAATCAGCAGACCGTCCTTCGGACCGTAGCCCATTTCTGCTGACATATACACATACATTCCGAGAGCAATAAACAGGAATCCAAAGAGCATAAATGCTACTCCGATGCACAGATTGTGATTTTCAGGTTACGGGGAAATATTGCAGAAAAGTTGCGTCAGATTTCCCGTGATAATTGCATCAAGGACAGTAGCAATGCCAATGCGCTCGTGCAGGAGTAGTTGTATCACAATTGCCGCAAGGGATACTGCCGCCATTGCACCGCCGTAATTCAGCAGCGTGTGACGGGATATCCCCACAGCAAGGCAGTCCCACGGCGCAAGCCCAATATTGGCATAGATGGTAAGATATACGCCGAAGGAGTAAATAAGGAGTCCGAACAGTATTCTGAGAACATTTTTCAGAAATTGCTGGAGATCATTTCTAACGTTCGATGCCGGTTAGCTCGAATCTGCGTGCTTTTCATGCTCAAAACCGGTTGAAATCATCCTGAGTTGCCTTATAGTTATAGGTCGCTTCATCGTTATCCTTTTCAATGAAAATCTCGTTGACCATTCCGATGGTGAGCAGATCAAGGTCGGAGAGTGTCAGCCCGATCTGCACACATCGGAGAAGGAACAGCGGCGTTGTCATCTCGCGGTCAACTGGGCGAGATTTTTTTTTGACTCTGCCTGTGTCTCCAGATTCATGCCCCAAAGCTCGAAGAGCTGCGGAAGAACCTCGTAGATCGAGAAACAGTTGAACTGTTCGAGCCAGTCATCCGGACTGTCGGGAACATTCTCCGGATCGGCGTGCTTTGCCATCGTCCATGCGATGTTCTCGAACACCTCAAGGCTCTCGATGCCGAGACCGGAATCCTGCTCATCGCTCTCATCCACAGAGTCCTTCAGCGCCGCAAAATCCTTGAAAATGTCCTTACGGAACTGCGCACGGTAAAGGCGAGGCAGGGTTGCGCTCGCCTTGAAAGGAACATCGATACCGTCAACAGTGATGATTTTCTTGATAGCCATATTCTCTCCTCCGAATCAGTCAGTAGTGGTTGCTGCGGCATTACTGCTCTTGGTTGTAGATGCAGAGCGTGTGCCGGTGCTGTTGTTGGTGGTTGCCGCAGTCGGGATATAAACCGCATTGTACCAGTTGTCATAGGTCGTCTGGTCGGTGCTTTCACAGGTCTTGGACTTCACCAGACCGTCAGGAAGTGCCGTTGCCTTCATCGAGAGAGTCTCCGTCTTGACCTCAGTGGACTCCTCCGTAGTGGAACTCTCGGTCGAGGGACGGGATGCCGAGCAGCAGTACAGCACATGACGGATGTGGTTCTTGTCGCCGTTGAACTCGAAGAGCAGTGCAAACTGCGAGGTCTCGGCATCGTTACGCTCCACAAGAACACCCTTGCTGTCGAGCTGCTCGCCGAGGATCGTAGTGGCGAAATCGGTGGTGATGAGCGCCACCTCAAGGTCACCCTCGTAGCCAGCATTGTTGTTGATGACGTAGTACACGCCGTTATCGGCAAAAAAGTTCTCATTCTCGCCGTTGGCATCGATAGAAAGCGACACCGCACCGGGCAGGCGCACCGGAGTTGCAAAGGTGGGCACACCCTCATCGCTCCATGCGGTGATCTTCGCATAGTGGACCTTGTTCAGACCGAACTTGACTTTGTTTTTCTGAAGTGCCATTTTTTCATACCTCCATGATATAGAGGACTTCGTAGAGCTTTTCAGACTCTATCCATACCTCAGATTTTGTGTAATAGACGCTGTGCTGCAAGAGGACTTCCTCCACACGCTGTTCCGTGTCTGGCGATTTTTCATCCGTGTACAATTCAATGTGCAGTTCTTTGAAACTGTGGTACATCAGGTTGTCTGCGGAAAAAGTGTCCTCGCCGGGTGATAAAAACAGCGTGAACGGAGGGTCAGGGCTTTCACCCTCTGCGAAGTGATGATACGCAAAAGGCATCCCGATCTCCTGCATCATTTCATTGATTTCTTCATAGGACATAGTTGTTACCTCATGACAGCGCCTTTTCGATGAGGGATTCCAGCATTTCCTCACCATGCTGTTCTGCCGGTGCGATGTGCGGGATAGCCGCAACTCTGCCGCCACCCCGTTTTGCATGACCGTGTTCCAGCAGATGTGCGATCTGGTAGCGGTTCTTGGAATGCACCGTCATTTCGAGTGTATGACTGTTTTCCTTCACCTTTTTTGACGCCCAACTTTTTGCATACCGTCCAGACTTCATCGGAGCATTGGCAGAGATTTCATTTTTGACCGCAGTCGCTGTCTTTCGCACAGCCTTTTTCATGGCTGTATCGGCAAGCTCTGCGTATTCCGTCAGCCCTTTCATGACCTACGATGCCAGATCGTCAATAGACGTCATCCTTCGCACCTGCCTTTCTGGATTCGCAGATCAGCTTCATATAGTCCTGCGTCTGGTAATTCGGCACAATGCCTTTGATGTCGTAGTCCAGACCGTCAAAGCGGATGCGATAAAGCGTTGAGGACATTCTTTTTGTCTGCGGAGTTTGCCGGATGATGACCTCAATCTTCTGAATCGCTCTGGTCACGCCGGTATCCGTCTCCTCAGAAGCACCGTTATTGGATACAGTCACAGATGCCCAGAGTGAGAACACCTCCTCCCACTGAGCCTTGTGATTGCCGATCACATCTTTTTTGACATGATTTTCAAGGACGGCGATGCGCTGATTCAGTTTTCCGATCTCCATCAGACGATGCCCTCCCTCTGTGCGAATAACAGTGCCCTGAGTGTCAGCGTCAGCGCATGATAATCAGCAGTATTGCGGTTTTCATAGAGGTACGAAACAGTATACAGCATAGCCTGCCGGGAGGTCTCCTCATTTTCCGCGAGCTGCTTTTCATTCATGCGCCCCACATCCATCATGAGCCGCTGTGCCGTATCGATCAGCGTAAGGATGAGCTTGTCATCCTCACAGTGGTCAACACGGAGGTAATTTTTTGTCTCAGGAAGTGCAATCAGATTCATTTATCTGCCCTCATCAGGCATTGCCGCCTGCGGCTGCTTTAGTGCCTGCCATTTTCAGTACTTTCACAGATTCCGGCAGAATCAAACGGCCGTCCACACGCTGGGTGGTCATGAAGCCGACCTGATCGGTGCGGGCATACAGCTCATTCAGGCGGCGGAAGGTGCGGTTCTGACGGTCTGCCACCCAGTAATTCTTCATGTCACCGAAGAGGAGAACACGCTCACCCTTTGCGATACCGGGCATGAAGGAAGAGGTGCGGATCGGTCTGCCGAGAATTGTATCCGGCTTTGCGATATCAAGGCTCGGCTTCCAGAGGTAGTTGTCGTTCTTGTCCTTGAGCTTCATGAGCTGAAGGAGAATGGTCTCGTTGCAGACGAACTGTGCGTTGCGGCGGTAGGGAGACTTCAGGCTGTAGTAGAGGTCGAAGATCTCATCGAAGGTGATCACAGTCTGAGATGCCGCAGTAACACCAAGCTCTGCACCGCCTGTCTCATCGAGGATACCGAGGGGCTTCTTGTCGCCGTCACCGGTGAAGAAAGCACGCTCCTCAGCATTACCCATCGCAACACCGAAGCGAGTGGCAATATAGCTGGCAAGGTCAAAAGCAGAGTCGTGCAGAAGCTCGTTGCTGATTTTGATCATCGTACCCAGCTTGTACGCGGAAAGGGTGGTCTGACTGAATCTGGTATCGGTCTCCGGGATCTCCTCACCCTCATCGATCCACTGCGCCTCCATTGTATCGTTGGCGATAGGAATCTTTCTGGTGCCGCTGTTGGTCTTGATGACCGTAGCCATCTGGCGGAAGATGTTATTCTCCTCCAATGCCTGAATCAGTCTGCGCTCGAACTCATCCGGCACAAGATAGCCGCCCTCGGTGTCCTCGCCGATATTCAGGGCATTGCGCACGGCAAACTGGTCGCCCTTGTTGCGGATCATATCCCAGAAAGCGGACTTGTACTCCTCGGAGGCAGTACCTTCTGCCTTCGGCTGTGTCTGTCCGCCGGGTGCGTTGGTGACGGGCTTAGAGGTCGGTGCGGACAGCGCCGCATCCACGGCTGCCTGCTGTTCCAGACGCTCGATCTCTGCGCCGAGAGTCTGCACATCTGCCGCCATTTTGTTGTAGGTTTCCACAGCACCGGCCTCCACAAGACCGTTTTCACCCCGGTGCTGCTCAAGAAATGCTTTCGTCTGTTCCCACAGGGTATTGCGCTTGCTGCGCAGTTCCATGATTTTGCTCATATCTTTTCTCCATTTCTGCCGGACATCTCCGGCGGGCATAAAATAACAGCGTGCTTCTGAGATGTTCCTTATCTCAGAAAAGCAAGCTGTTGTTTCAGAATTTCATACGGCATTGCGCCGTCTGCGGTTTTACCGTCCATGCCGATCACAGGGACGGTCACAGTCGGTGCTGTATCCGTCAGCCCTTCCTCGGAAGGTTTCTGGGCATCCTCTGCCTTGCCGTCATCGGGCGGCTCTGTGCCTTCGTGTGCTGCGGAAGCGGTGATCTTTCCCAAGATGGTCTGCCCCATGATACGGGTACTGTACTGCCAAAGGGCATCGCCGGATTCCAGCTTGAACGGCTTCTTTTCTGTTTCCTTCTTTTCATCCCCGTCCTCGTCACCGCCTTCCTCGTTGGGCTTTTCGGGCTTGTCCTCCTCCGGATCATCAGGCTCATCCTTCTTGTCCGGTTTGGACTTTTCATCGAACAGAATCTCATCTGCAAAGCCCAGCTCAACTGCCTTTCTTGCATTCAGCCATGTCTCATCGCTCATCAGCTTTGAGATTTTACTGCGTGACAGTCTGGTTTTTGCGGCATATGCGTTGATGATGCTCTCCTTGACTTCGTTGAGTGTGGCGATAGCCTTCTCCATATCACGCGCATTTCCCATTGCAATTGTGCTGGGATCATGCACGAACAGGAGCGCAGTTGGGGACATCTCCACAGTGTTGCCTGCCATTGCGATGACGCTTGCTGCCGATGCCGCGATGCTTGCGATTTTGACTGTCACCTTGTGCGGATAATCACGAATCATCGTGTAAATCTCGGCAGCGGCGAACACATTTCCGCCCGGACTATTCAGCCAAAGCGTGATATCGCCGTCCTCGGCGTACAACTCGTCACGGAAAGATTGCGGCGTGATCTCATCTCCCCAGAAGCTCTCCGAGTCGATAGGACCTTCAAGCCGGAGGACTCTGCCGCCGCTGTCATCGTGGATCCAATTCCAGAACTTCTCCATTTACATACCCCCATTTCTGTACTTCTTCCTGCGTTTTTGCCGCAGGAAACGGTCATCGGTTTCTTCGTCCGGTGTATCATCGGTATCCGGCTGTTCGTCAGGCTCATTGTCCTGCTGTGCATTCAGGTTATACGCTGCACCGGCGTCTTGCAGTTTATTGTAGCTGCCGTTGAGGTAATAATCCTCACCGCCCTGATCTTCGGGAATGAGATCCATATTTTCAAGACGGCGCACATCGTTGGGCGACATAAAGCCGTTACCCACACCGATGGCATAGGCGTTCATGCGGCTCTGATAATCTCCTCGCATGAGACCGTCCACATTGAACTTCGGGAAATATACATTCTGTTCTTCCTCCAGAAGAAGGTCTTTCATGATGCCCTTTTCGATACGGATGATCCACGGCATGAGGCTGTATTGCACGAAAGCGATGCCCTGATGCTCGATGTTATTGAAGGTGCTGCGTTTCAGATCTTGCACCAGATGAGGCGGCACCTGAAACATCCGGCAGATTTCCTCCACGTCAAATTCTCTTGTGGAAAGGAACTGCGAATCCTCCGGCGGCAGGGAGATCGGCTTATACTGTATACCTTCTTCGAGGACTGCGATGCGGTGTGCGTTCCGTGCGCCGCCGTATGCCTTTGTCCAGTTGTCGCGGATCTTCTGCGGATCCTTCAGCACGCCCGGATGTTCGAGAACTCCGGCAGGCTGCGCTCCGTTTTTGAAGAAGGCGCTGCCGTATCGCTCTACTGCCATGACCGCACCGAGTGCATTTTTCATCATCGCTATCGGTGAGAAACCGACCAGTCCATTGAATCCCAGACCGGGGATGTGTAAGATTTCATCCCTGCGGAAGATAATATCCTTGTCATGCTCACCGGGCTTTTCGTCGGTGTAGGCGTGGTAAGTGTAGATCAGGTCGCCGGATTTCGGATCACGGTCGATCTCGACATTTTCGGGAAGCAGGGGATAGAGACCGAGGATGCCGTTTTTGCCGTCCCGGACAATCTGTGCATAGGCGTTGCCCCATAGTAAAAGGTGGCACATGAGTGCTTCCCAGAACGAGAATGAACTCATTTCGGGATTCGGCTGCCGATAGAGTATTTTGTACAGCGGATGGTCAATGGCTAATTCCTTATCCTCGCCCTCGCCGGTGTATCTGTAAAGGTGCAGGGGCAGTCCTGCAATGGTGTTTGAAAGCAGTCGGACACAGGCATAAACGGTCACGATCTGCATTGCCGTGCGCTCATCGACACGCTCTCCGCTGTTCGTCATGCCGAATACGAACAGATTACCGGAGTCCCGGACATTGTCTCGGATATCCAGAAGCATCGGCGCATCTCTCGGCTTGCTGATGCCGAGCCAGCTCAAAAAGCCCATAAACATTACCTCCTGTCAGATGACCACAAGATCGTGGTCGGGTTCATCATATACACTGCCTTGCATCTCGTGGCGAATACAGCGGTCAAGTGCCATGATCCATGCTACGATGCCGTCAATTTTCTCTGTGGACTTTTTCTTGGACGGCTTGATATTTTCCGCCGCGTCAATTTCAGCGACCACATTTCCTGCCATCCAGCGGAGAACCGGGTTACCGCCGTGAATAAACATTCCGCCAAGCAGAAACTTATACAGTTCTTTCATCGGCGGTGACATATCCTTGAAGCCCATGCCCATAGGAACAACTGTAAATCCGTCACCCTGCAAATCAGTAATAAGTTGTGTGGCATTCCATCGGTCAGCAGCGATCTCCTTGATGTTGTAAATTTCATGCAGCTCATTGATCGTTTTCCGCACGAAGTTGTAGTCCACCACATTGCCCTCGGTGATATGAAACAGCCCCATGCGCTCCCAGACATCGTAGGGAACATGGTCGCGGCGCACACGCAGGTCAAGCGTTTCTCTCGGCAGCCAGAAATGCGGGACAACGATGTATTTATCACCCTCGTGCAGCGGAGGAAACACCAGCACAAATGCCGTGATATCCGATGTGCTGGACAGGTCAAGTCCCGCATAGCACTCCCGTCCTCGGAGCTTTTCAAGGTCGATTGGAAGATTACCCCTGTCGTAGATATGCTCCGGAATCCATGCCACCGCACTGCCTACCCACTGATCCAGACGAAGCTGACGGAATACGTTTTCTTCCGCTGGGTTTGTCAGTGCCTCGCGGTGAGCGTCACGCACTCGGTCGATGGTAATGGTGTGTCCAAGCGAAGGATTCGCCTTGTACCAAGACTCCTCGGCATTCCAGTCGTCGCCATCATCAAGTCCGTAGATCACCGGATAAAAGGACGGATCAATGCGTCTGCCCTCCAGAATATCTTTTGCTTTGGTGTGATATTCGTAGCAGATGCTGTTGCGGTCGGTACCAGCGGTTGTGATCAGGAAGTACAGCGGCTGCGTTCTTGCATCGCCGGAGCCCTTCGTAAGAACATCCACAAGGCTGCGGTTAGGCTGGGCATGAAGCTCATCCAGAACCAGACCGGATACATTCAGACCGTGCTTGGTACCGACTTCTGCCGAAAGTACCTGATAAAAGCCCACATTGGAGTAATTCACCAGACGCTTTGTCGCCGCCATGATCTTGGAGCGTTTCAGAAGTGCCGGTGTCATCTCAACCATTCTTTTGGCGACATCGAATACAATGGATGCCTGCCCACGATCAGCAGCAGCGCCGTAGACCTCAGCAGACGGCTCGTTGTCGGCGTAGAGCAGATACAGTGCAATTGCCGCTGCAAGCTCACTGTTGTGCGTAGGCACAAATGACGGTCCTGCGAGATATTGGTGACTCGGACTGTCCACCTGAATGCACTGCATTTTTACAGGATGATTTACAGGTTGAATATCCAGCAGATAATGAAAACAGGAGCGAGTTTCCTTTAACCGCGCCTGTGTGCGTGTATTTTTGCGTTTAAGCCTTGATGTCGGTTGGTCATCAAAGGTTGTAAAACGGACGATATACAAAATCTCGCCGGTCGGCCACCCATGCCGTGTAGAAGGCTCACATTTCACTGCATTTTTGATGCCGAGTGACCACAGCAGTTCTCTGACGGAAAGCGCCAGCTCTCGCAGCGTTGTGACATACACGCTTTGTCCTTTGCGTTCACCGATACAGCCGTCCGAATCCATCAGCCCTTGCAGCAATGCCCACCGCTGCTCTGCGGATGCCCTCAGATATTCCGGTCGGATTTTCTTTTCGCGGAAATTGTCAAGTAACACAACTTTCAGTTCATTGTACTTGATAATCTCACTGCCGCCGCATTTCTGCGGATAACGATTGTGTACCTTATACGGAATATAAGAGATGATGTCATCGACATCCTCCGTTCGGACTGTGATTTCCGGTTTGACTGCGTTTCCGTTTCCAAGCCAATAGCCGTACAGATACGGCTCAATCGGTAAATCTGCCGTTTTTGTCTGAAGGACACCGCACACCGGAATTCGGATAAGGGAATCCCACTTTGTCTGTGGTCTGTCGGAAAAACGCTGTCTGTATTCCGTTGTCCTGCGATAGATCTCGCCGGTCGTCCAGAGAACATCCTTGCGTTTGCCGTAAATATACTGACAGTTCCACAGATGCCTTTCCCCGGCAATGATCGAGGTGCCGTCCTTGAAGGTCAGCTTGTAGGCTTGCTCTGTATCATCCACAGGACTTTTCGCAACCACATGGCACGGAATGCCGTTTTCATCGAATACTGTATCTCCGACCTTCAGATCTTCCATATTGGTGAATCCCTGCGGAGTCGGGATCGGTGTATCCAGTGCAAGCTGCTTCCCATTTTTCTTTGGAATTTCGAAATAAGCTGTGCGGAATTGGCGGGTATCATCCTCTTTGACGATGCCGAAAATATCCCGGATGATCTGTTCCTGCCACGGCAGCAACCAGAACGGCTTTCCTGCCCAGCGTCCTTTGGTATGGCAGAGATTCTCGATGAACCGCACAGCTCGGTCAGCCTTTGCCGCATCGTAGTGCGATTCCGGCAGCATAAAGCGTGTCGGTTTATAATCCTTCAGTTTCGGATAGTTGGCAGGTCTTTCTCTTGCCTTTGCCGTTCTCGCCATCAGCCACCTCCGAGAAGTTCATCCATATCGTCAACGGCAGCGTTTTTCATATCTGCGCCGGCAGTGATACGGCTTCTTGCCGCCGGGGTCAGGCCAAACTGCTCTGCGATCTTGTTCATAATTTTCAGATATGTCTGTGCGATAGATACCTGCGGTACCTGCTGCCAGTAGCCGGATTTCGTTTTCACGATCGTGCCGTGCTGTGTCATGAATTCTTCCGCCTCTTTCCAACGAGCGTATGCCTGACAGTAGGATGCAAATGCCGCCTGATCGACCTCGGTCAGCACACCGATCTGCTCCAGTTGCTTTGACAGCCTGCGCCATTCCTTTTTTGCTTCGGGCTCCAGCCACTTCGGACAGGGCGGTGCCTTGCGTTCCGGCTTCGGCTCTGCATCATTCAGCGGACGCTTGCCCGGATTGCCTTCCAGTTCCTTGATTGCTGTCGGCGTCGGTTTTCTGCCTCTCTGAGCCATCCGCATCACTCCTTTTCTCAAAAAATCTGCATAAAGAAAAGGCCTGCGTGCTGCAAGCCTCTCCTATGTATATCCACCTTGAATTTATATGTGTGTCCGTCTTGGTTTGGATGGGCGGCTTAATGCTACCGCCCACCGACCGTTCTATTTACTTGTACTCGTACATCAGGATCGCAAGGGCAATCTCCGCAGCCTCGTTCTGCTCGGGTACATCCTCGCCTCTGTCGTAGTTGTAGATGACCTTGCCATTCTCCTTGAGTGTCAGTTTACTGATTCTGCCCTCGTTGATGCCGTACTGGCTGCCCTCGTCGTAGACCTTTGCCCAGTAGTGAACCACCGTCTTGCCTTCCTTGGTCGGTGCCAGAATCGTGCCTTCGTGCTACATAGTGTTTACCTCGTTCTTTCGTAGTTTTCGGCTCGGTTTCCCGTTCCGTTGTACACACTATAACTCTTTTCGGCAGATATATCAAGCGGCTAAACTACCAGAATGCGCAAGGCGATTTTTTGTCGGTTGTTGTACATATTATGCCTTGCCGCAGGAGGCACACAAATGCGCCGTGTGGGCGGCTTTTATCGCGGGGCAAGATATCCGCAGAAAGCCGTAAGCCCCCCACACAAGCGAACGTGGCGTGGGACAGCCCCCCCAGAAGGACTGTTCCGTTTTGCCGATCAGCCGCCGTAGTATTCTTCAATGTACTGCGTGCCGTCCTGCTCGGTGACCACACTGGGGAAGACATCCAGCAGCGTTTCCATCACTTCTCGCTCCGTCCATGTTCCCGTGGCCGACAGGTTTGCGATGACTGCGGTCAGCATTTCAAGCTGTGCGTATGTATCCATGTTCTTTCCTCCTTCGGGATTGGCAGCCCCTCCCTGCGGAAGGGCTGCGCTGTTCCGTTTGGTTACTTGCTCTTGCGTCCTGCCTCGTAGGCATCCTTGAGGGCGGCTTCCAGCCCCCAGACCGAAACCTCGATGAAGTCCTCGCTGTCGCAGTGGCGGGCTTCAAGGTCTCCGCGCTCCTGCACCGTGATCAGGTGCTTTGCTGCGATCTCGAAGAGCCGTTTGTCGATGCCTGTCAGCGGATGCTCGGCTCTGAAAATCTCCTGCTCGGTTTTGGCAAGGGCGGCGTTTGTGTTTGCAAGTGCCTGCGCTCTGCTGATCCCGAAAAGCTCAAGGCAGTCCGCTTCGGTCATTCCCTCAAGGGCGGCTTTGCCGTTCTGCAGCATCTTCAGCTTGTCAACTGCGGCTTTCATTTCCTTCTTTGTCATGGTGGTTTACCTCCGTGTTTTGTATTCGGTGGGCGTTTGCCCTTCCGTTGTGTAGCATATTACCATGATCTTTCCGGAATAGCAAGCGGCTAAATGTTCAGAACAAAATCGGCGTATCTGCGCCATTTGTTGTATACATAGCACCAAGCCCACAGGAGGCACACAAACGCGCCGTGTGAGGCAGCTTTCCGCAGGGGCAAGCTTATCGCAGGAAAACCGCACAAAGGACAACGTGGGGCAAGTCAGCCCCGCAGGGCTGAACCTATCAGTCCTCGGTCGGCGGAAGCCATGCTCCTTTTTCCTCATCGAAAAGGTAGTAATACGGAATGCCCCAGTCATCGCTCATCAGGGAAACAACGCTCTTGTGGGTGACCGCAGGCTGCATCGGCTCTTTGCGGTCGCGGTGGTAAGCAACCGTCACACCATCGGCAGGCTTTTCAAAGCTGTGCGGCTCATCCGCATCGGGAGCAAGGCGCTCGCCGAGGATGCTGATGTCTCCAAGGGCAAGCAGTGCCTTGACCTTCTCGGCGGTGTTATAATGCTCGGTGAGGATGGGCATCTGGTGTTCGGGGTAGCCGTCCCAATGGCAGTAGATTGTCTCCGTGGCGCCGTCCTGATGCAGGATTCCGACTCTTGAATTCGTACTCATGTTCGTAAACCTCCATGTTTTTTCTGCGGTAAGCCCTCCCCGCAGGAAGGGCTCCGCTGTTTTGCTTATGCTCTCTTCACATCGACCAGCCACTCTGCTTCCTTGTGGGCGATGCCCGTAGCCTTCTCGGTAATGCTGCTGTCCTCATCGATGTAATGCAGTCCCTTGCCGACCTTAACGAATCTCACATTCTCGTAGCCCTCGATGATGGTGCGGTAAACGTAACCGCTGCGGCTCTCGCCATCATAGCTCTTGCCGTCCCAACCGTTGAAGGTAAAGGTGACACGCTCTGCAGTCTTGCAGAAGAGGCTCTCGAAGTCCTCGCGGGTGATCGCCGTGTTGGCATCAATCAGGTTCAGTGTGTAGGGGTTCATGGTGTTATCCTCCGTTTCGTTTTTCGGTAGGCGTTCTGCCCTTCCGTTGTGTCACATATTACCATGATCCTGCTGATAAGTCCACGCCTATGTGCAAAATAAAACGTAGAAGAATCGCCGATCTCAGCCTTTCGTATTGTAGGATTTACACATGAGGAAAATGGGGAGGGGGAGCAGAGCCGAAGCCCTGCTCCTGTCGATATCAGTTCACCTTGAAAAGGATGCCCTGTGCCGTTTCGTATTCTTCCTCGCCCCAGCGCAGGCTCTTCTTGGTGATGGTGTGCGTTCCGACCATCGTGCAGCCTTCTGCAATAAATCCGTAGATGTTCTCCATCAGCGCCGTGCTCTGATTGGTGATCGTGAACTCGGTGATGCCTAGCTTGCGGAGCGTTTCGATGAAATCGTGGAATTCCTTGTCCCAGCAGTAATCGCTCATCTCGAACTCGTCACCGTCGTTCTCGCGGCGCATCTTGTACACCCAGTAGGCTTTCATCT
>OLRA01000611.1_pt1 | contig 48720 bp, 56 predicted proteins | sample 1673011 | NCBI WGS metagenome assembly OLRA01 (sample SAMEA3136746, study PRJEB25190) | human gut metagenome | reverse complement strand
ACAACGGTTTTCAAGACCGCCGCAATCGACCACTCTGCCACCTCTCCAAAACTCTTTTTAGGAGTGCCTCGTTTATCGAAGGCGGTGCAAAGGTAGGCATTATTTTTTATTTAGCAAACATTTTCTGAAAAAAATCGTCAGGATGAGGATATGGAGTAGGGTGAATGAATATTCCGAATGTAAAAATTGTCGTATTTGAAATAAAAAACAAGATGGAATAATAGGTAGCCCTGCATTCCCTTTCGAAAAATGATTATCTTTGCGCTACTTTTTACAGAATATAGTTTTATCACATCACCAAGTGCATATTTATGAATAAGAAGATTTTTCTTAGCTGGCTTTTAATGGCCATTTTAAGTTTGCCGGTATTCGCCCAAATACAAGAACCGGTGAAGTTTAAAACCGAGTGGAAATCTGTATCCGCTAACGAAGTAGAAATTGTGTTCACCGGAAAAATGGAAAAAGGGTGGCATGTGTATTCCACGGAATTGCCTGACGGAGGTCCGGTATCAGCTACTTTTAATGTAGACAAGCTGGAAGGAGCGGAACTGGTAGGCAAGTTGAAGCCCGCAGGTAAGGAAATTGACAAAATGGACCCGATATTTGGCATGCAGGTCCGTTTTTTCGAAGGAACAGCTACGTTTGTGCAGAAACTCAAACTGAAAGGAGGAAAATATGAAGTGAGCGGTTATTTGCAATATGGCGCTTGTAATGATGAGAACTGCTTGCCTCCTACCAATGTGGACTTTTCGTTCAAGGGAGAGGCAGCTGGTGGACAGGCGGCAGCATCGGCTACTGCTGAAGCCGAAACGTCTGATACGGCAGATTCCGATTCATTGACACTGACTCCGCTTCAAATAGGTACGAACTCGAATAATGTGGAAACCTCCGATTACTGGAAACCTGTTATCGAAGAGCTGAAAACATTTGGCGGAAATGTGAATAATGAATCACGCTCTTGGCTTTATATCTTTTTTGCTGGTTTCGTAGGTGGATTGCTGGCATTGTTCACTCCTTGTGTATGGCCCATTATTCCGATGACTGTAAGTTTCTTCCTGAAACGTGCGAAGGACAAACGGAAAGGTATTCGTGATGCATGGACGTATGGAGCTTCTATTGTAGTGATTTATGTGGCTTTAGGACTGGCTATCACCTTGATCTTTGGAGCCAGTGCCTTGAATGATCTCTCTACAAGCGCTATCTTTAATATTTTCTTCTTCCTTATGTTGGTGGTGTTTGCCGCTTCTTTCTTTGGCGCATTTGAAATCACACTTCCTTCAAAGTGGAGCAACGCCGTGGATAGTAAGGCAGAGCAGACAACAGGATTGCTGAGTATTTTCCTGATGGCCTTCACCTTGTCACTGGTTTCTTTCTCTTGTACCGGTCCGATTATCGGTTTCTTATTGGTGGAAGTTTCTACTTCAAATAGCATTGTTGCTCCAGCCATCGGTATGCTGGGATTTGCCATAGCATTGGCCTTGCCTTTCACCTTGTTCGCATTGTTCCCGTCTTGGCTGAAGTCCATGCCGAAATCTGGAGGATGGATGAATGTCATCAAGGTGACGTTGGGATTCTTGGAACTGGCCTTTGCGTTGAAGTTCCTGTCTGTGGCCGACTTGGCGTATGGATGGCGTTTGCTCGACCGTGAGACCTTCCTTGCTTTGTGGATTGTGATTTTTGCTTTGCTGGGTATGTATTTATTGGGTAAAATTAAGTTCCCGCACGATGGAGATGATAATAAGGTAAGTGTGCCGCGGTTCTTCTTGGCACTTTTCTCATTGGCATTCGCTGTATACATGGTACCTGGATTGTGGGGAGCTCCGCTGAAAGCTGTCAGCGCCTTTGCACCGCCTATGCAGACACAGGATTTCAATTTGTATAAGAATGAGGTGCATGCAAAATTCAATGACTTCGATGCCGGCATGGAATATGCCCGTCAGCAGGGGAAACCGGTAATGATTGACTTCACGGGATATGGTTGCGTGAACTGCCGTAAGATGGAGCTGGCCGTATGGACCGATCCTACTGTAAGCAAAATAATGAATGAAGACTACGTACTGATAACCCTGTATGTGGATGAGAAAACGAAATTATCAGAACCAGTGAAAGTGACAGAGAATGGCACGGAACGTACATTGCGTACGGTAGGTGACAAATGGAGTTATCTGCAGCGCTCTAAATTCGGAGCCAATGCCCAGCCTTTCTATGTGTTGATTGACAATGAAGGAATGCCGTTGAACAAGTCTTATTCGTATGATGAGGATATTCAGAAGTACGTGGAATTCTTGCAAACAGGATTAAAGAACTATAAAAAATAATAGATAATGATTTCGCAGTCAGAAAGAGAACGTATTATCGCACTCATCAAGAGGGAAGTCGTTCCGGCTATCGGCTGTACGGAACCCGTAGCTGTAGCTCTTTGTGTGGCTAAAGCTACGGAAGTTCTGGGATGCCGTCCGGAAGCAATTACGGCTCAGCTTAGTGCGAATATTTTGAAGAATGCCATGGGAGTGGGAATCCCTGGCACGGGGATGATTGGGTTGCCTATTGCCATTGCTTTGGGAGCTTTAAAAGGCAAATCAGAATATGGTTTGGACGTTTTGAAGGACATTACTCCGGAAAGCGTGGAAGAAGGTAAGCAGATGATTGCCGGTCAAGGCATAAAGATTGAGCTGAAAAAAGACATTGAAGAGAAATTGTATATTGAAGTGACTTGTACAGCCGGGAAGGATACGGCTACGGCTATCATCAGTGGAGGACATACGAACTTCGTATATGCAGAACGGAATGGTGAGGTTTTGTTTGATCATAGAGAAAAGGCAGGAGCTGAAGCGGATGTGGAAGAAGTCGATTTGAATCTGAAGAAAGTGTATGATTTCGCTACGACTGCTCCGTTGGATGAAATTCGTTTCATTCTTGAGGCAAAGCGTCTGAATCTGCAGGCAGCGGAACGTTCTTTCCAAGGGAACTATGGTCATGAGTTGGGCAAAATGTTGCGTAGCAGTCAGCAGGAACAGCATATCATGGGTAGCAATACGTTTACCCATATCCTTTCTTATACTTCTGCCGCATGCGATGCCCGAATGGCTGGTGCCATGATACCGGTGATGAGTAATTCCGGAAGTGGAAACCAAGGTATTGCAGCCACACTTCCTGTGGTAGTGTTCGCTCAAGAGAATCATAAATCGGAAGAGGAGCTGATTCGTGCTTTGATTTTGAGTCATCTTACGGCTATTTATATCAAGCAGAATCTAGGCCGTCTGTCCGCGTTGTGCGGTTGTGTGGTAGCTGCCACAGGCAGCAGTTGCGGAATCACTTATCTGATGGGAGGAGAGTATAAGCAGGTAGCTTATGCCGTACAGAATATGATTGCCAATCTGACAGGTATGATTTGTGACGGAGCCAAGCCGAGCTGCGCATTGAAACTGACCAGCGGGGTTTCAACGGCAGTCTTTTCTGCGATACTGGCGATGGAAGGGAAGTGTGTGACTTCCGTGGAAGGCATCATTGAAGACAATGTGGATTTCAGTATTCGCAACCTGACTAAGATCGGTTCGGAGGGAATGAATGAAACCGATAAGCTGGTATTGGACATTATGACTCATAAACATTGTGATTGAGTAATAGGGAATGAAACAAACTGCAGAAACAGACTACATACAACAGCTCATCTCGGAGGGTGAGCATGTACATCAGGATTTTAAATTTGCCATATCCGATGTAAGGAAAATAGCCAGAAGTTTGTCTGCTTTTGCAAATACCGAAGGAGGACGGTTATTGGTGGGAGTGAAGGATAACGGCAGGATTGCCGGAATTCGTTCGGAAGAAGAAATTTATATGATTGAAGCGGCTGCCACGATGTATTGTCGTCCTCCGGTAATCACGGAAAACCGTGTGTACAGGGTGGATGGAAAGGATGTGCTGGAAGTTGAAGTGAAAGAGTGCGCGTGCAAACCGGTTTTAGCCGTCGATGAAGAGGGTAAGTCTTGGGCTTATGTGCGTATAGCCGATGAGAACATTTTGGCATCTCCTGTCCACCTTCGAATCTGGAATCATGAGAAAAAGGACGAAGTGGTAATGACCTATACCGACAGGGAAAAGCGTTTGCTGGAGGTATTGGGTAGCCAGGGGCTGCTTACATTGAATAGGTGTAGCCGCCTAGCTCGTCTTTCCCGTCCGGAAGTATGTCAGTTGTTGGCCGATTTTATTCGTTTTGGACTTGTAGAGCAGGTTTTTCAGGAGCATACTTTCTTTTACCGTCTAAAAGAAGATGCCGTGTGGGAAGATTCCCTTTTTCCGGAAGTAAGCCGATGATTGCGTTGTCGGTTTTTTGTATTATCTTTGTATCCGTAGAATTTAATAAAAAGACATTATGAGTATATTTTCGAAACTTTTTGGTAAAAAAACTACCGATGGAGCTGACGAAACGGTACGTGTCGGTGGCATGGAAGATTTCATGACCTTGATTCGTGTGTATTATCAGGCAGTCATGGCGGCTCAGTTGGGTATCAGTAATATTCATTTCTTGCCGGATTTGGCTGTATTCAAACGTACGTTGAAGGTACCAACTCAGAACAATAAGTTGGGGATTGCGGAGCGTGCACGTTGCCGTAAGATGTTGATGGATATTTATGGGTTGGAGGAATCTTTCTTTAAGGAAATAGACGGGTCTATTAAGCGTAACTGCCGCAATGTGAACGATATAAAGAATTATCTGTTTATGTTCCAAGGGTTCAGTCAGGATTTGATGATGGTGATTGGAAACCTGATGCAATGGAAGTTTCGCACACCTGGAGTCTTCAAGAAGTTGTTGCGCAATATGACGGAAAAGGCCGTACATGACATTCTGACCAAGGTGGACTGGAAAGACGATGGAGTACGTAAAACGTGTGGAAATATTCGTCAGTATCAGCATGCGCTCGGTTATTCGGAGGCATGGATGACGGAATACGTTTATAAGATTGTGTTGCTGGCTAAAAAAGAACCGAAACCGAAGGCATGACAGTGAACGAGAATCTGCTTTCAGGAGTGGAATGTCATCCGTTGGAACCTTTTCTGCCGGAGAATGCGGTCTTACTGATGTTAGGAAGCTTTCCTCCACAGAAGAAACGGTGGAGCATGGATTTCTTCTATCCGAATCTCCAGAATGATATGTGGCGTATTTTCGGACTTATCTTTTTTGAGGATAAGGAGTATTTTCTCAGTCCGGAAAAAGTATTTGACAAGGCACATATTGTAAGTTTTCTGCGAGAAAAGGGAATTGCCTTGTATGATACAGCTTCGTGTGTCCGCAGATTGCAAGACAATGCTTCTGATAAGTTTCTGGAAGTGGTTACTCCTACCGATATAGGCTTGCTTCTTCAGCAACTTCCTGCATGTCGGGCAGTGGTCACTACCGGGCAGAAAGCAACGGATGTATTGTGTGAGCAAATGGAGGCAAAAGAGCCGACGGTGGGAGGAGAGAGCACGTTTTATTTCAGGGATCGTAAATTATCTTTGTTTCGGATGCCTTCTTCCAGTCGTGCCTATCCATTGAAGTTGGAAAAAAAAGCAGAATATTATCGCCTTATGTTCAGACGTTTATCTTTGTTGTGAGAAAAAGACGGTAAAATATTTGGCAGAATCTCTTGCGGTTTCCAAAATTTGTACTACTTTTGCAACCGCAAACACGGGAATAGCTCAGTTGGTAGAGCATCGGTCTCCAAAACCGAGTGTCGGGAGTTCGAGTCTCTCTTCCCGTGCCGAGATAAAAAGCTGTAACTGAATAAGTTGCAGCTTTTGCCCGTTTATAGGTCGGACAAATTTCGGACAAATGATTTTCACGATGTCAAACTATACTACGCTTTCGGATTCGAAAAACGTAGAAAAAAATGTATTCATCACGAAGAAACAACGCCTCTCTTAGCAGTGTAATTTCGTACACAGAACCCAAGTTACATACAGGGAAAACCTGGTACATCGACTTCACAGCATACGATCCGCTGGAGCAAAAAATGAAGCGGAAGAAGTACATGCTGGATGGAATACCCAAGCTGACCGACCGGCGCCGTCGGGCAAATGAAATCATCACCAATCTCAATATAAAGCTGCGCTCCGGATGGAATCCCTGGGCGAACGTGGAGAACTCACGCCAGTACACCCCGTACATAGATATTATGCAGAGGTATCATTTATATCTAGGAAAATTGTATTCCGCAAGAACTATCAAGGAAAATACTCTGAAGGATTACGAAAAACGGCTGCGGGTATTTGAAGACTATACCTCGAAGCATATCCCGGCGATTGTTTACGCATACCAGATTGACCAGTCATTTATCTCCGACTTCCTGGATTACATCTTGCTCGACCGGGATTCGTCGGCCAGAACCCGGAACAATTACCGCACCTGGTTATCTTCCATGTGCGGTTGGATGGTTGAAAAGCAGTACCTGGTGAGTAACCCTGTTGAGAAAATCCGCCAGCTGGTGGAGGATGAGAAGAAACGTACTGCCTTGTCGGTACCTGATATTCACAAGTTGAAGAACTACCTAAAGAAAGAGAATCCTTATTTTTTGTTGTTGTGCCAGTTCGCATACTACACTTTCATTCGCCCAGATGAAATATCAAATATCAGGCTGTGTGATATTAACCTGAAGGAACAGCAGGTGTTTGTTGGGTCCAGTATCAGCAAGAACCGGAAGGACGGCATGGTCGGACTGAATGATTCGCTCATCAAGTCTATGCTTGACCTTGGCATCTTTAATTCTCCCAACGATTATTACTTGTTCGGTAAAGGTTTCCGCCCATCACGCGAAAAGGTAACCACGCGTGTGTATCGGAATTACTTTAACAAGGTTCGGGCGAAATTGAAGTTCCCAGACAGTTACCAGTTCTATTCGCTGAAGGATACCGGTATCCGTGACTTGGCCAATGCTGAAGGAATTGTTGTTGCCCGTGATCAGGCACGGCACTCGGATGTTTCCACTACGAATAAATACTTGAAGGGCTCCAACATGACGGTACATGAGGAAACAAAGCATTTTGAAGGGAATTTTTAAGGACAAAAGGCACAGCGCCCTCACGGCGCCATGCTTTCACTATGTCAATGTAGAAAAAATGTAATCATCTAAAAAATTGCCGGCTATTTGCGCAGCATCATCCATGCCGGCCGGCCATCGGGCCCGATGGTGAGCTTGTATCGTAGTTCTACCATCGTGGCCGCAATTTGGTTGATGCTGATGTCGGCCATCTCAGACAGTTCGTCCTGAATCTGCTGGGATGTTTTGTATATCACATTCTCGCTTTCCTGTTCCACTGGGAGATATTCCTGGAAATACCGGATAAGGATATATTTGTCGAATTTGATTTTATCGGTTGCCATGATCTGCCTCCTTTCTGTCGTTTAAAGCGCGTTGGATTAGTTTGCTTAGTTGCTCCATTTCGGGGCGGGTGCAGCATAGTTTTTCGCTCCCATACATGAGGATGCTGTATTGTTCGAACAGTACCGTGTCCTCTTCGTATGCCTGGTATTTATCGACACGGAATATCGGCTGCTGTGAAGATTCGGTCATCGTAAACCTCCTTTCTTGCAAAGTAAGATGGAACAAGCGAACCAGCACAGGCAGACAACGGCTGCCAGCCAGTGAGTGAAGATGGAACAGGTGAGCAAGCAAAAAGAAGCCAGTGCCTGGGAAACAAGCACGGCCTGAAGGTTGGACACTTTCTCTTCCATGATGGAGGAGAACAATACATTTTCACGATTCAGCCATAAAGAAATGCGGCTTTCTTTTGCCTGGCTTACAGGCAATGCAATTTGATTTTTCATTTTGGTAGACAATTAAAATGAAACAATATGTTGGTTACAATACGGGAAAGGAAACAAGAAAGGTTCCGCTTTCCCGTTGTCTACCACCTGAAACAGGCTGTGGGCGCATTAACGCTCCACACGGGGGTCGGAACCCTATAGGTATATAGCCAAAGCTATGGACATAAAAAATGCCCGCAGCAATGTTTATTGGCGAGCCTTCGCGCGCCTGTTTCAAATGGTAGACATTGCAAATATATGTTTTTGTTTTGGAATGGCAAAAGAAAAAGCGGAAACTTTTTAGGGTTCCCGCTTTTTATAGAGCCTTTGAGTTATGTTCTCAGTACTTTCTAAGGAGTACTCCAGTACTGCCACGGAAGTACTATAGTACTTTCAGGGAAGTACTGCGGTACTGGTTAAGGAGTACTGGGAAAGGATAAGTTTATGATTATTTTTTCTTTGTATCAGGCTTTTCTCTGTTAATAAATATTGAAACAACTGTAACTAATGTACCTGCTCCTAATATTCCAGCAAACCAAGGTCTATCTAAATATAAAGCATAAGCAGCAAGGGCTACAATTACTACAATAGATAAAAAAGCAAATGCCATACCCCACCAATTCATTCTTCCTGTTCTTGACTCGGATTTTCGGACTAAATCAAACTTTACTTTATCCATTTTATGCCGATGATCTTGTTCCTTAACGGAAGCTTCCATCAAGAACGTAACAATTTGAGGATCTATTTCCTTATAGGCTGCTAATTCTTGAGGAGAAGGCAAACTGTTATCATCTACAGTATAAGTTCTTTCTAACTGTTGCCCCACACCTCCTTGTCCTGCAACGACAGTTTCTTTTTGTTGAATTTGTTGTTTAGCCATTACTTAGTTTTAATTTCTCCCAAGCATCTCTTACGTCTTTCTCAATATTCTTTCTATCTTGTCTTAATTTAGATTTATCATCCATTTTGTTAGATTCGATAAAAAGTTCTTCTTTTAGTTGGGAAATAATTTCAGATTCCTGTTTGTATTCACCGCGGGAAGAATCACGCAAAACTTTTGCCCCATTCGCGATGAATCGAGTAACGTCTTTAATTATACACATGATGCCTCCTTTTTATTATGGTTCTAATGCTTCTTATTGCAAAAGTAATTATAATTCTTATAGTAAACAACAGTATATCTAATATCTTAGATATAAATAACACTATTACTATCTATATTAATATCGAAAATATATGGTTAGCAAGTATTTTATCTATTATATAAAAAGCGATTATTCAATGAGATAAAATATTCCTTCCGCTATTTTATCAATGCCTTTTGATGAAATGTTGTAATGTATTTCTTTGCAGTAATATTTTTTGTTCCCAATCAAAAATATCCTATTAAGGTCATAGATTTGATGCGCAATAAATCGGAAGCGATATTCAACGGATGTGTCGATTATCTTTTTGTTTTTGTACACAGCATTGTATAAGCCATTATCACCATAAAGGACGAGACTATAGTCGGGAAGTATAATGAGAGACTGTGAATTTGTGAAACCGATAGGTTTCGTCATGAAGTATTTGTCGAAAGATGACATCGGCATCTTATCCCAGTATTGCTCCGGATGGGAGCCTGTCCCTTTATTCCATGCTGTACATATACCATAATATATTCCTACATAAAGTTTGTCAGGTATATCACCTTCTATATCTCCGCTGCCGTTAATCAGATCATTGATAGCCTGACTTTCTGCTTCCGACCTTACTTTTTTTATTGCTGTACCCAATAAATATCTCGCACTAGGCTCACTGTACACTTCTATTGTATCCACCTCTGCCGGTATGATATCAAATGATGTCTTATTTTGGCTTGTTGTATCGCCCGCATCTCTTAGCCTGTCAATCATCTTCAAACCTTTTACAGTATCATCGTCTGAAGTAAATTCACTTACTACAAAATTCAGATTATAGTCTGTTGAGTTCAGTATATAAGGCCCTGAATAATACTGATCGTAGTTGGACTCAAAATCCCGATATGATTCTTTAGTCTCAATGATACAAATATCTCGAATTCCATCCTTTAGTTTAAGATAATTGTAGTAATCTTCGCTAGGAAGATTATAAGATACGTTTTCGTAGGCATACGAATAGTTTGTATCCGTGTCATATACTTTTTCCAGATCATTGTCTATCACTTCGTCTAGGTATATTATCTTTGCGTTTTCGTAATACTTATCCATGTTAATGATGTCGTAAATCCCTGTTATCGAATTTATCGAAACGACACATTTGAAAAACTTTTCTATTTGTTCTATAAACTCATTGATGGTCCAATCGGGAAGCAATTCTTCTGGTGCAGAGTCTTTATAAGGATTAGCTACGAAAATACGTTGCCATGTAGGATTGGTCTCAAGTTCATTTATACCTTTTGTGAAACCTAATTTTTGCAGTAGATTATCGATGTAATATAGCAGATAATATTGTGGAGCGATGTTGTTCACTCTTTCAAATGTTATGTTTTCTCCGACTCTTACCAGGTTCAGTGTACTAGCATTCCCATCTTTATCTACATAACTAATGATAGGGGTGAAGGTCGCATTAAATTGTGGGTATGTGCCGAATAAAGTATTGATGGCTGTATTCGTGTCCAGTGTAAATTTGTCAAAGTTTATGCTTCTTATGCTGTTTTCTCCACCCTCATAGTTTAGCTGTGAGTTACCAGCAATGATTTGTATTTTGGCGGTGAAGGAATCTATTGAAAGAATGACTTCAATTCCGTTGATGGCGCATAAACCATTTGTGATTATCACGGCTTTCCGATTCTTTATACGTTGTGTAACATCAGCTCTGTTGATGTTTTTGTAAATATTCCGGTTGGTAGGATCATGTAAGTCAATTTCTATCTCATAAGTGTAGGAACCTACTCTTGTGAAATACGGATTTTCTGTAATCAGTTCAAGCTCAAATTCGCTTGGTAGCTTGACTTCTTTTGAATCGATATATAACTGTGTCATGATTTGGTATTCCGGGTTACGTTGTTCTTCATTCTTTCAGCTAAACTTTGGGCCTCGTTTATACCCATCCGTCCTGTTGCCTTTGTGTAAGTAAATATGGGTTCATTTAATCTCTTGATTAATTTGTCTAAGCATCTTATGTTTTGAAGCATGATTGCTTTTGTCTCATTATCATTTTCATTTGCTTGTTGATAATAGTTGTTAGTCGTTGTTCTGTCACTAGTAGATAGAACTGCTGACACATCTTTTGCTGTAAGGCTGCCGATTGTATTGTTTCTCTGCGCCTGGTCTATTAGGTCAAGAACTGGACGGATGGCTGGATTCTGGACGGCGTAACGGTTGGCTACAAACTCACCGGCATGTACTATACCTTTGGGCTCGTCGTGTCGTCCTGTTCCTGTATATCCTCCTTCTTCGAAACCGCTTATAATCGCTTTTGCACTTTGAAAAGCAGCCGTGATTAGCGCTATTTCAGCGGCAGCTTTAGCAATACCTATGAAACCTAAAGTGGCGATATTTTTCATTTGTGTTTCTGCTATATACGCAATCATCATTTTTTGTAGGCTATCCAAAATAATGTTCAATGTTGATTTCATGAAGTCGCCCAGAGATGTTTCGGAGTCTGTAAGCATTTCTGCGAATGCTTCGCCAAACTGTTGCCCTATATTCTGTGCGAATGAAAGCTGCTCTTTTATCTTGCGCTGATTTTCTTCATAATTTTTACGGGATTTTTCAAGGCTTTCCTTTTGTTTTTTGTCTATAATTTCAGCTTTTTTTTCTTCGGAAATTTCAGAAGAAGAAAGTACTTGGTCGTAATACTCATTTTGAATATCGAGTAGCTGCTGGTGGTATTCTTGTTCTGATGAAAGACCTTCATAATGCTTCTGTGCCGCATTTTCAATCTCCAGCTGGTACTGTTTTTCCAGGCGTGTGAAAGCTTCTTCAGATGCTTTGTTTTCTTCTTCTTCATCCAGTTTGTTGCACTCTTCTTTGTACTTAATACGCATTTCGAGTACCTTTTGCTCGAGCTGCTGACGTTTGTCCGGCTCCAGGCCGGCAATGGCCAGCATATTCTCGAGGTGACGCATTTCAAGGTCCTCCATGAAGCGGGTGTATTCTTGCTGTGTCATTTCGTCGCTGGCCAGATATGACTTTTTCAGGTCGGACTGTTCATCGTAGTAGCGTTTGTTCTCGGCCGTAACCTGCGGATTCTCCTTGGTAGTCTTGACAGTCTTTTGATTAGTTGTGATTGTGGTTGTCACATTCGTACTCTTTTCTTCTGGAATAGAGTTGATAATTTGCTTCAAAGCTTTTTGACGTTTGTCAAGTTCCAGCAGAGACTCGGCTTTTTCTGCGGCCTGGTTGTCTAGGGAATGAAGTAATGCCTTACGCTGAGACTCGTCCACATCCGTACGGGCTTCGATAATTTTTTTCTGTTCATCATAATACTTGCGGTAAGCTATCACTTCTTTTGATAACTTATCTTCGATGATGGCCAGTTCGGACTCTGCATCCGATTTCAGTTGCTGGCGCTGACGACCATTCAGGGCATCGATATTTTTATACCTGTCTTCGATACTTTTATACTTCTCCAGTTCTTCTTGTGTGCGTTGCAGTTCTTCGTTGTATTTGCGCTGTGCTTCTGTGGCTGCATCAGTGTTAGGTATCAGTTTGGTGGAGATGTATGTCACCAGGGCGGTGATACCAGCTAAAACCAGCCCAGCAGGGTTTAACTTCAACACCTTGTTAAATCCGCTGGTTGACACAGTCGCTACCTTCACAATGAGGTTGTAGGCTTTCGTGTAGATGGTGGCCGCATTGACAGCGATGTTATATGCGGCCAGTGCGGAACCGGATGCTATCAGTACCGATTTATATTTGATGCACCAGTCAATCAGGGTAGGGAGGGACACGATGATTTTCGTAGTCCAGCCGGTAAGCAGTGACAACGACGGATTGAGCCGCTCCATTAGTTCGATGCCGGCCTCCTTGATGCTGTTGCGGTACTGTGCCATCTTCGCCTCGTTGGTGTCGGAGTTGATAGCTGCCTGTTCCATGGCGATGTTGGTATCCGTGACAGCTTCGGTGTATTGTCGTACCTTATCGGCATTGTCTATCAGGATGGTGGCAGCCGAGTAGGCTTCCTCACCAAACATGGTTTGGATCTGTGCAGCTGTCAGTGACTTTTTGTTCAGGTTCTCGAGTGCGGTCTGCAAGCCAACCACTTTCGGATTGGTTTCGTCCGGCCCCGTCTGCAGTACCAGGAAGAACTTGCGTAGTGCGGTACCGGCCGGTTCTGCCTCCAGTCCTTTTTCTGCCAGCATTTGGATGGTACCTTGCAGCTGCTCGATGCTTACTCCTGCACCGGACGCAGCCACACCGGCATTTTTGATGGATGCGGCCTGGGCGGATACGTCGGCAGCACCTTCTTTAGAACCGGCGGCCAGTACATTCACATAGCGAGCGGCCTGGTCGGCTGACTCTCCGTACATATTGAGGGATACGGTGGTGGCTGTCACGGCATCCTTCGGGTCGATTTTAGCGGCAGCGGCCAGTCTCATGGCTTCGATTGTGACGGCGTTCAGGGCTTCTTTATCTTTTAGCAGCTCCGGTTTCTTGGATCCGATAAGCATGTACGCCTGAAGGATTTCGTCTGATGACTGACGGATGCGCAGACCGGATTCGTCCATGGTAGTGGATAGCTTCTCGGCCTGTTCTGTAAGCCACTGGATGGATGAGTCGTCCAACCCGGTTAATGCCTTCAGTTCTGCCTGAGAGGATTCCTTTGAGTTGCGGTTGTTGCGAAGGGTATTCAGAGCCATAGACACACCTGTAATGGTGGCTGCACCCGTCGCCAATAAGCCACCCCATTTCGCAAAACCATTGTTGAAACGGGACAACCAGCCTTCAGTCTCCTGTACTTCCGTTTTTATCTTTTGAAGCTCAGCTGTCACCAGCTTGGCCTGCTGCTGGTAGTATTTCCACTCGGCTGAACCTCTTTTTATGTAACCGCTGTTCAGCTGTCGGTTGATGGCTGTCAGGGTGGCGCGAAGTTCTTTCGGCGTGGCTTTGTCGAGGTTATTCATTACCTCGGTAAGCGCCGTAGTATCTTTCTTCAGCGTCTTAATCTGGGCTTCCGTTTTTCGAAGTTCGGAAGTGACCTGCTTGATTTTAGATGTATCTCCAGCTTTGTAAGCATCTGCCAACTGGCCTTTGAGAGAGGTCGCGTACTTCTCCAGGTCTTTTAACTCCTGCTTCGCTTCTTCACCATTTACTCGGACCTCGACGGTTGCCACCTGATTTATAGCCATATTATTTATTGATTAAGAATGAACGAATCTTGTAAACGACAAACAGCACAAAGAGAATAAGCACTACGATGGTGAATACCATGCAGAACTTCTGCCAGGGGGTAAGCCTCCTTTCTACTTCTATCGTCTGCACTGATTTTTGAATGATTGTACTATCTTTCCCTGGAATGAATACCGTATCTGAAGGCACCTTGAAGTCTGCCATCAGGTTGCCCATTGAATCCAGTTTGAACTGTAGGCGTGCGTTTTCGGACAGTGCCATGTCCAACCAGGAAAGGACGACACGACCGTTTGAATCGCATTCCAGTAAGGCTCGGATGGATGCGGAGTCAGCTGGCTTGAAAACAGGTATCAGCTTGTCGTGTACGATGATTTGTGTATGCTCTGAAGCGAGGTGCTTCCCGGTTTCACAACTGAAAAGCACCGTACTGAAGATAATTATGAAGAAAAGTATATTCAATGATTTCATAGCAGCTCCCATCCTTTTTCTACGTCTTCCATTACAGCTGGTACTCCGTTTTCAACTTTTGAGATAGCGGCAGCAAAGGCGCACATGGTTGTCTTATCCTCCACATCCGGAACGTAGGTTGTCGGGACCTGCATTTCCTGGCATACACGTGAAATATAGCCGGAAGTGTTGTTCTCTATCCGAGGTGCCCACCGGCTGATGAAATCGGCAATCGTCTGGCAACCGTACTTCAGTCGGTAGTTCTGCAGCAGCTTGATTAGTGCCCGATAACCGTGGGCCATGTCTTCGAATTCTTCGAAGGTCTTGTCTCGTTTTTTAGATGCAGGAACCTCCCCCTGCCAATCGGTTGCATCTGAGTTGCGGATGTTGCCTGGGTTGTTATTACGCAGGCCACGTGGTTGTGTTGTCATAAAAACTTTTTTTATAGTTAATAATCATTTGGCGGTTGTCTTTTCCCGCATCCTCTTACGTCACATCTTTTTACAATCAGTTTTTGATTTTCCAATTCCAGTGTCGTATTTTTCTCCATGAGCTCGCGAATTCTCAGGCGGTCTTCATTCTTTTCCGCATAAAGCTGGTCTATTTTTTTGTCCTGTTCCTGTACTTTCGCTTCTTTTTTTTCATAAAGTTCTTTCCATTCTGCTGCATAACTGGTAATGTTGTCCGTTTCGGCTTTACGAGCAATAGCTTCTTCTTTTCGAGCAGTTGCTTCCTCTTTTCTACGTCGTGCGTCATGAAACATGAATACTCCTATTAGCGGAAGGAATATTGAAGAAAGTATGCTGCTGATTGTATTAACGATATCATTTAAAAACTCCATATAGGTAAATAATCAGAACCGCAATCATAGGAAGGAGTACTCCGGCTAAAATGTCCAGCCAGTCCCACTTTCCACCAATGCTTTTTTGAATATATTCTACTGCACACATAGCGACAAATACGCATATTGCACCAGTTAATGTAGCTTGTAGGATAGTCATGGTGGTGAGAAGAAGGACTGATCCAATCCAAATGATAAAAATAATGATACCTGCTTTGAGGTGTTTCGGGCGGTTACTAATCTTCAGCCACTCGAACAGATTCGATAAATTCGTCATACTTTTCATTGATTGTCAATCAAAATTATGAAGTTTTCGTGGTGGGTAAAAAGACATAATAAAGTAGAAAATGGGTAGAAAAGGACAGCTAGTAGTCCTATTTCTACCTATTCTCTACCGAATCTTGAATACTGCACGTAATTCCTTGAAATCATGAAACTACGCAAGTTCCGGCAGAACTTAGGACGGGCGGGCTTACTGTCAGCTTCCTGAACGAGTCTGGAGATACGGAGAAATGGGAGTTCGGCGGTGGTTCCTGGACGGTTGGCAACTTTTCGCAGGTCGGTGCTAGCAAACTTAGCGAGCTAGGAATTATTGAAGTAAAATATGTGCAAGAATCTAACCCGTCTACAGGTATGGAAAATGGTGATTTATGCTTTAGAACAAAAGATAACATATTTTTCCAATACAATGGTCAATATTGGGTTGGATATTCCTTTAAAGGAAAGGTTTTCTATCACAATGGATACATATATACAGTCAAAGACTCAAAGATATATAAATGTGTAATTGAGAATGATTTATCAATCATATTTCAATCAATAAAGAGTAATGAAGATAAGATAGGAAATCTGTTTACAAAAGATAAATTGCTGGATATTGGTTATCTTGAAGGAAAATATATTAATAGTAATGGCTTATTAGCCGATTTTGAACGAGCCAAATACACCGATTTAATAGATGCTTCCAATATAGAAGCATTGACTGTTAAAATAACTCAGAAAAATTTATGCCTTCCTATTGCTTGGTACTCAGATAACAGCAGAGAATCCTATATTACAGATGCAGTTGTAAAAGAGATTAGTAGTACAGAGTATTTTTCCATAAAGCCTTCAGATGCGAAATATTATTCTTTATCTACTTTAGGCCCGAGTTTACCGATAGAAGACCCTGAAGCATACTCCATGTCCATATTAGATGCTTCAGATTTAGTCAATAGACTTGAAAATGTAGAAGGAAATGTCTATATGGAGGATGAATTTTCAGATGAAATTAAAAGTGTAGAACTTCTTACCACATCAGTTAAAAATGGAGGAACTTACGTTCCTATTGATATTGCCAAAAACTTTCAAAGAGGATTCCTACAGAATATCATATATAAATCTAATGGTGAGCAGTCGAATTTTGATTTAATTGGCCTATATATAGATGATGGTGGTAAGTTGGTCAGTGCGGGAGTAATAGATAACATTGAACTAAAAGATGAGTATAAATCATCAGATTTAGGAGAAAATGTCTATGTGATACCATATAATAAAGACGTAAACTACATTCCAGCAGTGAATACGTTTATGTTTACCGGAAGTGGCGTTAGTTCTCCAAGAGGATTTTTGACAACTGGAGGTACACTTGATAGCGGAAATAAAAATGCTGAAATGGGGTTTGCCATCGAAGGTATTTCAAAACAAACTTCTATTAAACAAGCTATTGAGAACATACAAAGTCAATTAGCTGATGGGGAGTTGGAATCACCATGGAAGGGTAAAAAGATTGGGTTTTTAGGAGATTCTATAACCGCATATCAGCATTATATAAATGGATTGGTAAAACTAACAGGTTGCCAATTTGTTAACTATGGTGTAAGTGGCACAAGAATAGCCATGTGGAATGCAGAAGATACTGACACTTTCGAGCAAAGGTATAGTTCTATGGATGATGATTTGGATGCCGTGGTTGTTCTTGGTGGTATAAATGACTTCCGCGTTGGTTTAGGTGGTAATAATTGGGGAGAATTGTCAGATGGTGCGGTAGAAGGTAAATATACTTTTTATGCTGGTTTGCATAGAATGTTTAAAGGCCTTGCATCAAAATATTTTGGTAAGCCTGTGATTATCATGACACCAATGCACAGTTATGAACTGAACTTAGATACGGGTGCTTTTGATGAAAGGAGTGAATATAAAATAAATGAAGATGGTTCTATTGCTTTCCGTGAAAACTTCGGGAAACGATTAAATGATTATGTTGATGCTATTAAAGACGTGGCGCAATTTTATTCATTACCTGTAATAGATTTATATAGTTATTCAGGAATATGTCCTTCTCTTGATGTACAAAGAGGTACATGGTTTAGCCGAACAGATGGTTTGCATCATAATGCAGAAGGCGGGTTGAAAGTGGCAAAAACAATGTTACCGTTCATAAACAATATCTATCAGATGTATTATGCAAAGGAGATTGCATCATGATAAGTTATATGCTTTCATATATAGTATTATTTTGTGCGTTATTTATGCTTTCCTATTTCACTTACATGATTATAAGGGAAGGTATATTCAGAGTTTTAAAACTATATTTTATTGCCTGTACAGGATGGAATAATAAGAGAAAAGGATATAGATACCCAAATGCAATATTAGCCCTGAAAAAGTTGAATTACATCTTTGCGAAATATCCTTTGTATAGAATGCTCCAATTCTAATAAATATAGGATAGGAATTTATAGAAGGCCGTAAGGAAACCACCTACGGCCTTTTGTTGTACTTATATCCTTTGTTTAAATATGCTTACCAACCAAAGGATGTAATCTTTTAGCAAAATAAGATTCCACTATGGGCATAATATCTGCCATATCTTCTGTAAATTCCAAGGCATGCAATTTTACCTCCAGATGAAGTTCCTTTGCCCAATGGTAAAGTTGAAGGCCTTGGGTCGTCGGTATTTTGAAATATCCTAAATGTTGAATGACACGCCCCCAGAACTTTCCCTTGCATTTCCCCACATACAAAATTCTGGTGTTCCTGTTGTATCCTTTAAAGAAAACAGGAATGGCTCTGTGATTTTGTTTCTGCTCATACATCTGCAATGAGTTTATGATTTCATCATTTGAATGATTTGAGATTATCTCGTACCAGTATAATACAGGGCCTTTAATCTCCATCAGCTCTTTGATGAGTTCGTGATACTGATCCGATTTTGTAATATCATGATTAACATAGTCTTCCAGTTCTGCACATTTAAAAACGCAAGAAAACTCTTTGCACACATCGTTCTTCCGCAAGTTTTCCAGACTGGTGATGGTGTCTGATAAAAAGTCTGATAAAATATGATTCATACTTGTAAGATTTAATTTTTTTCACTACGAAGGTATGAAAATATTAGAATAACCCAGTTATATCGAGTATTCTACAACCCAATTTCTTTATAAAACAAACCGGAATATGAAGGTATTTCAAATGTTATACTTTCACCTTTTCTTGCTTCTAAAGGTGCTCCGCAGACATCATTGTTATACAGCTTTCCTAAGAATGTTTTAGTCGAAGAGAATGTAAGTTTGAAGAGTATTAGTGAAGTGGACCTATTAGCCATAAAAAGCAATAATTTTCCTTGTGATTTATAGGCACACCAACCAAAATCTTTCAAATATGTTTTATTTTTTCCTCCTACGAGATAGGAACCTATTGGTAAATTATCTTTAAAAAGGCACCATGAATTATAGTTATTGGTCACAGGCATATAAGTCCCTTTTGCTAATACTTGTTCGGAACTTAATTCTTGCCCGTATTCTCCTTGAAGATTGGCCTGCATAAGACCATATCCTTTTGTGTTTGTGCTTGCTTCTGTTTGTCCTATAGGCTTCAAGATATGAATTATCGGGTGCATTACTAAAGAATCAGAGTAAACAGCTTGATTAATTAAATATAACATATTATTTGAGCAAGCCTGTCCAATGTTTGTTATATTTTCAAAATACTCATACTCATTAATAAATACATTTTTCTTTTCGCCTTTAATATCAGAAAATTCTGTAGAACGGAACATATTTGCAGCAGGGTATTCACTGTTTAGAACACCTTCTCCTGACGCAAGCCTCATTCCATGATAAGAATAACCCCATATCCAATCTGGATGCTTTTCAATGAATTTTGAACCTATCCCCCAATAAGGCTGTCTATCACGGGAAGAAAGATAAAGTAGAACTTCGTTTTTCTCTCCATTGTATTCATTTAATATCTCACTTGATTGAATTTTAGGCCAAAGCACTTCCATTATATCACTATATGTTTCATCTTCAACAATACACGCACCATATTTAGTATTACCTATATCTGGTTCGTTACTTAATGAAAACATGCGTACTCTTGATATATTCTGATGCAAATATTCCAAATCATCAAGAATGGCATTTGTTATCTCTTCGATTTGTTTATTATATTGTGTTTCGTCCGAAATTTTAATGCTCGATAAAAGAGTACTTCTTGGATAAGAGCCACCAGCAGATATATAATTATTAGAACCTTGAGGAGCAGCATATAGACCTGTTGTCAGCCAATGTGGAGCAAAACACCAATATTCAGGGGCCAACCCACCTCCCGCTTTAGCTATATTCTCAAACAAACGCTTCAAGGCCGTATTCTGTCCTTGATACCTCTCTCCAATGTTTTTGGCAAGTCCGCTAGATTCATCTATATTTCTATATCCCCTGTATCCAAATCCCAATGGTAATCTTATATACATAATACCAAATCCGTTGCCAGGTAATAGGTCAAATTTTAACCTGGCCTGTTCACTTAATGATAATGATTGAGGGAAGCCCCATTTTAAAGTCTCTGAATCTGTTGGGCAGTTTTCACCGTCCCAAGAATCTGGCTGTATTTCTATATACCCACCCATATATTCTTGCCCGATTACAGACTCATCCAGAGTATCTTCTACATTTTTTCGTGTAGCGCCCCAGTTCTTATAATAAGATTCTCCTCGATAAATGTCTTGTATATATGCTGACTTATTCCAATTTGAACTGATTTTCCAGTTATAATCATCTATTGAATTGCCAATAAAAGTTTCTTTTATAGGGCCGAACTCAGGATGAGTAAACACTAATTCCATCCCATTAGACCTTTCAGTCGATGGTATGGATAAACGTGTAGCTTCTACATCAGTTAAAAACTCAACATATCTTCTTTTTGTCTCTTTGAGCAATTCCTCTCTAATATTGTTAGATGTATCTAATATAGTAATCCAGTTACCATCTGTTTTCCAAGAGGTATCAAAAATATTACCATTGTTTAATGAGCCAATATAAGTCTCAATAATTGTTTGGACTTTACTAACAGAATATATCAGGAATGTTCCGATTGAACGTTTCTCTAATGGAACTTTAGCTCTTGTCGTAGCTTTGTCTGTATCATATTCCAATTTGAATATTTCACGATTTTTTGAAATGCTATATGCTTGATAATATGTTCCGTCGTAATAGACGTCCAATAATTCCCCATTGCTCCATGAATTTTCTTTTGACGCAGGACTATTGTTGTAATATATAGTCTTAGATCCGGTACCATTTATGTTTAAAGATACGGAATCTGTAGAAATGCTGTTTGAGAATTGCAGACATAAACGTATTTTTTTTGATAAATCATACCCTTCTATAGATACGGCTCTTATGTCAGTTGTACCTGTTACAGATGCATAAGCAGTATAAATATTTTTTCCAAAAATCTGAAATTTCTGCCAATTGGAATCATTAGACCAATATGAATCCCAAATGTTTCCATTATCATCTGGACCGATATATTGCTCATTGATCCAATTAACTCCATCAGGTGTATAGCTAATCTGCAAACCCTTTTTACGTTCTTTCTGTAAAACTTGCTTACGGGTAGATTCAACATCTCCAGCCCATGTTAGTATCTTATTACCTTCTTCAGCTTCTTTGATGAAATTAGCCACCGCCCAAGAACCTCCCTGGTACTTCCAGCTTTCCGGCTTACCGGAACTATTCAGGAAGGAAACTTTCAGCCCGGCCGTCCTAAGTTCTGCCGGAACTTGCGCAATCGCGCTCGATAGGTCGTATTTATTTGAACCTGATAAACCTGAAGTAGGGTGATTTAATGAAACGTTATACTCACTTGTACGGTTGTTAATAGTTGTTTTGTCGTAGTAGTCCTGCTCGAGCTTGTTTAGGTGTTCCAGCATTTCCGTGCCTACACGGGTAGCCGTGTTCTGTTTGTTGGTTTTCTCATCGCGGATCTGGATTGCCAGTTGTTTGAGTTCGTCGAATGTTTTTGTTGCCATAATTCTGAGTTTTTTACGAAGTAAACTTACCGAGTTAGATTTCAAAAAGACATTAATAAGAATACTTATTCTTGTTTTTCCAATGGGACCCCCAAAGACGGTTTCTTAAGGATGTGCCTCTGACTCTTTCGTTGTATTGGATGGCATCAACAATCAAGCCACAAAATTCTTCTGAATACATGAAAGCCATCTGTTCTTTTAATACCATAACTGAGGCATAATATGGGCGTGAGAACCATTCTCGCGGATACCTTGTTTCACCTGAAGTATATCCACCTCCCCAACCTGGGCCTCTTTTGCGTGGGATATCTAGTCTGTTTTCCTCTCGATATCTGTAATCTAAGACCTCAAGATAACCTTTATTCCCTTTTTTATATCCGACTCCGGTACCACAATCTTGGTATATACCGTACTCCATGAATTTGTGCTGTATGGTTGCGAAGTCTGTTGAACCTGCTACATTTTCAGTGATTTGCCGATGCAGAGTATAAGTATCTATTACGTGCAATCGTTCTATCTTTTCACGCCAAATGTTTACCATCATTTCCGACCAGGCTTTCATGTATTTTAAGCGGTCTTCAGGAGTCGCATTTTCAGCCATTTGTCGTTTCTTTTCTGAATCAAGGCTATGCCACCCTGTATTCATTCCATGCCATCCTCTAGCCATCCCACTCGTCCTCCTTATAACATAAGTCAGTTGGTTCCGTCAGCTCTACCATGAAGTACAGTCCGGTGCATCCGGAAATGAAATACTCCCCCAGTTCACGGGCGTAGATTTTGGAGACATTCAGGAAGGATAAATCCAGGTCTTCGTAGATGTATTTGTCACGGATCATGCGGGAATGGAACTGTCGGAAGAGATGCCGACAGATGTCAAGCTTTTCCGCCCGGTCGGTCATGTCATCGTATTTGTACCGGATCAGGAGAAATACCGTGAAGGTGCGCTTTTTGAACCAACCACCCCCGATTTGTTCGACGGCAGCGTCGTTGGTGTCATCGACGCAGACGAAAGCGGATTGTTTCCGGAAATTGTCGAGGACCTCCTGAAGCGAATTGATGCCGCTACAGGAACACGGGTAGAACGAGTTGGCTGTGGCCAGCTTGTTCTTTTCGGCCAGCTCTTTAAAATAGGCATGGCCGTCAAAGAATTTATTTGTGTCCATCTTGTCTTGATTTTATGATTTGAATATCGTGTGCTTTTGCGTCCAGTTCAGTCAGGGCTCGCCAGCAGTCCATCTGCAGGACTTCCTTTTCTTTCGTCACGTCTCCGCCGGTCAGTGCCCGGATCTGGGCGTTCATCGCGCCCATCAGGTCGGGCAGCTCCGGCTGATCAGCGTCGGCCGGTCGATGGAATGGCTGGAAGAAATGGGGGAATAGGGACATGAAATACAGTTTGACGCTGCCCCACCAAAGGAATACGGATACCAGTTCGTATTCCTTGATACGGGAAAAGGCAGCCTTCAGTGAGCCTCTGGCACCAGGATTCTTCTTGTACAAGAAACCATACAGGGATTTGAGTTGGGAAATATCCTGCGAATACAGGTAGCCCTGGTAGTGGTTCTCGCAACAAAGGTAATCTTCGAAGCTCAGTCCGTGCAGCATCGCATCGATGGCGTATCGGCCGCCTATCTTGTCCAGACGGACGGGGTAGGCGTTGGGCTCGGAAATAAAATCAATTTGCCGGAGAAAGCTGCGCACCTGCCAGTCCTGAAGGATGAATCTCAATATCTTGTGCCAGTTCAGGCGGAACGTGCACAGCCACCCTCCCTTGACTCGCTTCCGGACACGGATTCCGGTAAAGCGCATGAAGACGTAGGTCTTTGCCTTGGCCGGAGGAAACAGGGTGATGACCAGGAACACATATCGAAGCTGTTCTTGGTTGAGCTGCTGCCACGAAGTGGGGAAACGGAAATCGAGGATTTTACCCCCAAAAGTATGTGGAATCGTCTTTTTCATTTTTGTAGGTCTCAAAATGTTTGACTTTGTACGCCTCGGAGTCCTTGTAAGCAGTGAAGGTTTCTGCCTTGGCTTCCGCGTAGTTCTCGATGCGATCCAGCATGGCCTTTGCCGTCGGCCAATCCTTTGCAATGCAGAATCCGATAAACTTGCACATGTAGTCGGCCATAGCGGTTTCTTCTTTGGTGTACGCATTGTGCCGGGTCTGTTCAAGGATATGGTCGAAGAACTCAGCCGACACGTGCTGCCGGAGTTTTTCTTCTGCCTGATACATGCGGGAACGACATTCTACCAGCTTGGAACGATGAACGTCTGCGGACGGGAATTCGACGTACATCTTCAGCTGCCGTGCGGTGTAAATCAGGTTCGGGATGTTGATACGAGCCTGTGCTGTATCCGCCCAGTCAGTTCCGACCAGCAATTCCAGGCACCGGTCGTATGCGTCCTCGGCGGAGTTGGTGACTTGCTGCAGCAGGTTCTTCACTCTGTCTGCAGAAGCCGGGGCCAGATTCTGGTTAGACACTACGCCAAAGCCTGTCGGTGTTAATACCAGGTCGAGCTGCGGTATCTGTTCTTGATAGGTACGCAGACAAACCAGTTTTATGACAGCCGCCTCGAGGCCGGGAACTGTATCCAGTTTGTCGGCCATGTCGCCCAGCAGCACCCGGTTAATGCTTTGCAGGGTATCGTCGAGGTGAGGGGCGATCATGTCGTAGACCTCTGCCGTGGAATTGGTGGCAGAGGTGCATATTCTTTCGAAAACATTTTGTGAAAATGTGATAGCCATATTGATTCGTTTTAGGATTTGCTTTCAAGGTCGGAAGCAGTCTTCTGCTTTGCGTCCGTGTTCTGGTCAAGGGTGGTAAGAAGTACCATGGGGATGTCTGGATACACCTTTTCACCCCATCCGTTATACTCGATGACAATGTTATGAGGGATGTTCATCAGGTCGTGGAAGGGAATCTCCAGCGCCTGTTTGAGGGTGAACAGCTCGCGCTTGTCGGAACCGGAGTTGTTACTCTGTCCTTTGCCGGGCGTGGCCCCCACCAGGTTGGGGTGGATGTTATCTCCGTAACAAGTGATGTTGCTGGCCTCCTGAATGTCTTCGCTCCAGTCGCCACCCTCCTTGCCGGTCTCGATGACGTTGATACGCACCATGCGGACCTCCTGCCCATTCGGGTTAACATAGTAACCGGTTATCCACACTTTTCCGCTGTTTTCGATTCCGGAAACAAATTTCTTGATGTTCTCTTTCTCCTTCTTGATGCGTTCCTGCTTTTTCAACGGGTCGGTGATATGTTCTTCATCACAGATATTTCGCCAATAGTCCTTGTGTACTTCGACCTGGTACTTTACGCTGGCATGGTTGCGCAGCTTTGCTTTTTTCCCTTTTCCAATCAGTCTTTTTATGTCGTACCAGTCGCCCCGGAAGATGCTGGTGTAATAGGGGATGGGGTAATACTGAAATCCGGGCGTCGGGAATCGCACCAGGATGGCGAATTTCTTGTCTTTCGTTCGGATTCTTGTTTGTCCGTCATGTCCCGGCTCGCGCCCCATGAGCACCATCAGGTCGCCCAGTGGGTCGCGCGGATCAAGCAGTCGGATGACCTCGTAATCATCCGGACTGAGCGAGGCGTTGTCGCGGAAATTGGCATAAATCACGTGGTTGATTTTGCCGTATCTTGCTTTTTCGAACCGGCAGTAACAGGCTTCTTTGTGAATCAAACGATTAATCTTTTTACCGTCCTTGGAAAGAATGATGACCGACACGCAGAAAAAGAAATACTTCATGTCCGTGGCCTGCTCGAGCTGGAACAGTGGCAGACTGTTGCGGACCAACCAGCTCTTAATCTCCGGATGGGTGGTAGGTTGCTTGGTATCTACGTCCATATACTTGAGCCCGGCCCCGTAACAGGTGATGACGTTAAACAGTTTGTTTTGGCTCATGACTTCGTCCTGACCTATCATCTTGATAATTTTGAACGGCAGTTGGTTGTCTTCGCCAAAATTGACATACGCCATGCCTTGCCGGTTCGGAACAGGTGTTGTGCTGATGTTCGCGTCTTCGTCGAATACTTGGTTGCTGTCTTCCACGGAAGCCATTTCGGTGTTTATTTTGGATACCTCGATGTCGAATATTTCACCAGGCATAAAGTTGTCGTCGTATTGTGAGATTGTGGGTTTCATATTAGAGATAAATTGTCATGTTGTTAATTTCGAAAAGGGATATGTCACGGAAAGAACGGATTAGGCCGGATGCCGGAAGGCGGACCCGGTGAAGTCCCTGGCGCCAGTGGGAGCCAACGCACACCGCGCCTCGGTATTCCAGAATGTCGCCTGTGCTGAGCTTCCACAGCTTCAGGTCGCAGGGTTGCCCGGACTCGAGCAACCTTAATGCGTCTTTGATATGTATTACGTTCATAGGCTTTAATTGTATGTGTCATCGAATGAGTCGTCGAAGATGTCTGGAAGCAGACGGAGCCGCTGCTGGCACCGGGATGCGAAGATGTAAGAGACAGTGAAAGCAAACAGACCATCGTCTTCATCGCTCCTGCTGGTATTGCTTTCGGTGATGGTTATCGGGATGTCGCCGGATTCATCCATCAGCCAGACTTCGGTCGCCCTTGCCACATCGTCGGCCAGGGCGAACATGGATTCAGGGATGTAGCCTGTATTGAGTGTGTGCTTGCGCTGCTCATCTACATAATAGGTCTTGTATTGTCCAGCGAAATAAGCAGCACTTCGGGTCAGTTCCGGTTCAACTGTGTCACCGCCTACAAAATAGAATGTCTCGACAGCTCCAAACGAGTTCCGGAACTTCAGTCCGATGGATTCCGGTTCGTCCTGGTCCACGCGGAAGGTCTGCTTCCGGGCACCGGCCAGGATGGTGTACCGCAGCAGTTTGTAGCCGGACTGTGTGAATTGGGAAGGGGATACATCAATGGAACGGATGCCATAGTCGGCTACGTTGCCCAAGGAACGGGTGGACTTGAGCAGTTGGTTCTGGTCGTTTACGAAGATACATTCTGCCGTCACTGGGATGGTCGTACCGCCGGAAGACAGTTTCCCGGTTGCCAGGTACAGCGTTTCCGTGCGGCCAAAGGAAGTGATTTTGTCACGTCCGGTCAAGGTCGTCAGAAAGTAGTTCGCTACAAAATCCTCTGCACTGCAGGGGACGATGGGACGGCATAACAGTACCGTGAAATTTGTGGAATTATCCCACAGACTATCCGCTATCATTTCGTATGTGAAATTTGTGAGCGGCTCATTGATTAAATAAGATTCGAGCAGAGAGAACAGATCCAATATCCGGATAATATTTTGGGAGTCTGGTGTATATGATTCTTGCAAAATTACAGAATCATTTTTCTTCAAAATGAATGTAACCTCTTCATCTGCATTGATTACGATTTCATTAAGTTGAGAAGAAAGCGCAAATTCCGGTATTTTTTGAGTGACAGAAACCATGATTCTTTGTTTTGCTCAAAGATACCCGGTGCGGGAAAAGGGTAAAAAGACAAAAGGCGCAGCGCCCTCACGGCGCCACGCCTTCACTCTATCAATGTAGAAAAAATGTAATCATCTAAAAACTCGCAGTCTATCTGCGTAGCATCATCCATGCCGGCCGGCCATCGGGTCCTATGGTGAGCTTGTATCTTAGTTCCACCATCGTGGCCGCAATCTGGTTGATGCTGATGTCGGCCATCTCAGACAGTTCGTCTTGAATCTGCTGGGAGGTCTTGTATATTACATTCTCGCTTTCCCGTTCCACCGGGAGATATTCCTGGAAGTAACGGATAAGGATATATTTGTCGAATTTGATTTTATCGGTTTCCATGATCTGCCTCCTTTCTGTCGTTTAAAGCGCGTTGGATTAGTTTGCTTAGTTGCTCCATTTCGGGGCGGGTGCAGCATAGTTTTTCGCTCCCATACATGAGGATGCTGTATTGTTCGAACAGTACCGTGTCCTCTTCGTATGCCTGGTATTTATCGACACGGAATATCGGTTGCTGTGAAGATTCGGTCATCGTAAACCTCCTTTCTTGCAAAGTAAAACGGAACAGGCGAACCAGCAAAGGCAGACAACGGCTGCAAGCCAGTGGGTAAATAACGAGCAGGTGAGCAAACTAAAAGAAATCAGTGCTTGGGATACCAGCACAGTCTGACGGTTAGTGACTTTCTCTTCCATGATCCAGGAAAAGAAATTGTTTTCACGGTTCAGCCATAAAGAAATACGGCTTTCTTTTGCCTGGCTTGCAGGCAATGCAATTTGATTTTTCATTTTGGAGATCAATTAAAATGAAACAATATGTGGTTAAAATACGGGAAAGGAAACAGAAAAGGTTCCGCTTTCCCGTTGATCTCCACCTTGTGCAGGCAGTGGGCGCATTAACGCTCCACACGGGGGTCGGAACCCTATGGGTTATAGCAAAGCTATGGACATAAAAAATGCCCGCAGCAAAGATATTTGGCGAGCCATCGTCGCCTACACAAAATGGAGATCGTTGCAAATGTATGTTTTTGTTTTGAAATGGCAAAAGAAAAAGCGGAAACTTTTTTATGGTTTCCGCTTTTTATAGGGCCTCTGGGTTATGTTCTCAGTACTTTCTAAGGAGTACTTCAGTACTGCCACGGAAGTACTATAGTACTTTCAGGGAAGTACTGCAGTACTGGCTAAGGAGTACTGGTAAAGTTAGAAACCTTCCTCAAATGATGTTTGTTCAGAAAGAGCTTTTGTTATCAAGTTGTATTCCTCAAACAAGAAAGCTCCTACTTCATCTTTCTTGTATCGTTTATATTCATAGTCTCTTTTTTCTGCATTGACCTCAAGTCTGATTTTCTTAATTCCTTTTTTTAATTTCTCAATATCTTCTTTGCTGATTTTATATTGAGCAATGATTGTATATCTGTGTATATTGTAGGTTAAAGAAACTACCTCACCTATGTTATCTTCCGCTTTCTCTTTGCAAAATAGTTTAATAACTTCATCATCATATAATTTAATGAGCATAGGAGAGTCTTTAAACACGTAAAGACTATTTAGGTCTGTTGTTACAGCCATTACGTCAAGTGTGTATTCTAAAGGTTCATTGCCTATTTGGGAAACGGATAATCCGAGTTCAAAATACAATTCACTTTTTGTTGTATAAGAGGAGTTTTTTGTTGTTGAAATAAATCTGGAACCTGTCACTATCTTTATACCATCGGACGTTTGCTGATTTGATTCAATAATAGGATATTGGTTATAAGCACCGAAAAATCCTATTTTATAACCTTTTTCTTGAGCTACCATTGTATTGAAGGACATGAAAGTAGCCAATAATATTAATAATAAATTCTTCATAGATAAATTGTTTTAGTTTTCAGTCTCTGGTCTCCAAATCATATCTTTAAATCTTTCAACAGATTTTATCTCTATGTTAGGGAAAAATGTAGAATGCTCTGCTTTAATCAAACTTTCAATATGCATATTTTCGAATATATTGTATGTTGAATATAAACGCTCTGCATTTGGGAATAGCAACATATTGTAATAGAGTATGACTAATTCAGAAGAAGATAGCCCTGATTGAGCAAAAGCAAAGTAACTGTTAATTTTATTTTTTGCTTTCGTCTTTTCATTTTCATATTGGGGCGAATTAATATCAAGCTGGTTAAGCAAACTCTTTTTATAGTCATCTAGGTATTTAATTATATTATAAAAATGTCTGCAATAATGACCTAAACAATGCTCGTATTTGTGATAGAATAACCAATATGAGTATGCACAGATACGTCTCTCATTGTTAGATTCATGTACATTTTTAAATGTATCCTCTTTTACATGATATATTAATCCTCTATATTGATAAAATACCCATTGCTTAAATTCTTCCCATTTATCCTCATCCTCAAAACATTCTAAGGCATCATTATAGTACATATCATAAAAATTTTCAATTTCATTATCAATCGCATCAATACTGGTTTTTGTGAATGTATGTTGCGATACAAATGAATAGATTCTAGCCAATTCATTGATACCTCTATTGAAGAAATCACTGGATTTTATTTCATGACTTTTTTCTTCAATATGATAACCTACAATTGAAGCTGTAAAGAAATAAGCTTTTATGCTGTTTTTAATATTATCTTGTACTTTTAGTAAATTAAAAAAAGTTGCTTCAAATAGCTGTTGATCCAGGAGTTTCTGGCTAGTGGCCATCTCCTCTCTTTGGCTTTTTAGTTCTTGTTGTTGCAGTTTCAAGGCACTAAAATACAAGAACACTCCAGCTAAAGCCCAAACAGAGCCAATAACCCCACCAATGAAATCGCCAACCTGTCCGGTTTGAGCCATTTCCTCAGGAGTTAAACAGCCACCAACGTTATAGGTCTTGTTTATAAGTAGCAAGAATCCTCCCCAAATGAGCAATCCTATTCCAACACAGATATAAGCAATGGAGAGTATAGGATTGTGTTTAATCCAATTTATTAATCTCCGCATATTATTAATGCATTATAAAAATTATAGCTATAAATTTTTATTCTTGAAAATGTGTAGCAACTCGTCCGATGTTAAAAATACCGATAACTAAATCTTTTAAAATGAAGACAGAAAAAAACAGTAGGTAATCCGATAAAAAAAGAGCACTATAATTGACGAAATCAGCGTATATAAAATCAAATTTTAGTTGGTGAATTAATGATCCGCCAATAAAGAAAAGGATTCCTATAAAAGAAGCAAAAATACTTGTGGCGAAATCAGAGTTGAGTTCATCCAGTAATTCTTTTCCTCCATTTTGATTTGCTATTGTTTTTCCTGTATTTGAGCAGAACATAGATAGTAATATGGCATAAGCCGCTATAAGTAATGAAAGCATAACAGGGACAATGGTTAGTCCGATATTTAGAGTCTTACCTAAAAGGGTGTAAGATTCAATATCACAGATTATGCTTAAAGCCATTACAATAGCAGAGAATATGACCGGATATATAGAATCTTTTAAAAAGTCTTTCAGCGTATAAAGCTGAAAGACAGCTGTCCATCCAAAGAAACTATTTTTATTGCTCATGCTCTGTTGGTTCGTTACCAAATCTGTTTATTAGTTCATTATAAGTTGCAGTATATATATCATCTCCAGCGTTATTCACTTGCATATTTAAAGGATAACGTTCTGTATTGATAGTTGTAACTTTTCCACCTGCTTGCTCACGGATACGAGCCTTAATATATCCATTACTTTCAGACATATTAGCAGCGGCTTCTATTAATCCGTCTGATGGAGCTTCCAATGGCTGGTCTTTTGTTCCTTTTATGTTCATTTTAAACTGAGTCGGATTCATTTCTCTAATCTTTTGATCAAACACAGCCTGAAAATTCTGGGATGGATCCCGATTAGAGTAGGTGAAATCTGCTTCAATTGAATAAATGGCATAAGAAGAAAAAATACGTTGTATAACGTCTTTATCTTTTACAATGGTTACATCAAAACTATTGGCTCCCATTGTCTTATCCAATGCTTCCTGGAAGTATTTTAGCACATTTTTCAAAGAAATTTTACTGCTCTTTGGCATTGCAAAGCGATGAATCTTAGGAACGAAAATAAGCTCTATTTCAGATTCATTGGCAACAATGTCAGGATCTAAATACAAAGATACATTTTCTTTACTTCTTCTATTATAAAATTTGTCAGAATCTAATATGTCGTATGCACTTAATTTTACAAGAATGGATCGGGTGTACCCTTCTTTTTCTATATATGAGCCTTGAGACATTGATTTAATACTCATGTGTCGATTACCTCTTAGTTGAATCAAGGGGTCTTGTTCTTTCAAGCATTCAAAAGCATGGATATAGGTTTGTGGGGTTTGGATGCCGCGTGATTTGATATTGATAACATTCCAAATAGTTTGTCTTTTTGCTGTTTTTATTTTGCCCATAACTATAATTTTTATTATTATTTTAATAGTCACAAACTTACAAAATATTCAGAATCAGACAAAGAAATGGATAAAAAAAGGAGCCTACAAAGAGGCTCCTTCTATCTCTCAGTCAAAGCAAAGTGTTGAATTAAACAGTGACCGACATTAAATCTTTTGCTAGATTATGTAACCCTCTGGCTATTTTTTCAGCCTGTTGAGGGCGTGGCTTGCTTCTGCCTGCTGCATAATGTGCAAGCTGCTTTTGGTTTATTCCAGTAATAGTTTGTAGAGCAGAAAAAGAGAAAATACCCTGATAATAAAGTAATAGGCTTTGCACGTCAAATTTGTACACAAGCTCATATTCTCCATCAAAGACCGCAGGATATTCATCTCCGTCCTTTTTGGCGCAATCTACATAAAAGCGGATGCTGTCGACAACCTCTTTTTTAAAGTTGTCAAAATCACCAGTAGTAGCTACAATCCACCCAGGGAGCAATTCACATGCACCACTATATCCGTTTTCAGTACGTGCGGTTTCGATAACAACTTTATCCATATAATATTGTATTAAGTTTTCAAATAAAGCGGTCTTATTAGGACCGCCTATGTTGAATTAAAAATCTATTAGAGCAAGCGCTCAGGGTTAAAATTTTAACCCTGATTGCTTTTCAATACTCTTTAGCAAAAATCCCCAAACATCGTCTGAAGGATGACCGTTGACGGTTACTTTTCCTTTCTTGACAGGATGTTTGAATTGACGATGGCTACCTTCTTGATTCGATAGATACCATCCGTCATCCTGCAATTTCTGGAGAATTGCTGAAACTTTCACTGTCTTCATAGATCACTGTTTTAATTCAACAGTGCAAAGATAGTAATTTTACTATTATCTACAAATGAAAAACGGTAAAATAATAGTAAAATAGTTATTATTATCGCCGATTTTAGGCGTAGAAAAAGTAAATACTTTATTTCCCGCCGCCTGATTTTGCTTGTGTCAGCAGGCAAAATCGGGCGGCGGGCGGCCGCGACGCTACCCACCTCCCTAAACGCTGCTACGGCCATTTGCAGCCCCTACAGCCTACCTTCGTCCCCGTAGCTGTAATAACTTTCATCCGTTACTATCACATGGTCAAGAAGCCTGATATTCATAATTCGTCCCGCTTCCAGCAAGGCATGTGTCAGGCGGTCGTCGTCCTTACTTGGTTGGAAATTACCTGACGGGTGATTGTGGCAGAGTATCATGGATGTGGCACTGCAAGAAAGGGCCTCATGTAAAATTACTCTTACATCTACTTGAGTAGACGCCAGCCCTCCGACTGAGATACGCTGTTTGCGGATGATTCGGGATGCCTGATTCAGGAAGATAACCCAACATTCCTCTACTTTCAGGTCTGCCATGTAGGGAAGCATTACTTCGTAGACGTCGGCGCTGGAAGTTATACGCTTGTAGTTGTTCTTCCGTTCCTTGATTCTCTTGTATAGTTCAATGACCGCCAGTGCCATCTCTCTGCGTGCCGGTGTCAGCAGGTTGCAAATGTCTTCTATTGACACATTGCTGCCGTTCGCCAACATGGCGTTTACCTGATTGCTTGTTTCCTTGTTGTTGGTAAGCTGATAAACTACTTCTGCGTCGCTCAAGTGGCGGCATTCTCCGCAAATTTCGAATAAATCTTTCATGATGTTGTTTATTAAATTGTTAGACAAATAAGGTTTTCGCTAAAAACATACCTCCCAAAACTGAAGCTCCCAGCGTTTCCAAATGGCAGGCAAAACGCGCGTAGGAGTAACCTCGGGTTATCACGTCATCGAAGACAAGCACTTTTTTACCTTTGAAAAACTCCTTGTCGAAATTGATTATCTGCACGTCGTTTACGTGCTTTCCTGATTTGCTTTCGTGGATTGCCAGCCGTTCACCCTCTACCGTGATATGGCTGTATCCGTTTACCGCTCCCGATAGTCTGGCCACTTCTTCCGAAAACTCTCTGTATCGGATTTCATTTTTCCGCTGGCTGCTGGCTGGGATGCAGACAAACACCATGTCACTCGCTGACGTGCCAAACTGCTCACGGATTTTCTTTGCGACAAGCTGGGCAGCTGAAACGGCGCATTTACCGTCTTTGAATGCCCACACAAATTTTCTCACCTGCCAGTCTCTTGCGCTGGCTTGATACTTTGTGGGCAGGTAGTCAAAGAAGTTGAACATGTACTTTCTGCACTGGTTTAGCATGGATTCGGTAAAGGTTTTCATATCGGTAGGTTTTGGAGTTTTATTCTTGAACCTCGAGCCGAGGTAGTGAGCCTTTACTTCTGCTCTTCCTTCTCTGAGGTTTTTTTTATTCCGTCGCCTTTCGCTGTCGGTTTGTTTCGCCTTTTTACACTGCCTCAAAAGATGTTGCCAGCCGTGAAAGACAAGTTTTCACCGTAAAGCCCGGCCTTGAATACTACTCCGAAGGGGTGGAGATTTTTACGTGAACAGCGCCTGAACTTGGCATACGGTAGGCAACATTTACCTTTGCAGTGAAGAAAAGGCGTAACCGGCAGTGAGAGGTGACACCGATATGAATTCCGAAGAGAAGAACAGAAGAGCAGTCAAACAATTCATAGCTTTAGCTATACCGCCAGTAGGGAAAGTAATGGGGCGGGTGGGCCGCTGCGTGAACGCTATCTCCAGCACAGAAAGACTACCGAGTGTCTTTCTACCTTATAACCCGGAAAATCCCCAGGATTTTTCGGGCGCCAGCAGGTTGGGTGGCAGCAAATTAGCCCTCTAAAACAGGCCTAAACAGGGAAATTTGCTTGTATTTTCCGGCCATCCGAAACGAAAACGGCACACAATCAAACGAATACGCCCACTAAACACCGCATTTTATGCGGACGTCGGGAATCCGACCCCCCACCGCCCTACGCCATAAACCTAATTAGCACCTTTGAAAAAATCGGAATATGTAACGGCACATTCTTCTACACGCACGGTACACGCCAACTCACGCACAAAAAAACAGCCCCGACAACCATCTGCACGGTCATCAGGGCTTACCCTAAGAATAAAACTAATTAGCTTATTGAAAACTACATAGAGGATGTCACAAACATATCGAATGTCATCTGGGGGAAACGTTCACAGCCGATACATAGCGTATCGAACGCATCCGAACCGTCCGTTCTCGCCTGAAGCTGGTCTTCTTCTGTCTCTGCCAGCTTTTCACCCCGCTTGTCTTTACCCCCGTTGTATACGCCTGCAGTCTGCACGGAGATAAGCAGATCTTCGTTGTTCTGTTCGTTGAAGAAGGGGATGAGCTTTGCCTTTCCGGCAAACATACGATTGAGGAGCAGCCACTTCTCGATGTGCTTCATCGGGGGACCTATATAGACAGAACGCACTTCCCAACCTCTGTCCAGGAAAGCACGCTCGATGACAAAATGAAAGTCTTCGTCATTGACCGCATAGTTTGAGCCCAGGGCCGTACTGTCGTAATAGAATATCACTTCCTTGTGTCGCTGGTGCCGGTAATACTTGCAGAAGTCATCCACCAGGGCCTCGAGCTTACGCTCATACTTAACCCAGAACGACTTAATCACCTTCAGCCGGTTCCGGTCCGGCTGGCCGGCTACCAGCCAGTTGATGTTGGCATTAAAGTCAAAGGCGATGCAGATGGGTTTATCCCTATCCAGGTCAGCATCCATCAGGCAGGAAGGCTCCTTGATTTTGTCGAACTGATATTCCAGGCTGTCCAGGTAGCTGAAGTCAGTCGCATTGTATTTGTGCCCCTCTGTCATGCTGGAGTAGAAGCCGTCTTTGCTGATGCCGATACGCTTGCACAGGATGGCCGTCTGAAAGGTGAGTGGGGGAAGGTCACGTTTCATCTGATTAATGAACGCTTCACCCAGCAGCTGCATATTCTCGATCGTGGAGAACTCGCGGTACAAAACTGCCACAGAACCCATCCGGCACACGTCACGGTTCAGAGTGCGCAGATAGTCATTCAGGTATAAAGGAACCGGTTCAGATTTAGCCTGAAGGTCGCGGATGCGCTTCTTCGTCCTCCAAATCTCATGTACTGTCGCCTGGATGACCTCAATCAGTTCCGGGTCGCATTTCTTTTCGTAGTCCAGGAACCAGGAGCCTTTCTTTGTCACCGGCATATCGGAGGTAATCAGCATGCCATGGTGGAAGTAGTGATGGCCGAAATACTGCTTGTTACCACGGTTTGCCGGAAGGGTTTCGTCCTTCAGCTGCTCGAAGTCGATGTACTTAGCTTCGTCGATGTCGAGGTAATCAAATGAGAATGAGTTGGAGGTACCGGAGCGGTCCTGGCTGATAATATATCCGATAGAGCCGTTGTATAAAGAAATCACATTCTCCCAGTTGTCGGGCTGAAAGATGGGTTCACCCCAACCCCAGGACTTCGGCGGTTTCTTGCCGATAGTCCAGTGCACATCGCGCTTGAAGCCCCAGCGTTGCCAGTGGATCAGCATGGAAGGGATGGTGTTGGTGAGGGCACGTTTACAGTTGGCCGCGACAAAACCGGTAATGCTTCCTGGCATGCGCTGCATGTTGCGCAGGTTGATGGCGGCATGAATCGGACCTTTTCCCCAACCACGTCCGGCACAAAGAACGATTGTCTTTGCAGGGGTAAATATGACCTGCTGTTGCGTTTCATGGAAATACTCTCTCATGGTTCAGGCTCCTCCTGTGATTTTTTCGGATTGAAAATATCATCTTCGTTGAAGTCGGCATCTTCAAACTCGATTTCTTGTACATCCTCATTCATGTACTGCTTTATCTTGTCTGCAATGCGCTGCCGGATGTTCGGTATCGGCTTGATTCCGATAATCGTTGGGTCGCTGTCCGGCTGGAAAGGCTGTACCACAATCTTGTCGTAACCTAAATCCTTGGCATCCTCCTTGTCGAGCTGCATGTACTTGGCATAGTAGTTGTCACAGGCGGCCATCGCCCGGGCATCCTTCATGCGCCTGGCCATCTCGTAACTCTCTTCGTTGCGCTGGATGAATCGGTAGCGATGGTAGTCTTTGGTGGCCTTGTTCAAATCACCCAGCAGGTATTTGATGATCCGAATATCTTCGTAAGCAGCTGACTTCTGTATTTGGTATCGCTTCTGAAGTTCCAGTACGATTTCCTGTTCCCGTATGCGCGGGTACTGGAGCCAGTAATTATACATGTCCCGAAGCCGGAGCAGACGCTGCTGGATGACTTCGGGAATGTTACGCTCTCGCATTTCGTCGACCGAGGCGAAGAGGTTTTCTTTGGCAATATCAATTGTGGCGGGTAATGGCATAGTTATAAGTCTTCGTTAGAATCCATGTCACGGATGTAGGAGCCGACAAGCTGCACCGCCAGCGGGCTTCCGGCTTCGGCCAGCTCCAGCTCGTTTTGTCGGATCTGTAATGCCCGCTCGGCTTTCCCTTTACGGTAGGCTATGCTGGCCGGATGGGATTTGTCGGAAATGATTTCTCGCAGACTGCGTTCGTCTACGTCCATCAAGACTGCAATATCCGATATCGGAGTGAGCATCGTGGCAAGTTCCTTGATTCTGTCAATCTGTGCTGAAGTGAATTCCATTGAGGTGTATGCTTCGGGTATTAATAATCTCTGAAAACTGGTCTCGTAAGGTAAGAAAGATGTCGGGCTGCGTCGTGATCATCGCACATTCGGTCCGGTTCCCTCTTGTCTGGTTCTGGCTGGTAACGACTGTGACCATCCAGCGGTTGTTTTCGATAAGCAGAACCTTGGAATGATTCTCCGTGAGGTACACTTCATCGAACACGGAAGACATAAAGGTGTACAGATTTACGGTCTTCTTGGCAGCCTTCAGGTCGGCCATCAGGACAGAGTGAATAATCAGCTTTCGTTTTCGGAGGGAAAACAAACGCCGTAAGAACTCCTCGGAAGTAGAGAAGGTGGACACGTAGACTTTAGCCGGTCCGGTCTGTGACAGGATGAACTCGAGTACATCAAAAAGCTGAAGCCGGTTATCCAGGTACGCCTGTAACGGCACATCGGATAACGGCTTCAGCAATCGAGTAACATGTTTCATGCTTTCAACCCTAATTCACGTAAGGCATTTACCTGGTCTTCACCTACGTTGTTTCCGGTGGAGATAAGGAAGTCGTATCGCTGCTGCACTTTGGCTAGCAACTTCTCGTACTTATCCTGGTCTCCGGATTCCTTCAGCTCTGCCAGCTTTTTCTTGTTGTCTGACAGGTAGCCGCGGGCCGCACTGACTTTTTTGGCCATTTCTGCGGGGTCTTCAGGAGATTCTCCTGAGTCGCCACCGGTACCCTGAGCGTTCGGGTCGAAATGGTCGTACTTGTTCATGTTGTCCCGATATTTAGTATCAAGCTCTTCCAATTGTTTCAGGTATTCGTACCTGTCGCATGGAAGAGCACCCTTCATAGTTTTCAGCGTTTCAAAAGTCTGCTTCAAGCGGAAGTAGATGTCTTTGTTGTCTTCCCACAATTGACGGATTTCTGCTGGCAATGAGTCATGATCCGAACGTTTACCCTTTGCGATGGTAGCGTCTTGCGGTGTGTCGTCGTCGGAACTGATTTCAGGCTGGAAGGTGGCCAGCGTCTCCGCAACGGCCGGAACCAGCTCTTTGTCCATCTTGACCACGTCTTGAATCGTTTTGCGGTCCAACCGGATGGCCAGGTGTTTCTTCAGCTCATACTCAATCTTGCTTGCAAACTTTTTCGGGTTGTGCGAAATATTCTGATAAAGGATGCGGTTCCGGTTCAGCTTGAGCACCATTTCCGCACCTTTCATCAAGTCGCGATTGGCTGGCTCCGTATCGAGCCAGCCCTGCATGTCTTTGGTTAACTGTTCATCTATATACATAACTGTAGTCTCCGTTTAATTATCCACCCGGCAGGATGGCGCTGCCATCCGCACCGGAAATCTCGCCATCTTCTGTTTCGATTTTACCTGTGTAGAACGGTGAAGGGCAAATGTCCGTACACTGTGCCGTGAGGGTGGTCCCAGCTGTTCCGGATTCACCTTCGCCTGATGTCTGTGAGATAGTGACCGAGGGATCGTATGCTTCAGAACCAACCACTCGGAATTTACCATTCCGCTGCTGGCATAAGAAGATGAGTTCATCGACGTTAGCCTGTCGGCAGAACCCGGAGGCTTCCTCATCTGTACCAGAATGGTAAAGAGTCGCCTTATTTAAGAATGTAGGTGAAGGCTTTTCTCCTTGTGTATCCGCAGTGATAGATGATTTCGTAGTCAGGAGTGCAATGCTCTGCCATTTTTTGTCTGCGGCCAGCGTGAAATCGCCCTCGTATGTCGCTAAAGACGCCATGCTTTCTGCACCATCAATGTCTGGTAATTTGGGCCATTTTGTAATCCAGCTTTTCGGAATGAAATATACTTTGTTTCTGATACCTGGCTGCGAGGTCTGACCTGGGCACCAGGAAAGGGATTCGTACATCCCTTTGCTTGTACAATCTACTGCCATAATTTACCCTCCTATGCCAGCGAGAACCGGAGTTGTACCGTCGATGGTACCCACCAGCAGACGCTCTTTAGAAATTGTTTCAAATTCAGCACCAAAAAACATGGTAGCAACAAAGTCAAGTTTGAATGGATGATGCTTTTCTACCAGAATCGTTTCCTTATCAGCACCATTACCGTAACCAACAAGCATATTACTTTTTGTAGTAAGGTGAATGAAAGCGGAACCGGCTTTGTTAGCCAGAGGAACCAGTTCACATCTATTATTAGAACTTTCAAGAAACGTCTTCTCAAATGACGTATTATAAGGAACATGACCAACGGTAGCCTGATAATCATCTACATAGTTATCATAAACACCCTGAGGAATAAACAGTTTAGTTTGAGTTTCTCTCAGCAAAGGGTCGGCTGCACGGTAGAATTCCTTTAAAACATCCACAGCGTTATCTTTGCTGATAGCCTCGATAGTGAACATGTTTTTAAGGTCTGCCGAAATTTTGGAAGCGTCCATTTCTGTCTTTGTGATGGTATCAAAACCATTGAAAAGGTCTTTTGATTTTGTTCCACCATCATTACGTTTAGCTGACCATAAGACAGCATTAAGATTAGCACCGAGTTTAGCAGAAAGAAAAGCAAGAACCTGACGGGTGATGTCGACATTCTTTAAAGCTTCTCCCTTCGAAATCAAGTTTCCATAAACCGTTTGCCACACAGAGTTTGGAGAGAACTTTTTCACTACGCTACCTAAGAAAGTCTCTAATGTACGCGGATCAATGGATACACCATTTTCATCAACACGCCCTTCATCATACGGCCCGAGTTCAATGTCACCATTAATTTCACCTACGGTCTCTTTCCCTATAACACCAGGTCTCTGAGACATGTGCTGCAAAGTTGAAGCCATGGCAAGAACAGGCATCATAAGCAATTCTTTTCTATACTTGACAGCCGACTTGGCAAGCTGTTCATCAGTAATCTGTACGTAACCTTTTGTATCTGCCATATTATAACAATTCTTTTACGTTGTTGAACATTTCTTGTGCGGTGTTGAGATTTGTGAGGTCATCATCGTCACCTTCGTCACCATTAATGTGGGTGGTATCTTCGCCATCCGACTTTTGCAGATTCTCATTCTGTTTTTTCAATTCGGAAATCTGGCTGTCTTTATCAGAAGATTCCTGCTCCAGATTGACGATGCGGTCATTGAGGGCCTTGACCTGGTCTTCGGTAAGTGTTACCTTACCATCTTTGTCAACTTCCACACCCTCGATTTTCAAGATGGAATTGACTTTCTGATAATCCTTTTTCATTTGTGTTGTTGAATGATTAAGTGGTTTATTTTGTGCCTGTGGAGTATCCGGCTGGTGTCCTTTGATGAATATATTCACGAAGTTTTTGAACCAGCTGGGTGCATTTTCTGATTCTGGACTTTCGGTCTTGTCCTCTATGGCGGGCAATGCAGGAAGATGGAAAATATTGAATCGGGTCTTCATGGCATCGTCGAAGTCAAGTTTCGAACCGTCTTCTACAATTTCATCGATAAATCCGTATTTGAGTGCTTCCTGGGCTGTAAGCCAGCGACCTTCCTTTAAAATAGGAAGAATGTCGTCTACTTTTTTCTTGCACTTGTTTGCGTAGAGGTTGGCCAGCACCAAGTCCATCTTGTCGTTCTCCAGCTTGTTAGCCTTCAGGTCGTCGATAAGCTGCTGGATCTGGTCGGCGTTGTAGTTGCCCCATGCATCCACCCAGTTAGATACCTTATGAATAAGGTAGAACGCATACTGAGACATGCAGGTTTTCTTTGCACCGGTAGCCAGGATGGTGGCGGCACTCGCCACGTATCCGTAAAGGTAGCAAGTCACGTTACCGTGATCAATGAACTGTTGCCGGATGTCGAGCGCATCGTCCACCGAGCCACCCAGTGAAGAGACACGCACATTGACAGGCTTGTTTTTCAAGCCTGACATCTGGCTGCGGACGAAGTTCTTTGAATATCCCCACGGGCCGATGTGTGAATCAATACTAATATTATAATCCATGTTGTCGAAAATTAGTCTACGCAATATTATACCTTATATATATTGCATAAAAAGACCTCAATCTAATATGGACAGCATTGGAATGGTAGAAGTTAGGGTCACTGTTACTGTGACTCCGGATTTTCCGGTGTCTGCTGAAGGAAAATTCTCGTCATTTTGGATGATGGGGTAGGGTTTGTCGGCGCAGCCGATCAGGAACTGGGAGCCGGTGATGGTCGTCACCCGGAAACACAGCTTTTTGGCACCAGGTAATAGCTTTGCTGTGCGGAACATGGTGAGTTTGGTGGTGAAAATGCGTTGTTTGTTCTCGATTTTGTCTGAAATCTCGACCGAACTCAGTCCGATGGTAGAAATTGGACTGAATTGTTGGAACACATTCAGCCAGATACCGCGGTCGGCTATGATGTCTGAATGCTGAAGGTGATAGGCTTCGATGCATTCAACCTTTTTGATGTTTTGAATCAAATGTACCATATTTTCGTGATTAGATTATGGGTGTTCGATGTTGTGCGGGTCTGTACAAAAACGGCTTACTCATCCGAGCGTTTTCGGGTTAAAGAACCTAAAAAAATGCCTCTCCGACTATAATTTGTTCTCATGCGGTAGAATTTCTGACGTACTGTCTCTGAGTAGTCGTCATCGATACCGTGCATTTCACACCAGGCGGCGATGGTCTTGTTCAGGCCGCAGTTCCGGCGAGTCAGGTCGCTCATTTCGTTCCATAGATTTGCCCGGAACAGGTCTTCGATGGTCTCCTTTACAGCCGCCTTGGCTTTTTTTCCTAGGTAGTTGTAATATTGTGGGGGTTTGGCTTTACTGTCTGGAATGACGATGGCCGTCAGATCATCGGCAGCCATTTCGGGGGAAACCTCCGGGGGGCGCTTCCGGAGGAATCTGCGGATGACAGCGTTTTCGTTGCTTTGTGGAGGAAACACAACGGGATTGCCCAAGCTGTTGTGCAGCCATTGCTTCAGGTAAGGTTCCAGTTTGATGTAAAAAACGATTTCGCTCATAATGAATGAATTATCTATTACAAAGATAATATATATATTACTTTTTAGTGATTTATATTCCTTTAAATTTGAAAAGTAGTTTCTGAAATATGACACACTTTTTGCCTTCTACACCTTCTACAATTTCTACAGATTCATAATTGTATTGAAAATCAATTATTTAAAAGAATCTTTACTTTCTACAATTGTAGAAATCATGTAGAAAATGAAGTCTTTTGTAGAAGGTTTTAACAAAAACGGCATTTTGTAGAATTTTGTAGAAGGTTTGTAGAATAGTTGTAGAATGTATAAACCGTTCATTATTAACATTGTAGAAAGTGTAGAAGGTGTAGAAACCTTTTTTACCTCGTGCGAGTAGGAAGTATCCTGACTCGGACACATAAAAAAAGGCGCAGCGTCCTCACGACGCCACGCCTTCTACAACTCTAAAACCATTTACTCAATCTATGTCTTCTTCGGTAGTTTCTCTACCTTCTACCTCTACTTCGAGGTTAATATTGTATGTCTCCCGGATCATGCGGTAATCAAAGCACAGAGCCACATCGGGGGTGGATGTTTTCTTGTAGGATACACCGCCGGTCGGTGTCGTCTCCATCTTCTGCACCTCGACACCGTGTTGGATGTTCTTGAAGCGAACCGAGTTCTTTTTGCCCATGTATTCCTTTGAGTTCTCCAGGTAATACATTAGAGAACCTTCAGGAAGGATAGAATCGCCTACCTGCTTGCCAAACTTTTTGTACAGCATGAAGATGCGGTTCTTGCGCATCATCAGGATGGGTTTCGGCTCCTGATACACCTGCTCTATCTTTATCAGGCTGCTTTTAAATTTGTTCAGATATTCGATGCGGTAATCCCCCTCGATGAAGATTTCGCCATCTTGTTGCAGGTAGGAAACCACATTCCAGAAGTTAGCCAGCTCGTTGTTGCTCTTACATTCGGCATTTTGACGGATGATGCCATCAAGCGTTACCCTGCGAATATCCTGATAAGAAAATGGAATTTCCAGTACCCCTTCGAGGGTTCGGAACGCGGCCAACGGTATGATCCAATTTCGCAAGATACGGTCTTCTACCTTTTCTGCGCCGAGCGCTTCCAGCACATCGGACAAGCAGGTATGATAGTTGCTGACGAACTGCTGTTCCATCCGCGCCCGGTGGCGGAGTATCTGAAGTGTCAGGTGAGTAAGGCCCCGTTTGCGAATTTCCACCAGTTCGTTGTATCGGCGTTTCTCTTCTTCTGTGAACTCAGATTTGGCAAACGTAAGGAAGATGAGTCGGCTGAACAGCGCGATGTCGGCGGTTGCCATCTCCTGGCCGGAAAGAATCACTCCGGAATCGACAGCGGTTATCTCCCGTTTCTTGTCCCGGTCCATGTTCATGCGTGACCGGCCGGCGCCGTCCCAAAGTCCCTTGAGGTATTCCCGTTTGTCGATGTCAATGTTATTTTTGAATTCATCGATATGCACCAGGGCGTTGGCGCACTGCGCCACCAGGTCGGCCAGTGCCGGGATGGTTGCATTCTGGATGTTTGGCGGAATGTTTTCGATGATAAACAGAGCCATCAGGCTGTGACCGAGTTCCGATTTACCGGAACCTTTCGGACCGAACAGGTTCAGGATGGGGAAGCTCTTGGTGTATCCGGTGATAATGTCACGAAACAATGTGGCCAGAAGGAAACAGATTCCTACCTTGGCATTGTCACCGAATACCCCTACCAGTTTGGAGAAGTATTCCTTCAGGCTGATGGAAGAGTAGTTCAGGTGTACAAACCGCCGCTCGAACTGGAACAGCTTGTCGTCGTCACGGTAGATCAGACTGGATGCCGGAAGGTAGTAGTTGCCTTTTTCACCCAGGCGGACGATACCGTATTCATCAACCGGATGCCACTCGGTGTCAAACACCCCATTGCCAAATGCATAGAATCCCTTGCGGTTCCACCCCAGCTGGGTAATTTCTACCGCCGTCTCCGTCTGCTCGTACAGGTACATCTTCAGCCGGGTCATTTCCTTTTCGGTGGCCAGCCAGATGTAGTTACCCAAACCTTCGACCTTTTGCTTGAATTTCGATAACGATACCAGGTCTTCCTGCTTCATTTCCACGATTTCCTCTTGGCGGTTCTGGTTCTTGATGCGGTACAGTCGTTTTGGATTGAGCGAGTCTTTGATATGGAACATGGGCAGCATCACGAAGTTCGACCATTGAAACTCCTTTCCCTCGTTGGTGGAGTAGTAGCAGTTGTTGGACTCGAAGAAACCATACTTAGCCAGCAGGTCGCGGTTGATTGTCTGCGTCTTGTCAGCCTTGGATTCAGAGATTTTCTTTTTCTCCCGGTTGATGGCCGTAATCCATAGGTTCTTGTGATTGTAGATTTTCTTCAGCTGCTCCAGGTACATCTGTTCTTTGACTTCATCACCTACCATTGCCACCATCTTGGCAATCTTGGTGACGGCTGCACTCTTATCTTCGGTGGTACCGTCGGCTTTGAACGCATATCCGGCATACCAGGTAATGTAGTCTACTTCTTCTAGGTCTCTGAACTTAGTGCGGCTGGTGCAGTAAGAATCCGGATCATTCTTGGTGTTGCCTTCTCCACACGGAATTTCCTTCACGGATACGGAAAAACCGCACTCCATGGCCAGTTGACCGGACTTGATTACAGCCGCTATTCCGGTACCGTACTGCTCGCCGGGTTTCACAACGTCCGCGTCCGGGAGGAAACAGAGGGAAGTAGCGTATCTTTTAATCTGGTAGAACTGTTTCTTTGTCCAAGCGGCACCCAGTGAGGCGATGGTGTTGTTGATTCCGATGGACTGCAGGCGCATCACGTCGGGTGCCCCCTCCACACAGTAGAACTTCTCTTCTTTTGCCGCTTGTCTGATGGCATTGTCAATGCCAAATATGCTGTCCGACTTGTCGTATATGTCGCTTTGACAGGAGTTCAGGTATTTGGGGGTACCGTCCACTTCGCTCATGTCACGGGCTGTCCACCCGATGATGTTCCGGAACCGGTCGCGGATGGGTATCATGATGCGGTCACGATAGAAGTCATAGTATCCGTCACCGTCCTTGCGTTTCCGGATCAGTCCGCACTCCACCATCAGTTCGGCCGAGTATCCGGACTTGATGGCTGCTTCCGAAAAAGCAGACCAGGAAGGGAGTGCGTAGCCGATACCCTGCTCCTGAGGGTATTGTTCACCCCATCGCTGTTTGATTTTTGCCCGGGCCGCGTCTGCTTCCGGTTTTTTGAGATTATGAAGAAAGAACTGGGAAGCAAACTCGTTGATGGCAAACATAGACGCGCGTTTCTGGGCCTCCTTTATCTCTTCCGGATTCTTCTGCTCTTTTTTATCCTCAATCTCGATACCGTATTTGTCAGCCAGCCAGTGGCACGCTTCGGGAAAATTCATGTTATTGATTTTCTCGACAAACTTAATGACGTTCCCGCCTTCGTGACAGGCTCCGAAGCAGTACCATAGACCGCGTGCCTGGTCCACCATGAAGGAAGGGGTGTCTTCCTGGTGGAACGGGCAACAAGCCTTATACCGTACCCCGGCGCGTTGCAGTTGGACGAACTGTCCGACCACGTCGACAATATCCGCACGGTCGAGGATCTTTTCTATGTCTGAGTTAGAAATCATGTTTTAGAGTGTTTTGGGTACCGGCAAATATCATGTATTTGCCGGGTAAATAAAAGATAGATTAGAAGTGTATGTCGTGATCACGCAGACGGGTGTTGTTGTTGATGTTGTAACACCGGCCGAAGCCGTCCCATCGCACCCGCTTCCGTCGCTCGGCATTTTTGATGATTCCGTTGCTTAGCGATTTGCGGCTGATAATGATGTAGCCGGTCACTTTGCGCACCAGCATGTCGGAGGTATAATAGACATGCTCAATCTGTTTTGTGTGGAAGACGGATTCCCATTCTTCCATCCTGTGTAGTTTCATGTTTCCCATAATGCCACTATCTAATCTGTATAACAACTTTTATTTTTACTGAAATCTGATTTTATACGTACCCACATGTTTCCTTAATTCAGAATCGAGATTTAAATATTTAATTGACACAAACATTTGAAGAAATAGTATTAATCTTGCGTCTCCTTCATTGGTTTTGCATAGTCTAACTGCCTTCCTAGCATGAAACTTTTGCATCCGTCTATGTTTAATCAGGTGTAGTTTGTTCAGTTTTACTATATCTTTTTTCTTTGTCATAATTCAATCTTCTTTTAAAGTTATATGTACATCCATAAAGCAACCACCGGGGCCGGATAAAGCGTTGGGATGGGTATAAGTTACTGTGACGAGGGTTTGTCCTAGGAACATCTCAACCTTTTCTATAATAGCTTCCATTGGTTTGCCCAGCCCGGTGGCTTCGGAAGATACCGTTACCAAATCTCCTTGTTTCATATATATAAGATTTACTCTATACCCATTTCAGCAAGTTTTTTCTCTTCGCCAAGGAATATCAAAATACGAGGATCATAGTATTTAACAGTAAATTCAGATACTTCATTATATTTAGGATGATTCTCAATCTTAACGAGACGTAAACAAGTTTCGGGAAATTCTTCTATCCTCTTTTTCAAGTTATCGGTTGCCTTTTTAGAACAGTAAAAACTAATTTTTTTCATGCTATTATAATTTTCTTAGATTCTCCAAAACAATTACATGTCATAATCTCAATTTTTATACAACACTTTTACAACCTTGACAAAAGAATTAATCCACAATGGGTCAATGCCATATTGTCTGAAGAATCTCATAATCTTACGCGCATGAAACTTCTGCATTCTGCGTTTCTTGATATATTTAAGATGATTAACTTTTACAATATCCTTTTTCTTTGTCATAATTCAAAATTGTTATACCAGGTAATAATTTGACTTGTATTCTTGAGGTTTAGCCTGACCTTAATGGCCTGTATGGTATTGTGTACCGTATGGATTGAGATATATAATCTGTCTGATATTTCCTGCGGGGAAAGTCCTTCGGCCAGTGCAGCTGCTATTTGTAGCTGTCTGACGGTAAGGACTGATGTACGTTTAGGATTGCATATCACATTTTCATACTGACAGTCACCGGAACCTCTCAGAGGACAATGTACTTGCTCGATGTTGATATTCCCATCGATGAAATCTATCTTTTGGGTATCTAGTTCTCCGCAATTACATCGTATGAAGCGATTCACTATTCTGAATTTCTGGTACCTGGAATTTTTTTGCGATTTGGAATAGCATTGTTCAAGTGCGCGGTACGCATCGGAATAACATTCTCGTATAGTATCCAGCAATTCATCCACTACTTCCCGGCTGGATTCTGATAACCGGGTCGTATAGTTCCCGTCATCACACATCACATATCCTGATGGCGTGTTGTAGAACTCAACTTGATTTTTCATTTTCTTTTTGAATAAACTTCTCTATCGCTTCTCGTTCAAGTTTGGTCCAGGAATTGTTTCTCATCTTGTAGAAGAAAGAGGGGTAGGATATGTCGCACAATTCAATCACATCCTGAATGAACTTACTTTTCACTTTACCCGATAGAGATAAATAATAGTTAGATATTACCATTTCTGTTACTTTTTAGATGATTATATTATTTGCTATTGATTTAATTATTAATTTTATAACACAAAGGTATTCTTTATTGTCTAATATGGATAATATTTTATCCATTATTTGATGATAGGTATATTTATTTATACTCATTAAAAATAGAAGAAAGGATGTTTAACGGTCGTATTATTAATGATTTAATAGAAAATAAAGGGGCTAAGAAGATAGATGTATATAATTATGCAGGTATAACAAAATCTACCTTGGATAATATCATTAAGGGGACAAGCATACCGAACTGCAATACTCTGGAAAAGATAGCTGACTTCTTCGAGGTCTCAATCGATACATTCTTTGTTCGTGAAATTCAGGCTGTAAAGAGTATCGGGAATAATGTCACAATTAACGGTAACCGAAATAGCGTAAGTAGTGACATCCTATTGAATGAATCTAAAAAAGAAGTAGAACATCTCAAGGAACTGTTAGCTGAGAAAGAAAGATTAATTCAAGTGTTAATGAAGAGATAATGTATAATGGCAATATTATTAGACAGTTATTGGTAGAAAGAAATATACCAAACAAGGAGCTTTTAAGATACCTTGGGACTGAAGCTAACGCTTCTTTGGCCCAGATTGTGAACGGGAACCCGACAGTGAAGCGTCTGGAAAAAGTTGCAGATTTTTTCGGGGTATCGATGGATGTCTTCTTTGATCGGGAGAAACCTTTCAAGGCTTGTCCATCGGCTCACGAAGATAATGAGCTGCAGTACAAAGAAAAAATTGCCTTGTTGGAACGTTTGCTTGAAGAGAAAGATAAAAGAATTGCGCTCTTAGAGCAAATGAATCAGTTGGTTAACTCCGCTGAAGGTCGGACAAAATCCGGACAAATAATATAGAAAAATAACTGAATTCGAAAACGTAACAGCTTGATTATCAAATAAAGGAAGAGGAAAAGAATTTTCCATAGAGTTCGAGTCTCTCTTCCCGTGCTAAAGAGGCTGTCTCAAATTGAAATATAATTTGAGATGGCCTTTTTTGTGCCTGCAAAAAAATCGGGCAAGCCCAAACTTCGCTCAGTCAGGACTTGCCCGTCTCCCTAA